>JGI20225J20221_1000952_pt1 | contig 19019 bp, 19 predicted proteins | sample BioMet4_FD_20221 | JGI IMG/M metagenome (IMG submission 20221) | reverse complement strand
GACCAAAGCCGTTCCACTAGATGAATTTACAGGTAGGACGGAGTCCTAGCATAACTCATTTTATGATGCTTATTGCGTTTGTATTTATTAAGAAAGATTGACACATCTGGTATTGATCACAACAAGCTCATTAAACGTTTTTTCATGGGACAAACATATACAATATAAGATAACTAAAAACTACATAAATACTTATGTATTTAGAGTGTAAAACTTTTAGTTTAACAACCCCTTTCATACATTTTTTGGAGGTGACATTTGTTAAAAGCTTAAGGTCAACATATATTGCTCATCATTTGCATCTTATATTATATTATCTTATTTTTCATGCCACTCCTTCGTTTTTATACCATATTTATCCTCTCTTATAATTCTTTCATTTCATGAACCAGACCAAGAACAACAAATACCACCATACAACAACTTTTATTCTATATCGTATCTAGCTGAACATTTAACAAATAAAAACCAACTGCTGTTTACTATTATTCTGTTTTTTCTGAGAAATACCACATTTAAGTTTGAAGTATTAAACATAAAATGTATATTTGCAGAGTGTTGTTATAGATATTAAGAACAACCCCGATCATTATTAATATAAATTTTAAGATATTGATTATGGACAAAAAAGCAGATATTGGTTTAATAGGACTTGCCGTTATGGGCGAGAACCTTGTTTTAAATATGGAAAGCAAAGGCTTTACTGTTGCTGTGTATAACCGTACTGTACCTGGTATTGAAGAAGGTGTCGTAGAACGGTTTGTAAATGGACGTGGTAAAGGAAAGAATATTATAGGTTGCACAGAAATCAATGATTTTGTAGAACACATTAAGACACCCCGCAAGATCATGATGATGGTGCGTGCAGGAAATGCAGTAGACCAACTCATGGAACAGCTTTTCCCGTTACTTTCACCGGGAGATATCATCATTGATGGTGGAAACTCTAATTATGAAGACAGCAACCGCCGTGTGATTGAAGCAGAAAAACGTGGATTCAGATTTATAGGAACTGGCGTTAGTGGTGGTGAGTTCGGTGCATTGAATGGAGCCTCTATCATGCCCGGAGGATCACAGTCAGCATGGAACGATGTAAAACCGATATTACAGCGAATTGCTGCAGTAGCAGAAGATGGTACTCCTTGTTGTGATTGGGTTGGACCTGGAGGTTCAGGACATTTCGTGAAGATGATCCATAACGGTATAGAATATGGTGACATGCAACTCATCAGTGAGGCTTACTTCCTATTGAAACATCTTAAGAAGATGGATAATGAAGCGATTGCCACTGTTTTTGAACATTGGAACGAAGGCCGATTACACAGTTATCTCATGGAAATATCGGCTCAGGTGCTACGCCACCGAGATAAGGACGGCGACTATCTGATTGATAAGATACTTGATACTGCAGGACAGAAAGGAACTGGTAAGTGGTCGGTCATCAATGCGATGGAACTTGGTATGCCGCTGGGACTGATTGCTTCTGCAGTATTCGAGCGCAGCCTCTCTTCTGACAAGAACCTGCGTGTGGAAGCTGCCGAACGGTTAGCGAATGACCGTAAGATAGATACTACGACTGACCTATCACTTGTTGATGACATCGAGCAAGCACTCTATGCGTCCAAATTGGTATCTTATGCTCAAGGATTTGCTGTTCTACAAAAGGCCTCTGACAACTTTTCGTGGAATCTCGACCTAGCTTCCATCGCACGTATGTGGCGTGCTGGCTGCATCATCCGTTCTGCCTTTCTAAATGATATTTCAGATGCTTACCAAGCTTCCGAGAAACCTAAGCACCTACTCTTTGCACCTAAGTTCGCAGCAGAAACAGCACAGGATCTTAAAGGATGGAAAGCTGTTGTAATTAAGGCGCTTCAAGCAGAACTTCCTGTGCCGGCACTCAGTTCTGCACTCAATTACTATCTGTCTCTCACCACTGCTAATCTCCCTGCAAATATGATACAGGCCCAACGTGACTTCTTTGGCGCACATACCTTTGAGCGTATCGATATGCCACGCGGAGAGTTCTTCCATGAAGACTGGACCGGTAAGGGCGGCAACACTCATTCTGGTAGTTATAATGTATAATCACATAAATATGAGTAATTATGCCAAAGTCATTTTCATTCATCATCTTCGGTGCCTCGGGAGATCTTACCAAACGTAAACTCTTTCCGGCACTCCTTGGTCTCTTCTCCGAGAAACGCTTACCTCAGGAGTTTGAGATCGTGGGTATAGGGCGTACACCTTATAATGATTCAGAATATCGTAATTATCAGCATAGACAATTGCCGAAATATATCAAAACAGAAACTTGGAACGAAGAGCTGGTCAATAGTTTCATCTCTCATATCCGCTACGAAACGATGGATCCTGCAAAGGAAGAAGGATATTCCATACTTGCAAAACACTTGAAAGCAAGCAATAGCGAGAGCGTTATTTATTATCTGGCTACTCCTCCACTACTTTATGGTGTTATCCCACAGCATTTAAAAACATTCGGTCTGAATGGCGAGAACACACGCATCATTGTTGAGAAACCTTTTGGTTATGACCTGACCAGTGCCAAACAATTAAACGATATTTACAGAGATGCCTTTCAGGAACAGCAGGTTTACCGCATTGACCATTTCTTAGGCAAAGAAACTGCACAGAATATTCTAGCTTTCCGTTTTGCCAACTCAATCTTCGAACCGATATGGAATCGAAACTACATTGATTATGTAGAAATTACTTCGGTAGAAAATCTAGGCATTGAAAACCGTGGAGGTTATTATGAGACAGCAGGTACAATGCGTGATATGGTTCAAAATCATCTGGTGCAGCTTCTTGCCTTGTGTGCAATGGAACCTCCAGTAAAGTTTGATGCCGACAGCTTCCGCAACGAGATTGTGAAAGTGTATGATTCGCTGGTACCACTAACAGAAGACTATATCCGTGAGAATGTAATCCGCGGACAATATATAGCTGGAGGTGATAAAGTTGGTTACCGACAAGAGGCTCATGTGTCACCCGACTCACGCGTAGAGACTTTCTTTGCGATGAAGGCAGAGATAGACAACTGGCGATGGAGCGGCGTACCCTTCTTCTTTAGAGTGGGCAAGCAAATGCCTACCAAGGTGACAGAGATCGTTGTTCATTTTAAAAAAGTACCTCATCTGCTTCTTAACAATATGAATGGTGCCCATCCGCATGCCAACAAACTTGTGTTACGTATCCAACCTAACGAAGGAATTGTGCTGCGCTTCGACATGAAACTACCAGGAACAGGATTCCAGACCAAACAGGTTGATATGGATTTTGTTTATGATAGTCTGAGTAATGTGAAAACTGGTGATCCATACGCCCGCCTCATTGAAGACTGCCTTCTGAACGATCCTACCCTCTTTACACGTGGAGATGCCGTAGAATCTTCATGGAGATATTTCTATGCGATTCTTGATTACTGGAAAAAATATCCAGAAGCACCACTCTATGGTTATCCTGCAGGAACGTGGGGACCATTGGAGAGTAATGCCCTGATAGAAAGCGTAAATGGTAATTGGACCAATCCATGTAAAAATTTAATACATACAGATGAATACTGTGAACTCTAAACTTTCAAAACTTCCCCGCCACATGTTCAGTTCTCCATTGGAGGCTGCACGCTCAATTGATTATTCGTATGAATGAGCAAAGCTTTGGAAAAAAAATGATGACGAGAAATATGATGTAGCAAACTTAGCGGCGGTTTTCCACGCCCGATGTGCTTTTCCGTTTGTGGGCAGAACGAATACGCTCAAATAACNCCATGGGAAGAAATTCCGNTTNTTCTGGGTGGATGAGCGTTTGNCGTCCCCTCCCCACAGANGAAGCCCAGNAATTACGGTCGTTTCAAAGTTCTTCTTTCCGACAGCATACCGGATTTGAAAGAGGGAGAGAATGTTTTTCGCATTATCGGTGAAGCCGACCCGAAAGCTGAAGCTTTGAGATATTCAGAATTGGTAACGTCACAGGTTCGGCAATTTGATTGCATCATTCTTGGTATTGGTGACGACGGTCATACTTCGTCCATCTTCCCAGGACAGGAACACCTACTCTCCGTCTCACAACCGTATATGCCTTCAGTACATCCCATAACGGGTATCAAACGTGTGGCAATGACAGGAAAGCCGATGATGCACGCTAGCCAAACCATTTTTATGGTTACTGGAAGCGGAAAATCCAATATCATCAACCGCATCATCAATGATGGCTTCGACTGTCCTGCTAGTCGGGTTATGCAACAGGCTGATGCTCCTGAATTAATCGGCGATTATGCTGCTTTAAAGAATATTTAGTAAACTAAATCAAGCAAAAAAGTTTAGTTTAAAACATTAAACAACAATCATTTAGGTTATTCATATAAAACTTTTAGTTTAANAAATAGTNNTAGCATTTTATGGAGTGATATCNNAAANACTTAAGATGACATACATTGTANATTGGCATATCATCTTAAGTTTTTATCNTANCANTCNATNGTTATNTAANNCNNNATNTTACTATTCTGTAAACCCTTTGTCTTTCATGTTCTCGGCATTAACAAATAAAGCCATCCCTGTTTTCAGCTTCTTGAAGCCTTCCTTTTCATAGAACGCTTCTTTACCAGGAGAAGCATATAAAATGCAATTGCAGTTTGGTATGTTTCCAACAATAGCACGAACGATTGTTTTGCCAATCCCCTTCCCTTGATAATTTGGCATAACGGCAACATCATAAATAGCTGCTTGATATTCTCCATCAGATATTGCTCTTCCAAAACCAATCAGTTTATCTTCATCAAAAACAAAAACAACAGTATGACTGTTATTAAATGCCCGTTGATGTATTTCAGCTGTACGATTAGCCATCCCAGCCTTTTGTAGTATATCCACCACCAAATCCCAATCTATATTAGTAGTGTCAAGTTGTATTCTAAAATTCATAAGTTGCTATTATTTTACACCCTAAGGGTATATTATATTAGTTATACATGATAAATATACCCTATATGATATAATATCAATAATGTTTATNCTTTATATTNTCTAAGTTGCTCTGNTAGTATTGNNTGAATCTCTTTAGGCTTCATAGACATATTAGATACATTAAGACTCCCCACAGTGCCTGTCAAGCCAACATTAAATTTTATTCTTTTTTATATGTCTGATTCTCCTACAAGCTTACTATATGAATTTATACATCTATACAACTCATTGAATTGCATTATTTAATCACTTCAAATTTCAGAAGTCCCAATAAATATGCTGTTATGGATTTACAGGCGTATTTGTACTTGAGGTTCCCATAGATATAGAACTTCCTGTGCCGAGGGTCTCAGTCTTATTAGAAATGTTAACGCCATTATTTACAGAGTTATCTTGTATTTTTAATGTTATTGTTGTAAGCATATTACGTTGGAATGTTACGGTCTTTGTATCTAATGGTACACTAACACCATCAGGTTTTAGCCAGTTGGCAGAAACTTCTATATCTTCTGTGTAATTTAGATTTGTAAAACAATTGCTTAAATAGTTAAATGAGTAAATGTCTTGAAATTCTGTAGTTGGATATGTTATAGTAAGAAGAGGAGAGTCTTTCATTGATACTTGCAAAGAGCCTTCTTTAAAATTATCTGCTACAATTTTTACTCCATAGGCAGCTCTAATCATATTCATAGAGATTGACCCATTTTCACTTGGCACGTAATCTGTTACAAGACCATAATATCTGTCAGTGTTAGGATGGTAATAAATTTTATTATTCAAATTAGAACATCCATACTTAATCTCCGATAAATAGCCTGTATTGCTATATATAAATCCATTTAAAACTGAACACCAGCCACTACTAGAGCCTTCTATAAAAAACGGAAAAGAATATTCTTGAGAAAGGGATGATAATTTATTTTTTCCATCCTTGACTGTTGTACATTCAAGTTTATACTTATAGCCGTCCAATAATTTTACATTAATTCCACTAGTTGTATCAAATAATCCGTAAGCATAATTAATATATGCTGTACTCTTTCCGTCATTAGGACATGAGTAGACTTGAATACCTGTTAAATCGGTATTAGTTGTTGTACGCGTAAATGGAGATATCGTAGATGTGATCTCTCCTCCTAAACCTAGCTTAACAATATACTCTTTAGGTGGGTTTGTTGAAGTTTGCCCATTTATAATATCATCGCTGATTTCACTACTACTACCGCAAGAAGTAAATGATAAACTAAAAGTAATACAAAANAGTANCTGCNAANNNTAATNCTTTTTTCATTTTCTTTATTTTATTAAATTATATATTTTTAAAAAATAAGTAATTTATATAATTATATCAATAGTTGTATAAAAATACTAAATTCAGCACAAAGATAATAATAATATATAATATATGTAAAATATTTAATAAATAATAAACAATTTATCATTTTTTATAGTATAAAGCCTTACTACTTATAACTATTAACATATTTAAACGTGTTAAATCAATTGTGATAATTGTAATATAAATACCCATTATAACATCTGGTTATATTATCTACAAATTATCTTTATCTATTTACATATTTCTGATAATGCATATCAAGGAACTCTTTATTTGGGGAGAACTTTGATGGACTATTAATCTCTTACCCATCAATAAGCGATAAGTACTTTCTGGATTTTTCATCACGTGTAGCTGCTAAAAGTTCTTCTGATACAGAAACTTTTAAATCAGGCGTTATTGCCAATAATAGTTTGTCGTAAGCACTATGAAAAAACACATTCAGACATAAACCATTACATCGATTTGGCCTATTCTTAACATCATTAGACCATAGAATTTAGCATTCCAGTTCTTTGCGTAAATCCTCAAGAATTTTACCTTTGTAGCTAAAAAACTTTGCACCTTGATATGCACCAGAAGTATTACGTTTATCTTCAGGCATAAATGTTCCAACAAATGGTGATAGCTTATAAATGCGATCTTGAAACTCTATTGTATCGTCACTGGCAACTTTAACTGTAATGCCAGTTGGATTGAAAGTTAATTCTGAGCCAATAGGTATATTGACTAAAGAAAACTTAAATCTACCTCGTCTTTCTATGTGGGCGTGATTATCGTCTCCATCAGAATCTTCACCCGATCTTTGGGGTTCAAAAATTTCAGCATCATCAATAGTATTCGCAATATCCTTAAGAATAGACAAAGCTACTTCTGGTGAAACATTAAAGAACTCACGGTTTTGGCGAATACGCAAGTCTGTAAGACGATCAATAGTCTTATGCACCAACTTCTCCACCTCGTTATACTTAGAAGTTTTTAGCGTAGCATAGATTTCAAATGGCAATGGCACAGCTGTATTATCCAATTCCTTAGAACGTACATCCACAGATCTTGAACTCTTCCCTATCTTAACCCAATCCTCTTTAAAAGAAGGATTTGTGAGGATATAAACATATCCATGTTCTTTCATAAATATAATCTTTGTAAGTAAAACTTGTTTTTTATAGAAATCTTATCTTGCCTAGATGCAATCATTCTATCACTAAACAATGCAAATTTACAAAATTAATTTCAAGATAAAGTATTCATTGCTTACAAAATACTATTTCATATAAATATTCATCTGAATAATCTAGCATTATTACCTTTTATACTTTAACTAACCAAAAATGCATTTGTCAGTTATCAATATTTAGTACATATACCGTCATCTTATCTAATCCGCTTTTTGCATTTAATTATCCTTTTGAGTTATACTATTAATCTATAATTGCATATCATAACTTTTTCACGCAATATCCAGTTGTTACATGTGTTCTTCATTTTTTAGCTACGAAGCTACGTCATCGTGTAGATCACCTTTAAACAAAGGGATTGAGATGTAATAATACTATATTTTAGCTACGACAAGCTACGTTCTAGCTACGTCATGAAGTAGCGTTTTAGCGAAGAAACGCTTATTATCTGTAATTTCTAACGCATTTTTGTTCTCAAGATAAATTAAATTTATAGCACAAAAAGTCATTGGATAGTATTTGTGAATCACTAATCTATTGCATTTTAATTGTAAAACTTAGTTAAAGTAGATTATCGCGAAGGCTCATTACGTTCAATTCCTACTTTTAGGTAACTATCTTACTATTTAGTATCCTATTGCAAATGACATTACGATAATGTAACTTTGCAAAAACAAAAACATTAAAGTATAAATAATAACAAGTATGAAGAATTTTAAGAAGACAACNGTTGAGAAGGATGCGGCTCGCACAGAATTACACGAGTTACTAAACCTTACAGGATCTGAGATATCTGTAAACACAATGCCAGCAGGTGGACAAATACCTTTCGTTCATCAGCATACTAAGAACGAAGAAGTATATACAGTTTTATCTGGCAAAGGCATTATGAATATTGACGATGAGGATATTACTCTAAATGTTGGTGACTGGTTGCGTGTAGATGCTTCTGCAAAACGTCAGCTACGTGCTGCAGATGATAGCGCGATCACTTACATCTGTATTCAGACTAAGGCTGGCTCTATAGGCGGATTTACAGCTAATGATGCAATAATACTATAAGCATTTTTTTAAAAAACTTTGAAATATAAAAAGGATTAATTAAGCGATTATATTTTATCAATACTATTCAAACGCCTGTTCACTATTGAGCAGGCGTTTTATCGATAGAATAGAAACGTTTGATCGTAGGAATGGAAACTTTATATCGTAGGAAAGGAACCGTTTGATCGATGGAATGAAAACTTTATGTCGTAGGAATGGAAACGTTTGATCGTAGAAACGCATTGCAGTAATAAAAAACAGCAGTAAATAAGATGCAAAACACAAATATCAGAGGATGTAAGACCGAATATAGGTATATGTTCACTTGAATCTACACGTTATGCTCTTCTGCCAGTCTTCTATATTCCATTCTTTCTACATATAGTTTTCTAAAAAAAAGTGTCGAAGTGTCTATTTGTTGACTATCAACAAGTTATGTTCAAAACAAGTGTCGGTAAGGTGTCGGTGAAGTGTCGGTAAAATGTGCATTACATTAATGGAATGAAAATTCGCACTCATTTTGTATGCATTTTATNNTTGATTGATAAAAACCAAAAAATGCCGACACTTCACCGACACCTTANCGATACTTAAATCACGCCTANCNTANTGNTANTCAGACAGTTNGACACTTNGACACTTANATTTCNAAAAGTCCTAGTACGCGCGCGCATTATAATAATCTTTGTTTATTGTTTTTTCTGGTATAAATTCACCTTTTGTTTTGTTTCAAACAGCCATTACTATATAGAAACGCACCTTCTTGACGTAGCTAGTACGTAGCTGACCGTAGCTAAATATATTATTATTTTATATATCAATCCCTTTGTTTAAAAGGGATTCTGGCAATGCCGTAGCTTCGTAGCTAAAAATAAGAATCGCTATGGGTAAGCCACACCAATAAACACATCAAATTATTTCCGGCAATATTATATATCGGCAAGACTTACATTTTTCTATTAATAGATATGTTTTATCGATTTTTCTTTTTACTTTTGCTTTATCAGTAAAAACTAGACAATAACAATGGCACAACAAATTGATTTTTCATTAAAGGCTCGACGCAGAGGATTTCATCTTATAACAGATGAGATTATGGAACATATTCCACAATTACCAAGAATAGGACTGCTTAATTTATTTATTCAGCACACAAGTTGTGCTCTGTCTATTTGCGAAAACTGGGATAGCTCTGTGCGTAGTGATATGGAAAGTATATACAATAATCTTATACCAGAAAATCAAAGCTACTACGANCATACACTNGAAGGAGCNGATGACATGCCGGCTCATGCAAAAAGCATTATTACAGGAGCTAGCATCAACATTCCCATCACAAACGGGAAATTGAATCTTGGTACATGGCAAGGTATTTATTTATGTGAATTCCGCAATCATGGAGGAAGTCGACATATTGTGGCTACAATTATTGAATAAAATAAGTGATCCCATTTTGAGTATATTTTCGAGAAGTAGAATATAGGGGAACTTTACAAATGTAAACTTCCCTATATATATCAAAATTACATAAAAACTATATTTTTCTTAATGATGAATTATAAATCATCCATTATTTGCTGTTTTAATTTTTCCTGATTAGTATTATCATAATAAGCAAGCACAACACTACATTCCGTTGTTTGATGTAAAATACGCAACTCAATTTCTCCATTATCACCAGAAAAAAGACTGACATAATTACACCGATCCATTACTAACTCATATTTCTTAGTATTATCATCGTTTGCATTATTACTTTGGAACTTTTCTTCACAATAATATGGCTTATCATATTTTTCAGACAGCATAGATTTATACATATTGTAACATTCTTCAAGCTCACTCCACTTTTCCATTGCAGGAAATATAACAGTTACTTTACAAATCATGCCATTCCTATCAGCAGCTGCACCAATAGTACACTTTTTGTATCCACCAAAATCACCTGTTAACAAAGAAATTCCATCTTGAATTCCGAGAGAAGAAAATCCAATATCTTTTAGTTTATTTGTAAATGACTGAAGAGTTCCATCCATAGGAATCCCTTTGAATTTCATGTGAGAATTCTGTGCAGGACAAAACCCTACAAAAAGCGATAACATCAGTATCAAAACAACATGTTTCATATTAGCTATTTTATTTAATATATTCATTATCACGTACCAAAACTTTCTCGATCTTGCCTACACACATAGTATGGAAATCACGTAATAGATAACTCTCATCTAGCGTGCTTTGATCAAGAAATCCACTATTCTGGAGTTCAACATTATTATTTGAGAATCTAATTCCGCCAACGGGTATATTATTATAGTTTTATCCCTATAAATCTAAAGCAATACTTTATAATCATTGCTATAATGAAACATACGGGTATACCCAAAATACATACTACGGCAAGACCTGTAATTGGGGCAATTGCAAATAATCCTACTAAGAATGTGAATCCTACAACAACATACGGATGTATAAAATAGAATGCAAAACTATTATCAGATAGTTTTTGTATAATACGATTAGGGCTATTGAAAAATTTCTTACTCAATGTCAATAAAAAGTAAGATATACCAACACACATTATAGGTTCCCAAAATGCATAGAAAACTGCCTGCATATTCCATCCTCCAGAGAAGTTTTCCATTTTATTACTACAACTGCCCATCGTTATGAGCATTGCAGGGATTCCAATTAATATAGCTAAAAGAAACCATGGTTTTGAGTCTTTGATATTTATATTATCCATCCAGTTGTTGTGTTGGGCAACTATACCGAGTGCATACATCCCTATATATAGTGGGAAATAACCCAGTTGCAATCCAAAAACAGTATTCCCTGTAGGAACAATAAGTCTCACAAGAAATGCTACAGCCCCACTTATAAACATGAAAAATATGATTCCCAGCGTAGATGGTTTACTGCAATGAAGAAATGACACATTGGGTAACTTTTGACAAACTACATATAATGATTCAAATAATAGTAATGTAAAGACAAACCACATTGGACCTAGACCGAAACTTCCCCAAGAGCCATATATCCAGTAATTTAGTAATGGGTTGAGAATGAAAAAATATATTGCCAATGGAATACCTAGTCGATTAAGTCTATCAATAAGGAATACCTTAGTTCCTTTCCTATGAAAAGATGAAGGAATCAGTAGTGCGGAAATAAAGAAGAAAAGGCTCATAAAGTAGGATTGATCTATCCCCATTGATGCAGAAAGCAATGCTTGTGTTAAACCTGTAGTTGTAACAACAGCTTTATTATACCAACCACCAGAAGCTCCAAAAGCGATAGCAGAATGATGGTAGAATACTATACATGAAAGAAAGACGCGCAAGGCATCAAGATAATAATAACGAGATTTATTCATAAATTAATGTGTGTTTTTACTACTTTCCCTTATTTGAAGTTGNGTAGGTACNATAATTTGCTTTACTTTGGTATCACCTTTTATCTGCGATAATAGCAATTCACAAGCAGACTGTCCCATCTGATACGTTTGATGGCATACAGCCGACAATTTAGGTTCCACATAATTGGCATGCTCCTCATCAGTGTATCCGATGATAGCAACATCGTTGGGAATATTGAGATGATGGCTCTTGATAACATCAATTGCAGCAAAGGCAAGAGTATCATTCATCGCAAGTATTGCATCGGGGGGATTGGGTAATGACAATAATTGTTGTGCAGCGATTTTACCTTCCTGATAATCTATTTTTCTGCATACCACTAACTCTTTTTCTATAGGTATTTTATTGGCACGCAATGCTTCCAGATAACCATGTTTTCTCCTTCTTACTATATCAAGATGATTAGGACCACCGATAAAAGCAATGCGGTGACTGCCATTNTCAATAAAGTGCTGCGTAGCCATTTGGGCAGATTTTGCTCCGTCAGCTATTACCGTAGAAAACTTGTCTGGCATACAGGTGCGGTCAAACAGAACTACCGGCATATTAATATCTTTGAGTGCAAGAAAATGCGAATAATCTGTTGTGTCTTGTGATAGACATGCGATGATGCCCTCTACCCTCATATTAACAAGATTCTCAATGTTGCGTTTCTCATGTTCACTATTTTCGCTACTTGTGGTTATAATAACAAAATATCCATTAGCCACAGCCGTCTCTTCAATACCTTTAACAATAGAAGAAAAAAAATGAGTAACAATATCAGGCACAATCACGCCAATAGTACGTGGAGCGTTTTTGCGCAGACTCATTGCAAAAGGATTGGGACGATAATTCATATCTTTAGCTAGTCTTTTCACTTTTTCACATAGCTCGTCGCTTATCTCAGGACTGTTTTTCAACGCCCTGGATATTGTAGGTATAGACACGCCTAGCTTTTTTGCCATATCCTTCATGGAGATATATTTCTTGCTTTCCATCTGTAGTAAATCGTTTAAGTGCACAAATGTACAAAAATAAATAAATTAATAAGTATATGAAACTAGTTTTAACGTAATCCATTACGTTACGTTTTGCTTATCATTAGAATTGTAGGTGATTTATTTATCTTTATCTTTGCGACGTAATAACTAAATAATAAACAACTATGCAATATCATGAAATCGGTAAAACCGGTATGAAAGTATCTTCTCTTGGTTTTGGTGCCTCTTCTTTGGGGGGCGTATTCCATGACCTTAAAGAAAAACAAGGCATCGAAGCTGTCTTTACTGCGATAGAATCGGGTATTAACTTTATTGATGTGTCTCCATATTATGGATATTACAAGGCCGAAACGGTGCTTGGNAAGGCTCTTAAAGATATTAAGAGAGACAAATATTATCTTTCTACAAAGGTTGGAAGATACGGCGAAAACGGTAAAAACACGTGGGATTATTCTGCAAAGAGAGTCACCGCCAGTGTTTATGAAAGTATGGAACGCCTAAATGTGGATTATCTGGATATTATCAATGTACACGATATTGAATTTGCAGATCTTCATCAAGTGGTAGACGAGACTTTGCCTGCTCTTGTTAAGTTGAAAGAAGAAGGCGTTGTAAAGCACGTCGGCATAACAGACCTACAACTCGAAAACTTGAAATGGGTCATTGACCGTGTGCCAGAAGGTACTGTAGAATCAGTACTTAACTTTTGCCATTACTGTCTGTGCGATGATAAACTTGCTGATTTCCTTGATTATTTCGAACAGAAAGGAGTTGGAATCATTAATGCTTCACCTCTGTCTATGGGATTACTCACAGAAAGAGGAGTACCNGATTGGCATCCTGCACCAAAGCCATTGATTGAGGCTTGCGCCAAAGCTGCAGAATATTGTAAGACGAAGCACTTCCCTATTGAAAAGCTCGCTATGCAATTCTCTGTAAGTAATGACAGAATAGCAACAACACTATTCAGCACTACTAACGCTGAGAACGTGAAGAAAAACATTGACTCAATAAATGAGCCAATAGATTGGGACTTGGTAAAAGAGGTAAGAGATATAATAGGTGATCAGCAACGTGTGAGTTGGTCTAATACATAAGAGACATGTATTATCATATTATAGACGCACATTCTCACCTGTGGCTTAAACAAGACACAATGGTGAATGGAAAACAGATAAAGACATGCAACAACGGAAGGTCTATGTTTATGGGCGAGATGCGCCAGATGTTGCCACCGTTTATGATAGACGGGAAAAACAGCGCTGAAGTATTTCTCTCTAACATGGATTATGCTCAGGTTGAAGCAGCTGTGGTTACTCAAGAATTCATAGACGGATGCCAGAATGATTATCTTGCTGATGTAGCATCACGCTTCGGCGATAGATTCTTTGTATGTGGGTTATGTGATTATCACAGAGGAGGTTACCTAGAAGAAGCTAAACAATTAGTTTCAAAGGGATTTAAAGCTNTANCNATTCCNGGTCATAGATTNCAGACANCNGATGNNCGNNTAAANCTTAACTGNNAAGAAATGATGCAGATGTTCCATTATATGGAGGACAACGGCATCATTCTCTCCTTGGTATTAGAGGAAGGCATTACCCAGATACCTGAAATAAAAGAAGTGATNGAAGAGTGTCCAAATCTGAAAATAGCTTTGGGACATTTCGGAATGGTAACTTGCAGTGGATGGAAAGACCAGATAATGCTTGCCCGTAATGAGAATGTCATGATAGAATCGGGNGGTATNACATGGCTCTTNAACGATGAATTCTANCCTTTCAAGGGAGCTGTNAAAGCTATACGTGAGGCTGCTGACCTAGTGGGTATGAATAAACTGATGTGGGGATCAGACTATCCACGTACAATTACAGCTATAACCTATCGTATGTCGTACGACTTCATTACAAAGTCTTCTGATTTTACCGAACAAGAGAAATGCCTGTTCCTTGGTGAGAATGCGCGTAAGTTCTATGGATTCGGCTCTTTCCCAGAGATACCTTATATTAAAAACATGTCTGAATAAACATTATTATGAAAAAACAATCTTATAAAATACCTTTGGCATTGATCTTTTGCCTTTTCTTCTTATGGGCGATAAGCAGTAACTTATTGCCTACAATGATAAGACAGTTGATGAAGACCTGTGAACTGAATCCTTTTCAAGCTTCATTCACAGAGAGCGCATATTGGCTGGCATACTTCATCTTCCCAATACCAATAGCTATGTTTCTTAAACGATATAGCTACAAGGCTGGTATTATCTTCGGTCTGTTGCTTGCAGCGTGTGGAGGCTTGCTATTCTTCCCTGCAGCGATATTGAAAGCATATTGGGCATACCTGTGTATATTTTTTGTTATAGCTACAGGAATGTGTTTTCTTGAAACAGCAGCAAACCCTTATGTGACAATATTAGGAAAACCAGAAACAGCAGAACGCAGACTTAATCTAGCGCAGTCGTTTAATGGACTTGGAGCTTTTATTGCGGCTATGTTTCTTAGCAAGTTAGTACTTTCTGGCGCAAACTACACAAAAGAAACACTTCCGTCTGCATATCCAGGTGGGTGGGCAGGATATATCCAAACAGAAACGGATGCCATGAAACTACCCTACCTCATGCTCGCAATATTACTGATTATAGTTGCAGTAGTATTTATTTTCTATCGACTTCCAAAGACTGGCGATGAAATGAAGAGCAAAGCAGAAACAAAAGATGAGAAACTTATCGACTTCAAAGTGTTGAAACATTCACATCTTCGTTGGGGAGTAATAGCTCAGTTCTTCTACAACGGAGGACAAACAGCCGTAAACAGCCTCTTCTTGGTCTACTGTTGTTCGTATGCAGGGATAGACGAGAAAACAGCTACAACATTCTTTGGTCTGTATATGTTATCGTTTTTGGCGGGCCGTTGGATTGGTACCGCACTGATGGTGAAGTTCCGCCCTCATGGATTGGTACCGCACTGATGGTGAAGTTCCGCCCTCAGAATATGCTACTTACATACGCAATCATCAATATAATATTATGCTGCGTTATTGTAACAACAGGAGGAATAGTGGGACTATACTGTATGCTTGGCGTATCGTTCTTCATGTCTATCATGTATCCAACACAGTTTTCGTTGGCACTTAAAGGACTTGGTGATCAGACCAAAAGTGGTTCGGCATTTCTGGTCATGGCAATCGTCGGTAATGCCTGCCTACCCCAATTTACAGCTTATATCATGCACTGCAACGAACATATATATTACATCGCATATATCGTGCCGATGATATGTTTCGCCTTCTGTGCATATTACGGATGGAAAGGTTACAAGATAAAATCGTAATATCAAGAAATTAAAGATTTAAATATATAAATTATGAAAGCAGTTCAAATAGTAAACCCTCATGAAATGAGAGTNGTAGANATCGACAAACCTGTATTAGGTGTCGGTGAGGTAATGGTTAAAATAGAATATGTAGGCTTCTGCGGTTCAGATTTGAATACATTTTTAGGAAGAAACCCAATGGTAAATCTACCTATTATTCCAGGTCATGAGGTAGGCGCCGTAATAGAANAAATAGGCGAAGGAGTGCCNGAAGGTTTCACAAAAGGAATGAATGTAACGCTAAACCCATATACCAATTGTGGTAAATGCGCATCATGTAGAAATGGTCGTGTTAATGCTTGCGAACATAACGAGACATTAGGTGTACAGCGTAATGGAGTAATGTGCGAATATGCAGTATTGCCATGGCAGAAAATAATACCAGCCGAAGGAATATCAAGTCGCACATGTGCGCTTATNGAACCNATGAGTGTTGGATTTCATGCTGTTTCTCGTGCTCAGGTTATTGACAATGAGTTTGTNATGGTTGTAGGCTGTGGAATGGTNGGTCTAGGTGCAGTTATCCGTGCATCTCAGAGAGGTGCATCAGTGATAGCAGTAGACATAGATGATGANAAACTTGCTTTGGCTAAAAGGATAGGAGCGGCATATACTGTTAATTCGATGACAGAAAATGTTCACGAACGGATACAAAGTATTACAGGCGGATTCGGCGTGGATGTAGTTGTAGAGGCAGTAGGAAGTCCGGCTACATACGTAATGGCTATTGAAGAAGTAAGTTTTACGGGCAGAGTAACATACATTGGTTATAGCAAAACTGAAGTTAGTTTTCAAACCAAATTGTTTGTTCAGAAAGAACTAGATATTCGTGGTTCAAGAAATGCCCTTCCTGCTGATTTCCGTGCAGTGATAAATTACCTTAAAGCTGGTAATTGCCCTGTAGACGAACTTATATCAAACGAGACAGGTCCTGATGGAGCTTTTGATGCTATGAAGCAATGGGCTTCTAAGCCTGGTAAAGTTTTCCGTATTCTCATTAAATTCTAATAGAACAGAGATTTAAAATATTGCCTTCAATCTGCATGATGTATGTCTGCAAAGATTGAAGGCAATTTTTATATATAGAGGTTGCCACGATTAGTAAATCGGGCGCAGCTCATTTATTTCAGATACTCATCATCACGTACCAAGACCTTCTCGATCTTCCCTACATACATCGTGTGGAAGTCACGTAGTGGATAACTTTCATCTATCGTGCTTTGATAAATAAAACCGCTATCCTGAAGTTCTGCCTTATATTCTTTCTTGCAGATAAGTACAAGCTTAGCCTCTAAGAAGTAAACAGTATCATTAGCATATACAGGTGTAAGGCCTGTTCTGGCAACCTTATCCTCATCACGACCAGACGTACTACCTAAATATGCCATCTGTTTCTTGAAGGACTTATCCATTACGCAAAGTGTGAAATACTCTTCCTTGTCAACAAATTCCTTGGTGTAACGTGATGGGCGCAGATAAATAATTGCCGTAGGATCATTATGTCCCCATAAGCATCCGAGATGCCCCCAAGATGCAGTCATAGTGTTACAACCAGACTGTTCGTTACCAGCAGTCACTAACATCCATTCACCTCCAATAAGGTTAAACGGATTAAACTTCATGTCCTTGTAGTTAATCTCTTTCATATTACTCCTTTTATATTTATTCATCTACTACTCATTGCTCAACATGGCAAATTATATTGAATATACTAAGCACATAAAGAACTGTAAATGGTAGTTTTAATTGATAATCATTAAACTAAATTACGCAACTAGCTATGAACTATAAATCTAGATATCAGATTGCAAAAGTTTATCAAGTTCTTGCTTAAGCTGTTTGCTATTCTTAAAAACGATTCCATTCATTCCAACAGTTTTACAGCCTTCAATATTTTCAGGTTTATCATCTATGAATACGCATTCGTCAGCTTTAACATGGAACTTATTGAGAAATGATTCATAAATATCCTTATTGGGTTTAAGCTGATGCACATCCTTAGAAATAAGGCTATCTTCTATCAGGTTGAAAATATCAAATTTATTTATCACCTCATATACTCTACTCGACCAGTTAGATAGTCCCAAAATTCTATAACCACGAGTTTTAAGGGCTAGTATCAAGTCTCTAATACCTTCTGTTTCGCAAGTAAAGACATCAATATAATGCTTATCAAAGATATCTAAAGCCTCAGCATATTTAGGCCAGAGTCGTTGCTGCTGTTCAATATAATAACGGAAATTATGAAACTCAAGATCCATTTCATTATTGACACTATGTGGCAAAACATTCTCCATAAACCATTCTCCTTGTTCCCTGCTACCTAATATCTTAGCGAAGAAACCCTCAAAGTCATACTGAACAAGTACGCCACCGAAATCGAAAACTATATTTTTAATCATAAGACTATCTTTTTCTGCAAAGATAANTGAAACGATTGGGATTTCAAAGAAATAAGACCGTTAATCTTTTAATTATAGCGAGTGTCAACTGAAATGTAACTTATCTATTCAACAAATATCTAATTAATTACTTTGAAGTATGAATAAACTACATTATCTTTGTGCCTTGAATATAATGCCATTTAATGAGTAGCTAACATGTATTGCTACTATATCGGTATATTAGAAGATGTTGGCATAAGACAGCTATATACAAATTAAGAAGTGACTCAACAGATATACTAAGCTACACTCATTT
>JGI20225J20221_1001307_pt1 | contig 19037 bp, 15 predicted proteins | sample BioMet4_FD_20221 | JGI IMG/M metagenome (IMG submission 20221) | reverse complement strand
TGGNNTCCCAGGCNGANCTNCACGCCCTGTTCGGNGGCGTNGTGCCGGANNTNGCNTCCCGGGAGCATCTGCGCCGGGCCGGGCCGCTTCTTGCCTCGCTGTTCGCCGATGCGGGGCTTTCCTTGGCCGACGTGGACGCCGTGGCCGTGGCCAGGGGCCCGGGACTCCTCGGCAGTCTGCTGGTCGGCCTGTCCCTGGCCAAGGGCTTGTGCCTGGCCATGGACACCCCGCTGATCGGGGTGGACCACCTGCACGCCCATTTGCTGGCCGCCACCATCGGCCGGGATGTCCCGTATCCGGCCCTGGGGCTGCTCGTGTCCGGCGGTCATACCCAGATCATGCTGCTCCGCTCGCCCCTGGAGCTCACGGTCCTCGGCCGTACTCTGGACGACGCCGCCGGCGAGGCCTTNGACAAGGCGGCCAAGTCCCTCAATCTGCCGTATCCGGGGGGAGTCTATATCGACGTTCTGGGCCGGGATATCGAGCCCGACCGTACGCTTTTCCCCAGGCCCTATCTGGAAAACCGGAACCTGGATTTCAGCTTTAGCGGCTTAAAGACCGCCGTAGCCACCTTTGTGGCGGCCAGGCCCCATCTGAAGGCGGAACACCTGCCCGCACCCGGGGCGGCCATCGTGGCCGCCGACTGGCCGGAGGAATTGCGGNTGGCGTGCGCTTCCCTCAATTGGGCTATTGCCGACACGCTTCGGGTCAAGCTGGAGCGGGCCCTGGACGAGATGCCCGCACCGCCGGCCGCGCTGTTGGCTGCCGGCGGGGTGGCGGCCAATGCCCGAATCCGGGAGACGCTGGCCGCGATGGCCCACCGCCGCGGCCTGCCCCTTTTTTTGCCCGAACCGTCCCTGTGTGCCGACAACGCCACCATGATCGCGTTCACGGGCTGTCGTCTGGCCGCGGCGGGCCTTTTCCACGATCTGACCCTGGACGCCGTGCCGCGCGGGCGCAAGGTGCCCTGGGACTATCGCGGGAGGCCGTGTTCCTCGCCGGCATCGGTTGACAGGCGGCCTGATGCGCAATAAGTTTACACGATTGTGGAGTACGTCATGGCAGTGGAATTGATCCGTTTTGTCCGACGCTAGGTAGTGCAAAAAATTCGGTCGCAGTCATGCGGCCGGCAAGTCCTAAAAGGAGCGCACTCATGGCCATCCAGCTTTCCGACGCGAATTTCGAGGCCGAGGTTCTGCAAAGCGATCAGCCAGTCCTGGTGGATTTCTGGGCTCCCTGGTGCGGCCCCTGCCGGGCCATGGGGCCGGTCATCGACGAACTGGCGGGGGAGTACACCGGCCAGATCAAGGTGGCCAAGATGAACGTGGACGAAAATCCGAGCACTCCCAGCCGGTATGGCATCCGCGCCATCCCCACCCTGATTCTTTTTAAGGCTGGCGAAGTGGTGGAGCAGATTACCGGCGCTGTCTCCAAGAGCAGCATCAAGGAAATGCTNNNTCANAAGGCGCTGTAATTCATGNNANGNTANGATGCCGTNGTGATCGGNGGCGGNCCGGCNGGNATNACGGCCGCCCTNTATNTGGCNAGGTCCGANNTNTCNGTGGCCATGGTGGANAAGCTCTCNCCNGGCGGNCAGATGCTCATGACGCATCTGATCGAGAACTATCCCGGATTCCCGGACGGGATCGAGGGCTGGAAACTGGCCGATTTGATGAACGCCCATTTGGCCCACTACCAGGTGGACCGGATCGGGGATGAGGTTTCCGCCCTGGAGAGTGCCGATTGCCTGCACCGCCTGACGGTGGGGGACGAGACGATCGAGGCCAAGGCCTTGGTGCTTTGCTCCGGCGCTCGCTACAAACGGGTGGGCATTCCGGGCGAGAGGGAGTTCCTCGGCCGGGGCGTCTCGTACTGCGCCCTGTGTGACGGCAACTTTTTCAAGGGCCAGACCGTGGCCGTCATCGGCGGCGGCAACTCCGCCTTGGAGGAGTCCCTCTACCTGTCCCGGCTGGTCAAAAAACTCTACCTCATTCACCGGCGTGACGCTTTTCGGGGACAGCAATGTTACCTGGACCGTTGTGAGGGCGACCCTGTCATCGAGATCCTGCGTTCCTCGGTGGTTCGGTCCATCACGGGCGGGCAGGGCGGCGTCTCCGGGGTCGAGGTGGAAAATGTCGCCACCGGCGAGCCGAGCCATCTCGATGTGGACGGCGTGTTCGTGTTCGTCGGCCTCGAACCCCAGGGAAATTTCTATCCGGCCACCCTGGCTCGCGACGCCCAGGGCTTCATCTGTACGGATCAGGACATGCGGACGAATATCGACGGCATCTTCGCCGCCGGCGATATCCGCTCCAAATCCTGCCGTCAGGTGGCCACGGCGGTGGGGGACGGCGCCTGTGCCGCCCAGGCCGCCCACGCCTATTTGACGTCGCGGTTTTCATGACAGTCAGGCCGGATCCGCGAGGGACCCCCCTTTCGGTGGAAGGCGCAGGTTCGCTTTTTTCCGTTGTGCCNNTNTGGNCCATCTGGTAANAGGACGCGCATCAAAACGCCGGAAAGGCGCTTCCCTGTGGGACCGTCGTTTCCGTCGTGTGACGCCCGGCCGGAGCCGGGCTTATATCCGGGATTACAACATGAATGTGCTGTTGCGCCGTTTCCTGCCTCTTTCGTGCCTGCTGCTGTTTCTTGGCGGCTGTGCCGGCCTTATAGACTATTATTTTTTGCCGCCCCCCGAGGACACGGCTCAGGAACTTTATGAGGCCGGGCGTGAGTCCATGTCTCAAAAGCAGTATTACGACGCCATCAATTATTTCATGAAGTTGAAGGATCGTTATCCGTTCAGCCCCTATACGCCCATGGGGACGATCGCCTTGGCCGACGCCTACTTTCTGACCGAGGACTATGCCCTGGCTGCCGAGACATATAAGGAATTCGAGTCGGTGCATCCGCGCAGCGAAGAGATTCCTTACGTTCTCTATCAGATCGGCGTCTCCAACTTCAAGCGCTCCGAATCCATCGACATGCCGCAGGGCAATTTGCAGGAAGCCCTCCAATACTTCCATCTCCTGCAGCAAACCTTCCCGGACACCGATTATGGCAAGGAGGCGGTGGACTACATCCGTCGCTGCCGCAAACGGTTGGCCGAGCATGAACTGTTCATAGCCGATTTCTACTGGCGTACCGATCAGTACGGGGCAGCCTGGAAACGCTACATGTATACGGTCGAGAACTTCAAGGAGCTGCCCGAGGTCCTGGAATACGCCAAACTGCGATCCGAATTGTCCTACCTGGAGTATCAGAAGACCGTTTCCGAAGAGGAACGCCGGAAGATCCAGGGAAGCTGGCGCAACTGGGCCAAACGCTGGCTCTAACCGGAACATCGAGACGGGGCGGCCGGCCGCCCCGTCTTTTTTTTGCTGGTGCCTATGAACACGTCTCCTTCTCCCGACAACAGCCGTCCCTGGCCCGAGGCCCTGGAGCGGGGTCGCGTGGGCGATGCGGCCTTTGCCGCCGCTTACGCCCGGGTGTCCGACCGTGAGCGGGCCTGGATCAAAACCGGCGTGGCCGGACTGTTTGCCGCTTGCGGCGGCCCCATGCCCGTCAGCCGCCGCCAGGAAACCGTCTGCGGCCACGATCTGTGCCTGGCCCGGGTGGAGCGCCCCCTGGACTTCGTTGTGGTGGCCTGTGGCGCGGCCTTTGCCTCGCCGGCGCGATTGGCGGGGGCGATCATGCCGGCCTTGTGCGCCCGGGTGCCGGAAGTGGCGGCGGTGCGGGTCGGCGGCGTCTGGCCGAAACCGTTGCTCACCACGCTGGAATTGTGCGGCGTGGAATCGGTCTTTCGGGTCGGCGTCCGGGCCTTTGCCGGTCTGGGGGCCGCATTGACCGAGCGGGGGCGGGGAGCGGTGCTGCTGCTCGACGGCGTGGCCACGCCGGCCTGGCCCGCTTCTGGTCCGACGATTGTTCCGGCCCGGACGGCCGGCCGGGTCGGGGTGTTCCCCGGTCCGGACGCGGCCTTCGATTGGGAGGCCCTGGCCTTTGCCCATCCGGATCTGACCTTTTGCGTCCATGGCCCATCCTGCCCGGATCGGACGCCTTTTGTCGCCGCCGCCGGCGGGCTGGCCGAGGCGGCCAATTTGGGCTATGATGCCGTTTTTACCGGCGAAGCCGATCTGGATACGGCCCTTGGCGTCGCGCCGCTGGTCCTTGGTCCCGGTCGGGAGACCTTTTGGCTTTGGCCGGGCCTTACCCCGGAAACGTTTCGCGCAACGCGACTTCGGGCATCCGTTCTTCACGTCCCTGCCGCCTGGTAGGTTCCAGGCAGGGGGCCAACCGCCGCCAACGGAGCACACCATCATGAGCGCCAGGAAGGGGAGCGGGAAAAACAAGCTGGCCAGCCTGCGTAATATCGGCATCATCGCCCACATTGACGCCGGCAAGACCACGCTGACCGAACGCATTCTTTATTATACCGGCAAGATTCACCGCATGGGCGAGGTGCATGAGGGCACGGCCACCATGGACTTCATGCCCGAGGAACAGGAGCGGGGCATCACCATTACCTCGGCGTGCACCACCTGCTCTTGGCGCGATCATCGCATCAACATCATCGACACCCCGGGGCATGTCGATTTCACCATCGAGGTCCAACGATCGCTTCGGGTGCTCGATGGGGCGGTCGGGGTTTTCTGCGCCGTGGCCGGAGTGGAGCCGCAGTCCGAGACGGTCTGGCGGCAGTCCGCGGCCTTTGGCGTTCCCAAACTGGCCTGTGTCAACAAACTCGACCGGCTGGGAGCCGATTTCGAGGCCGTCCTTGCCGCCATGCGGGACAAACTGGCCGCCAATCCCGTGGCCGTGACCATCCCCGTGGGCCAGGGCGCGGATTTTGCCGGCCTGATCGACCTCCTGGCCATGGAACGACTCGATTTCGATCAGACGACCCAGGGGGAAACCATCGAGCGGCATCCGCTCTCCGACGCCGAGGCCGGCCTGGCCGCACCCTGGGCGGGAGAAGCTGGTGGGAAGCGGCCTGCGAGCACGACGAGGTGCTCATGGAGGCNTATCTGTCCGGCGGTCCCATCGATCGCGGACCGGCTGATCGCCGGGCTGCGGGCCGCCACTCTGGCCCATGGAAGCGGTTGNCGGTCTAATGCCGCTTCGGCGCTTAAAAACATGGGCGTCCAACCGCTGCTCGACGGGGTGGGCTGGCCTTCCTGCCCTCCGCCGCTGGACCGGGGGAGCGGTGGTCGGCATCGGATTACCGGCCACCAAAGGAACCCCGGAGCTTCGATCCGGACCCGGCTGCGCCCTCNNGCCGCCCTGGTCTCTCAAGGTCAGTCTGGAGACGCGGCCGCCGACAGGTGGTTTGCCCGGGGTCTATTCCGGCCACGGCTCCACCGCNGGCGAGGATGCTCTACAATGCCACAGCGGCAGGCGGTGGAACGGCCGGCCCGGACTTTTCACCCTGCACGCCAGCCATCGGGAAAAGGCCGAGAGCGNNCGNCCGCGGNAGAGATCGTGGNCGNGGCCGGTATGCGTTTCGCTTCCACCGGCGACACGCTGTGCAGCCAAGCCAATCCCATTTTACTGGAGACGATCGCCGGATATAAGCCCGTTATCAGCCTGGCCCTGGAACCCCGCAACGCCGAGGAGTCCGATCGCCTCAAAGAAGTGCTCGACAAGCTGCTCCAGGAAGATCCCACCCTGACCCTGGTTACGGACCCGGAGACGGATCAGCTGATCCTGTCGGGCATGGGGGAACTCCATTTGGACGTGGTCCTGGAGCGGGCCCGCCGGGAATACGGCGTATCGCCGCGGGCGGGTAAGCCGCAGGTGGTCTATCTGGAAACGGTCACGGCCGAGGGGCGGGGCGACGGCGAATTCGACCGGGAACTCGGCGAGCGGGAACATCACGGCAAGGTGGCCGTTACCGTGGCGCCGCTTCCCCGCGAGGCCGGTCGGGATATCGGCTTCGCCATCGACAGCGCGACTTTTCCGGCCGCCTGGAGGGAGGCCATGGCCGAGGGACTGGAGGACGGCCTGCAAAGCGGGCCGCTGAAGGGCTATCCGGTCCAGGATATCCGGGTGCGGGTGACGGGGCTTTTTCCCATCGAGGGCAAGACCTCGGCCGTCGGCTGCCGCATGGCCGCGAGCCTGGCCCTGAAGGCCGCCTTGGGCAACGCCAGGCCGGCCCTGCTCGAACCCATCATGGAAGTGGAGATCGGGGTGCCGGACGCCTTTGTGGGCGACGTGGTGGGACTGCTCGGGGCCAAGGGCGCCAAGGTGGAGAACATGGTGGACCGGGGCGGGAGCAAGACGGTCACGGCCAAGGCCGCCCTGCGCCAGATGTTCGGTTTTTCCACCGAACTGCGGTCGGCCACCCAGGGGCGGGCCGGTCTGACGATGCGTTTTAGCAAGTTCGATCTGTTGCAATAAGCCGGGGGGCGCGGCCGATCCGCTCGGCCGACCCTCTTCTTGCCGCCTGCGCCGTTTTGGGGCTATGGGTGAAAAAAAAGGACATCATACCGTGCTGTCGCGTGCGCAAGTTGAGAAATACGCCGATGTGCTGCTGTGGGGGCTGGCCACGTCGCGGGCCGCTCCCTACACGCCGGGCGACGTGATCCTTCTTCAGTTCGAGCTGCCGGCCTTGCGGCTGGCCGAGGCCGTTTTTGCCAAGCTGCTGGCCCGGGGACTCAATCCCGTGCCCCGGCTGTCCTTGACCACGCCCATGGAAACCGCGTTTTTCGGCAAGGCCGACGAGGCCCAGCTGATCTTCCAGACCCCGGGCCAGGACGTGCTCCATGAAAAACTGCATGGCGCCATGCATCTTTTGGCTCCGGACAGCCTGACCCATTTAAGCGGCATCGACCCCAAGCGCATCGCCACGGCCGCCGTGGCCCGCAAACCTCTGCGCGACATCCTGGTGCGCCGGGAGGAGGCCGGGGATTTCGGCTGGACCCTGTGCCTGTATCCCACCGCCGAACTGGCCAGACAGTCCGGTATGACCAGTCGGGAGTATGCCGCCCAGGTGGCCGAGGCCTGTTTTTTGCGCGAGTCCGATCCCGTGGCCGTGTGGCGCCGGCTCTACGATGAAGTCAATGCCATCCGGGCCTGGCTCAATTCCTTCCGGATCGTTTCCCTTCATGTCGAATCCGCGAACGTGGATCTGCATGTCACTCCCGGCGAAAAGCGCCATTGGCTCGGGCTTTCCGGCCACAACATNCCGAGCTTCGAGATTTTTACCTCCCCGGATTGGCGCGGTACGAACGGACGCTATTTCGCCGACCAGCCCTCCTATCGGAGCGGCAATCGCATCCAGGGCGTGCGGTTCACCTTCGTGGACGGTCAGGTGACGGAGATTGCGGCCGAGCAGGGCGAGGATTTTGCCCGCAAGCAGCTGGGCATGGACGCGGGGGCGTCGCGTCTGGGCGAATTTTCCCTGACCGACCGGCGTTTTTCCCGGATCGGCCGCTTCATGGCCAATACCCTCTACGATGAGAACTTCGGCGGGCAAAACGGCAACTGCCACGTGGCCGTGGGCAGTTCCTACTCCGATACCTATGACGGCGATCCGCGGGATCTGTCGGCCGAGCGCAAGATCGAACTGGGATTGAATGATTCGGCCCTGCATTGGGACTTGGTCAATACCGAGCCCAAGCGGGTGCGGGCCCATCTGACCGACGGCCGGGACGTCACCATCTATGANGGCGGGCAGTTCACGTATTGACGGCGGCAGTCTCTGGCCGTATCGCGGCTGCAGAGAAGTGCATGCGTTGGCCCGGGATGGCCCGGGGTGTTCCGGAGGGATGAGGAGATGGCGATACGTCTGATGCTGCGCGTGTCCCTGCTCGTTGCCGTGATGCTGGTGTTGGCCGTGCAGGCGAGGGCTGGGGCCAAGGCCAATCCCGACATCAAGGGCTGGGAGCATGGGAGCGAGTACGACAGGCTGTATGATCCCAGGGAGGCGGACACCCTCAAGGGGCGGGTGACCAAGATCCTCACCATTGTCCCCTTGCCCGGCATGGCCCCGGGCATCGGCCTCCAGGTCGAGGACAAGAAGGACAAGGGGCTGGAAACCGTGCAGCTGGGGCCCAAGGATGTGGTGGATTTGTCCTCCATCGGTCTTAAAGTGGGCGATCAGGTCAAGGTGACGGGTGCCTGGACCGACATGGACGACCAGGACATAATGCTTGCCGTCAAGGTCAAGAAGGACGACGGTACGCAACTGAAGGTCCGGCGGACCAAGGACGGCTTTCCCTTGTGGAGCATGAGCCCGGAAGAGCGGGCCAAGACTCTTGCGGACGACTAGTTTTTTTATTTTTTCGCCGCCCTGCGCTTGCCCTACCCGGGGGGAAACGGATAGGACTAGAAAGGGACGCATTTACCGCCTGCGCGGTCCACACCTCAAACGGGAGCTAACCGCATGGAGGAAAGCCTCAAAAAGCAGGATGCTGAACTGCTCCAACTCGTCACCTTCAGTATTGGTGAGGAGGAGTTCGGCGTCGATATCTTAAGCGTGCAGGAAATCATCCGCATGATGGATATCACCAAGGTCCCACGCGCCCCTGATTTTGTGGAGGGCGTCATCAACCTGCGGGGCAAGGTCATTCCCATCATTGACTTGCGCAAGCGCTTTGGTCTGTCCACCCGGGATCACGACAAGCATACCAGGATCATCGTCATTGAGATCAATAATATGATCGTAGGTTTTGTGGTCGATTCCGTATCCGAGGTGTTGCGCATACCGGCCAGTACGGTGGAACCACCACCACCGGTCGTATCCGGCCTCGAATCCGAGTACATCAGCGGAGTGGGAAAGCTTGAGGATCGGTTGCTCATCCTCCTTGATCTCAACAAGCTGCTGTCGGGCGAAGAACAAAACATGCTCGGTTCCTTCTGACGGTATTCCCGAAGCGCGGCGCGACCGGCGCCGCGCTTTTTGACCGGGGCCCGTCGTCAGGACGGGCAGACACCTGTTGCCCCCATTGGGTGGCAAGAGGTGTTGTCGTATCTCCGGAGGAGATGCGAGGGGACGCCTGCCGGGCGCTCCTCCCCGGCCGATGGCGCATGATCCCTGGCCGGTCCGTACGGGGGCATGTCACACTGGCGCTTGGTCGCTCGGGGTGGCGAGCCAATCCGGATTTTTTCCCCATGAGGCAAAGCCTTGTCCCGCACCTCTCCCCTTGCCGAACTGCTGGGCAGTCCCGATTCCATCAGTGTCTATAAAAGCGGCCCGGCCACGTTGGCCTTTCTGGCCGTGGAGGCCCTGGCCCGCGGTCAGTCCGCCGTGGTGGTGGCCCCGGGCATCAATGATCTGAACCGGATCGCGGCCCTTCTGGAACTGTTGACCCCGCCCGCGCCGGGATCGCTCTGGGGGGCGTCGTTTATGGCCCTGCCGTCCTACGCCCCGGGCCGGGCCAGCCATGCTTTTTGGGCCAGGCGGCTGGCTTTTTTGGCTTTCGCGGCTAGGGGGGGGAAGCCGCGCATTCTGCTGGTGACCGCCGACAACCTGCTGCCCAAATGGCCGCCGCGGGCGGCTCTGGACGGCAATGTCCTCAATGTGGCCGTGGGCGAAGAGCTTCCCCGGGATCTTATCGCCGAGCAGGTCGTCCTGTGGGGCTACAAACGGGCGCCCATGGTCACGGGGCCCGGAGAATTCGCGGCGCGGGGCGACATCCTGGATATCTTTCCACCGGGCTACGACACGCCGCTTCGCCTGGAATTTTTCGGGGACGTGGTGGAGGCGGCCCGCCGTTTCGATCCGGCCTCCCAGCGCTCCCTGGCCGAACTGACCGAAGTCACCATCCTGCCGGCGGCCCCGGCCGTGCTCTCGGAAACCTTCATGGACGAGGCCAAGGCCCTGTGGACGGCCATCGCCGGCACGGGCGAGCTCCACCGGGGAGCCAAGCAAACCCTGGAAGAGGCGCTCGTGGCCCGGGACGGGGCCATCTGGCCGGGNCTCTACTACGACCGTCCGGTGGAACTTTCGGCCTGGTTTCCGGAAAACGCCGTCTGGATCGTGGCCGATCCCACCAGGGTCAAGGAACGCCTGGACGAGGTGGAACACGGCTGGCGGCAGTTCTTCGAGACCGAAAGCAAGGAACGCGGTTTTCCCTGGCCGACCACCCGGGTGCTGTGGCCCGGAAACATGGCGCGCAAGGCGCTGGTGGCCGGCCGGCGTATCCTGTTTGAGGACTTGGTCATGGGCCGGGGACGGCACGGGCCCGATCTGCCGGAAAAGGTCATCGAACGCTTTGGCGACCTGTTCTGGAAACCCGGCTCCGACAAGCGTCCCTGGACGACGCTGACCGCCTCGCTGGCCGAATGGAGCCGTTTGCCCGGCCAGACCATTCTGTCCTTTCACGGGGAACGGTCCCGCCGCAAGTTCCTCCAGATGATTACCCCCGAGGGATTGGCCATCCGCACCGCCTACACGCCGGGCCTGGATGGCATTTTCGCCTTGGTTTCCCCCCTGCGTCACGGCATGGATCTCTCCTGGCGCGAGACCCGCATTCTGGCCGAGGATGTCCTGCATCCGGATGCCGGCCGGGCCGAGGGAGAGCGGGCGACCAAGGATTTCAAGGGACTTTCCAGCTTCGACGACATCCGTCCGGGCGATCTCGTCGTGCATCGGGATTACGGCGTCTGTTCCTTCTCGGGACTGGCCCGCATGACCGTGGATGCCGTGGGCGGCGATTACCTCCTGTTGGCCTTCGCGGACGAGGACAAGCTCTATCTGCCGGCCGACCGGCTGGGGCTGCTGCAGCGGTACAAGGGGCCGGAAGGCCTCCAGCCGCCCCTGGATAAGCTCGGCGGTACCCGGTGGAAGTCCGTGCGCGAGCGGGCCAAAAAGGCCATCGAGCGCATCGCCGCCGATTTGGTCGAAATGTACGCCTACCGGCAGGTGGCCAAGGGCTACGCCTACGGTCCCACCAATGAACTGTACCTGGAATTCGAGACCACCTTCGGTTTCGAGGAAACGCCGGACCAGGAGCGGGCCATCGCCGAGGTGCTGGCCGACATGGAGCGCCCCGAGCCCATGGACCGGCTGGTCTGCGGCGACGTGGGCTTCGGCAAGACCGAGGTGGCCTTGCGGGCGGCCTTTCGGGCCGTGCTCGACGGCAAACAGGTGGCCATGCTTTGCCCGACCACGGTGTTGGCCGAGCAGCACTATCAGAATTTCGCTTCCCGGTTGGAGGGCTTTCCGGTACGGGTGGAAATGCTCTCCCGTTTCGTCTCGCCCAAACGGCGCAAGGTGGTGCTGGAGGCCGTGGCCCGGGGGGAGGTGGACATCCTGATCGGCACCCACCGTATCCTCTCGAGCGATGTGACCATTCCCAACATCGGCCTGCTGATCCTCGACGAGGAGCAGCGTTTCGGCGTCAAGCACAAGGAACGGCTCAAGGCCTTCAAGAAGAACATCGACGCCCTGACGCTGACGGCCACGCCCATTCCGCGCACGTTGCAACTGTCGCTGTCCGGCGTGCGGGGGCTTTCGGTCATCGAGACGCCGCCTCCCGAGCGGAAGGCCGTGGAAACGGCCCTGGTCGAACGCGAACCGGGCTTTTTGCGCGAAGTCCTGCGCCGGGAGCTGGAGCGCCAGGGGCAGGTGTTCTGGGTGAGCAACCGCGTCCAGGGGTTGGAGGAGGTGACGGCCTTCGTCAAGACCCTGGCGCCCGGGGCCAAGGTGGGCATGGCTCACGGCCAGATGTCCGAAACCGCCCTGGAAGAGGCCATGCGCGCCTTCTGGCACGGTGAGACCGACATCCTGGTCTGCACCTCCATCATCGAGTCCGGCCTGGATTTTCCCCGGGCCAATACCCTGATCGTGGATAACGCCCACATGTTCGGCCTGGGGCAGCTCTATCAATTGCGCGGCCGGGTAGGGCGTTCGGCCCGGCAGGCCTATGCCTACTTCGTGGTGCCGAATCTGGAAAAGACCCCGGATCTGGCCCGCAAGCGCCTGCGGGTCATTCTCGACATGGACTATCTGGGGGCGGGGTTCCAGGTGGCCATGGAGGATTTGCGCCTGCGAGGCGCGGGCAACATCCTGGGCGAGGCCCAGTCCGGACACATCGCCCGCATCGGCCTCGATATGTTTCTGGAGATGCTGGCCGACGAGGTGCGCCGTCTCAAGGGCGAGCCCATCCGGGAGCATGTGGAGCCGGAGCTGGTGCTCGGCGTGGCGGCCCGGATTCCCGAACGTTACGTGCCCGAGGCGTCCGATCGGCTGCGTCTGTATAAGGCCCTGTCCACGGCCCGCACGGAAGAGGGGCTGACCGAACGCATGGCCGAGATGCGCGACCGTTTCGGCCCGCCGCCCCAGGAAGTGGAAAATTTTCGGGCTGCCCTGGTCCTCAAGCAGATTCTGGCGAGACTCGGGGCCAATAAGGCCGAAATCGCCCCCAACCGGCTGGTGGTGTCCTTTGAGGCCGAAGGGGCGGCCGTTTCTCCCGAACGGCTGGTGGCCTTCGTGACCGGCCATGGCGACGGGGTGCGTCTGCTGCCGCCCGGACGCCTGGCCTTGCCTCTCGATCAGCAGATTCCCTTTCCGGAGGCCATGCAGGTCTGGACCCGGGAATTGGCCGCTCTGGGCGAGGAGGTGCAGACCGCATGAGACGGGCTGGCGCCTGGACAGGGTGGGTGCTGGTCCTGGCCGTGCTGCTTGGCGGCTGCGGTCGGGATGCGGACGAACCCGGCGTGGCGGCCACGGTCAATGGGGTTCCCATCACCGTGGCGGCCTTGGAGGCGCGCCATGATCTTTCCCGCCTGGGCCTGCCCGAGGCGGAGAATCCGGCCGTGGAGCGGTTGCGTGCCGAATACGGCGCGGTCTTGGCCGATATGATCGTGGACAGTCTGGCCGGCCAGGAATTGTCCCGGCGCCATCTGGGCGTGACCGACGCGGAGCTGGCCAAGGCCGAGGCGGTGGTCCGGGCCGATTATCCCGGCGACGCCTTCGGGCGGATGCTCCTCGAGGAGCACATTGCTCTCGAACGCTGGCGCGAGGCGCTGCGGGATCGGCTGACCGTGGAAAAGTTCGCCCGGGAGGTGCTGGGGCCGCATGCCCGGGTCGGCGTGTCCGAGGCCGCCGATTATTACAAGGACCATATCGACGCCTTCACCACGCCTGCCCGGACCCGGTTCCTGCTTGTGCAAGGCAAGGACGCCGGGTCGCTCAAGGCTGCCCTGGCCGCTTTCCGGTCTTCCGGCGCGCGAAGCGATCTCACGGGAATCGGCGGGGTGTCGGTGGAGGAGATGACGCTGCCCGAAGGCAATCTGCCGCAGGCCTGGCGGGAGGCGCTGCGTTCCGTCAAGCCCGGGGAAGCGTCGTCGATTTTGTCCGACGAGACCGGAAACGCCGCGCTGATCCTGCTCGAAAGGCGGGGGGAAACCGTGCTCGAACCGGCCAAGGCCTATGCCCGGGTCGAGGCCATCCTGTCCGCCGACAAATTGGAACAGGCTTTTGCGGCCTGGTTGACCAAGGCGTTGGCCGGGGCACGCATCCGGGTGCATACCGCACTGGTGGCCGACAGCCAAACGCCACAACCGCCGCATGAGGCGACCACGCCGCCTGTCCAGGCGGCCGAGAAAAGCGCAAAGGCCGTTTCGGCGGAGGGGCAAGCCGCTTCCCCGGCGTCGGGGCAGGCGTTCGTACCACCCCCGCCGCCCCAGGCTGCGGCCGACAAGTCCGATGCTTCCACGCTGACGCCACCGGCGCTCGCCAATGCGGCGGCGCCTTCCGCCGCATTGCCTGCTGCGCCGGCGGTTGCGTCTGCCTCTGCGGCGTCCGGGGAGGACAAGGCGGCTGCGGTCGTCCAACCGACTGCCCAACCAGCGCCTGCCGTTCCCGTCCCGGCCGAGGCGGTTGCCCCGTCTGCCGGCGTCCATGAAGTGGAGTACAGTGCCGTAAAGGCGAGCTGGATTCTCTATACGGCGGATGGGAAACCGGAGGAACGGGTCTATCTCAAACCGGGCAATCCGTTGCGGATCACCTTTACCCAGCGTCTCTCCGTCCGTCTGGGCAGTCCGAGCGAAGTGCGCTATCGCTACCGCGGGAAGGAAAAAACGGTGGAAGTGAAGAAAAAAGAGAGCAGAATCCTGGAATTCCCCTAATATTTTCCCGGAGGGCCATCCCCTTGCGATTGCCTGGTGTGATAAAAAAGTTTATAGGCCCGGATGCGTGGTTGCGCCAACTGGGGAAGGGAGTTGTCGCTTCGGCTGCGTCTTTCCCGGTGAGACGGCAGATTGTGGTCCGGCCGGATCGCGTGCGCGGCACGTCTGTTGTTGCCGCGCACAGGCAGGACATGGCCCCCGCAATGTGGGGATGATCTACTTCAGCAGCGCTTCCGCGCACATGCGGGACATGGAGGTCTCTCTTGGCTCGTCTGCCAAAGATTTGCGTCATCGTCGGGTGTCTTGTCTTGCTGGCCATGCCGTCGCAGGCCGCCGAACTCGTGGATCGAGTGGTGGCTGTGGTCAACGGCAACCTCATCACGCTTTTTGATGTCAATGCCCGGGTNAGCGAGCTCATNCAGCGGACGCAAGGCATCAGTTTCAAGGCTGATGATCCCCGATATGCCGAGCTGCAACGTCAGGTCCTCGATAGCATGATAAATGATATCCTCATCGAGCAGGAGGCTGCCCGACTGAAGATTACCGTCTCTGAGACGGAACTTGATACACAGATCAATGAGATCAAGAAAAAAAATAACCTGACTGAACAGCAACTGAAAAATGAATTGCTCAAAGAAGGCCTGACACTGAAGCAATTCCGGGAACAGTTACGCAAGGAAACAATCAAAAAGCAGCTCTTGGGCTATATGGTGCACCGTAAAGTGCATGTTACAGAAGAAGAAATTCGTGATTTTTACGAACATAACAAAGATAATCTTCCGACACAAAAATCGATTTCCGGACCAAGAGTGCTTGGCAACATTGGCTTCATCATGGTCCCGACCAAGAAGGATGCCGAAGCCTTGCGCGCCAAAATTACTTCCGGAGCCATCAGTTTCGCCGACGCGGCCAAGCGTTATTCCATCGGTCCCGGCCGGGACCAGGGCGGCAATCTCGGTGATGTGCAACTTAAGGATTTGGCCCCACCGTTGCGCGATGCCCTGTCGGCCATACCGGCAGGACAGGTCACGCAGCCGATCATGCTGGATGGCAAGGCGGTGATTTTGACCATGAGGACCGGCCAGCAGCAGCCGGCGCCGAAGCCCGCTCCCGTTCCTGCCAAGGCGGAGACGGCGGGAGGTGATGCCGCCTTCGACGGTGCCAAGGAACAGATTCAGGAACTGCTTTATAAACAGAAGTTCGAAAAATTCTTTCAGCAATTTATCGACAATCTGCGATCCAAAGCGGTGGTTGAGGTCAAGCTGTAAGAGCTGCCTTTACGGTGCCACTGGGGGATTCTCCCGTCCCGGCGGAATGGATTCGGAGGAGTTGTTCGTATGGATTTGCGCAAGTTAGGGGCGCTATTGCGCGAGGAACGGGAGCGCCGGAGCCTCTCACTCGACGATGTATCCAATAAGATAAAGATCTCGAAGACCTGTCTTGCGGCCATTGAGGAAGGCGACGAGGAAAAGCTGCCGCATCCGGTCTATGCCAAGGGCTTTATCAGAAATTATGCCCGACTGTTGGACATGGATACTGAGGAGTTCCGAGAAAGCCTAGCCGAGATTTACAAGCCGGAGGATACGCCCCTCCAGCATGTTCCCTTGCTCGAGGATATCCCCGAGGAGGATGGAGCGCACGCATCCGGTGTCGTTGCATCCCTTCGCGTCAAGCGTATCGCCTTGGTGGTGGCCATCCTGGTCCTGGTGCTGGGTGGTCTCTGGCTTGTGCATGCCTTGCGTTCCGGCGCTCCGGATGGTGAGCAGACGGCGTCCACGGCCCCGGCCGAGGCGCCTCTTCCCGCTCCGCCGGTATCCCAACCGTCGCCCGCCTCCGTCCCGGCGTCCCCACCGGTCGGGTCAACCCCGGCAGCGGAAGCGACGCCTCCGTCGCCTCCGGCCGCTGCTCCGGCCGTCACGCCGACCGTGCCGCCGGCCCAGCCGGCCGCTCCGGAAGCCATCGGACAACAGGCTGCTGCCAAGCCGACCGGGGAAGCGCCCTCGGGCGCGGAACCGACACCGGAAGACCGAGCGACCCAGGATATCGCCATGAGCGGTCCTGGCGGCCAACCGCAGACGCCGCCTGCGGCGGCTGCCCCCGCGCCGACGGGCAAACAGTTTACCGTGGGGGATCATGGCAGCCATGAGGTGACCATCACGGCCAATGATCGCTGCTGGATTCAGGCCGGGGCTGACGGCGGCACCATGCGCGACACCATGCTGGGGCCGGGCGATTCCTTTTCCGGCCGGTTTTCCGACTACCTGCTCGTGCGCCTGGGCAACGCCGGAGCCGTGGAAATTCATTTTGACGGCAAGCTCTATCCGCTGCATGCCGGCAGAGGATCGGTCAAGACCTTGAAATTCCTTGGCCGCAAGGCCGATGCGGCGGCCGCTCAGGCTGCCTCCGAGACGCCGCCGCCTTCTCCGGAAAAGGCGGTCGTTCCCGAGAAGCCCGCTGCTCCGACCAGTGGGGAAGCGGCCTCGGGAGGAAAGGAATTGGAAGTCTTCGGTCAGGATGGGAGTTGGGTCATTCTGACGCCGGATGCCGGACCGTCCAAGGAAGTCTATGTCAAGAAGGGACAGCGGCTGACGGTGCCGTTTAACGAGAAGATCGAGGTCAAGCTCGGCAATCCGAGCAGCGTGATCTTCCACTACGACGGCAAGGAAACTCCCGTGACCACGGAGCGGGGCGAGACCAAAACCATTCGCTTCCCTTAAAAAACAAGCTGTTTTTGGGACGGCGGCCGTGGCGAAGTGCCCCCGTGCGGCAGTATTGCCAGGCCGGGGGGTGAAGGAAGCGGGACGCTCTGTGGCAGGCCGGGCGTCGGGCGCGAGGCGGGCATGGAATTTTCCGAAAAGGCGCTGGTACTCCGGGTTGGCCGTTTTCGGGAAATCGACGCCTGGGTGCGCCTTTTTTCTCCGGTCCGGGGGGTCTATACGGCCTTCGCCTTTGGCGGCCTGAAAAGTCGTCGCCGGTTCCCCGGTTGCCTTGATTCCTTCAATCACGTGCGCTTCAAGGTGCGCTGTTCGGAGCGCCAGGGGTACCATTGCCTGACCGAGGCCGTGCTGCTGGATGCGCCGCACCGTTTGCGCCAGGAGCCGAGCCGCCTGGGTATGGCCGTCAACTGTCTGAAATTTTTCGAGGCCGTCCAGATCGGTCCCCAAGGGGCGGCCGAGGCGTATCGGCTTTTGCGCGGATTGCTGGCTGCCCTGGAGAACGAGATGCCGCCTTCGGCTCTTTTCCCCGTGCTTTTTCGGGCACGGCTGACGTTTATCCAGGGCATGCTGCCCGTGTGGGACCATTGTGCCGCCTGCGGCGCGCCCCTTGGTCCGCAGGGCGCGGTCTGCCATGTGGAGCAGGGAAAACTGTTTTGCCGGCAATGTCGGGATGCCTCGCCGGGCGTGCGGCAGTATTTGGGCCCTGGCGCCTTGGCCTTGATGGCCCTGGCCGTCTCCGGCCAACCAGAAGCGTGGGCGGCCTGTCGCCCCGATCCGGCTGCCGGGCGCGAGTTTTCCCGGACGGTTGACCTGCTCGTGCGGTACCACCTGGGGCTGGCATGGGAGCAGGGCGGCTTCGTGCGGGCCTGACCGGCCGATGGATGTCCAAATCACGAAACGGGAGCGAGCATGTATTTTCAGGATGTCATCTTGGCGTTGCAGAAATTTTGGGCGTCCGCTGGTTGTCTGGTGGTGCAGCCGTATGACACCGAGGTCGGCGCCGGCACCTTCAATCCGGCCACTTTTTTTCGGGTCATCGGTCCCGAAGCGTGGAAGGCCGCCTATGTTCAGCCGTCCAGGCGCCCGACCGATGGCCGCTATGGCGANAANCCCAANCGNNTGCANCACTATTTCCAGTTCCAGGTGATCCTCAAACCCTCGCCGGCCAACGTGCAGGATATTTACTTGGAAAGTCTGGCCGCTATCGGCTTCTCGGCCAGCGAGCACGATATTCGGTTCGTGGAAGACGACTGGGAATCCCCCACGCTCGGCGCCTGGGGGCTGGGCTGGGAAGTCTGGCTCGACGGNATGGAAGTCACCCAGTTCACCTATTTTCAGCAGGTGGGCGGCATTGATCTGGCGCCGGTCGCCGTCGAGATCACCTACGGCCTTGAGCGCATCAGCATGTACCTGCAACAAAAGGATTCGGTCTACGATCTGGCCTGGAATAAGGACGTGACCTACGGCCAGATCTACCAGCGGGGCGAATACGAGCATTCCCGCTACAATTTCGANGAATCCGACGCCGCCATGCTGCTGCAGCATTTCAATGCCTGTGAGAAGGAATGCAAGCGGCTGTGCGANTTGGGATTGCCCTGGCCGGCCTATGACTATTGCCTCAAGTGCTCCCATGCCTTTAACATGCTGGAAGCGCGCGGCGCCATCTCCATCACCGAACGGACAGCCTACATCGGCCGGGTGCGCAATCTGGCCTCCAGTCTTGCCCGGCTCTACGCCGCCCAACGCAAGGAACTCGGCTACCCCCTCCTGCCCGCCACCGCCTAAAAGGATCTATTCCATGTCCCATTTTCTGTTCGAGATCGGTTTCGAGGAGATGCCCGCCCGCTTCTTGGCCGGGCTGACCACGGAGATACGGACGCTTCTGGCCGAGGCACTGACCCAGGCCAAGATCGACTGCGGTCCGGTGACCGCCTTCGCCACGCCGCGCCGGCTGGTGGCCAGCATTCCCGATCTGGCCCCGGTATCGCGCCGGGAAGAGGAAGTGGTGACCGGCCCGCCTGAACGGGTGGGTTTCGACGCCTCGGGCGCCCCGACGGCGGCGGCCACAGGCTTCGCCAAGGGACAGGGGGCGGACGTCTCCGTCGTTTTCATCCAGGAAACGGCCAAGGGTCGCTATCTGGCCTTGCGGAAGACCACTGGCGGCGAGGAGGCGATTGCGCTTTTGCCTGCCATCTGCCGGGAAGCGGTGCGCAAGCTGTCCTTTCCCAAGCGCATGCGTTGGGGCGAGCG
>JGI20225J20221_1001809_pt1 | contig 19078 bp, 16 predicted proteins | sample BioMet4_FD_20221 | JGI IMG/M metagenome (IMG submission 20221) | reverse complement strand
CATGTGGTTGCCGGCCTGGGCGCAGGCAGCGTCCGACCGATTTTTCCGTTTTTCCGCCAGAATTTTTCCGCAAAATTCCGCGACACCCCGCACCCAACGTGCGCGGGCTTTTGAAGGTGCCGGGAAGGACCCGCAGGCCCAGCCGGTCCGCTAGGACCTTTCTGGCTTGCTCGTGAGAAGAGAGGAGAGGGGGGCGGGGTGGAGACCCGGTGCGCTGGTGCGCGCCGGGAGCGGTACGCCTTCCCTGGACCGGTTGTGGTTTGTCCTGGCGCGACAATATGCCGCTACTCGCCACCGGCCCAGGGAAGGCGACCCCATATGCAATCCAGGAGGGGAATGCCTCAGACGGATAAGTCGGGGGATAATCCGTTATGGGATTGATTCGAGGTACCGTCGGTGGGAATAAAGAATCATGCTGAGATAAATGGAAAATTTCGGCGCATTCGTGGTTATTACGGGTATCGAGTTGCGGCCTCCGGAGCCAAAGGCCGAGCGTTCGAATCGCTCATTGCCCACCACGATACTCCAAGGGGTTACGGTTTTGCCGTAGCCCCTTTTTCGTTTGNCGGCTAACGGATNGCTAACGGCGTTGTCGGATTCGGCANCGTGCGGTACGTCCTGGNCCACTTGCTACAATCTGGCCAGCCGTTCCCTGGCGGCCTGCCACCAGGAATCCCGAGCGGGTCAGGCCTTCGCTCTCGGTACCGGCGTCGCCCTGGGTGCAACAACCGGGAAGATCCGGAAACGACACGACGACGTGTCCGCCCTCGCCCTTCTCGAAATACGCTGGATAAACGGCCAGATCCGCCACCTCTCTCCGCAGTTTTATGCCGGCTTGCCTCTCGATCAATTTCAAGAGGGTGATCTCGATGTCCTTCCTGGGATGCGGTACCGTCATCAACCAGACTTCTCCGGGTGCCAGAAGTGGAAGGGGTCGCCCCCGGACCGCTTCCACTTCCACCCGGCCCCTTGAGTCGTTTGATGCTGTCCTTGGTGCTTGGTATGTCACCGTTTTCATTGGAATAAAACTGCACATTTTTTGTGTAGCATCAAGGACGTTTTTCGCTTCTGGACAGGAGCTTTGATCATCCGTATGCCGTCTGCATGTGCGGCAGATTCGCCCTGGCCATTCCTCGGAGACTGGTGGCCGAGGCCATGGGCCTTCCCGGAATGCCCGAGGCGCCGGCTCGGTACAACATCGCTCCATCCCAACTGGTGGAGGCCGTTTATGCGGACCGGCATGTCACCCGCCGGGTGGCCGGGCTGTTTCGTTGGGGGCTGGTGCCGGCCTGGGCCAAGGATCCGAAAATCGGGGCCAAGTGCAGCAACGCCCGGGTCGAAACCGTCTTCGATAAGCCGGCCTTCCGGGCAGCCGTTCGCTACCGGCGTTGCCTCATTCCAGCTCAGGGATTCTATGAATGGCAGCACGGGCAGTCTGGAAAGAAGGCTCCGTATTGCATCACCCCGATGGACGGTTCCGTCATGGCCCTGGCTGGGATTTTCGAGCATTACACGGGCCCTGGCGGGGAAGTGATCGATTCGCTGGCCATCCTCACCCGCGCGGCGGCCGGTGTGGTTCGGCAACTCCATGACCGCCAGCCAGTCATCCTGCCACCCGAGAGTCATACCGCCTGGCTGGATCCTCTAAGCACTACCCGACGGGATCTCGGGGACATCCTGGATATTCCCGCACCGAAGCTGACCGCCGTGCCCGTCGGGACGCTGGTCAATAATCCCGGCGTCGAGGGGCCGGAAGTGATGGCGCCCGTCGGACCGCCGCTTGTCCCGAACGGTTTATAGCGAGCAACACCTGTTGATCGCTAGGGGCAGCGACCATCTCTTGCCGTTACACGGTGGGCATGGGCGTGTGGCCGGCGATTCCATGCGCGACACCGACCTGGCCGACCGGCCAGTGGTGGTGTTCCCGAACAACGACGGCTGCATCGTGGTCCGCTCGGCCGCAGCCAAGGCTCTGGGCATTCCCGTGGGCAAACCAACCGTTCTTTCAGGGCGCGGGCCTGATCAAGCGGCACGGCGTCGAGGTTTTTTCTGCGAATTACGCCTTCTCCGGCGACCTGTCGGCCCGGGTGATGGTTCTCCTGGCGCGGTTCACCCCTGATCTGAAAGTCTGCAGCCTCGATGAGGCGTTTCTCGACCTGACCGGACTCCCGGCGAATGCCGCCGAACACTGCCGCCATATCCGGGAAGCCGTAGCCCGATGGATCGGCCTTCCCGTGTCCATCGGCACCGGGTCCACCAAAACTTTGGCCAAGGGCGCCACCCGTACGGCCCAAAACGACGCCTCGCGCGGCGGCAAGTTCGACTTCGGCTCCTGTGTTGCTCCTGATGGTCGGCTGGAGCGTTTCCTCCGTTGGAATCCCTTCACATTCGCGGCAACGGTCGGAAGCAAGCCGACATCCCTAGGCGTGGCTGTATCCCCCGGCTTCCTTTTCCCCCAGCGAATGCGTCACGGGATTTTTGGCGAAGTAGGCCAGGCAACGCTTCAGATCCGCCACCAGCAGGTCGGCCATGTCATGACTCATGCCATGGCGCACCAGGGCGCGCATGACCACCAGATCCTGGCGGTCGGCGGGCATGGAATAGGCCGGTACCTGCCAGCCTCGGCTGCGCAGCCGGTCCGAAAGGTCGTAGAGGTTGCAACCGGGGGTGGCCCCGTCGGCCAGACTCCAGCTCACGGCTGGAATGCCGCCGTGCCCATCGTAGATGACAGTGAAAATATCCATCTTGCGCAGGGCATCGCCCAAATAAGCGGCCGTTTCATAGCAGGCTTCGTGTAACTTGGTGTAGCCTTCGCGGCCCAGGCGCAAGAAATTGTAGTACTGGGCCACGATTTGCCCGCCCGGGCGCGAGAAGTTCAACGCGAAGGTGGGCATGTCGCCGCCCAGATAATTGACCCGAAAGATCAGATCTTCCGGCAGTTCCTTGGCGTCGCGCCAGACCACCCAGCCCACACCCAGGGGGGCCAGGCCGAACTTGTGTCCCGATCCGTTGATCGATTTGACGCGGGGCAGCCGGAAATCCCAGACCAGATTGGGATCGTGGAAGGGGGCGAGAAAGCCGCCGCTGGCAGCGTCCACGTGCACGGGAATGTCGAGCCCCGTCTTGGCCTCGAAAGTATCCAGAGCCTTGCAGACCGCCTCCACGGGTTCGTACTGGCAGGTGTAGGTAACGCCGAGGGTCGGCACCACGCCGATGGTATTTTCGTCGCAGCGGGCTATCGCCTCTTCGGGGCTCATGATGAGCCGGTCCTTTTCCATGGGAATTTCCCGCAGTTCCACGTCCCAGTAGCGGGCGAACTTGTGCCAGCAAATCTGGACCGGGCCGCAGACCATGTTGGGACGGTCGGTGGGCTTGCCCTGAGCCTTGCGCTTGGCCCGCCAGCGCCATTTCATGGCCAGTCCCCCGAGCATGGCCGCCTCGCTCGAACCGGTGGTGGAGCAGCCCAGGGTGTTGGCCGCTTCTGGCGAGTGCCACAGGTCGGCCAGCATGTGCACGCAGCGCGCCTCGATTTCGGCGGTTTGCGGATACTCGTCCTTGTCGATCATGTTCTTGTCCAGACACTCGTCCATGAGGCGATGGATTTCGGGATCGACCCAGGTCTGGCAGAAGGTGGCCAGGTTTTGCCGCGAATTGCCGTCGAGCATCAGCTCGTCATGTACGAGCTGATAGGCGTGGCGGGGCTCGATTTCCTTCTTGGGGAAGCGATATTTTGGCAGGATGACCGAAAGGTCGCTCGATGCGTAGATGTCGTCCAGGAGATCGGCCCTGACCGTATTTTTTTGATGCAAGGACATGGAAGGCTCCTTTTCAGTTCGGGGGGTGTCGGGGGGTCAGTTAGCGTTCTGGTGCCAGGCGGGCTTTTTCAGGGCGTTGATGAGCAGCGGCAAGCCGACGAAGATGATCATGCCGGCCGCCACCAGCCCCACGTAGAGGGTCGGGTTACCGACGGGCAGGTTGGTGGGCGGGAAAAAGCCCACGATCAGAGAAAAGATGACGCCGAGGAGCCCGAGACCTGCCACCAGCCACATGCCGAACATGCCGCCGGGCACCTTGTAGGAGCGCGGCAGGTCGGGCCGTTCCCGTCGAAGCTTGATGGCGGCGGCGTACATGAGGATGTACATGACGAGGTAGAGGGTGACGGTCATGGCCGAAAGCACGAAAAAGGCCACGCTGACGTTATCCATGATGAAGTAGAGCCCGGTGAGGAGGCTTACGATAACGGCCTGGATGAGCAGAATGTTGATCTGGACGCCGTGTTTGTTGACCTTGGCCATAAAGGGCGGAAGTTCCCCTTGCTTGGCGGTTTCCAAAAGTCCCCGGCTCGGCCCTCCGACCCAGGACATGACTCCGCCGATGGCGCCGAAGGCGGTGAGCAGCCCCATGACCGGCGTCAGAAAGCCGATGTGGAATTTGTCGAACATCTGCTTGAAGGCCTGCATCAGTCCGGCCGTCAGGCTGATGTCCTTGGCCGGAATGACGGCCGCCACGGCCAGCGAACCCAGCATGAAGAGCAAAATGATGACGGCCATGGCCAGAAAAATGCTCTCGGGAAATCCCCGGGAAGGATTTTCCAGGTCGGTCGCATGCACGGCATGCACCTCCACGCCGGCGAAGAGCAGAACGATGCCGGCCAGAAAAGCCACGCTGCCAAGGCCGGTGATGTAGGGGAAAAAGCGGGCATGGGGCGCTTCGTGGGCCAGCTGTTCGGCTGCGGCCACNGCCGAGCCCGGATCGAGGAAGGCGATCGGATTGCCCTGGTCCACCCAGAGCAGGCCCAGGATGATGATNACTACCCCGGGCAGCACGGTGCCGCAGAGCACGCCGTANTTGGTGACGGAACTGGCGATGCCGGAACCGGCCAGGGTCAGGAAGGTGGCCAGCCAATAGCAGATCAGGATGACCAGCCCGGTGTACAAGCCGCTTCCCGCCAATTCCGGCTTGAGGAACAGATACGCCAGGGCGCCGGCCGCGAATCCCAGGACCGTGGGATACCAGACGACGTTTTGAATCCATTGCAGCCAGATGGCCGTGAAGCCCCAGCGGGAACCGAAGGCCTCCTTGACCCAGACGTAGACCCCGCCGCCCTTGTCGCTGAAGGCTCCTCCCAGTTCCGCCGCCACCAACGCGGCGGGGACAAGAAACATGACCGCGGCGAACAGGATGTAGAAGATCAGGGAGAGGCCTTCCTTGGCCATCATGGGCAGTCCCCGCAGGCTCACCACCGCCGCGACGATCATCATGGTGAGCGTAAAGACCGACATGCACTTTTTTTTTGCCATCCGGATACCTCCTGGCCGGGTCAAAGGATTCGCTGTCCGAGGAAAAAAGTCGACGGAGACGCTTCCGATCGTCCTGGGATTTGCTCCCGTTGGATGCGGAAGGCGACTGCCGGACAAAGGGACGCAGGGAGCCTTTGGCGGCCAAAGGGGAATCCCCTGGCCTATTGTATGCTATTGCTTTGAGTGCGTTGTGCCTGATCCCGTGAGGATTGACCGGACGGGTCCGCCTCCTTTCGCAACAGAAGCCACAGACCTCCCTCGGTAAAAATACGGTACTGTCCTCTATGGGCCTTCTGCGCTTCTTCGGCCAGGGTCTCGGGGGTATATTTTTTCACGACGAGCTTGGTGAGATCGTGCCAGTCGATGTGCAATCCTTCCCGTTTTTCCTGTATGCTTGCGTTCAAGGCATCGGTGCCGAATCCGCCACCGATGTAGGCACAGCCTCCTGGTACAAGAATACGACAAATTTCCCGCAAGGCATCGGACATGTCCGGCCAGAACATCATCGAAGCCCGGCTTACGGCCAGATCAATGGAGTTTTCCGGGAGCGGAATGTGTTGCACGTCCCCCTGGAGCGTTTCCAGCCGGCCGGAGAGTCCGGCCTCGGCGGCGTTTTGCGCCGCCCGGCACAGAGCCTGTGGCGCAATATCGAAAAGCCGTACCCGCAAGGCGGTGATCTTGGCCAGGGCGATGCCCAGATAGCCGCAGCCGGTACCGATATCCAGACAGTTGCCCTCGGTGATGCCGGTCCGGTCCACGATCTGCCGGGCAATCAGCGGATAGGCCGGGGCATACATGTCCTTGGTCAGGGCATCGAATTTTTCGATGTTAAAAAACTCCATCCGTTTTTCTCCTCGATCATTGCGACCACAGTGGTGGCAACGCGCTTTCGTCCGTGACCTGCCATGAGATCCCTATCTGTTCCCGTACAAGGTCTGGATGGACTGGTGCAGGGCCAGGGCCAGGGGGGAACTGGCCATTTTGTCCGTACAGACCTCGATATAGGCTCCCCGGCCGCAGGATTCCGCCTTTTCCATGGTGGCATTGAGTTCGCCGTTGGTGGTTACCCGGGCGCTCAACCAGTCCGTGCAGCCAAAGGCCGCCGGCAACTGGCTGTAATTCCAGGAAGCAACATCGTTATAGGCGATCATGGGATCCTTGCAAAGGAGGCGTTCGATCAGGTAGCCCTGGTTATTGAGGCAGAAGATGACAGGCTTTAAGCCGAACCGGGCAAACTGGCTGATTTCCTGGACGGTCATCTGATGGGAGCCCTCGCCGGTCACGAGCACCACCCGGCGGTCGGGGGCGGCCAAAGCGGCACCGAAGGCTGCCGGCGTGGCCCAGCCGATGGCACCCCAGAGGGTCTGGTTCAAGAAGATCGACCCCGACGGCATCAGGGCAAATCCGAGTCCCATGGAGACCGTGCCGGTCTCGGCGACGAGGATGTCATGCGGCCGCAGGAAGGCCTCCCAGCGCGGATAGAGATATTCCGGCCGGATGGGTTCGTCCGGTCCGCCCTTGGGATCGCCGAGACGGCTGGGGGCCGGGCCGGTCAGATGCTTGCGGATCGGCAACGCGGACAGTCCGCGCAGCATGTCGGCCATTTCCACATCGTGGTAGACGGCTCGTCCCACCCGCACGTGGTGCTGCATGACCTCGATGCTCCGGCTGGCTTCGATGCGGGCGGTGAAGGCGCCGGTGTTGAAATCGCTCCACAGGCCGCCGAGGTTTAAGACCACATCCCGGGATTCGACGAATTCCCGCACTTCCGGATTCATGATCCGGCCGTCGTACATGCCGATATAGCCCGGCGAGGTCTCGTCCAGGGCGGTCTTGTCCATCATCATGGTGGCGTAGGGCATNCCCCAGGTGCCGACCAGCTTCTGGGCCTCGGCAGTCAGCCGGAGCCGATGGAGCAGATAGCCGGCCAGGATGACGCCGGTCTCGGCCTTGGCCAGTTTCTCGGCTACGTCGGCCACGGCGTCGGCCAGGGTGTCGGGATCGCTGGCAATGGTGTGCTGGGGAGCGATGGCGCAGCCGCACGGCTCGGCCAGGGCATGATCGGCCGGAATGGCGATGTAGACGGGCCGATGGCGATAGACGGCCTCGTGGACGAGGCGTTCCATCTCCGGAATGACGTTTTCCGGTGTGAGAATGGCGCTGGCGCAGGCGGCCGGCTGGGCCATCTTGGCGAACAGGTCGAAGCCGCCGTTGCCCAGGGTGTGATGCACGATGCGGCGTTCTTCCTGGATCTTGGTATTGGGCATTCCGACCAGATGGAACACCGGCAAATGTTCGGTGTAGGAGCCGGCCACGCCGCACAGGGCCGATAGTTCGCCCACGCCGTAGGTGGTGCACAGGGCGGACATGCCCTTGACCCGGGCATAGCCGTCGGCGGCGTAGGCGGCGTTGAGCTCGTTGCAACAGCCGATCCAGCGCATGTCCGGATCGGTGGCAATGGCGTCGTTCAGGGGAAAGGCGAAGTCGCCGGGGACGCCGAAGACGTCCCGGATACCGAGTTGTTTCAGTCTCCACAGCACGTGTTCGATAACGGTTCGAGCCATGATGCGCCTCGTATGTTGACGGTTTGGTCGGTCGCCTTGGCGGAATCTTCCTGTGCATACCGCGCGGGATAACGGCTGGGCAAGAATCTTCTCGTCCCTTCGGGTCGCCTGTTGCCAGATGGCGGTCGAACACGATAGATTTNTCGCTTCCGATTGGGGTGCCGCGTCCCCGGGACGCGGCTGAGAACATACCCATGGAACCTGACGCGGTTCGTACCGCCGGAGGGAATTCGGATGCCATCCGTCTTTTCCCCTTCCGCCCTGCCGCGTCGCGACCGTTCGGCCCAACCGCCAAATCGTGGAGCGCGCCATGTCCCTTGCCGCCGCCGTCTTTGCCGATATCTGCCGTATTCGCCAGGAAAAGCCCCTGGTGGTCAACATCACCAACAACGTGGTCACCAATTTCACGGCCAACGCNTTGCTNGCCCTNGGCGCCTCGCCGGCCATGACCCATGCACCGGCTGACGCCGCCGAATTGGCCGCCCAGGCCCAGGCGCTGGTGCTCAACATGGGGACACCATCCGAGGAGTACGTGGCCAGCATGGAAGCCGCGACCCGGACCGCCAATGCGGCCGGAGTGCCGGTGGTCTTCGATCCGGTGGCCGCCGGGGCTACGGCCTGGCGGCGCGAGGTGGTCAAGCGGGTGCTCGGAGCCGGCCGGCTGGCCGCCGTCCGGGGCAACGCTTCCGAGATCCTCGCCCTGGCCGGGGAAAACGCCCGGTCCCGGGGGGCCGACAGCCTGCACGGAAGCAATGAGGCCCGGGAGGCGGCCCGATCCGTGGCCCGGCGGCTGGTCTGCCCGGTATGCGTCAGCGGCGAGACGGATGTGGTGACGGACGGTCGGACCTGCCGCATCCTGGCCGGGGGGCACGCCATGATGACGCTCGTGACCGGCATGGGCTGCGCGGCCACGGCCTTGGTCGGCGCTTTTGCCGCCGTCAATCCGGACGCTTTCGCCGCTTTGGTCCACGCCATGGCGGTCATGTCCACGGCCGGTTCCCTGGCTGCCGCCGGAGCGACCGGGCCGGGCAGTCTGCAAATCCGATTCCTGGATGTGCTCTATACGTTGACCGAGGCCGATCTTGAAGCCGGCGTGCGGGAGGTTGCATGAGTCCGAAAGTTTTTGATCTGGGTGTCTATCTGGTCACGGACCGGCCGGCGCTTTTGGGGCGGGATCTTTTCGACGTGGTGGAAAAGGCCGTCGCCGGCGGGGTCAGCATGGTCCAACTGCGGGAAAAAACGGCGTCTACCCGCGATTTCGTGGACTTGGCCCGGGGGCTCGTGGCGAGGCTTCGACCGCGCGGGGTGCCGGTGCTTATAAACGACCGGGTGGACGTGGCCCTGGCCGCGGACGCCGACGGCGTGCATGTGGGCCAGGACGACATGCGGCCGGCCGATGTCCGGGCGCTTATCGGGCCGGACAAGATCCTCGGGCTGTCGGTGACGGGCGAGGACGAAACGCGGGCGGCCCTCGGTCTTCCCGTCGATTATCTCGGGGCCGGCCCTGTTTTCGCCACGGCNACCAAAAAAGACGCCGGCGCGCCGCAAGGCATTGCCGGTCTTACGGCGATGCTCTCCCTGGCCACGGTGCCGGTGGTGGCCATCGGCGGCATCGGGCCGGACAATGCCGCCGCTGTCACGGCCGCCGGAGCCAATGGCGTGGCCGTGGTCTCGGCCATCTGCTCGGCCCCGGACCCTTGCCGGGCGGCCGCCGCCCTACGCCGGATCGTTACCCCCCATTGAGGGGCCCGGGGGCATCATGCCCCGGCCGCCGGCGGCATTTTCCCTCTTCTATCCCCGGCTGAAATGCCTATATTTCAGTCGGTGGGGGATGTCCGCCGCCGCGCCGAGGCGGGCCTTGCGGTCGGCCTCATATTCCGTGAAGTTGCCGTCGAAAAAGACGACCTGGCTGTCGCCCTCGAAGGCCAGGATGTGGCTGGCCACCCGGTCCAGGAACCATCGGTCGTGACTTATGACCAAGGCCGAGCCGGCGAAGGCGAGCAGGGCGTCTTCCAGGGCGCGCAGGGTATTGACGTCCAGGTCGTTGGTCGGCTCGTCAAGCAGCAGCACGTTGGCCCCGCTTTTAAGCATAAGGGCCAGGTGCAGCCGNTTTCTCTCGCCGCCGGACAGGACCTTGACCGGCTTTTGCTGGTCTGGGCCGGTGAAGTTGAACCGGGCGACGTAGGCCCGGGCGTTGACGTCGCGGTTGCCTAGCCGGAAGGTGTCGTGGCCCTGGCCCACCGCCTCGAAGACGGATTTTTCCGGATCGAGGCCTTCGCGGTTCTGGTCCACGTAGGCGAGCTGCACGGATTCGCCCAGGTTGAAGATGCCGGAGTCCGGCGTCTCCTGGCCGGTGATGCACCGAAAGAGGGTGGTCTTGCCCGCNCCGTTGGGGCCGATGATGCCGACGATGGCGCCGCGCGGCACGGTGAAGGTCAGGTTCTCGAAGAGCAGCCGGTCGTCGAAGGCTTTGGATACGTCGTTCACCTCAAGGACATTTTTCCCCAGGCGCGGTCCGGGCGGAATGTAGATTTCCAGATCNTTGGCGCACGNTTTTCNNNTTCNTNNGAGAGCCANNGNNTCNTAGGCNNNGANGCGNGCCTTGNNCTTGGCGTGNCGGCCNTNGGCCGACATGCGCACCCATTCGAGTTCCCGGGCCAGGGTTTTGACGCGTTCGCTCTCGGATTTTTCCTCCTGGCGCAGGCGTTCCTGTTTCTGCTCCAGCCATGAGGAATAGTTGCCCTTCCAGGGAATGCCCCGGCCCCGGTCGAGTTCCAGAATCCAGCCGGCTACGTTGTCCAGAAAATAGCGGTCATGGGTGACGGCGATGACCGTGCCCGGGTAGGTGTGGAGGAAATGCTCCATCCAGGCCACGGATTCGGCATCCAGGTGGTTGGTCGGCTCGTCGAGGAGCATGATGTCGGGCTTCTGGAGGAACAGGCGGCACAAGGCCACCCGGCGGCGCTCGCCGCCGGAGAGGACGGAAACCGGCGTATCGGCCGGCGGGCAGCGCAGGGCATCCATGGCCATGTCCAGTCGGCTGTCCAGGTCCCAGGCCTCGGTGGCGTCGAGCTTTTCCTGGACCTCGCCCTGGCGCGCGATGAGCTTATCCATGGCGTCGGCGTCCATGGGCTCGGCAAAGGCGGCGTTGATTTCCTCGAATTCCTTGAGCAACGCCACGGTTGCGGCCACGCCTTCCTCAACCACTTCACGCACGGTCTTTTGGACATCGACCAGCGGGTCCTGCTCCAGATAGCCGATGGTGTGCCCGGGCGTGAGTACCGTCTCGCCCTGGAAATCCTTGTCCACGCCGGCCAGGATCTTAAGCAGTGTGGATTTGCCCGCGCCGTTTAGGCCCAGCACCCCGATCTTGGCCCCGTAGAAATAGGACAGCGAAATGTCCTTGATGATGGGCTTCTTGTCGTGGAACTTGCTCACGCGGATCATGGAATAAATGATCTTGTTCGGCTCGGCAGCCATGCATCCTCCTCGTGCCCGGATAAATCGGGCGCCGTTTGGGGGTGAAAATCGCAAAAGGCGGGGTAGAATACAAGCGGCCTTCCGTCACCCGCCGGGAGGCCGGTCGGACGGAAGGCCGCTTGGCATACGGCTGGGAATCCCGCAAGGGGACGCCCTAGTGGTTCTTTTTCGCGAAGGCTTCCTGGAGCTTGTCGCCAAGCAGGGTCAGGCCGCCGCCCTGGGGGACCGCCGCCTTCTCCTTTTTGGCGAAATGCTTCCAGTCGTCGTGCTCCCTGGACTCGCCCACCGGGGCCAGGGTGATCTTGCGCTTGTCCGTGTCGATTTCGGAGACGACGACCGTGGCCGTGTCGCCGGTGTGGAGCCTGTCATAGACGGCCGGCTCGGTGGCGTCACGCAGCTTGGAGGCGGGGAGCAATCCCGTGACCCCCGGAGCCAGGGTGATGAACAGGCCGAACTGCTGGCGGTTTTCCACGGTGCCGGTGACGGTGGCGCCGAGAGCGAAGGTCTCGGGTACGCTGGCCCAGGGATCGCCGGCCGCATCCTTGAGGCTTAAGGAGATGCGGTGTTTGACCAGGTCGATGTCCTTGACGGACACGGTGACGGCCTCACCCGGAGAGACCACGTCGGAAGGCTTGGCCACGCGTCGGATATGGCTCATTTCGCTGACGTGGACGAGGCCCTCGATGCCCGGCGCGATTTCCACGAAGGCGCCGAAGTCGGCCAGTTGGGTGACCTTGCCCTCGACCTTGTCNCCGNCNNNGAATTTNTCGCNCNCGCTGTCCCAGGGATCGGGNCCGGCCTGNTTGATGGANAGNGANATGCGCGGCCGNCCNTTCTTGTCGCGGTCNAAGGCNAGNACCTTGACCGTGACGGCCTGGCCGGCGGCCACGGCATCCTCGGTTTTTTCGACCCGGGACCAGGACAGTTCCGACAGGTGGATCAGGCCTTCCAGGCCCGGGGCCACCTCGGCGAAGGCGCCGAAGGCGACCAGCCGGGTGACGACGGCCGGCACCACGTCGCCGGGGCTGACCGATTCGAGAAAGCGCAGTTCGGACTCGGCCCGTTCCTGTTCCAGCAGCTTGCGCCGGGAGACGACGATATTTCTGCCGTCGCGCTCGTAGGTGGTGATGGCAAAACTGTAGGTCTGGCCGACATGGACCTCGGGATCTTCCGTGAAAGCCAAGTCGATCTGGCTGACCGGACAGAAGGCCCGATGGTGGAGGAGATCCACGTCGTAGCCGCCCTTGCGGGAGGCCATGACCCGGCCCTCGACGGGCAGGTTGTTCTCGAAGGCTTCCTGCAGGGCCTCGGCTCCGCCTTGTCCGGACAGGGCCTTGGACAGGACGACCTCGTCGGCGCGGACGGACACGACGTAGAGGGTGACGTTTTCGCCCTCATGGACGGTCAGCTCGCCGCTCTCGTCGAGAAATTCGGATTTGTCGGCCACGCCGTCGAGCTTGGTGCCGGTATCCACCACCAGAGTNTGTNTCNGTNATGGCNANGACGGGNCCGGTGATGCGGTCTCCAACGCTGATCTCGCCGCCACGCTCGGCCAGCGAGGCCTCCATNAGGGCGGCAAATTCGCCCTCGGCCGGCATATTTTTGTTTTCCGGCAACTTCTCTGCCATGATCGCTCCGAATGAAATGAGGGATGGTTTGGGCGCGAAAGCGCCGGGCGCACTGTAGCGCGGTTGGCCGCCTTGTCAAATGCGAAAAAAGACCTATTTTCCGAGAATCAACTTCTTGTGACACCACGGGAGGAAGCGTGGATCCCATTACCCATGTGACGGCCGGCGTCCTGATCGCCCAGGCCGGCCGAGATCGGTTCCCGGCCAGCCGCTGGCTGGTCCCCTTGGCGGCCCTGGCCGCCTGGATGCCGGACCTTGACAACATCGTCATGTTTTTCGGCCCCGAGGCCTATATGCGCTACCACCGGGGCTATACGCATTCCATTGTGGGCGGGGCGGTCATGGCTTGGCTGCTCGCCTGGATCACGGCCCGATTTTGGCGAGAGGCGGGGCGGGCCCGATTGTTCGTGCTCTTTTTTCTGTGCGTACTGTCCCATCTTTTTCTGGATGTCATCACCGCTTACGGCACGCGAATCTTTTTGCCGTTTTCCGACGTCCGGGTGGCCGTGTCCTCGGTTTTCATCGTGGATCCGGTCTTCACCCTGTCCTTGATCGCCTTGGCCGTGGCCGGCTTCCTGCGGCCGGCCGCCCGTCGGACCCTGGCCGTCGCCGGACTGGCNCTGACTGGCTGGCCTGGCCGGCCCNNGGNTTCGGGGTGGCCCGGTTGACCGGGGTGCGGGCTGCAAGGCNTTNGGCCNNGCGGGGCGAGACCTTCGAGGAGCTCCACGTCCAAGCCCGATCGCCTTTGCGCCGCTGTGGTGGAAAGATCGTGGTCCGGGAGGCGCGACCAGTATCTATGCTGAACGCGGGCTCGATTGGACCGCGCCGGAAACCCTGCCTCCCCGAACGTCGGTCTCCGAGGCGGGCCGCAACCGACGAGCTGCTGCGCCTCGGCGCCCAGGCACCGGTTTTTGCCCGTTACGTCTGGTTTACGGATTTTCCGGTCAAGATGGTTTCCGATATCCCTTCGGGGACGCAGGTGACGTTTGCCGATTTGCGCTTTATTGCCGTCAATCCGCTGGTCGCCCGCGTGCGCGGGGCGGGCATTCCGTTTACCCTGACGGCCGATCTGGACACGGCCGGCCGGCTCACCCGGGCGTTTTTCGCCCAGGTGGGCAAGGCGACGGAGATCGAGCCCTTGGGCTCTCTGGTCCGGACAGAGGCGGAATCCCACCTGCCGCTGCAACCCGGATTCCGTTAGGTCGCGGCCTGGGCCGTCAGCTTCCGACCGAGGTGAGGGCCTTTTCCATGGTGACGCACTCCAGGAGAAGGCCTCCTCGCAGAGGAAAGACGTCCCGGCCGACGGCTTGAAAGCCGTGGCCCGCGTAGAAGGGCACGGCATTGCGCGAGGCTGTGAGGCGAAGGGCCGAGGCGCCATGCTGGCGGCAGGCCTGCTCGGCCAGCGCCAGCAGCCGGCCGCCCAGTCCCCGGTGGCCATGCCCCGGGTGGACATAGAGGGCCTTGACCTCCGTCGGTGCGAAGAGAATGAAGCCGGCCACCCCGGCGTCGTCGGCGGCCACCAAAAGCGTTATTCCCTCTTCGGCCAGGACCCGCTCCATCTTTTCCGGTCGCATCCCCGCCGCCCAGGCTTCGAGCTCTTTCGCCGTATACGGTCCCGGCCCGACGCTAAGCACGGCCGTCCGGTGGGCTTCACAGACGCCCGGTATGTGCTCCGGGCGAGCGTTTTCGATACGATACGCCATCTCTTCTCAATACATCCCGGCCTGTTGAACGGTCAAGGGCGGACTCGGGGGCAACCCGACAGTCCTGCCGCGTGCGTTCGCGCAGGCTCCCGCCCTGACCAGCGAAACCGTTTTCCCGGATGCCACCCGACCGATTGTGTCCTATTGGCATTTTCGGGAATATCCGCGTTGGGGGACGGAGAAATTTTGTAAAAATTATTGTTGAACAATCATTTTATATCGAATAAAAGCCATTTGTCCGGACAGCATCAGGATGCGGCGTTCGATCCACAAACACCAACCGCTTGCGCCAGCCGCAGGCAGGGGAGCTTTTCATGGAAACCCAGGACAATATGGCCCGTATTCGCCGGCTTGGCCGGATGCTGGAATCGGTTTGCCTGACGGCGGCCCTGGCCGTCATACCGCTTCTTGCCCTCTATTGGACGTTCTTCAATCGGCTGCCCGGGGAGATGACCCAGGAGGCGGCGCGTATGGCCGTCATGCCGGTTCTGCCCGCCTGGGTGCGAGGGCTCTGCCTCACGGCGGCCCTGGTCCCGGGGGCGGCCCTGGTCGTGACCCTGCTGCGGCTGCGGGCGCTTTGCGCCTTGTACCGGGACGGCCGCATCTTCACTCTGGCCAATGTGGTGTGTTTTCGCTCGCTGTCCAGGGCGCTTTTGGCTTGGGCGATCGCCTCGATTGTCTACACGCCGCTGCACGGCCTGGCCGTCACCGCCGCCAACCCTCCCGGACGACATATCCTGACCCTCGGCATCGGCGGGACGGAGGTCGCCCTGCTGTTCGTGGCCGTCCTGGCCGTGGTCATCGCCCGGGTCATGGACGAGGCCAGGCGCTTGGACGAGGAACAGGCGCTGACGGTGTGAGGCGGGGCATGTCTATCGTCATCAATCTCGACGTGATGTTGGCCCGGCGCAAGATGGCCTCCAAGGATCTGGCCGAGGCGGTGGGCATCACCGCCCAGAACCTTTCCATCTTGAAGACCGGCAAGGCCCGGGCCATCCGGTTTTCGACCCTGGCGGCAATTTGCCGGGTGCTTGCTTGCCAACCCGGTGATATCCTGGAATACCGTAGCGGAGAGGACCACGACTGAGAGCAAGGAGAACGCCATCATGCCCTACGTCAACATCAAGCTCACCCGTGACGGCACCACCAAGGACCAGAAGGAGGCGCTCATCGCCGGCGTCACCGACCTGATGCGGGATATCCTGGGGAAGAGCCCCAAAACGACACTGGTCCTCATTGAAGAGGTGGAGACCGACAACTGGGGACTTGGCGGCGAAAGCGTCACCGCCATCCGGGCCAGACAATCGTAAAGGCGATGAGAAAGAATGTGCCTCCGGCGGCCGGGCGAGGTTCTGCCTCTCCTGGCCCCTCACCGCCGGGGTTCTATTTGCGGCGCTTGAACATCTTTTCCATTTCGCGCTGGCCGAAACGTACCGTGACCGGCCGACCGTGGGGACAATAGTCCCGGTCGGGCGTCCGGGCCCATTGGCCGAGCAGGGCCACGGCCTCGTCGTCGGTCAGCNTGNNGCCGGCCTTGATGGCCGTCTTGCAACTCATGAGAATCCACAGGTCCTGAATGGTGCGGGCTTGGCCCGAAAGGGCCGCCGTCAGATATTCCTTGGCCTGGCCCAGGGTCAGGCCCGGCGGCGCGCCGGTGATGGCCGTGACTCCCGGGCGCGGCGATTCCAGGATGAACCCGAGTTTGCGCAATTCCCCGAACAGGGCCTGCAAGCGCGCCTGTTCCGACGGATGCAGCGTCAGTTCGACCGGGATGCCCACCGGCCGGCTGTCACCCCGGCTGCCCGTGGCCTCCATGGCGGCGTAAATGATCCGTTCGTGGGCCGCGTGCTGGTCCAGCAGCATGAGTTCGCGGCCGGTGTCAATAAGGAGATAGGTGTCGGCGAACTGGCCCAGATAGCGCATGCCGGGCGGCATTCCCGGTTCCGGGTCGGTCGTGCGGCGCAGGGGACGGCGCGCGGTCGTCGCGTCTGCCGGGGGCAAGGCCTCCATGGGGTCCTGTTCGGACGTTTCTCGTCCGGCCAGACGTTCCACGGCCGGCGGATCGAAATGGCGGGTGGCCGTCAAAAAACGCGGGAAAGGACTTTCGGATACGCCGGATTCGGTCACGAGTTCGGTCGGCCGGGCAGGCTCCTGGGGCGGAAAGAGTGTGTCGGTGTCCGGCAGGGGCGGCGGCGTGGTCTGATCGGGGGCCGGGGCGCCGGATCGGTGCAGCTCGGTCAGAAAATCCTGCCGCGAAGCGAACTTCGGCGTCTCGCCGCCCTGTTTGACCCAAGGTTCCGGGGCCGGCACCGTACGCAGCACCAGCCCCTTGTCCAAGGCCTGGCCGACGGCCCGGCGCATGGCCAAAAACACTCCCTGTTCGTCGCGGAAGCGGACTTCGNTCTTGGCCGGGTGCACGTTGACGTCCACATCCTCGGGCGGCACCTCCAGGAAAAGCACGGCTTGCGGATATTCCCGGGACAAAAGCCGTCCCTTGTAGGCCTCGCGCACGGCGGCCAAAAGCACCCGGTCCAGCACGGCCCGGCCGTTGACGTAAAAAAGCATCCGGTCGGCCTTGGACTGGGCGGTCAGGGGCTTGCCCAGGACCCCGGACACCCGGACGGCCCCCACGGCGTACTCCATGGGGAGGAGGTCGTCGGTCACGGCCGGGGGCCAGATGCCGGAGAGCCGGGACACCAGCGCCTGGCCGGCCGGGAAACGCACGACCGTGTGCCCGTCCACGGACAGCTTGAAGGCTACGTCGAGACGGGCCAGGGCCGTNCGACAAAAGGCATCGGTCACCCGTTTGGTTTCGGTGGCCTCGGATTTGAGAAATTTGAGCCGGGCCGGGACGGCGGCGAACAGGTCGCGCACCTCGATGCGGGTGCCCCTGGCCCAGGCGGCCGGCCCCTGGTCGATGATGGTGCCGGCCTGCACCTTGATAAAGGCCCCTTCGTCGAAGGCCTCGTGCCGGGAGGTAAGCGTGAAGGTGGAGACCGAGGCGATGCTTGGCAGGGCCTCGCCGCGAAAGCCGTAGCTGGCGATGCTCGACAGTTCGGCCATGGAGGCGATCTTGCTCGTGGCGTGGCGGGTGACGGCGAGCGGAAGCTCTTCGGGCGTCATGCCCCAGCCGTCGTCGGTCACCGTAAGGGCGGTACGACCGCCGCCTTCGATGGTTGCCTCGATGCGGGAGGCTCCGGCGTCGAGGCTGTTTTCCACGAGTTCCTTCAAGACGCTGGCCGGCCGCTCCACCACCTCGCCGGCGGCGATCTGGTTTTGGAGTTCCGGTGGCAGCACCCGGATGGTGCGGTGTTTGATGGCATCGGACATGGAACGACCCTACGCCAACTTGCTTGCCGGGGCCAGTCGTGGGAAACGGCTGGAAATGTTGCCGTCCCGGGCGTAGGAAGCCGTCCGGAATCGAACCGCGCTACCGACAGCCGGTAGGCTGGGAGGCCGTTACCATGAGCATTGCCTACAACTATCTGCGGACCCGGGTGCGCACCGGAGCCATTGTCGCCAACTACAACCTGTTGCGCCGTCACGGTGGCCATGTCGTTCCGGTCATCAAGGCCGACGCCTACGGCCATGGTCTGCTGCCCGTGGCATCGGCCCTGGCCGGGGCCGGGGCCGATGCCTTCGCCATCGGCTCCGTGGCCGAGGGCGCGGCCCTGCGCGAGGCCGGATTTTCCACCACTATTTTGTCGCTGATGGGCCCGGTTGTGCCCGAGGACGACGAGCTGGTCCTGGCCAGAGGGATCGTACCGTTTATTTACGATTTCGGGCAGCTCGACCGTTTGGCCGGGCTGGCCGCCACGACCGGACGCACCGTTGAGGTGGCCGTCGCCTTCGATACGGGCATGGCCAGGCTCGGCTTCGTGGAGAAGGATCTGGACCGGCTGGTCGGGCGGCTACGAGCCATTCCGGGGTTGACGGTCCGGTTTGCAGTGTCGCATCTGGCCACGGCCGACGATCCCGAGGCCTTTGCTTTCGTGGAGGAGCAGGGCGAACGCTTTGCCACGGCCTGCCAGGCGCTTGTCCGGGGCGGATTCACCTTTGAGGCCAGTCTCTTGAATTCGGCCGGCATTCTGGCCATCGACCGGGAAGACTGGCCGGCCAAGCGGGCCGGCGTGGCTCTTTACGGCGTCAATCCCTTCCTGGGCACGGCCCGGGAGGCGCTTGGCCGGGGACTGGTGCCGGCCATGGAGACCACGACGCGTATCGTTTCCGTGCATGACCTGCCGCAGGGCCGTTCCATCAGCTATGGCCGGACCTTTCGGGCCGAGCGGGACATGCGGGTGGCTATCGTGGCGGCCGGCTATGCCGACGCCTACAGCCGCAGCCTGTCCAACACCGGCTTCATGTGGCTTTGCGGTCGACGGGTGCCGATCCTCGGCCGGGTG
>JGI20225J20221_1001806_pt1 | contig 19096 bp, 16 predicted proteins | sample BioMet4_FD_20221 | JGI IMG/M metagenome (IMG submission 20221) | reverse complement strand
CATATTGTCATTTTTGTAAATAAAAACAAGCCACAAGTAAAAAAGCATCAATTAGATGAAAACATTTTAATCAAAACAAGGTTAATCAAGAACTAAATAAACAATTTATAATCTATACAAACATGTTACCAGGGAATCAAAAAACAAGAAAAATTGGAGTTTTTTACGACGGAAATTACTTCTTACATGTAAGCAACTATTACAATTACGTTCACCCCAAGAAAAGAAGACTTAGCATTTCGGGAATACACAATTTTATTAGCAGATGGGTTGCAAATGTTGACGGCATTGACGAAAGACTGTGCTTGGTGGTTGATGCACATTACTTCAGAAGCAGATTAAATGCACAGGAAGCAAGTCAACGTGGAAGCCAACTTTACTACGAAAGAGTTTTCGATGACATTCTTATGTCGGAGGGTGTAACCACACACTACTTGCCAGTTCGTAACAAGTTTGGCAGGAAAGAGGACCGAGGAGTTGAAGTATGGTTAGCAATGGAAGCCCTGGAACTTGGAATTCACAAAATGTTTGATGTGGTAGTGCTCATTGCATCGGATGGTGATTATGTACCGCTAGTTCGAAAATTAAACACCTTAGGTATTCGAGTTATAATTCTTAGCTGGAATTTTGAATTCATGGACGATAGCGGCCAAAGAATGGTTACCAAAACTTCACAAGACTTGCTTAGTGAGGCCTCCTACCCCATTCAAATGAATGAGATTATAGACAACGAAGGCAACATGATGGAAAGCATGTCGAATGACCTATTTGTTCAAACCGAATCGAGCTATTCTAAAAAGGAAGAATTGGATTACGGCGATGGTCCCGACAAAAAGAGCAAGATACTTAGCTTGAAAGAGGGATTTGGATTCATTGGTTACCCGCCAAACAACCTATTCTTTCATTATACCGACTTAATTATAGATGACTTTAACGATCTCAGAGAAGGAGATGCAGTTGAGTTTACGGTGGAAAAGAACGAACGAGGTCAAGAAGTCGCAAAGAATATCCGAAAGATTTAACCTTAAGAAAAGCCCTCACAAGAGGGCTTTCTTTTGCTCTCACACCTCCAATTGGACGTAATCGACAAACTCATGTATAAGATTATCGATATACATACGCATCAATGTAAAACAGATTCGTTTATCTGCCTACAAAACATGTCCAATGGAGATCAACTAGACAAAAACACATCCAATTACTATTCCTTAGGACTACACCCATGGAAAGTAACCTCCATTATTGCTCATGATATTGACTGGTTAACTAAAAATATAGCTGAGAATAAAAGGGTAATCGCTATTGGCGAAATTGGTCTAGATAAGCTATGCAGCATCGACATTTCATTGCAGATAAATGCATTTAAGACACAACTTCTAGTGGCTCAAGAAAATACACTTCCTGTTATCATACATAACGTGAGGGCCACCAATGAAATTTTACATCTACAAAAACAGATCGCTCCATCAACATCATTCATATTTCATGGTTACCGAGGGAAATACTCCAAAGCCGAAGCAATCCTTAAAGCAGGCAACTATCTCTCCTTTGGTTCGAGTTTATTACAAAAAGATATCGCCACGGAGGATTGTTTAAGAAAAACTCCGGCAAATCGACTTTTTCTTGAAACGGATGATTCTCCAGCCTCCATTTTCACCATCTACACAAAGGCAGCAGAAATCAGGAATATATCGCTAGCGGAATTAACAAAAGATATTTGTAATAACTTTACATCCCTATTCAATATTTCACTTCATGAATGAACAAGACAACAGCTGGTTGGCTAGAACAGAATTGCTACTGGGTAGCCAGCGCGTTGAAAATCTAAAACAAGCCCACATTCTTGTAGTAGGACTCGGCGGTGTTGGAGCATATGCAGCCGAAATGCTTTGCAGGGCAGGCATTGGAGAACTCACCATTGTTGATGCAGACGAGATACACATAACAAACATCAACAGACAGCTACCAGCCCTACATAGCACAATAGGTGAATCGAAAGCCGACTTACTTGCAAATAGAATGCTTGATATTAATCCAGACTTAAAAATTCACTGTATTAAGGAATATATTTGCGACGAAAAAACAGATAAATTACTCGAGCCTAACTACTCCTTTATAGTTGATGCAATAGATACATTATCGCCAAAAGTTAACCTTATTGTAAAAGCCATAGCAAAAGGGACTCCTATTGTAAGTTCTATGGGAGCAGGAGGCAAGTTGGATCCAACAAGAGTATCAATTTCGGACATTTCAAAGTCGCATCATTGCCCACTTGCACATATGTTACGAAAGCGACTAAGCAGATTGGGAATTAAAACTGGCTTCACCGTTGTGTTTTCCGATGAGTTGCCACTTCCAGGATCGGTCATTGCTATTGAAGATGAACGCAACAAGAAGTCAAATGTGGGAACAATATCATACATGCCAGCGGTATTTGGTATTGCATGTGCATCAGTGGTCATAAGAGAAGTTGCATTTACAGAGGCTTGAGGAGGTCTCCCCAATCGGTTTACCATCGTTCCAAGCCCAAAGGAGTAATGAGGCAAGTGTTCGGTGAGAACTCCAATTATCGGCAATATTTATAATATTCAACTTCATCGCCTTCCCATCTGACTTCAAGCTATATAACGTAATCACACTTTGACGAATTACCAAATCATCAACGGGAAAAACATCCTCTCGGTTAAATGAAAAAATTAAAATCATCTCAGCAGTCCAACGACCAACACCTTTAATCCTTGATAGACATTTCAGCAACTCCTTATCGTCCATTTTCATGATTTTTTCGACTTGCAGACCACTTTCCAAAGCAAATTGTGCCACGTTTTTCACATAGTTAGCTTTTGCAGCAGAAAGGCCACATTTCTTGAACAGTTCAATACTCGCTGACAGAATATGCTGTGGGTGTATATCGTTCAGAGAACAGATTTAAGAAACGACCAAAAATGAGATCGGCAACCTTTCCTGAAAGTTGCTGAGAAACGATTGAATTTAACAGATCAAAATAGATATCATTTGAAGGGACAATTTTCTTAATCTTATGAGTAGCTCGCAGCTCCTCCATTAAAATATCATTATCGAAAACTATTGAATCCATAACAGCTCTCCATTAACAGTTAACATACTTGCTATATAGCGCGAACCACTATAAAAAGGGAAGGCACCATACCAAATATGGATTCGCAACTACTCAGCAAACTATTCGAAGAATAATCACAACCGCCTTATATTACTCATGTATCTTAATGGATGCATGTTACCAGCAATACTACGAACAAAACATCGAAATTCAACCTACCCAACCACCTCATAAACGAAGATATACACATACCTACTCATTTAGAAACACAACAAGACCAGAAAATAATTTCGCCTCACACTGCAAGGAATGTTAAACCTATTTGTCTAATAAGAATCTCAATCCAACACAGAAAAGCATAAGTAATACTTGACCATGAAAAAAACATTGCTAAAAGCATTTATCACGATGTCAATGATAGCCGTATCGTCGATGTATGGCTTAACCCAACCGAGGCCCGGAGTTGGAAATGGACCAATACCACCTGCGGGCACCTTAAAGGGCAAAGTTTTTGATAAGCAAACAGGCGCACCCGTAGAATATGCAAGCATTGCTGTAATAAAATTAAGGGATTCCACTATTGTTACAGGAGGAATAACTAATAGCACCGGAGACTTCTTGCTCGATAAAATTCCCTACGGACGATATAAGATTCAGATAAAATTTATTGGTTACAGCGGGTGGGAAAATGCAAACATTATTATTTCACCAAAGGCAAAAGATATTGATTTGGGCACCGTCAATCTTTCTTCTGTTTCACAGTCGATGGAAGGCGTTACAATTACGGGACAGAAGGCAATGATGACTCACAGCCTCGACAAAAAAGTAATCAATGTTGACAAAGACATTGCCTCCATTGGAGGAACAGCTCTAGATGTAATGCAAAGCGTTCCCTCTGTCACTGTCGATTTTGACGGAAACATAAGTTTACGAGGTTCCTCAAACGTAAACATTCTAATTGATGGAAAACCGTCACAGATGACCAGCCTTGACCAGCTGCCTGCCACCATGATAGAAAGTATTGAGGTAGTCACCAACCCTTCAGTAAAATATGACCCCGATGGGATGGCGGGTATCATCAACATCGTTCTTAAAAAGCAAAAGACCGTAGGAACGAACGGAATGGTTTCCCTTACCGCTGGGAACAATAACCGTTACATAGGCTCAGTAAACCTTAACTTTAAAAAAGAAAGTTGGAACATCTTTACCAATGTTGACTTTCGTTCATTCAACTTTGACGGATATAGCAATTCCTTCTCAATGAACTCAGGAAGCTCAACTCCATACATCCGAAGCAACTCTGACTTTACAAGAAAAATGACATTTGGAGGAGTTAGACTTGGTGCCGATTATAGCATTAACTCGAAAAACACAATATCGCTAAGCACTTGGTTAAACACGAGGAAGTTTACTGGGGATGAAAACTTAGTAAGTTCTACCTATGATTCTTCCTATAACGTAGTGGACTATTATACACAAAATAGGACCACCAAAAACGACGATGGATTTGAGTCGGAATTCACCTTAAGTTACAAGAAAGACTTCAATGTTAAGGGTAGAGTTTTAACCGCCGATGCCTTTTTCTCCAATGGACCTGAAACATCGTCATCGCAACGAAAAAAAGATTTTTACACGCCTGACGAAATTCTAACCGACCGATATCCGGAGATGGAAAAAACATGGACTGACGAACCAGGAACAAGGTTCACAATTCAGTCGGATTATGTTAGCCCAATTGGAAATGGCGGACGATTAGAAACTGGCGTTAAAGCTATTTTCAGAACAGATAATTCAGACTACTGGGTTTGGGAAAATGACTCTACAACACATAGCTGGATAGAAAACCAGATCTACTCCAACAACTTCACCTACAAAGAACAGATTTATTCCGGATATGCCAGCTATTCAAACACATGGGGTAAATTATCGTATATGGGAGGGATTAGGTTAGAGCAAAGCTTTTCAAAGTCTGAGCAAAAGACAACCGACTCCACCTATAACAAAAACATCTTTAGTCTTTTTCCTTCACTGCACTTAAGCTTAGAAATTGTAGATGGTCACGATCTCATTTTCAGCTATAGCCGACGGATTAACCGCCCAAGGAGTAGATATATTAACCCATTCCTTGTAAAGCAAGACCCAAACAATATAAGCTATGGTAATCCAAATATCAACCCAGAATATGTGGACTCCTACGAAGTGGGATATGGTTTTAAAAAAGCAAGAACAAACGTCACCACCACCTTCTTCTACCGTCAAACCACCGATGTAATAGCACAGAAGGTCACTCTGGCAAATGACATTTTTGAAACAACATACGATAATCTAAATAACTCACTCAACTATGGCATTGAGGTTGTAGCCTCATCGCCAATATTTAATTGGTGGAGAGTTACCGGTAGCTACAGTTACTTTCATGCAGAAATTAATGGTTCTGGAGTTACTAGCGAAGCAAAGAGCAGCAATAGCTGGACAACAAAAGCATCATCAACCATAGTACTTCCCTTGGGAGTAGAGTTCCAGCAAAACTTCAACTACCGTTCGCCAATAGTTACAAGTGGCACAGGAGGAAGAGGATTTTCGGCAGGAGGACAAGGTGTTATGGCAAAAATGTGGTCACTTGATCTAGGTCTCAAAAAGAATATCTTAAAGAACAAGATTACCTTAACAGCCAGAGTTAGTGATGTATTTAAAACAACCACATTCAACTCTACGACCTATGGAGACAACTTCATAACCAACTATGAAAGAGGACGGAATAGCCGCATGTTCTTTATTGGGCTCACTTACAAGATAAATGACTATAAAAAGAGTACAAAAAAGCCAGACCAAACACCCGATGACAATTCAATGGACGACTACTAGACATGAGTAACACATAATAACACCTGAAAGAAGTGTAGAACATTATTCTGCACTTCTTTTTTTATATTGCATAAAACTTATCAATCGATGGACTACTTTCTTGCAGCAGTATCAATTGCAATATCGATTATTGGATTAATTGGATGTTTGCTACCAGTGATTCCAGGGCCCCCACTAAGCTACATTGCCTTACTTATAATTCAAACCACAGCATTTGGTACACTATCAACAATCACCATGGTTGTAATAGGGGGAATTACTGTTGTAGTTACTATTCTTGATTACGTGATTCCTGCTTGGACAACAAGAAAGTTTGGAGGTTCGAGAAGAGGAGCCATAGGAGCAACCCTAGGATTATTTATTGGAATGTTGTTTTTTCCACCTATAGGAATAATTATAGGCCCTTTTATTGGAGCTTTTTTTGGCGAAATTTCGGGTGGTGCAAACAATGCAAAAGCAACAAAATCAGCAATTGGCAGCTTTATAGGATTTGTTTTTGGTACTGGCATTAAAATAGCCCTATCTGGCACCATGCTTTACATGGTAATAAGGGAGGTATTGAAAATTTCCAATATTTAGGCAGTTATTCAATAGAATTCAAATATTAAGTGCTTAATGAATCATCATCGCAACTTTTGCCATATTACTTTTACAATAGATAGAGTAAAACGCATAAAGAATGAATAGCGTCATAGTAATAGTCGTATATCAAACTGTATTTGGCACAGACCACTATATTCACAAAAACAGATAGACGAATAATTACGAAAAAGAGGTTGTCCGAAAAAAAACGGAAAACCTCTTTTTAAAAATTCAAAACAGGAATATCTTACCTTAGATCATTCACTGTTACACCCGGATATTTTGCTGCTGAAAAAGTAAAGAGCTCATCACCGACCGCAATATCATGATCGAACTTTTTTATATCCAGCGTATATCTATTTCCATCCTTACTAAAATACTTTATCTGAACTGGCTCTAATGTCTTCTGATTAAAGGAAAACCTAACAATTGTGTAAGTAACGGCCAGACTTTTGGGATAAAGATCAATCACGAACACCGGAATTCTATTTAAGGTAGTCTCCTCCTTAAATTTATACTTAAAATCCCTATCGTAAATGGTAAAAAGTTTAGCTGGATTGTCGAGTACTCCGCCATCGCCCTCTTTGGGTTCTAGAATATTAACCTCGTTTGCCTCCTTAAGGTAAGTCCACTTTGTCTTCCCATTAAAGTATATAACCGTCCCCATGAGATCTAACACATACTTTCTTCCTTTAAGAGTTATTTTACCCTTGTGGGAATCCTTTATATTCTCCTGTTGATTCTCCAATGTAAAGGAAAATTCGGAATACATTGTTTTATATCCCTTAGTCTTTTTTGAAAAATCGTCGAGAATCTCTTTTGCACGCTGATCCTTTTGCGAAAAAGCAAATACGGGTATCAATAGAAGTGCTAAGAATAAGATTTTTTTCATGCTTATGATGTTTATAAAATTATCGATGATTAGTATTTAGCTGTGTAAAAAGTTGTTCCAGCGAAAGTTCATCTGTAATCAGAACTTGCCGTGCCTTACTTCCCTCAAATGGGCCAACAATACCTGCCGCTTCCAGCTGGTCAATAATTCGTCCAGCTCTGTTATAACCTATTGAGAACTTACGTTGTATTAGCGATGTAGAACCTTGCTGATTCATCACGATTACCCTTGCGGCGTCCTCAAATAGCTCATCTTTTTTCGAAAGGTCGATCTCTGCAGATTCTCCACTTTCCTCACCTTTGTATTCAGGTAACAAAAATGCAGAGGTATATCCTCTTTGATTACCAATAAAATCTGTTATTCGCTCAATTTCTGGAGTGTCCACAAATGCACATTGAACTCTAATGAGGTCACTGCCTGTAGAGACTAACATATCACCTCGACCAATAAGTTGATTGGCACCAGGACTATCTAGAATTGTTCGTGAGTCAACCATGGCTGTTACCCTAAACGCAATTCGAGCCGGAAAGTTTGCTTTGATTACCCCTGTGATAATATTCGTTGTTGGACGTTGTGTTGCAATAATTAAGTGTATTCCAATGGCTCTGGCAAGCTGAGCAAGACGGGCAATAGGCGTTTCAATCTCACGTCCTGCTGTCATTATTAAATCGGCGAACTCATCTATCACCACCACAATGTATGGTAGGTATTTGTGTCCCTTTTCTGGATTAAGTCTACGCGATACGAATTTTTCATTATACTCTTTGATATTCCTTACATGCGCCAGTTTAAGCAAATCGTATCGACTGTCCATCTCATTGCACAACGAGTTCAATGTATATATTACTTTTTGCGTATCAGTAATTATAGCATCTTCTGTGTCAGGCAACTTGGCCAAGTAATGTCGTTCTATCTTAGAGTAAAGGGTAAGTTCCACCTTCTTGGGATCGACCAGCACAAACTTAATTTGTGATGGATGTTTTTTGTAAAGCAAACTGGTAAGCATGGCATTAAGTCCAACAGACTTACCTTGGCCAGTGGCTCCTGCGACTAATAGGTGAGGCATCTTAGTAAGATCGATAACGAAGGTTTCATTACTAATTGTCTTACCCAAAGCGAGCGGGAGTTCATATTTTGATTCTTGAAACTTTGCCGATTTAATGATCGAGAGCATGGAAACTACCTCTGGATTTTGATTTGGTACCTCAATACCAATAGTTCCTTTCCCGGGTATCGGAGCAATAATTCGTATACCTAACGCTGCAAGGCTAAGGGCGATATCATCTTCCAAACTTTTTATTTTAGAAATGCGAACCCCTGGTGCAGGCACTATTTCATACAAGGTAACAGTTGGACCAATGGTGGCCTTAATCTTATCTATTTGGATTTTATAGTTGGCTAATGTTTCAACAATCTTGTTTTTATTTGAAATCAGCTCGTCATTTGAAACTGCGGTCTCCTTACTTTTATACTCCTCTAAAAGTTCTATCGGAGGCATCTGATAGGCAGAAAGGTCGAGAGTTGGGTCATATATATCTTGAACGCCAGTGTGTATGTTGGCTAATACTTCTTCTACAGCGGCTGATTCTACCGTCAGTTCAACCTCACCAGAATTATCTATCACATACCTCGGAACACTTTCTGAATTTGTATCAGAGGCATTAGTAATAGTCTCACTTTCGACATTAACCACATCATCAAAGGCTACGGAGTTCGATTCGGTTTTGTGACGTTCATCGACCGAAGATGAATTTGTGCTGGTATCAGAAGTTTCAACTTTAACTGATTGGTCATCTGCTTTGGTTTCTGCAACCATGTTGTCGTCCTGCTGATCGGAGTTGCTCGTTTGAGGTTGGCTTGAAGTTGCCGATGATGGAATCTCCACCCAAGTAGCGTCATTATCACTATTCGTCACGTTACTAGGTTTCTTGAATATATCGTGTAGAAAGCCAACGCTAAAGTTAAGCCAATGAAAACCATTTTTGGTAGTAAAAACAAGAAATGTAGCGGTTGAAAATAGAAGCAGCAAGGCCGTTCCAAATTTGCCTAACAAGCTATTCATCCACTTGGTTACAAATACGCCATGAGCACCACCTAGACCATTCCCCATATATCCTTGAGCTGTTCCAAAAAGGAATCCAAATACTAAGGAAACCAGTATTGCAGAAATCAGAAGTATCCTGCTAGTTCGTCGAAACGGATATGGTCGCAGCTTCATCAACCTTAATCCAGCTAAAGCAAAAACAAGAGGAAATGCTAATGCTGCCAATCCGAATCCATCTGCCATAAATAAGTTTCCCAAGAATGCGCCAGCCTTTCCAGCCCAGTTCTCAACCCGAATGTCGGAAGCTGAAAAGACATTCAACCACCCGAAACTCTGATCTGCTTTCCATGTAAAAACAAATGAAACCAATGCAATGAGGAGATAAATAGAAAACAGGAAGATAAACACACCAACAATGAATCTTAAACGCTCGTCGTGTATAATACCCTTATGGTCTGAAGACTTTGAATCTGTTATTTGGCTATCTTTTTTTCCCATTCAACTTTAATGTAAGGACAGTATTCGCAAAATCAAATTATGCTCTAGGCTACAAAGCTAAATAAAATATGGGAAAACGAAACTGCGATTTTATAGATGTAACTCTACTGTATCTTAAAAAGTTTAAAAACCTCGAGTAAGGTCTCCTTGTTAATTCTCTTATATTCAGCAGGAATAGAAAAGTTATCGATATCTTTACTATCCTTTTCAATAGTTTTAGCTTTTATGATAACCTCTTTTTGGGACATCATCATTCCAAACTGCAACATCACTCCATCAATCTGATCGAACGGAGTATTTTGATTAGGATTTGGCCTGCCTAATTCTTTGGTGTAGTATACATCAAAGGTGGCCTGGCTATCATCATTTATATGAAATTTCGCAATTTGACAATTATAGCCAAGAATTCTTTTTGAGCCACTTTGTGGTATAACGGTAATCGATGGCATATCTTGATAAAGAAATGAAGCGCCAATACTACCGGTGGAGTCGGTGAAATAGAGTTTTTTGTAGAAGAGTTTAATAAGGTAATTGCTCACGTTCGTTTTTCGGTTCTCAATATAAGTAATGTTAACCATCCCCGACATTCCTTCAATTTGAGTAAGAACCATGCTATCTTTGTACCTTATCGTCATTTGAGAAGGTAGGGTTTTGTTGGCTTTTATCGTATCACTCGGATAGGTGATTTCATACACTACACTACCAGCATCCTTAAGAGAGGCGTTGGGGCTACAAGATTGAAAGAATAAACCTGTTATGAAGCAGATGTATAGTAGTCTTAGATGGCGAATCATAGTTTATTTTTCTGCAATTTAATAATTTCTTTGGCAGTATAACTGCAACTGCAGTTCAATTTCCCTGTTTTTTATCATCGCTTAGGTATAAAGCAACATCCGTGTGTACCTATAGTATAAGTTAACAAGGTGACATTCGTCGCTTGTTTTTTAAAAAACAATATTTAGCTTTGTTCCTTTCAATCAAATAATTTAACAATTTGTATATGAATAAATTAGCAGTTGTAGCGTTAGGTGGAAATGCGCTGCTTCGAGGAAATCAGATGGGAACCATCGAGGAACAGGAGCAGAATACTGAAAATACGCTTGAAAACCTTGTATACCTCATAAAGGAGGGGTATAGCTTAGTTATTGGGCATGGCAATGGTCCGCAGGTAGGAAACATCCTTATGCGGAACGACGCAGGAGAACAGAACTATGGCATTCCCCAAATGCCACTCGATGTATGCGTTGCCGATTCACAAGGAGGCATTGGATATATGATTGAGCGTATGCTTCGTAATGTATTACACAAGCATGGTATTGAAAAAGAGGTTGTATGCCTCGTAAGTTCTGTAGTAGTCGATAAAAATGATCCCGCCTTCAAAAACCCAACCAAACGAGTAGGCAAATCCTACACTAAAGAACAGGCTGATGCCTTGACCAAAGAGAAGGGATGGATATTCAAGGAAGAGGTTAAAGATATGGTGAGTGGATGGCGTAGAGTTGTGCCTTCACCTCGTCCAATTAAAATAATGAACGAAACCATAATCGAGGAACTTGCTCGAGAAGGGGTTATTGTTATTGCCGCTGGGGGTGGCGGTGTGCCAGTTTATATCGACGAGAATGGTAAGGTAAGACCATCGGAAGCGGTAATCGATAAAGATTTAGCAACCGCATTGCTCGCTGCAAGGATAAAGGCTGACGAATTTTATATCCTCACAGATGTACCCTATGTATACATTAATTACAAAAAGCCCAACGAAAAGAAACTTGAGTTTCTAGATAAGGCCGATACCGAAAAATACCTTGCAGAAGGAATGTTTGGAGAGGGAAATATGGCACCTAAAATAAGGGCTTGCCTTGAATTTGTTGAGCAAGGAGGTTCTAAAAGCGTTATTACCGAGGCTACAAAACTGGAGGACATGTCGTATGGCACAAAAATCACAATGCAATACGATAAATAATATGGTTAATTTCGCAACTACAAAATCAAACTAATACACTAATTATGGCTTTCAATCTTAAAAATCGTAGCTTCTTAAAGCTGCTAGACTTTTCTCCAAAGGAGATTGATTATATGCTAAATCTTGCTGCCGACCTTAAGGCTGCAAAATATGCCGGAACAGAAAGACANATGTTGAAGGGGAAAAATATTGTTCTCCTTTTTGAAAAAGATTCAACNCGCACCCGTTGTGCNTTTGAAGTAGCTGCTCTCGACCAAGGTGCACACGTAACCTACCTTGGGCCATCCGGCTCACAAATGGGCAAAAANGAGTCGATGAAGGACACCGCCAGAGTTCTTGGTAGAATGTATGATGGAATTGAATATAGAGGCTATTCTCAGCAAATTGTTGAAACTCTCGGCGCCTATGCCGGTGTTCCTGTATTTAATGGTCTTACCACAGAGTTTCACCCAACACAAATTTTAGCCGATTTCTTAACCATGCGTGAGCACGCCGATAAGCCATTATCTAAAGTAGCATTTTGCTACCTTGGCGATGCACGCAATAACATGGGAAACTCGCTCATGGTTGGTGCTGCTAAAATGGGTATCGACTTTAGAGCAGCCGCACCAAAGGCTTGCTGGCCCAACGAGGAGCTTGTTGCCAAGTGTCGTGAAATTGCAAAGGAAACGGGCGCAAAAATAACCCTTACCGAGAATGTTAAGGAAGGGGTAAAGGGTTGCGACTTTCTTTACACCGACGTTTGGGTTTCGATGGGTGAACCAGAAAATGTATGGGAAGAGCGTATTAAGCTGCTAAAACCATACCAAATAAACAAGGCGGCGATGGAAGCCACCGGCAATCCAAATGTTAAGTTTATGCATTGCTTACCAGCATTTCATAACCGTGAAACATTGGTTGGTGAGGACATGTTTAAGAAATTTGGCATTGGCGCCATGGAGGTAACCGAGGAAGTTTTCGAGTCGGGAGCGTCAATTGTATTCGACGAAGCCGAAAACCGCATGCACACTATTAAAGCGGTGATGGTGGCAATGCTAGCATAACGTATTTCGTCAATTATTTTAAAAAAGCGCTCCATAAGGGCGCTTTTTTTTGCCTTGCTCTGTTTTTTACCCTACCTTAGTTAAGGTTTTATTTACTAATTTTTAAGCTATGACTATTTACATTGGGAACATTTCCTATTCGATGAAAGAGGAGGATTTACAAAACGCTTTTGAAAAATTTGGTGTTGTAACTAGCGTTAAAATGATTCTGGATAGGCAAACCGGTCGTTCAAAAGGATTTGCGTTTGTGGAAATGGAAAATGAAGCAGAAGCGGCGAGTGCAATTGAGGCCCTTAACAATTCTCAACTCGATGGTAGAAACATTAAAGTAAACGCAGCCCACAGCAAAGATACCGTGCAAGGAGACTAGCTAATAGAAGAACGGTTAAAAGGAGCATTCACACTATTGGTGGATGCTCTTTTGCATTTGAGACTAACCGTCTCCGCATTACCTCAACGGACAAAAAATCAATGTAGTTCGACCGATTCCAACAAAACATATCCGTAACACGACCACGTTAAAAGTTTAATGACAAAAAAATATCTGCCCATAAAATAAATTCATAGTCAATAAAAAAGATTTTAAATAGAAGTATCGATAGACCTACCGTAGTAAAAATGTGATTGCAATTGCTATAAAACGAAAGAGAAATACACTAAATGAGTAGAATTCCATACCGCCTCAATAAAGCTAAATACAAAGCTGTTTTCAACATATAGCAAATTACAACACCAGCCCTAATGCAGCTGTAAAAAATCGGCGTCCCAAAAGCATATTGCTATAAACAAAGAGTAGCACTTTCCATTGCATTTTTTGGCAGCTGTAGCTATTCAGGAAAACTCGCCAACAAATAAAATTGCCATATAGGAAACAAGCTAATTTTAGGTAGTAGATTCGGGCACTACAAACCAAGTTACCATTATCGGCAGGCAATATATTAATAAAAAGGAAGGGGCGTTAAAACGCCCCTTCTTAAATCATAAGAATAATTGGATACTATAAAGTAGGAATAGCACTGAACCAATTTTCATTTTGCTCTACACCAAAACCTGCAGAAACTTCACTATCAGGAATTGGGTAAACAAAATTTTGAACATCTAAAACACCAGCAGTTAACGAGAAAGTACCTCCAGTTCTCCGTAAGTTAAACCAACGGTGACCTTCGGCAAAAAATTCACGTACATTCTCGTCAGCAATAAAGGTTAACAAGCCAGCCTGATCAGATGGCAAATCAGCCACCGATTGAATAGCTGTATTCCTTTTTGCAGTAAACAGCAAAGCATCTTGTGAACCAGGAATATCGCTCAATTGTGCCTTAGCTTCTGCCATAATTAAATACATTTCAGAAACACGGAAAATTGGAATATTACTTACCGCCTGAGACGTAGCAGTTCCTTGAAACTTAGCAGGCTGATTTGTTGTGGTATAGGAACCAATCAAACTTTTACGAATATCTGTTCCGGCCAATAAACCTCTTGCATACGAAGAGATAGTACCTTTATACGATCCATAAAGAGTATTCAACGCATTGGCAGAAAGATTGTCGTTATCAGACTTTGCAATGGTAAAAATATCTTCGTTCGTAATGGCAACTGATTTCCACATGTTTACATAGGTTTCGTTGGAAACAGCGGCTGGATGACGTAAATTAATGGCCGTTTGAGCAGCAGTAGCCGCTCCGCTGTAATCATTCACAAACAACCTAACCCGAGCCTCCAGAGCATAAATAGCAGCCTTGTTCATGTAGAACTGATTATAGCTATCAACACCGTTAGCGGTAGAATACAAAGCATAATTAACCTTAGCACTATCTATGTCTGTTAAAATTTGTGCATAGGTTTCCTCAACCGTAGACCTGGTAACCTGAGTAAAAGGCTCCACTGGTTTATCGGTCAAAAGAACAATACCCAATTGAGTGTTATTGGCACTACCTAAAACACCGCGATAAGGCAAACCATAAATATTAACCAAATAGAAATCGGCTAATGCTCGTAGAGCGTAGCACTGCGCTTTAGCACCATACAAGGTTGCTAAATCTGCATCGGAGGTGGTTTTAGGCAGTAAAGCATTAGCACCAGCAATGGTCCTAACACAACGGTCAACTACTTTATATCCATACTGCCAAATTTCCTGAACTTCAGTACCATACTCATTAGTAGTGTATTTATTGATAGTTACAAAGTGTCCACTACTGGAATTTGCAACAGCTACATCGCTGGCCATATCGCCCAATGCAGGCACATCCATACCTAGGAACCGATAAGTACCTAATGCATAGTAGGCTCCGTTAACACCGTTATCAACATCTAAAACGGTATTATAGGCATCTTCGGTTTTGACTGATTGGTATAAATCCACATCCTTACTACAGGAGTACAATCCAGTCAAGAAGACACCAATTGCTGAAACTATAATTATCTTCTTCATACTTTTAAATCTTTAATTAACGTTTACGTGACTAGAAACCAACAGTTAAACCAAACGTAATGGTGCGTGGTAGTGGATAATTCCACCACTGAATACCGTTGGCATCAATTCCCGAAGGATCGAAACCTCTATAGTTCTTATTACAGAAGGTGTATACGTTATCGGCGGTAGCAAATACCCTAACGCTGCTAACATACATCTTGGTGAGCAACTCCTTGGGTATAGTATAGCCTAAGGAAATAGAACGAATCTTTACGTAATCACCATTCATCAAATAACGAGTGGAATGTCCATTTTCACCAAATGAAGCAGCATCGAAACCAATTAGCTGAGGAACCTTGGCATTATCGCCAGGTTTTTTCCATCTGTTATCGTATACCCAGCTAGTGAAGTTTTCTCCAGCGCTACCTCCTGTTTGTTCGTCATAACGAAGGTTGCTTCCGTAAATTTTGCCACCTAAAGAGGTGTTAAGTTGGAATGAAAAATCGATACCCTTCCAGGAGAAATAGCTACTTAAAGAACCTTGGAATTTAGGACTTGCTGAGCCCTCATATCTCTTTCCTGCCTCATTAATGTTAAAAGTTTTCTCGTTACCAGTAGTACCCTTGTACCAAGTTCCACGACCAGTAGCAGGATCTACACCAGCCCACTCCTTCATTTTGAAGGTATATATATCGCGTCCCTTTTCAATAATGGTATAGGTACCCGAAATAGGGTTGGCATTACTCAACTTTGTAATCTCGTTTTGGTTATGCGATCCATTAACAGTTACATTCCAGTTAAAGTCCTTATTGTGAAGGATGTTAACATTTACCGAAACTTCAAATCCCTTGTTTGTAAGTTCACCAATATTCTTCTGATATGAACTTATTCCACCAGTTGAAGAAACAGGCACATCAAACACCATATCTTTAGTCTTATGGCTGTAATAATCTGCAGTAACCGAAACGGATTTAAATACAGTAAGATCGATACCAACATTGAACTTGGAGGTAAACTCCCACTTCAAGTCTTTATTCCCGTACTGAAGGTGGGCAGAACCAGGACGTTGGTTATAGTTATATCCAAAATCGAATAAATCAGTGGCAGCATACCACGATCCACCTACTGTTTGGTTACCAGTTGTTCCGTAACTAGCACGAAGCATCAAGGAATTCAACCAGCTAGAGGTAGATTCCATGAACTTTTCACCCGTTATACGATACTTTCCACCAACCGACCAGAAAGTTCCCCAGTAGTTATCAGATCCAAAACGAGAAGAACCATCAATACGTGCACTTCCAGAGATATAGTACTTATTATTGTAATCATACTGTGCATTGGCAAAATACGACTGCAAAATTAATTTATCCTTAGTGGTTGTAGCACTTCCAGGAACAGAAGCTAAATTTACCTCGTTCAAGTAGTCAACAGCATAGTTGCTACCAGAAAGGTATGCAAACTTAGAGTCGGTTTGTTGAGCTTCCTGACCTACCATAAGATTTACATTATGAACCCCATTAAAGGTTTTTAGGTAGTTTAAGGTATTGGTGCTGGTAAGGAGGAAATTGGTAGTCATACCATTTTCACCCAAACCTCTCATATCCTTACCTTGAGGCTGTAGGAATGACCAATAGCCAAACTCATCAATAATATAGGCATCAACACCAGCGCGAGAATTAAAGAATAAATCGGGTGTAAAATTAACCTGTGCATAGGGTGAAAACAAAACTCTATACTGCTTAGCTTCACTCTTATCTCCTAGGCTACTACGCTGTGCAACAGGGTTGTAACCATTAACCGTATTAAAGTTCCATGTGCCATCTGCATTTTTAACAGGCTCCATAGGAGACTGCATGTAGGCTTGGGTAACAGGATCGGAAAAATATCCACCACCTGCGCCCATGTTTGTAATGGTATTGGAGAAGTTGGAGTTAAAACCAAACTTAAAATAATCGGAAGGTGCCTGATCGAGGTTATATCGAATGCTATAACGGGTCATATCCTTACCTCTCATCAATGCTTCATCTTTCAAATAGTCGATCGACAAGAAGTATCTAGCAGAAGTTTTTTCAGCCCCACCACTCTGAATATCAATGGTATATTGCTGAATTTTTCCTTTTCTGGTAACTTCCTTTAACCAATCGGTATCAGTACCAGCAATATTAATATCACCAGATCCATTATCCAAATACCAATTGAGAAAACCCATATAACTTGTATTATCAAAACCAAGTCCATAGGCATTATTATAATAGCCAAAAGAACCACTTGTTCCGAAAACAGTATTATCATTATCAATAGCTTCCGTCCACAATTCAGTATATTTGGCTGCGTTCAATGTGGTGTAATTTTTGGGCTTAGCCAGCTCCTCAAAACCCATACGAGCAGTTACATTTACCTTGAATTCTCCCTGTTTCCCTTTTTTGGTAGTGATAACAATAACACCGTTTGCTGCACGAGCACCATAAATTGAGGTAGCAGTAGCATCTTTTAAAACGGTCATTGATTCGATATCATCAGGACTAATGGTTGATAGTGGGCTAAATGTTTGTCCCTCACTAGAACGCATACCCTGAGCATCACTGGTAATAGGAACTCCATCAACGATGTAAAGAGGTTGAGTTCCTGAATTCAATGAATTTCGACCTCTAATAAAAATTGTGGCAGGAGAGCCAGGCTGACCAGAACCAGTTGACATTTGAAGTCCGGTAACATTACCCTCCAACGCTTTAATTGGGTCGGGGCTGAATTTACCACTCAATTCCTTATCGCCAACAGAAGAAGATGCTCCTGTAAATGAAGATTTTTTTGTCACACCGTAACCGGTAACAACAACCTCTTCCATTTTCTGCGATACAGATTCGAGGATAACATTAACAACAGAACGCTCACCAACTTGAACCTCCTGTGGTTTAAATCCAACAAAGCTGAACACCAAAACACCATTTGCTGGAACATTCAGATTGAACTTTCCATCTAAATCGGTAGTTCCACCTGTGGTAGTACCCTTCACCTGAATAGAGACACCAATTAATGGCATTCCATCATCAGAACTGGTAACCGTTCCTGTAACCTGCCTTGACTGAGCTTGTGCAAACGAAACTACAAGCATCAGCAGAACAAGAAGAGCTGATAATCGTTTCATAGATTAAGTTTTAGGTTTATAATAAGGCAATTTTTAACAGCACCAATTTAGTAATTCGTGCACACAGTAACAATTATTTCTTAACTTTTTTTAACGAAAGTATGGTTTCAACAGCATTAACAAAAAGTAAAATCAGTAATAATGAAAAAGATCAACTCATTCATCAACCTGAATATCAAATTACTTATCATCAATTTTCTTAACCACCAAATCCAAAATTGTCGATTCTAAGTTCATCGATTTTTTTAAAATATTTTGACCATCGGCAAGCACTTTATCAACATATTCCTTGTCATGGAGGCCTGCAGAATTTATTTTAACATTTAAAAAAGCACCATAAACGCCAGATCGAGCGGCAATAGCTCCAACACCTGCATCGGTAACGGAGTTGGGATTGCCAATTTCGGCCATAGCCTTCATTACCTCCATTGAGCCATAGCAAAGCTGCATTACCTTGAAAGGAACCTCTATGGCATAGCGAGTTGCAACCTGAATTGCTTGCTTACGGCAAAGTTTCTCCTCCTCCGTTTTCTTTGGCAGAGAGTAAGCATCCATAATTCTATTAAACGCCACGGTAT
>JGI20225J20221_1001804_pt1 | contig 19120 bp, 14 predicted proteins | sample BioMet4_FD_20221 | JGI IMG/M metagenome (IMG submission 20221) | reverse complement strand
GAAAGGCCGAACAGGCCTGGCATGCCCACAATGGCGGGCCGCATGAGCAGCACGACAACTATGCCAAACACGCCCATCTTGGTGATGATACCCGAAAGGGGACCAGACACCGACGAAGGCGCGGCGGGGTGGGCGTCGGGCAGCCACGAGTGCAGGGGCACAAGGCCCATCTTGACGGCAAAACCGGCAAGGCAGAGCACAAATGCGCCCTGAAGCAGCCCGGAGGTGAGCGAGGGGTCGCCCAGCAGCAGCAGGCCGGGCAGCATAAACAGCGCGCCGCCCGCGCACATCACGTAATACTTGAGGCCGGCGTCGTAGGCGCTGCGGTTGTTCTCATGCACCACCAAAAAGTAGGAGGCAAAGGTCATGAGCTCCCAGTAGCCGTACATGCTTGCCGAGTCGGCGGAGGAAACAATGCCCGCCAGCGAGGCAAACGTCAGCAGCAGGAAAAACCAATAGCGGCCGTGCCGTTCATGGATGTAGCTCAGCGAGTATACGCTGACCACCAGAGCCACAACGCTGATCATGATCAGGAAGAGCTTGGCGGTGGGGGCAGCCTCGGCCGCGAGGGTCGAGACGAGCGCCAGTGCGGCAAAGGCCACGCCCACAAGGGGAGCGCGGTCAAACTTTACCAAAAAGGCGATGCCGGTGATGAACGCGCCAGCGTAGTAACACCAGTAAGCCGGGTGCGCCGCCGAGTGCGGAACAGCCGCATTGTAAGCATTGGCCAGCATGCCGGTGATGGGGCCGCGAAACACGCCAAGCAGCGCCACAACAACGGCAAGACCCAGCATGACAAAGACATTGCCAGCAGGGGCAGCCCAGCTGCCGTCGCTGTCGTCGTCAGCGACATCCAGCACGGCGATGCGTACGGCTTCCACATGCAACCAAACCAGTACTGTGGTTGCCAGAGCCATGCACAACAGAGCGGCCATTGCGCCGGGCATGCTGCCCAGAATGCCGGAGCTGATGAACATGCGGGCTTCAGGCACAAGGAAGGGCGAGCCGCCAACGGCGGCCAGCATGCCAAGGCCGAAACAGGCGGCGGTCCAAGGTTGGCGCTTGCTTGCAGCGCAAAGATCCTGCAGCTGCACCGTGGCGCCGAGCGCCGGAGGCGTAAGCCGCGACAGGGCGGTCCAGGCCAACAGCCGAGCAGCCGCCTGAAACAGTACAAAGAGCCACAGGCCCGTACTGTTAATGCCGCCGCTGGCTCCCAGACCCAGGCAGAAAATGCCTGCGTCGTGCAGCGAGCCCCAGAGGATCAGGCTGCGGGGATTGTTGCGCTGTCGCACGGACTGCGCCGCGCCGTACAGCATAAGGGCCATGCCCACGAGAAGCGGCACAAGAAAGCCGCCTGCCGAAAACAGTGATTCCGTCATAGTTTGCCCCGTGGTTTGCGGGTCTCTCGGATGTACCCGGCGGATCAGCCCGGTCAAGTCCGGGCCGCACTCCCTAACCAGTATGATGGTATCAACACCATACCATGTCGTGAAAAAATGTTTTTAAGAGTGTTTTTGCCTTAGCCCACTTTGCAAAGCGTTGCAAGCAACAACTCTTTCAAGAAGATCAGGTAGATTGCAAAATTTGGCATCAAAACGGCTAAAAAATGAATAGGTCAAACAAACACTGTGCGTTTTGCGCGATTTTGAGAAGCTGTGAAATCGGCATGTTAGTCTTTATTTAACTGTTTGCACAAACAAATTGTGCAAAAAAGCGCTAATACATTGTGCAACGTTGTGAAATTCAATGACAACGAGATGTTAAAATGTGATTTTTTGAACTTGACTGTCATGTGACCTGTCGTGCAAAAAATGCGATAGCAAAAAATGAAAAAACGTGCTAATTTGAAGCTGATTTTCTTAGCATTGTCATTGCGTGCTGCACGATTTTTTGTGATTTATTGTACCAGTGTTGGAGCAAAAAACCGCGAAGGATAGTCTGAAAATGTAGGCCGGAAAAAAAGTGAGATTTTTTTTTGTGGGAGGCAAGCCGACACTGTAACGGGTGTCATGCGGGAGCGAAAAGCTGGAAACAGCAGGCGTCGGATTTGGTCATGCCGACGCATTGCCGTGAGCCTGCGGCATGGCGGAAAAGCGCAGTGCTGCAGGTTGCATGGGGATGGCGGGCAGGCTGCTGCGGCAACGCCAGGGAGCGGACGGGGCTATTCGTCCTTCAGCTGGCGCGCCATAAGATTGTGCAGCACTTCATTGGGGTTGCGGTTGCCGTACAGAATGCTGTGCACGGCATCGGTAAGAGGAGCCTCAACATGCAGACGGCGGGCAAGCTCGTGGATTGCGGCGGTGGTTTTTACACCTTCGGCCACCATACCCAGACTGGCGGTGATCTGATCAAGCTTTTCGCCGCGTCCAAGGCGCAAGCCGACCTGCCTGTTGCGTGAGAGGTCGCCGGTGCAGGTTAGCGTAAGGTCGCCCAGGCCGGAGAGCCCCATAAAGGTATGCGGCTGCGCGCCCCGTGCAACGCCCAGACGGCTCATCTCCGCAAGCCCCCGGGTGATCAGGGCCGCACGGCTGTTGTGCCCCAGGCCGAGACCGTCGCAAACGCCAGCGGCAATGGCGATGACGTTTTTGAGCGCACCGCCCATCTCCACGCCCATCACGTCCGTGCTGGAATAACAGCGAAATGTTCCGCTGGAAAAGATCTGCCGCAGCATGTGGCCCAGTGCCTCGTCCGCTGAGGCAAGCACCACGGCGGTGGGCAATCCCCGCAGCACGTCCGCCGCAAATGAAGGGCCGGAGAGCACGGCGTAGCGGGGGTGCAGATGTCCAAGGCCCTGCTGCGCTATCTCGGCGCAGGTGGCAAGATTGGCTGTCTCAATACCTTTGGCGGCGTTGATCAGCACGGCGTTGCGGCAAAAAAACTGGGCGTTGGCGGCGAGCCAGCCGCGCAACTGCTGGCAGGGCACAGCCAGAACCACAATTTTCCTGCCCAGAACCTCAGGGTTGGTAGTGGCGCTCAGGTTGGCGTGCAGAGCGATGCCCGGCAGGTAGCGCGGGTTTTCGTGATGGGCGCAAATGGCTTCGGCAATGGCGGCGTCACGCAGCCACAAACGCGTATCATAGCCGTTGGCGGCCAGCAGGTGCGCCAGGGCCGTGCCCCAGCTGCCGCCGCCAGCAACGCAGATGGTAGGATCAGACATGGTTGCTTTAGAACCCCAGGGTTGATTCCTGCCCTGGCTTGTCGGGCAGCCTGTCCTTGGCATTGGGCAGGGGATCGTTGCTGGTCAGGCGGTTTGCACCTGAAACAAAGCGCACTAGAAACATGCCGCTGAACCGCTGGGCTTTGTAAACCTCTACACGGTAAAGTCTGCCCTGGCGATCTACGGAAAAGCGCGGCTGAAAGTCCTTGAGCGTCATGAGCTCGCCGCTTTCATCCTTGCGGCCGCTGTCGTAGCCTATGGCATTGACCCTGTAGCCGCTGGCGGGTTGTACGACCAGACTTTTTGAAATTTCAAGCACCTGGCCAAAGGCGGCGTCGGTTTCGTGCCCGTCCGCCAGCACGCGCATGCCGCTGAGGCTGTGATCCATCTCGCGCCAGTCGGGCCGGATCTGGGTGATCATGCGGTTGCCGTAGTGGACGCAGTACTGGCCTTCCTCGCCATTGGCGCAGGGCAGCACGGCCATGATGGGTTTGGACGTGACGGCCTGGGCGGGAGCATCCTTTGAGAGCGGCAGCCGGTTGATGGCAGGGCGCACGTCTTCAAGCGGCAAAAAAACCTTGTTGTCGACAAAAGAGACGTCCAGCTTGTCCAGCAGCGCCCCGCGCACGCCCTCAGGGGTAAGGGCAAAGCCCCGTGTAAATTTGACGCCAGCCTGCGCAAGAAACGACTCCACCATCAACAGATGATAGTACGCCCGCACTTCGACGGAAAATTCCTTGCTGGCCTCAAGACCAAAGGCCGCCTTGCCCTGGCGCACCGCGTAATACGAGAGGCTTTTTTCCATCTCGCGGTCGCCTTCAGCAGTCTTTGTATTGTGCACATGCAGGGCGTGCTGGGGCGAAAGCAGGTTGCTGTTGGCTGCTGCTGCGGCCCTTCGGGCTTCGTTGCCCAGCGCGCCCATAAAGACGCCGTCGAGGGCCTCCTGGTCGATGATGACAGACTGCCCCCAACGGTTGGGGTTGCGCAGCTTGTCTTCAAACGACTGGCGGTAGTAGCCGCTGCCGTCGTGCAGGTTGAGCACCAGCCCCACGCGGGGGTGGCTGATAAGCTCCTGTATGCGGCGTACCGTGCCGAATTCGGGGTCGCTGTTGTCGAGCTTGGCAAATTTGCGGTTCATGTCGCCGTGCAGGCCGCGTGATCGCTTGATAATGCTGGGGAAATTAAGGTTTGGCACAACCCATAGCACACCCTTTTGAATGGTGTAGTGCGTGGTCAGCAGGGTCGCGGCGGAAAAACCGCCGGGTTCGTCGCCCTGGATGCCGCCCACCACAAGCACAACAGGGGCGGTTGCCGCAGCGGTGTCGGGCTTGCCCGCAGCCGGCGTGTCGCTGCCTTCGCTGCGGACGCTGGCGACACTTGTAATCTCTGGTTTCGCGTCTGCAACCTGACCATTTGCCTGGGCCTTCTCTTGCCCATTGGTCTGTCCAGCCGTCTGCTCAGTTACCTGATCAGGCGGGCGCGCCGTTCCCTGCTCAGGCGTTTGCCCGGCGGGCGCTCCCGCAGATCTCGCCGTGGTTTTGGACACGCCGATACCCATGTTGGCACCGGAGGCTCCTTGGGTTTCATCGCCCAGACGTATGGTGGTAAAATCCAGCGAAAATCCCTTTGGGGCCGCTGCGGTGGGCGCAGAGGGCAAAAGACAGCACAGTAAAAAAATCCAGAGGCCCGTGCAAAAAATGCCTGTGACGTTGGTAGGATGTGTTTGCATGCCTTGTGCTGTCTTTGCGGTGAGGGTGCATGGGGAGAATACTCATGATTACCTGCCAATAACTAAGCCATTTGGGCAAAAACGGCAAGATACGCGCCACGGCAAGAGGGCCTCGTTCGCCTAGAGGGTGCCTGTGGGCTGGGATGCCAGGGAATAGCCGTTGCCGCCCGCCGGGCAGGCCTGCAAAAAAGCCAGGGCGGGTTGCCCCGCGCGCGCTAACGCGGCGTGTACAGGCAGCTCACCCTGGCCCGCATGTTGGCTACGTCGGCGTGGCGTTATTCGGGATCGAAGCCTATATCGCTGATGGCCGTGCGTAGGGCCTGCATATCGACCGGGCCGGATTCTTCGAAGCGCAATTCCTTATCTTCAAGGCTTACCTGCGGATTGACGATTCCCGCCACCTTGGCGGCCGCTTCCTCAACCGCCGCCTTGCAGTGGCCGCACCGCATGCCATTGACTTTCAGACTTTTCATCGTATCCTCCGTTAAGGAAAGCGTTTTCAATTTCAACAGCATCTTACGCGTCGCCACAGCGAATGACAAGTGGAGAGCCCATGCATACCGATACAGAAAAATCAGCCTGCCCACTGCGTTTTGACATCAGCGGCATGCATTGCGCCGCGTGCTCGTCGCGCATTGAGCGTGTGGTGGGCCGTATGGAGGGGGTGGAAAGGATCAGCGTCAATCTGGCCGCCGCCAGCGCCGAAGTATGGCCGGAACAGGGCGTTGATGCGCAATTGCAGCAACGGATAATGGACAAGGTTTCAACCTTGGGGTTTTCAGCGGCGCCAACGGCGAACGACGATGTCGCCCGCCAGTTTGAAGAGGGCAAAACACGCGCCGCTGCTGACATCCAGGCCCGTCTGCGGCGGCTGCTGCCCATGGCGGCCTTTGCCGTGCCGCTGCTGGTTATTTCCATGGGGCACATGCTTGGGCTGCCCCTGCCCATGGCTCTTGACCCCCACCATTCACCCCGTGCCTTCATGCTGGCGCAACTCGCGCTGACCCTGCCCGTAGTATGGCTGGGCCGTCATTTTTACCTTGACGGCATTGCCGCACTGCTGCGCAAGGCCCCAGCCATGGACAGCCTGGTGGCCGTTGGCACGGGCGCGGCCTTTTTGTTCAGCCTCGGCAATACGCTGTTGGGACTTGCGGGGGTTGACCCCATTGGCCGGGCCATGAACCTCTATTATGAATCGTGCGCCGTGCTGCTGACCATGATCGAGTTGGGGCAGTTTCTGGAGGCTGTGGCCAAGCGCCGCGCCAGCGACGCCATGGGCGCGCTCATGAGCCTGACGCCGGAGTACGCGCTACGCCTCAACGCGGAGGATACCGCAGCGGCTCCAGAGCAGATCGGCCTTGATCAGGTTCGAGTGGGTGACCATTTGCTGCTGCGGCCTGGCGGGCGCGTGCCGGTGGACGGCCTCGTGCTGACCGGCAAAAGCGCGATTGACCTGTCGCTGCTAACGGGCGAATCCATACCCGTGCCGGTGGGGCCGGGCGACAGGCTGGCGGCGGGCAGCGTCAACGGCGAAGGCTCGCTGACTTTTGCGGCCGAGGCCGTTGGCGGCAACACGCGGCTGGCCCGCATTATCCGGCTTGTACGCGAGGCGCAGGGCAGCAAGGCTCCCATTGCCCGGCTGGCCGACAGGGTGAGTTTTTACTTTGTGCCCGCCGTCATGGGGCTGGCTTTGGTTGCGGCTCTGGCTTGGCTTGTCTTTAGCGCCGAGCCGGTCACAACGCCGCTGACGGTCTTTGTGGCCGTGCTGGTAATGGCCTGCCCGTGGCGCCATGGGCCTTGCCAGCGCCCATGTCCATCATGGTGGGCACGGGCCGCGGGCGCAACTTGGCGTGCTGATCAAAAAATGGCGCGGCCCTCGAGCAGGCCGGGGCACATCAGCGTGCCTGGCGCGTGGACAAAACAGGCACGCTTCACCACTGCCAAACCCGTACCTTACGGGCGTGACCCCAGCTGGACTGGCCGGGCGGTATGTACCCAGAATTCCTGCTGCCGCATGGCCGCCTCGCTGGAGGCCCGCTCGGAAACATCCCCTTGCGCATGCGCTTGTAAGCGCTGCCCACGGAGCGGGGCTGTTCCAGCCTGCCGGTGGACGACGTGCAGGTGCCCAGGCATGGGCATCTCTGGTCGGGTGACCAGTGGCGCTGCTGCTTTTGTCCTTGCCGTGGGCAACCGGGCCTATATGGAGGAGCGCGGGCTGTCTGTGCCGCAGGCGGCCCAGGACAGCCTTGCCCAGCTGGCAGAGACCGGTCAGACGCCGCTGCTGCTGTCGCTGGAAGACCATGACGGCCCAAAGCTGGCGGGCATACTGGCTCTGGCCGATGCCCTGCGGCCCGAGTCCGCCTCTGTGGTCAGGACGCTGCGCGGCATGGGCGTACGTGTGGTCATGCTTACGGGCGACAACGAGCGCACGGCGAAGGCCGTGGCCCGGCAGGCCGGTGTTGACGAAGTGGCCGCAGGCCTGCTGCCCGCTGACAAAGCCGCCTATGTGCGCAGGCTGCAGGACGAGGGGCACGTGGTGGGCATGGTGGGCGACGGCATCAATGACGCCCCGGCGCTGGCTGCCGCCCATGTGGGCATGGCCGTTGGCACGGGCGTGGATGTCAGCGCCGAAGCTGGCGATATTGTGCTGATGCGCGACGGCATGGAGGCTGTGCGCACTGCGCTTGCGCTGTCGCGGGCGACCATGCGCAACATCCGTCAAAATCTTTTTTGGGCTTTCGGCTACAACGTGCTTGGCCTGCCGGTGGCGGCGGGGCTGCTGCACGCCTTTGGCGGCCCCATGCTCTCGCCCATGCTGGCGGGCACGGCCATGGCGCTTTCTTCTGTATCTGTTGTCACCAACGCCCTGCGGCTGCGGTTTTTCAACATCAGATAGCCAGGCCGCAAGGCGGGACACAGGCCCGCAAACGGTTTAGCTTTAGCAGGGCATTGCGGATCTGCGTTTTGAAGTATACCACATCCAGGCGGTTGCGTTCATGCATGGACGCAACCGTTTTTTATCGCTTTGAGCAAGGATTCAGCATGGTTCCTGTTTATTTTTGGCTTCCGGCCCTGGGCTGCTTGGGCATGGGCTTTATGTTTCTGAACGTCTCGGCCGTGGCAGAGCAGTTCAGGCTTTTGTTCGATCTCAACTATGCAGGGCTTGGCGTTTTTTTGAGCGCACCCTTCTGGGCGCATACGCTTGTTCAGATTCCCGCCGGGCTGATCGTGGACAGGCTGGGCACGCTGCGCGCGCTGGTGCTTTCGTGCGTGCTGTGCGCGGCGGCGTGTTTTGTGCCGCTGCTCGCGCCGCACAGCCTGTGGCTGGCCGTGGTCATGCGCCTGATTGTCGGGCTTGCTACGGGTCTGCTGTTTCTTGCTGTTGTCTCCGCCGTCAAGCTGTTGTGCCCGCCCGTATACATGAGCCGGGCGCAAGGCCTGCAAGGCGCTGCCTTTAGCCTGGGGACCATGGTTCCCTTTGTGCTGTTGCCATGGTTTGGCGGCTTTGGGTGGGCGGCGGCCTATGCGCTGGGCGGGCTGCTGCCGGTGGTGTTGCTGGTTTTGCTTGTGGTTACGCCTCTTGCGCCCTTGCGGCAGGAATCTGCGGCGGCAAGCTTATCACTCAAAGAACTGCTGGCGGTGTTGGGTCGGGTGGCGCACAACCGTCGCTTGTGGTATATCGGCTGCTGCCACGGCTTTTCGTTTGGAACCATCACGGCCCTGGGCAACTGGCTCACTGTCATGCTGGCCGACAGCTCCAAGGCCAGCGGTCAGGTTGTTGCCGGATCTGGCGGCGGCGCGGTGGCGGCCTGGTCGCTGGCCACAAGTATGGTGCTGCTGGCAGGCACGTTTGCACGGGTTGCGGGCGGAGAGCTTGGCCGCACCATGCCCAAACCCCGTCTGCTGGCCCTGCTTGTGGCGGGCATTGGCCTGTTTTATCTGCTGGTTGCGCTGGCTTGCAGCAGCTGGGTCAGCAATGTCTGGATGTTGCTTGGCTTTGCCTTGCCCCTGGCCATGTGCTGCGGCGGCACGTATGCCACGGTTTTTACCCTGACCATCGAGGTGGCCGGGGCAAGACAGACGGCTACGGCCATTGGCTTCATGTCCATGCTGGCCAACTGCGTCAATGTTGCGCTGATACTGCTCATGGGCGTTGTGCGACAATACGCCGGGGGTTTTGCCCCGGCTATGTGCCTGGTGGGTTTGAGCGTGTGGGCCCTGATTTTGTGGGGCCGCAAGATAGACTGGCGGAGTCGCCAAAAGTAAAAGGTAATGCCCGCCATGAGCGGGCATTACCTTTTATAAGCTTAAATGGATGTGTCGCATGCCTGCGAACTGCAGCGCGGCGGGGGGTACCGCAGCGCTGCCCGGAGTTGCAGCTATTCGCCGTCGTTGTCCGCGATGTCGTCTTCGCCGGTCTGCGCCACGTCGTCGGTCAGGCCAAGGCGGGCTTGACGGGCGGCCTCCTGCTTGCGTTCGCGCGTGCCCATGGGCTTGCGTGATTCAAAGTCGGCGCTGCGATCCTGCTGGCGGGCAAAGACCAGAAAACCCGTGTGGGCGGTCATGCGGTCTTCGGGCCGCAGGCGGTCTGCCACGGGCTTCCAGCGGCGGATAAGGATTTCGCATACTTCCACATCGGCAAAGGGGCCGCGCTCAAGGCCCAGCAGCAGTTTGCCCACCTGATCGACCGTGGGCAGCAAAAAGCCAAAGCTTGCGCCGGGGCGCACTGCCTTGAGGGCATGGTCGAGGTATTCCCACGGGGTGCGCACGTCAAGAAACAGCGCGTCCGCTCCGGTAACGGCAAAGCCCTCGGCCACGTCGCGGTTGTGCAGCTCCACGTTTTCGCCCACGCCCGCCCATTCGAGGTTGCGGCGTGCCAGCTTCATGAATTCTTCCCGGGCCTCGTGGCTCACCACGCGGCCAGTGGGGCCGCAAAACCACGAAAGCCCCGTGGTCAGGCCGCCGGACCCGCAGCCTGCCTCGATGATGGTGCGGCCCGGCCCCGCGCCAAGGCGCAGGCAGATATAGGCGATGTCCTTGGGGTAGATGATCTGCGTCTGGCGCTTGAGCCCTTTGAGACGGTCGTACAGGGTGGCTTCGAGTACCTGGATGGGGACATTCTGGTTGGTGTAGACCACGGAGCCAAAGTTGGCCTGCGCCACCTCGGCGGAAACAAGGGTGCCGTCGTTGCTGTGCCAGTTCTGTTCTTCGACAAGGCGTTTGACGTAGCGGCGGCCCTTGGGGGTAACGTAGACAACAAGCGTACCGAAGGGAATCATGAGGTTCCTTTATATTGCTGCTTCAGGGCCGCGCAACGGGCGCTGCCCACATGTGTTGAAAAAATGCCTCAGTTTTGCGCTGCCGCGTCAACCGAAACAAAACGCCAGTCGGCTACGGAAAACAGCCCCCGCGCCGTCAGCTTGAGCGAGGGAATGACCGGCAGAGCCATAAAACTCAGGGACATAAGAGGAGCCACATTGCCGGGAACCCCGTGATCGTGCAGCAGCGCGTGGATGGAATCCAGCGTGCGCACAACTGTTTGCGGGGCATCGTGGGTCATGAGCCCGGCCACGGGCAGGGGCAGATCTTCCAGAATACGGCCCTGGCCCGCAACGGCGATGCCGCCGCCCAGCTCGGCCACGCGGCGCACCGCTGCCAGCATGTCCGCATCGTTATCGCCGCAGACCACAATATTGTGCGAGTCGTGGCTCACAGATGTCGCCACGGCTGCGCCGCGCAGGCCGTATCCGGCCAGAATGCCCACGCCCACCTTGCCTGTGGCCTTGTGCCGCTCCACAACGGCCAGTTTGCACAGGCCTTTGTTCTGTTGCGCGTCAAAAAATCCGCTTGCGCAGACGACGGTGTGCTCCTCGGCGTCCGTTACCAGCGAACCGGGGTGCAGCCGGATAACCCGCGCGCGGCCCGAAGGCAGGGGCAGGGCAAGAACGTCGTCCGGCAGGGGGGCCAGACGCACGGTGTTGGTCAGGTCGGTCAGGGGCGGATCAGTCAGCAGGGCGAGCATATGGCCTTCGGCGGCGATCTGCCGACCGCCCGCAAAGGTCATGCGCACGTTGAAGGATGCCAGATCGTCAACGAGCACGCAGTCGGCATCGTAGCCGGGGGCGATGGCCCCCTTGCCTTGCAGACCCTCGGCCTCGGCTGCGTTGAGCGTGCACAGGCGCACTGCCGTGACTGGGTCCATGCCCAGAGCAACGGCCTTGCGCAGCACCTCGTCCATGTGCCCGGCGGTCAGCAGCTCGGAGGCGTGCCTGTCGTCGCAGCAAAAGGCGCAGCGGTGGCAGTTGCCGGGGGTGACCAGCGGGGCCAGTTCCGGCAGATTACGTGCCGCCGAGCCGTCGCGCAAAAAGATGCGGCAGCCGCGCATGAGGTTGGCGTGAAATTCTTCGGCCGTGGTGCATTCGTGCGTATTGGTTATGCCGGTGCTCAGGTAGGCATCCAGTTCCCGGCCCAGCAGGGCGGGGGCGTGGCCGTCAACGGGCTTGCGGCGCGAACGGCTCAGGGCGATCTTGTCCAGAACTTCGGGGTCGGCGTGCAGCACGCCGGGGTAGTTCATCATTTCGCCCAGCGAGGCCACGCGCGGGTTGTCCATAAAGGGGGCAAGGTCTGCTGCCTGCAGCACCGCGCCGCTGTCTTCAAAGGGCGTGGCAGGAACGCACGAGGGCAGCGCCAGAAAGATATTCAGCGGCAGGGTCTGGGCGCTGGCAAGCAAAAAGCGCAGTGCCGCTGCGCCGCAGACGTTGGCAAGCTCGTGCGGATCGGCCACCACGGATGTGGTGCCGTGGGGCAGCGCCATCTCGGCAAAGCGCGCCGGGGTGACCATACTGGACTCAAGATGGATGTGGGCGTCGATAAAGCCGGGCAGCAGGTATGCCCCCTTGGCGTCCACCACCTGCCGGGCCGCGCGCGGGCCAAAACCTACAAAGACCCCGTCGCCGATGGCTACGGCATCCTGCCGCACCAGACCGGAAAAAACGTCCACCACCCTGGCGTTGACAATGAGCACATCCGCCGGTTCATTGCCTGCGGCCATGTCGATACGGTGTTTCATGGCGGTCTCCGGCCCCCTGGGGCTGGCGGTACGAAGCGCGGGGCGCTCGCTTGGGTGGGTTGGGAAGGTTTGTCGGCAGGCGCTGCCGTTTTGCGCTGTTTTTCTGTGCCCGACCATGTTGCCGGGCACAGAAAAACATACGCTAAAACATCTGCCGCATGAGGTCTTCGCCGCCTTCGGATGTATCCACAGGCGCGCCCTCTGGCGTAGTGGCGGCAGTGGCGGAGGCTCCCTGAATGGGCTGGTCCGCCTTGAAGGCCAGACCGTCGGACATCACGATGCCCTCGGGCATGACAAAATCGTCCTTGGGATAGCGGTCTTCCACTTCACTGCGGTAGTAGCGGAATATGGGGGCTGCGGTGCGCCCGCCCTGTTCCAGGCGGCCCAGACTCTGCACCTGATCGTAACCCACGTAGACGCCGGTGACGAGGTAGGGTGAAAAGCCCATAAACCAGGCATCGTGCTCGTCGTTGGTGGTGCCGGTTTTGCCCGCAATGATGCGGCCCTCAATCTTGGCCCGCCCGCCTGTGCCCGCGTTGACCACTTCCTTGAGCAGCGTGTCCATGATGTAGGCGTTTTGCGGGCTGACGGCCTGCCAGTGCTCCACTTCCTGCTTGTAGAGCACGCGGCCCTGCGGGTCGTTGATGGAAGTGATGATGCGCGGCCTCACGCCCAGACCCTGGTTGGCAAAGGCGGCATAGGCCTGGGTGAGGTTGAGGGGCGACACGGCCACAGCGCCGAGGCTGATGGCCAGCTCTTGCGGAAAGTGCGGTTCAAGCCCCAGCGCCTTGGCCCGTTGCACGATATTGGCAACGCCCACCTGCTGCGCAACGCGCACGGTGCAGGTGTTGCGCGAAAGCGCCAAGGCCGTGTGCAGGGGCAGCTCGCCCTTGTAGTTGTGCTCGTAGTTGGAGGGCCGCCACACCTCGTTGGTGTAGGGGTTTACATACACAAAGGGCGCGTCCAGCACTGTGGATGCGGGCGTAAAGCCAAAGTCCATGGCTGTGGAATAGACCACGGGTTTAAAGCTTGAGCCCGGCTGGCGGCGCGCCTGCGTTGCGCGGTTAAAATGGCTGTCGCCAAACTGGTAGCCGCCGATCAGGGCGACAACATCGCCGCTCTGCGGCTCCACCGAGGCAATGGCCCCCTGCACCAGCGGTTCCTGCTGCAGACGCAGGGTAATGGGGGTATTCTTTTTGACCGTCGCGGGGTCAAAGGGCACAGTTTTTTGTTCTTTGCGCCCTTTGGCGGTGGTTTCGGTAATGGTCGTTTCTTCCGCAGAAACCCAGATGACGTCGCCGGGGGCGGCCACCTGACGGGGGTCCTTGATGGCGGGCGCGTTGGCCGCAGCCACCTTGGGGTTGGGCTTGCGGGCCCAGGACATGGCCGAAACCGGGATAATGCCCGTATAACCCTGCCCCAGCGCCACCCTGACGTCCTTGCCGTCCACAGCGGTCACGAGGCCCTTGACCCAGTCGCCACCCGCAAGGTCCAGGGGAGAAAAGGCGTTTTTGGCGATAAATTCTTTCTGCTTTGCGGGGTCAAGCTGCTCGACGGGGCCGCGCCAGCCCTGACGTTTGTCCAGCTCTTCGAGACCGCGCCGCAGGGCTGCGCCTGCGGCGTTCTGGTGCGCGGGGTCCATGGCCGTGCGCACCGTAAGTCCCGCCTCATACACGTAGTCCGCGCCCGACTTGGTGGTGTCTACCCCAAGCGCGCGGAGGTTCGACTCCGTAAAAAATTCCACCAGCAGGCGGCGGGCTTCTTCCAGATACCACTGGGCCGCGCCGCCCATGCCTTCAGGCATGCTCCAGTAGACCAGCGGCTCGGCCGCGGCCTGATCATATTCCGCCTGGGTGATCCACTTGAGGTCGCGCAGGCGGCCAAGAACGTACATCTGGCGGTTTTTTGCTTCTTCGGGCCTGCGGAAGGGATTGTACGAGCTGGGGGCCTTGGGCAGACCGGCAATGACGGCGCTTTCGGCCAGGGTGATGTCGGCAGCGTGCTTGCCAAAATAGGTGCGGGCAGCCGACTCCACGCCAAAAGCGTGCTCGCCCAGATAAATCTGGTTAAGATAGATGGTAAGGATCTGATCCTTGGTGAAGTTTTTTTCCAGCTGGTAGGCCAGAATGGCTTCCTTCATCTTGCGGGCGTAGCTGCGCTCGGAGGTGAGCAGCAGCTGCTTGATGAGCTGCTGGGTAATGGTGCTGCCGCCCTCGCCCTGCCGCCCCTTGCGGAAGTTGTTGATGGCCGCGCGCATGATGGCCACGGGGTCTATGCCCATGTGGCGGTAAAAGGCGTCGTCTTCAGCAGCCAGAAAGGACATGGGCAGGTAGCGCGACATGTCCTTGAGGCCGATGACAAAGCGCTTTTCGTGGTACAGCGTGCCGAGCGTTGAACCGTCGCGGGCCAGAACCACAGTAGCCTGGGGTTGCTTGTATTCGGCGATGCGGTTGAGGTCTGGCAGGTCGCGCGAGGCCCAGTAAAAAAGCATGACCACCGCGCCGCTGCCCAAAAGGCCGCAGACTATAATGATGCCCATGAACCAGAGGGCGCATTTTTTCAGGGACAGACGAATTTTCATGGCAGGGCGATACCGTTTTTTTGGCCCGGCGTAAAGGGAGGACAGCATTGACCGGGCTTTTGAGAAAATACGAAGTATTGCCGTAAAGGCAAGCCCCTGCGGGGAGCGCGGCACGGCACGGGCGGCGCGGCCGCCGCAGGGACGGCATGGTCAAAAAAAAGCGGAAGGTTACCCTTCCGCTTTTTTCCAAAATGTTGCGGCTGGACTACACGCAGCCAGTGGGCTTGGGCAGGCCGGCCATTTTGCAGGCGCCCTTGCCGGGGCCGGAGGGGAAGAGTTCGTAAACTTCCTTCAGCTTGTAGCCGGTGTTCTTGGAAAGAATACGGACCATGGGAGCGATGCCGTTCTTCTTGTAGTAGTCCTGCAGGAAGTCGAGGATCTTCTGGTGATCGGCGTTGATCTCAGAGATGCCTTCGGATTCCTTCACATATTCCATCCATTCGGGGCACCAGTCGTCAAAACGCAGAAGGAAACCGTCTTCGTCAACTTCAAAGCTTTTACCTTTATAGGTGATCTCAGCCATGCGTGTGTCCTCCTTGGACAGCTATTGCTCAACCTCGCCCGGGCGAATCGCCCTGGCGCTACACAACCGGATATTTCCGGCCGAATTCCTCCGTTGGGCGCGAAAGCATACCGCAATCACAACGAGAGTCCTTATGACACAAATAATTTTTGATGGCAAGCCCTGTTGATATTTTTCGCTCTTGCAGTGCATTTTGAGACAAGGCGTTTATACAGTGATTCAGGGGTCATACCTTAAATATGATTTAATTGTAGGGATTTAGTGCTGACAATAGAGCACTTTGCCTATCTTGTTTACCCCGGCAATAAGGTCTTGCTCGGCCTGCGTATTTTCGAGCTCTCGCACGCGCACAAACAGGTGGCGGTTGCCGTCGGGGTTGGAGACGGTAAGCACCGAGAGGATGCGCGCATTGTGCGCGCGCAGCAGGTCAAACAGGGGGCGCGCCGTGCCGGGCTGGTCGGGCAGCTCAACAGCAAACTGCAGCCCGCCCCTGCGTGCGCCGGTGATGTCCACCAGAGCCTTGAACACGTCGTGGTCGGAGATGATGCCCACAAGCTTGCCCGCGGCATCCACAACGGGCAGCCCGCCAACCTTGTTGTCCAGCATCATCAGGGCGGCCTGCTCGACCGTGTCGGACGGTTTGACGGTGATGGGCTTGGCCGTCATAATGTTTTTGGCTTTCAGCTCGGCCAGCAGATAGTGCATTTCGTACATGTCGAGCGTGGTGGCCTTGGAGGGAGAGGCGTCGCGCACGTCGCGGTCAGAGATAATGCCAACGACCTGTCCCTGCTCGTCCACAACCGGAATGCGGCGGATGTGGTGATCCTTCATGAGCTTGCCCACTTTGAGCAGCGATGTCTCGGGGCCCACGCTGACAACATCGGTGGTCATCCAATTCTGTACAGGCATGCTTTCCCTCCGGGGGAATATGTTTCAGGTTATGACGGCGCGGCCGCAACTGCCACGCATGGTTTTTCTATACACCAATGTGCCGAGGCTGCACAAGTGTGTAACTATTAGTTGCGCACTCAGCCGGATACTGAAGGGGCCGATATGCTTTTACATCTTGATTGCCGGGCTGGCGTCGACGGCCAGATGGCCCTTGCGGCGTTTGCCCATCTTGGGGTGGATTTTGCGCCGTTGACGGATTTGCTGGCGGCTGCCGGGCTGACCTGCCGCATTGACGTATCAGGGCAGACGCGCCCGGCCGGGCCAGGATGCACGGCCGCCGCCGTTTGCAGCGCCGGGGGACAGAACATCCATCATCTATATGATTTTGCAGATATTTTTGAAAGAATTGACATGCCGTCGCGCATGCGCCAACGCGCCCTTGCCGTGCTGACGGCTCTTGCCGGGGGGTACGCCTATGCGCAGCAGATACCTGCGGGCGAGGTGCAATTTTTTGCCGCCGCCGCGCCGCTAGTGCTGATGGACGTTCTGGGCGTTGCGTACGGGCTGGAGATGCTGGGCGTGGAGCGGGTTACGGCTTCGGCGCTGCCGTGGTTTTCGGGCCAGGTGCAAAGCCCCTTGGGGCCAGTGCCCCTGCCCGCGCCCGCCGTGGCCTTTTTGCTGCGGGGCAAACCTGTTTTTGCCACCGAGGCGCGCGATGAACTGATAACCCCTGTCGGGGCGGCTCTTGTGCATGCGCTGGCAGACCAGTTTGTTGCCGGGCCGGATGGCGTGGTGAGGGCCTGCGGCACGGGCTACGGCTCCCGCCCCCAAGGCGCTGGCCTGCGGGCGTGGCTCGTGGAGCATACGAGCAGCGGGGCGGACCATACCCTGGGCGGGCACGAAGCCGTAATCCAGCTCGAGAGCCACATTGACCATCTCAGTGGAGAAGACCTGGGCATGGCCCTGACGGCCCTTTGCGCCCTGCCAGAGGTGCTTGACGTGCTCTGGCTGCCGGGCGTGGGCAAAAAAAACCGCCCGGCTGGTCTCCTGCGCGTACTGTGCCTGCCCAGCCAGCAGCATTGCGTGGTCAACGCCGTGCTGCGGCACACGCATACGCTGGGCCTGCGCGTGCAGATGCTTGAGCGTGTTGTCGCTCCGCGCCATGCCGCCGACGTGGAGGTTGCGGGCCAGCAGCTTCCCGCCAAGGAATATGTGATTGAAGGGCAAACCTATGTACGCCCCGAGGCGGATGCACTGCAAAATCTGGCCCGGCAGCGGGGGCTTGGCGTGCCTGCCTTGCGCAATACGCGGCGCAAAAGCTGACGGCTTGCCCTGCCTGCGGGCGGAGCTTCGCGTATGGCGGGCTAACGCTTTTTTGACGGCGGGGCCTTTAGTCTTGCTGCCATCTTGCATCCTGCCGGACGCTGGCGTAAGGAGGCAAAGGGCGAAATGCCCACCCCAAGGAGGAACTTTATGCGTATGCAATATGTGTTGAAACCTTTGGCGCTGAGCGCCCTGGCCGTTGGTCTGCTGCTTGTGGGAACGCCTGCGGTGCAGGCGGCTCAGGACGGGGGCGCCGCGCAGGGCTACAAGCAGCGCGGCGACCGCGACGCAAGGCATGCCGACGACCGTGGCGCCCGCCACAGTGACCGCAAGAACGGCCAGTACCGCGACAATGATCGCCACAACGACCGCCAGGATGGCCGCCATGATCGTATGGACCGTGGGCATGACAACCGCAGCGAACAAGGCCAACGCATGGGCAAGCCCCAGTACGACAAGGACAGGGGCGACCGCCGCAGCCCTCGCGGCGACGAGATGGGCCGCCCCCGCGATGACCGTAGGCCCCCGCGTGACGGCCAGATGAACCAGGACCGCCGTCCCCCGCGCGACGCCCAGCAGCGCGCGCCCCAGGGCGGACAGCGCCCCGCCGACAATGACGACGACGTGCGCAACTAGCGCCGGAATCATCCCTTGCTGACATCCGGCAGCTGTTTCCACACGCTGCCGCCGAGACAACAATCAAAGCCTTCCGTTACCGGAGGGCTTTTTTTGTGCGGCGGTGTTGCCTGGTCTATGTTGGTGCGCTGGTCTTGCTTGCCGCTGCCGGGTGCGGGGCACATGGCAGAAAGGCCACAGTTATTGTCATTGTTGCTGCGCATCGTCATGCCCTAGGGTTGGTGCTCCAACATCATGCCGGGCGTCCTCTCTCGCCCGCAAACAAGGAGACGACATGCACCATATCCTTAAAAACAGGCTGCGGCCTCTGGCTTTTTTACTGACCCCGCTTGCTGCGGCCCTGCCTTGCAGCGCGCAGACGCGGGCAGGTCAGGCGAAGACAGACAGAATGTACGAGCCGGTTCCACAGCCAGCGGCTCGCCAGATAACGCTGGGCGTACTGCTGTTCCCCGGCTTTGAAATGCTGGATGCTTACGGTCCCATGGAAATGTGGGGCAGCCTCAAAGGCGCCGTGCGTAACATTATTCGTTCCGTGTACTGTCCTTCCTTCTGTCGGGGTGTTCTGCTTCACCACACGCCGCGTGTGTGTTCCCTATACTGCTAGGCCTCTTATTGATCAATCGACTAGGAGTCGCCTTGCTAGATTGTCCACCTCGCTGTTCAGGATAATAGGCGATTCAGAGTACACTCACGTGTTGTCAGTGGTAAAACTGTCTAGTGTAAATAAACAACCGAGTACCGCGCCAGGATATACGGCCCAGTGTGATAGCCGGGTCCGGTTTCGACCCATGCGTTGGTCGTAGCTCGTCGACCTGCGAGCTGCAACCGGATTTAGTGTGGCCTGGATCTTGGTCGCTGCCTACTTAAAACAGGAAACGCAGGGAGAGTGGTCGTGCTTTGCGAGTGGGCATCAATGGAAGTTGCTTCTAAGGATCAAAATGGGGTGCGTGCCTAGGACAGCCGCTGTGCTGCGGCCCAGCGCCGAGGCAAGGGTGTTGTTAGTTGCGTAGCTGAAAGGTTGCGTGACAGTCTCGCGGCGTAAGTATTATGTTGCCAATTTGGTGAGATAAGGTTTGTTTTGTTCGTTCCTTACGGTGGTCTTCCGCATGTAGTGTACACTTGATTGCAGCCAGGAGTGAAGATAGTGTGCTTGCATAAAAGGATGATGTGTCGGCGGTTCTAAAGAGGGTTGTTTTTTGGCGCAGCCGCGG
>JGI20225J20221_1000116_pt2 | contig 19128 bp, 13 predicted proteins | sample BioMet4_FD_20221 | JGI IMG/M metagenome (IMG submission 20221) | reverse complement strand
ATTCCGAACACAGTAGTTAAGCATTCAGAGGCCGAAAGTACTTGGGTGGCGACGCCCTGGGAGGATAGGAAATTGCCGGTTTGGTGCCAGATTCGTCTGGCAGTAGTCCAGTAGCGATAGCTGAGTGGTCCCACCTGTTCCCATTCCGAACACAGTAGTTAAGCACTCAAACGTCGAAAGTACTTGGGTGGCGACGCCCTGGGAGGATAGAAAGCTGCTGGTTACATTCCTCGATAGCTCAGTTGGTAGAGCACCTGACTGTTAATCAGGCTGTCACTGGTTCGAGTCCAGTTCGAGGAGCCAATTTTTACCCCTGGGGTAATTGGGGTATAGCCAAGTTGGTTAAGGCACGGGACTTTGACTCCCGCATTCGTTGGTTCGAGTCCAGCTACCCCAGCCAGACGGTTCACTAGCTCAGTTGGTAGAGCACCTGACTTTTAATCAGGGTGTCCCGGGTTCGAATCCCGGGTGAGCCACCATCTTTTATCATCCGCTTTTCATATGGCGCGTTGGTCAAGCGGTTAAGACACCGCCCTTTCACGGCGGCTTCATGGGTTCGAATCCCATACGCGTCACCAATTTTTATAATATGACTCACTAGCTCAACTGGCAGAGCAACTGACTCTTAATCAGTAGGTTCACGGTTCGATTCCGTGGTGGGTCACCATTTTGAATGATGCACAGTGATGTGTTTCATAGATTTGGGCGATTAGCTCAGCTGGGAGAGCGCCTGCCTTACAAGCAGGATGTCGGCAGTTCGATCCTGTCATCGCCCACCAACGGCCCGGTAGTTTAGTTGGTTAGAATGCCGCCCTGTCACGGCGGAGGTCATGGGTTCAAGTCCCATTCGGGTCGCCATTTGTAATCTGGAGAGCCTTGCGGTTCTCATACCATAATTGGCACTTTATAGTGCGCTTGCCTCGGTAGCTCAGTTGGTAGAGCAGGGGACTGAAAATCCCCGTGTCAGTGGTTCGATTCCGCTCTGAGGCACCATATTAACGCTGGTGTAGCTCAATTGGTAGAGCAGCTGACTTGTAATCAGCAGGTTGGGAGTTCAATTCTTCTCGCCAGCTCCATTTGTTTCTTTGCGGGTGTAGCTCAATGGTAGAGCTCCAGCCTTCCAAGCTGATCACGTGGGTTCGATTCCCATCACCCGCTCCATAGAAGATTTGCCGGGGTGGCGGAACTGGCAGACGCACGGGACTTAAAATCCCGCGGTTGGAGACAACCGTACCGGTTCGATTCCGGTCCTCGGCACCACTTTTCGCGAGTGACTGGATGCATTCCAGCTATTCTATATATCCTATCTTAATATGCGGCCGTGGCGAAATGGCAGACGCGCTAGCTTCAGGAGCTAGTGGGGGCAACCCCATGGTGGTTCAAGTCCACTCGGCCGCACCAATTTAGTTGCTGCTTAATTTTATATATGCGGTTGTGGCGGAACTGGCAGACGCGCTATCTTGAGGGGGTAGTGTCCACAAGACATATGGGTTCAAGTCCCATCAACCGCACCATTTATGTTTTGTAGTTTATAATTGAGGTAATTCCTGACAAAGCATCAGTGCTTTGTTTTTGTTTTATATGCGGCCGTGGCGAAATGGCAGACGCGCTAGCTTCAGGAGCTAGTGGGGGCAACCCCATGGTGGTTCAAGTCCACTCGGCCGCACCAATTTGATCCTTACTTGATTTTGTATATATGCGGTTGTGGCGGAACTGGCAGACGCGCTATCTTGAGGGGGTAGTGTTCACAAGACATATGGGTTCAAGTCCCATCAACCGCACCAGCGGAATGGCTCAGGCAGCTTGCTTGAGCTTTTTTTGATGCAATAGTCCACTTTTTTGAGCAGGTTGCAGGAAATCCATTTTCTTCGTGGAATTTTAAAAAGAGGAGAATAGGGTGTTTTCCCCAGGATATGCATTTTGTAGGCCTTTTTCCTACAAAATGTAAGAATAGTTTTACTTTTCAGGAGGTATTAGAATGGGCAGTTTGATGAAAAACATGGGTGTCAAGCAAAAGATCATGGTGCTGACGTCCGGAGCCTTTGTTGTTGCAATGCTGGTATTGGGGCTGGTACTCAATAAGGTGATCACGAACCGGGAGACAGCCAGCTTTGCTGAGGAAACCGCTTTGCAGGCAACCCAGGTAGATAACACCATGGATATTTTCCTCAATGACTTGAGGGACGGACTGGTTACCATCGCCAATGATCCTGCTGTCCGTCAGGGCGGAAATATGACAGTCTATATTGATCAGCCAGCGGATGCCCAGGGGATGATCGAGATGAATCCTATGGCTAAGGGGGGCTATGAGGCGGCGTCCTATGATGTTTTCCGCCGCTTTGGGGAATCCCATAAGGAGGCCGTATCTGTAGTAAGTTATGGAACAATGGACGGCGGCTATGTGCAGTGGCCTACCGTGAGCCGGAAAAAAGGCTATGATTCCCGCAGCCGTGACTGGTTCAAGGACAGTATGGCTGCCCCGGATAAGGTTCGTATTACCAAGCCCTTCATGACCTCCAAGGGAACGCCTACCGTGGGAATTTTTGCTGTTGTAAAGGATAACAGCAATCAGCCTGTTGGTGTGTTAGGAATCAATATTGATCTGCCGGTCATCACGAATATGATTTCGGCAATCAAGGTGGGGGATACCGGATATATGGTGCTGGTGGACGGCGATGGCGTAATCATCGCTGATCCGAAGCACCCGGAGTCCAATTTCAAAAAGCTCAGCGAAGCGGAAGCCGGAGACATGGCCAAGCTGTCTTCTGTTTCTGCCGGGCTGCAGAATTTGAAGCTGGATGGGACGAACAAGGTGGCCAGTGTTTATGCTTCCGAGAAGACCGGCTACAAGTACATTACCATTGTGGATGAGTCCCAGCTGCTTTCCAGCGTCAATGATATGCGCATTGTGCTCGTCATTGTTCTGCTGGTGGCGCTGGTGATGATCCTGGGGACCACCTATTGGCTGTCCAATACCATTGTACGGCCGTTGAGTGCGCTGGAAGCTGCGGCAGGCCGTATCGCTGAGGGTGATCTCTGCAACGTGGATATTCAGGTGGATACCGAGGACGAGATCGGCAGGCTGGCCGCATCCTTCCATAAGATGACGATCCAGCTCAAGCATTTGCTGGAGCAGATCCAGGCCAGTGCCAATGAAGTTTCATCGTCATCCGTACAGCTCTCCTCCGGAGCAGAGCAATGCTCAGAGACCATTACCCATGTGGCTGAGACTGTCAGCGATATTGCTGAATCCGCGCAGCTGCAGGGGTCAACAATCAATGATGTGGTAAGCCGTATTCGCGAGATGACGGAAAAGGTGGTAGGAATTGCCGATAATGCCAAGGTCATGAGCGGTTCCTCCGGGAAGGCCGGCACAGCGGCCAGTGAAGGCGGCGCGGCGGTAGACAGCGCTGTCCGGCAGATGGAAAAGATCCGTTCCACAGTGGATGAGTCGGCCGTGGCTGTGGCTGCTCTTGGCGAGCGGTCCAAGGAGATCGGCGAGATCATCAGTACGATTTCCAACATTGCGGATCAGACGAATCTGCTGGCTCTGAATGCGGCTATTGAGGCTGCCCGGGCCGGAGAGCACGGCAGAGGCTTTGCCGTGGTCGCTGATGAGGTACGGAAACTGGCTGAGCAGTCTGGTCAGGCAGCTGAGGAAATCGCCCAGATCATCAAGGGAATCCAGGAAGAGACGGACCATGCCGTGGGTTCTATGAATACAGGAACGGAAGAAGTCCGGGCAGGCAGCGAAGTCGTGGATCGTGCTGGCCAGCAGTTCCGCCAGATTGCGGAGCATATCGCTGAGGTAGACCGGCTGATCAAGTCTTCGGCGAAGGATGCTTCCCAGGTAGCGGAGGAAAGCATGAAGGTATTGGAGAATGCGGAGACGGTCGAACAGTCGGCTCAGCAGGTAGCAGGCAATATCGATACGATTTCGGCTGCTACAGAGGAACAATCCGCATCCATGCAGGAAATTGCCGCTTCCAGCCAGCATCTGGCCCAGATGGCGGAAACGCTGCAGAAGGAATCTAAGAAGTTCAAATTCTAAAGAAGGTGTGTGTTATGCAGCTGGAAAAGGTCAGGGCCGCGCTGAAGGCCATCGAGGAACTGTGCGGCAGGTGTGAGCTATGCTCGCCGGACTGCCCCGTCTCCATAGCCCGCCGGGCTCTGCAGGGTCTGCAGTACGATCTGGAATCCATGGAAGCAGAGAATGAAGAGCACCATGAAGGTTAGAATAAAGAATAAGCGATAGCAGCAGAAGGGCTCTATAATGAATGTTGCAATATGGAGAGGCTGTCGCACGAAGGACATCTACTTTATAAATATACAACCGATGCATCCCACCACCATGCTCCGCATGGTCCCCCGCCCTTCAAAGGGCGGACATGGGGTGCGGGTATTGTATACTTATGAAATATGATGCAGCGTGCGACAGCCTCTTTCTATACCGCAACATTTATTATAGAGCTGAAAAAATCCTACGAAATCTTCAAGTAAGAAATACAGTTCCGTACAAAATAAAAACATCAACGGCTTTGTTCCTTGGGGGCAAGGCCGTTGATGTTTTTTATTTGCCGGCTGTTTTTTGCGGAGGCCTGGGAGCTGGTTTCCAGACCAGGGCTAGGATGAGCTGGCCGTTTTCATCCACCCGGCTCAGGTGCTGGATGAAGAAGCGGGCGATGCTCCCGGTGATGAGAGCGGAGATCAGAGTGCCCTCGCGGATGCCCTCGATGCTCTGGAGATAGAGCAGGGAAAGGGCGGCGGCTGTGACGACCAGCGTGCTGTCAAAGGCGGTTTTCACATTGCCGAAATCCAGCCGCCAGCGCTGGGAGATGGCGTAGACGATGCCTTCGCCGGCCAGCATGATCACATTGGCGATAACCTGCAGGGCCACCCCCAGTGCGATGAGGGCAGCGCCAACCAGCAGCAGGATGAATTTGAAGGGATAGGATTCCGGCTGCAGCGATGCGAAGAGGAACATGGTCAGATCGATGCAGGCGGCGAAGAGCAGCGTGACGGGAACCTGCATCAGCTGCACAGGATTGAAACGGCGGCCCAGGACCAGGACCTGTCCTACCAGGAAGAGCATATTTACCCAAAAGGTCATTTCTCCCAGGGTGAAGGGAAAGGCCAGGCTCAGCACGTAGGGGACGCTGGAGATGGGGGAGGTACCCAGCAGGCTTTTGACCACCAGGGAAATCCCGGCGGACTGCCAGAGGATGCCGCAGATAAAAATAGCATAGCGTTTATACAGGGACATGAACGTAACCTCTTTTGTTTCTGATATTTTGTCTATTTTACGCTGTTTTCCGGGCAAAGTCAAAAACCGGCAGTCTGTTTGCTGATGATAGATTCGGAATTTTAGTACATAATACAAAAAATATGGGGAATTTTATGTTTTATGGATAAAGTGTAAAGTAAAGGTGTACAAATTTACATAAGTATGCTATAATATACGTGTTACCGCAGATGACTATAAAATCGGCTCACACAATAGTGATGGGGGGATATTTATGGCAATTAAGAATGTTGAAATGGACCGTCGCGATAGCGCAAGTTATCGTAGTCTTTTGAAACGGGGAGGTTTCATCTCGGCTAGTTATTTATCAATCAGCGGGTTCGATGCCAGTCGGCTGAAGAAGCTCGCACAACAGGGCAGGCTTGATGCAATACGTTGCGCTATTGGTAAATCCATAAGATGGTATTATTGTGAGAAACAGGCTGAATTGGCTCATCTACGCGGTGAAGTTTGATTGAAGACTGCAGGTTTGGAAGAATATATAGAATCGGTTTCGGCCGGTTCTCTTTTTTTACCTTTTTTTAACAGATATGAGGAGGCGTATGGACGGTATGGGAATGGGTCATTTATTGACGCTGCTGGGAATTCTTTTTGTGCTGATGGGAGGCACTGCACTGCTGTGCCGATGGCTGATTTCCTATTATATAGAAGGGCGCGGTCTGCGGCGGCTGCGTCAGGGCATATTGGTGATAGATGGAATTGCGGTGCTGGGAATCCTGCTGAGCCGCAGCCTGCTGGCGGATTTTCCCTGGGCAGGGCCCTGTCTGCAGTTCATGGCGATTTTCTTCATGATGCAGCTGCTGTTCTGCGGGCTTACGCTGCTGGCACTGACCGGCCGCCGGCTGTACCGGCGCATGCTGGCAGTGCCTCAGGATGAAGGGCGGCGCCGGCTGCTGCAGAGTGCCTTGGTGCTGCCGGCGTCTGCCGGAGCAGCCGGCCTTTACGGCGGGCTCTATGAACGCCGACGTACTGTGGAGAACCGCTATGACATTCCCGTGGCCGGCCTGCCGGCAGCTTTGGCGGGCTATACCATTGCCCAGCTCAGTGATGTCCATCTGGGGCTTTTCTATTCCCTGGAGCAGCTGGAAAAGCTGCTGGAGCAGGCCGCGGCAGGCCGGCCGGATGTGCTGGTGATCACCGGAGACCTTTTTGATGATAAGGCTTTGAATCCCGGGGCGGCCCGGCTGGTGGACAGCTTCCGGGACAGGTTTTCCCAGGGTATCTATTTCTGCCGGGGCAACCATGAATATCTGCGGGGCATGGGGACCATCGAGCAGGAGCTGGAGAAAACGGGCATCCGGGAGCTGGTGAATCAGGCGGAGCAGGTGCTGCCGGGCCAGCCGCTGTATTTTGCGGGCGTGGACTATCCCATGGACCGCAGTCGTTTTGCGGAGCTGCAGCAGGCCTATGCCGCCAGGGCTTTCGCCGGGGTTCCGGAGGGGGCGGTGACAGTGCTGCTGGCCCATCATCCGGATTTCATCGACAGCGGGCGGGCCCAGGGGGCGGTGCTCACGCTGACCGGCCATACCCATGGGGGACAGATGGGGCTTTTCGGAGTTCCGCTGGTGCCGCCGGTATTCAGCTATATGCGGGGTCTTTATCGGCAGGGGAGCTGCTATGGCTATGTGCATAGCGGCAACGGCAGCTGGTTTCCCTATCGTTTCGGCTGTCCGCCGGAAATCGCTTATTTCCGGCTGCAGCGGCAGGAGGTGCAGTGATGGAACAGGCTATAGCGGAAAGAATCGGGGCGCTCCGCCAGCTGCTGGCGGAGGGACAGGCTGCCGCAGCCAGGGAGGGACTGGATGCCTGGTATCCAGCTCTGGGACCGGAGGAGCTGCGGGAATATGGCTGGCAGCTGGATGAGCTTTATGGAAGCTGCGGGGTGCTCACGGCGGATATGGAGCTGGCGGCCCAGGCTTATTGGCGGGCCATGGAGCATGACTGCTACCTGCGCAGCCAGCTGGAGCACTGCAGCAGTTATCTTTTCTGCCTGCATTATCTGCCCGGCATATCAGATGAGGAGCTGGCCCGGCAGCATTTTCTCTATGAGCGGCTGCTGGGAGATATCCCCCGTTTTTCCCATCGGCGGGAGGAACATGGCAGCCATGGACGGATCCGGCTGGGCTATCTGTCCACTAATTTCCGTCATCATGCGGCGGCGGATTTTTTTCTGCCGCTGTTCCGGGATGCGGACCATGATCGCTATGAGCTGTATGGCTATTCCCTGGGGGAGGAGGACGCTGCCGCAGACAGGTTCCGTCAGGGAGCGGACCACTGGTGCCGTCTGGGTCCGCTGGCCCTGGAGGATGGGGCCGAAAAGATCCAGCGGGATGGCATCGATATCCTGGTGGATCTCAGCGGCCATAGCGATGGGGGGCTCACGCTGGCTCTTATGGCCCACAAGCCGGCGCCGGTGCAGATTTCGGCCATTGGCTGGGTGGATACCACCGGCATGCCGGCCATGGATTATTTCCTGACCGATAGCTGCTGCGCCCTGCCGTCAGCTGATGGCTGCTTTGCGGAAAAGCTGCTGCGGCTGGAGCGGCCCCATCTCTGCTATCAGCCATTGGAGCCGCTGCCAGTCCGGCATAGCTGGCAGGAGAAAGAGGGACTGGTCTTTGGCAGCTTCAGCAATTTCGCGAAGCTGACGGATGAGGTGCTGGGGCAATGGAAACAGCTGCTGGACCGGGTGCCGGGCAGCCGGCTGGAACTGCGGGATACCCTGGCGCTGCCCTCCCGGCAGCAGTCTGTCCGGAACCGGGCCAAGGGGCTGGGGTTTTCTCCGGCGCAGCTTTCTCTTTGCGGAGCGGAGACTGGTTATCTGCAGGCCTACGGGGCTGTCGACATCGCGCTGGATCCCTGGCCCTATCCTGGCGGCGCTACCACCTGCGAGGCACTGTACATGGGGGTGCCGGTCATCACCCTGGCGGGCACGCGCCATGGAAGCCGTCTGGGGGCCAGCCTGCTGGGGGCCCTGGAACTGCCGGAGCTGATTGCGGAAAGCCCGGCTGACTATATAGAAAAAGCCGTCCGCTTGTCTGAGGACAAGGGACGGCTGAGAGAACTCCATGAAGGGCTGCGCCATCGGCTGGAGCAATCCCGGCTCATGGATGGGCCGGGTTACCTGCGGGCTCTGGAAAAGGCCTACGCGGGCTGCTGGCAGTCCTGGCTGGCCGGGACTGATTAATGGGCCATGCCCAGGATGACCAGGCGGATACCCAGTGCGAAGACCGCGCAGGACAGCAGCACCAGGATGATTTTCGGCTTGGTCTTTTTGGACAGCTTCGCGCCAATCTGGGCGCCCAGGCTGGCGCCGATACCCAGTGCGATGGCTGGCAGCCATACGATATGGTCCAGCAGGAAGTGGGATATTACACCCATGCAGGAGGATACCGCCAGCACAAAATGGGAGGTGGCGGTGGCGATATGCACCGGGAAGCCCAGCAGATAGATCATGAGGGGCACGTGGATGATGCCGCCGCCGATGCCGAAGATGCTGGACAGGAGCCCGACGAAAAGGCTGCTCACGATCCCCAGGGTCTTATTATAATGGAAGGTTTTTTCTTCAAAAGGAGTGTCGGTACTGGGCTTGTGGGTGGAATTCCAGTACATGATGAGAGCCATGCAGAGCAGGAAGGCACCGAAGGACAGGTTCAGGGTACGGGCATCGAACCAGTCCGCCACATAGGAGCCCAGGAAGGCACCAGGCAGTGTGGCGATGGCGAAGGGCACCGCGGCACTGAACAGGACCCGCTTCTGCCGGATATAGGCCAGTGTCCCTGAAAGGGCATTGGTGAATACCACAAAGATCGAGGTTCCCACAATCTGCGGCGCACTGTGAAAAATAGACGGGGTCAGGAACATGATGAAAATTGGAATCAGGATGATGCCGCCGCCGATACCCACCAGGGTACCAAAGATTCCGACACCCAGTCCCAACAGGAGAAATAATAGAAATTCCATGAAAACACCTCTGCTTCTATAGGGATAAAAGAAAACCGATGTTTATTATAACGCCATTGTCCAGGATTTCGCAAGGTAAAATCCTGCACAATGGCGTTTCCTGCAAAAGGTCAGTTTTGCGTCGCAAAGAGGCAGAGAAGTCTGGGCCGGGTCATATCGCATTTTGCGAGAAAATTTCTGTTAAGGTGTGGAAAAGAACCTTGATATCAATGGGCTTGGCAATATGCCGGTCCATGCCGGCGGCCAGGGCGGCGGCAATATCCTCCGCAAAGGCGTTGGCCGTCATGGCGATGATGGGAACCCGCCGGGCATCCGGATGGCTGCTGGCGCGGATGGCCCGGGTCGCATCATAGCCGTTCAGCACCGGCATCTGGATATCCATGAGGATAGCGTCGTATTCTCCGGAACGGGAGGCGAGGAAAATATCCAGGGCCTCCTGCCCGTTGAAGGCAGTAACCACTTCCGCGTTGGTGGATTGCAGCAGCTCATGGGCAATTTCCATATTCAGTGCATTGTCCTCCACCAGCAGCAGCTTACGGCCATGGAAGTCCACCGCATCCTTTGCGGGCAGGGGCATTGTCTGGCCTTCCTTCTGCTCAAAGTTCAGCAGCACATTGAAGATGGTGGACTGGAACAGCGGCTTGGTGAGGAAGGCATCGGCATGAGCTGTTTTTGCCTGAGATACCGCCTCACTTATATCGTAGGCTGAAATAATGATGCGGCGGGCCTTGGGCAGCCGGTCTGCCAGCTGTCGGCAAAGCTCCAGGCCATCCATATCCGGCAGTTTCCAGTCCAGGAAGCAAAGATCAAAGGAAGGGTCAGCGGCTTTGGACATTGGGCAGAGTGCCAGGGCTTCTTCGCCGGAGACAACTGCCTGGCATTGAAGCCCCATGTGCTTCAATACCTGCTGGAGGTACTGGCGGGTATCATCATCACCATCCACCACCAGGGCCCGCAGACGGGCCAGGCTCTGAGGAATCTGCAGAGGAATGTGTGCCGTGCGGCCGAAAGGCAGGTTGATTTGAAAGCAGCTTCCCTGCTGGGGCGCACTTTCCAACTGGATGCTGCCACCCATGAGTTCAGTCAGATTTTTTGTAATGGACAATCCCAGTCCGCTGCCGCCAAATTTTTGAAAAACAGCCGCTGAGGCCTGTTCAAAAGGCTGGAACAGCCGGGTCTGCACTTCCTGATCCATGCCGATGCCGGTGTCTTTAACCAGAAAGCGCAGGTAGATAGTATCCTCATCCATGGATTGCTGCTGTACCTGAACCTGTACTGAGCCGCCGGCGGGAGTGAACTTTACTGCGTTGGACAGCAGGTTCAGCAGAATCTGGTTCAGGCGTCCCTGGTCGCCTATCAGGATTTCTTCGGTGAGGCCGGTGGTGGTCAGGGAGAATTTCAGCTGCTTGCTTTCGCATTGCAGATAATACATTTCTGCCAGCGTGGAAAGGGTCTGCTTGAGATTGAAAGGCAGATGGGCAATCTTCAGTTTCTTGCTCTCAATGGCGGACATGTCCAGGATGTCATTGATGATGGAGAGCAGCATCCGGGAAGACATGGTGATTTTGCTCAGATAATTTTCAGTGTAAAGGCGGCTATCTAAATGCTTCCAGGCAATGGTGGTGAGACCGATGATGGCATTGAGGGGAGTCCGTATCTCATGGCTCATGCGTGACAGAAACTGGCTTTTGGCCTGACTGGCGATCCGGGCCTGGGCGATGGCAGTGGACAACTGGGCATTGGTATTTTCCAACAGCTGGATATTGCGCTGCTTCTGGAGGAAAGCATAGCCAGCCAGCAGCAGGCAGCACAGCAGGGAAAGGCCGCCTACGAAGATGGTCAGCCGGTACTTGTAAAGGAAATCCCCTGGGGTGTATTGATAGGGCTCGGAGAGGGTGTGTTTCAGGACGATGCCGTGGATTTCATTTTTGTCCAGGGAAGCCAGGGCCTTGTTCATGATGGAGATCAGTCGGGGGTCCTGGCTGCTGGTGCTCACAAAAGAGAAGTTTTCATCCGCGATATCGCTGGCTGACCAGAGAGCCAGGTCCTCAAATTGAGGCTTTTGCAGCAGATAGCCAAGAATGTAAGTATTCTGCATGACGAAATCCGCTTTGCCCTGCAGCACAGCTTCGATACATTCCGGGGTGGAAGGATAACCGGTCATTACATAGTTCGGATGATGTTCCCGGATGTAGCCGCTGATTCCCTTGGCATCCTGAGGAATTGCGATATGGTAGTTTTCATGGGAATCAAAGGTCTTTCCTTTCAATCCGGCAAAGGCAATCTGCCCCTCAAAATAAGGAGTGGATAAGCGCAAATCAGGATTGCTCAGCCGTTCCTCATTGGCGATGATGCCGGAGATCAAGTCTACATTTCCAGCAGCTAGAAAATCCAACGGCATGGTTCCAATGGGGATTGCCTGATTGTCAAATTGCAAACCGGTTTTTTCTGCAATGAGCTCTAAAATATCGAGGACAATGCCCTCCACCTGTCCGGAAGCATCTGCCCGGCTGAATGGAAAGCGATCACTGAAATGGCCGACGCGGATCACCGGATGCTGCTGGATGTAGTCCATTTCCTCCCGGGTCAGCAACGGTGTCTGGGAAAGGGCTGAGGTGCCATAGTATTTTTCAAACAGCTGGGTATCAAAAAGAGGCTTGGTGTATTTGATTTCGCCGATGGCTGTGTTCAGCTGCTCCAATATCTGGTCAGAACGATTTTTGCGCAGCATCATATAAAAGGGCTGTATATCTACCCGGCCCAGGATCTTGAAGCCGGAAACCCGATAGAGTGTACAGGCGCAGACCGCATCAGCCCGGCCCTCCTGCAGCAGGGAAAACAGTTCCTGATTTGTGGCGGCAGGAAGCTCTTTATAGGAGAAACCATGCTTTTGGGCATAGGCCTGCAGTGCTCTTTGCTGATAGCTTCCCGGAATGACCGCAATGCGCAGATTCTCCATAGAGGAATAGTCCTCATAGGCAGTGCGGGAATCATCGGGGCGCCCGTAGAGAAGGGAGGCCTCCAGTCCCAGGGGATACTGAGTAAAATCGTATTTCAGCAGCCTTTCCGGGGTCTTGGTATAGGAACAGAGAATATCAATCTCTCCCTGGATAAAACGCTGTTCAAGATGGGCGGGGGTATCCAGTACATAGATATAGTTCCAGCCCGTATGATAGGAGATTTCCCGCAGGTAGTCGGCACAGTAGCCCGTCATTTTATCCTCGCTGGTCTTTTCCAGGAAGCCGGGATTATTCATATAGCCGATGTGCAGCGTGGCAGGGGCTGCTGCCAGGGCAGGCTCTCTTATAGGAAGAAAATTTATTGTGAAGCAGAAAAGCAGGAGGAAAGCAAAAAAATATGATTTCTTCATAATGGCCTCTTCTTTCGCGAGAATACAGTGTTTTCCATAAACATATTCCTATTCTTACCATACCATACTTAATAGGAAAGATAAAGATGAAAAATTCCGAAAGTTAAGCGGCACTCCACAAAAAACTGTAAGCGCAGGCAGGATTTTTATTTGGAAGGCGGGAATAAAAGAAAGCAACGGAATGGGAGGACGGTTATATGAAAAAGCGTAAAAGCGAAGAGGAAGAGGCAGCCCGGCATCGGAGTTATGAGTATTTATTGACAGCTTTTCAGGCTGCGGGCGGGCATGGACGGCGGCTGCCGCTGCGGCTGACGGCAAGGCTGCTGTACGACAGCCAGACGCGGCGGAGCTGGCTGGTCTTTTTCATTGGCCGCCAGCGGCTGCATAAAATCAGCAACCTGCGCAGTTTTCTGCGGGAATACGACAGGACACGGCAGCTGTTGGTGGGGAAAGGCAATCGGGTCGTGCCGACGGAACTGGCCAGTGGTTCTTCACGGGAACTTTGGAAACTGCTGCGGGATTTTGACCAGAGCGGTCGGGAACAGCACCGCTTCTGCGGCAGAGGAATCGGGCAGAGCGAGGACTGTTTTCCTCTCCCGGCGGCACTGCTGCAGCTGTTTTTCCAAAGCATGGGGGAGGAAGCCTTTGCTGCAGAGGTAGATGGTGAGGAGCGGCAGCTCCATGTGGAGGCTGGTCGTCCATCAATCAGCCTCCAGATACTGGAACAGGATGGCGATGGCTGTCTGCCGCTGCCGCCGGAAGAGCTGATTGTACTGGACACTGCGGCGCAGTATATCCTGCAGGGAAATGTGGTCTATGCGGTGGATGAGGCCTTCCAGAAGATGTTCCTGCCTCTTTGGTCCGCCTGGCAGGATAAAAAGGAAATCTTCATCCCCTATGAGGATATGGCCAGTTTTTTTACGGTGATCCGACCGCAGCTGGAAAGGGTTGTGCCGGTGGATACGGCGCCGGGCTTTGCTGAGTATTTTGAGGCCTGGCCGCTGCAGGCTGCGGTATATTTTGATTACTATAAAAAAGGCCTTTCCGTGCGGCTGGAATACAGCTATGGAGAGTACGGCTTCAATCCTCTGACAGAAACCCCACCGGCTTCTCTGGGGACAGCACTGGATTCCCGCCAGCTGCTGCGGGACATTCCCGGGGAGCAGCGCATACGGCAGCTGCTGGAGCAGTACGGATTTCAACCGGCGAAAGGGTGGCTGGTACAGCCAGGGGAAGAAGAGAGCTTCAATTTCCTCTCGGAGGGATTGCCGCAGCTGGTTCCTTTGGCATCCGTTTACTATGCGGAGGGCTTTCGCTCTCGGCCGCTGCAATCGGTACAGGCTATCCAGGCTGGCATCAGTGTGCAGGATGAACGGGTGCTGTCTGTACGGCTGCAGACAGAGGAGCTGAGTTATGGAGAACTGATAGAAATACTGCTGGCTTATCGGCTGAGAAAAAAGTATTACCGGCTGCAGGATGGAACCTTTATATCCCTTGGCGGACGGCAGCTGGAGCTTTTAGCGGAGTTCGTGGATGAGGCTGGTGGAGAGGCGGTAGTCCAGCGGGAAGGACTGTCCGTACCGCTGGCCAATATTCCTTATCTGCAGCAGCGCTGCGAGGAAATGGAGAAGCCGGGAATCTTCCATGTGGACTTTGAGGAAAGCGCCCGTCGGGTGCTGCGGGATATCTGTCATTCGCAGCGGGAACCGGAAATTCCCGCTGCCACTGCAGGCATACTGCGCAGCTACCAGCAGGAGGGCGTGCGCTGGCTGGCATCCCTGGCGCATTATGGCCTGGGAGGCATCCTGGCAGATGATATGGGGCTGGGAAAGACCCTGGAGACCATTGCCTTCCTGGCTTCACGTAAGGAAACGGATCTTCCGTCTCTGATTGTAGTGCCGGCATCTGTATTGTACAACTGGCAGGAGGAATTCCAGCGCTTTGCGCCTGACCTGCGGGTGGGACTGGTGCACGGCAGCCGTGAGGGCCGCCGGTCGATGCTGGCGACAAAGCAGGGGGTTGATGTGCTGATCACCACTTATCAGCTGCTGCTGCGGGATATTGAAGCCTATGAGAAATGGACCTTCGATTGTGTCGTGCTGGATGAGGCCCAGTATGTGAAGAACTCTCTGGCCAAGGTTTCCCAGGCGGTCCGCCGTCTGCATGGCGGCAGCCGGTTTGCTCTTACGGGAACCCCGCTGGAGAATAATCTCCGGGAGCTTTGGTCTATCTTTGATTTCATCTTGCCGGGTTATCTTGACAGCTATACCTGGTTCCGCTATCATTTTGAGTCCAAGGTGGTACAGGAACATGACCCGGCAGCCAGTAATGACCTGCGGTGCCGTATCCGTCCGTTTATCCTGCGCCGGCTCAAGAGGGAGGTCCTCACGGAGCTGCCGGACAAAACGGAGCGCCAGATGGTGGTGGAAATGACAGAAAAGCAGTCCAGGGTGTACAAAGCGTACTTTGCGCAAAGCCAGAAGGCCTTTGTTGAAGCACTGGCTGCCCATGGGTTTGAAGAAAAGCGCATGGAGATCTTTGCGCTGCTGACCCGGCTGCGGCAGCTGGCCTGCGATCCCACCTTATTCCTGGAGAATTATACGGGCGGCTCGGGCAAGCTCAAGGCCCTGGAGGAGCTTTTGCCCGCGGCCGTAGCCGGCCATCACCGCATCCTGCTCTTTTCCCAGTTCACGAGTATGCTGCAGCGCATTGCCTGCTGCCTGGCGGAATGGGATATTCCCTATTATTATCTGGATGGCAATACCACATCACGGGAACGGCAGCGGCTCAGCAAACATTTCAATGAAGGAAGCACGCCGGTATTCCTTATTTCTCTGAAGGCCGGTGGTACAGGACTGAACCTCACCGGCGCGGACATGGTCATCCATTTCGATCCCTGGTGGAATCCGGCAGTTGAAACCCAGGCAGAGGACCGGGCCTATCGGCTGGGCCAGGTGAAAAATGTCCAGGTGGTGAGCCTGGTGTCCAAGGGCACCATTGAGGAACAGATATACCGGCTGCAGGAAAGCAAGCGGTCGCTCATCGATCAGATGATTGTTTCCGGGGGGAGTTTTCTCAACGGTCTATCCCGCCAGGAAATCTATGGTTTGTTCCAGACAGAATAGGCACAGACAGAAAAGGAGCTCTCATACGCGCAGAATACGTATGGAGCTCCTTTTATTGTACAGAGTGATTCCGGTTTATTGCAGATGAGGCCGCAGGGCGGTCCTGAGCTGCTGCTCAATATCATCCAGCCAGGCAAAGCGGCGGCGGTATACGGCCCGCTTCCGGGTGGGAACCTCCTCCATGGATTTGCGGGGTTCTATGAGGGGCAGCTGGAAGAATCTCGGATCATCGGTGGGATGGCCGCCGCATTCCAGCCAGAATTTATCATAGGAAATACGCAGCTTGCGGTCCCGGCGGATATGGTTATTGGCATAAAATCCGTAGTCAGACACGGCGCGCAGCTCCTGTATGCCCAGTTCCTGGGCCAGAACGCGCAACAGATCCAGAATCAGATTTTTGGGCCGGCAGCCAAAGAAGGCTTTCGTCAGAGCCTTATTGATCCCCAGACCATCCTTTGAGCCCTGGTGACAGCCTATATAAAGAGCTGGCCGGGTATCAATCGAGGATAGTCAGAAATTGATATGGTAGACGGGCTGTCCATCCAGGCGCAGGAAAAGCGACATGGAGCCTTCCTTGATCTCTCCCCGGCGGAAAAAGAAGTCCAGGGTAAGTTCCCTTTCACCAAAGGGAATGCGCAGCAGTTCAAAAGGATTGCCCTCGTGCAGGTACATTTTTTCGATGGTGGATAGCTTCAGGCGTTTTTCCAGAAATTCGATGGTCTCTATAATGCACGCCAGGCGTTCCTTCGCGGTAGAGCCGCGATAAAAGAATTGTCTGGTAAGCTGGGCGAATATCTCCGGATGAGCAGCGAAGAACTGCTGGCGGAAAGGGCTGTGATGGAGGAATTCTTCTAATTTTTTTACCTCCCGGGCATGCAGGCGGCAGCGTATGCCGAAGACCAGCACACAGCGATAGTTGATCCAGCGATCACAGTTATAAAGCTTTTGGCCTAATTGCCATACATTCATTTTATCATCTCCATTCGGCGTTTATTCTTTTACGTAAAAGCAGCAATGTTATTACAAATATGAAGACATATTCTTTTGCACAAACAAAAAAGAGGCTTCGTCAAGCAGCAAAGTCTCTTTTTTATTATGAAGGCTTGTCCGTAAAGTCACTATTAAAGAATAGCATATAATTGATGAAAATAAAAGTTTTTATTGTAAATAGTGTGGTTACATGGAAGGGAAAACGGTTATTTATGGTAGTTTTCCGGCAGCTGCTTATAGCCCTTGGTGCGGGTGAATTTTTGCCATTCATCCTGGATGCCCCTGATCTGCATCACATATTTATCATATACCTGTGAGCTTTCGGAAGTGGTTTCACTGACGCTGCCCGCAGCTCCGGCCGCGGCTGTTCCGCTGCCGGCTGCTGCCGCCATGGCGTCGCCGGATATTGCCGCCGGGGCCAGTCCCGCAGCGTCAGCGCCTTCGGCGGAGGAAAGGGCGGCGGCCTCTGGTGCAGGCGAGGCTGCGGTCAGAGAAACGTTCATTGCGTCGCCGGTATTGCCGGCCTGGACCGGGATGGCTGTTCCACCGGCAGCACTGGGCGCGCCGGCCGCTGCCGTACCGGCACCTGCAGTGATTCCGCCGGCACCGGAAAGCTCCGCCTTGGCGGAAGCTGCAACGGATACCTGGGCCCGGGTCACTGCCCGCTGAGCCTCGGCTTTTGTCTTCGCATGCTTCAGATCCTCACGCAGCTGCTCCCGTACCTCTTTGACCTTCATGGCCTTTTCATAGAGATCGGGGCTGTTCTTTTCCAGGTAGTGGAGCTCCTCATCGGTAAGCTCCCGGCCGTTCATGAGCTTTTTGCGGATGGCGGCAACCCGCTGGGTTGTGCCGTCCGCAGAAGAAGTGGTGGACAGCATGATATCCACGATGCTATCCGGCTGGCTGCTGTCTTTCTGTGTTTCCTTCGTTTGGGACGACTTGTCCTCTGTCAGTGTCTGCAGGCTTTGCTGCTGCAGATAAGAATTGATTTTTCCGATTCCCTCGAACAATTACATCACATCCTTGCGTTTTTAGCACGGCATACATAGAATCATTTCGCAGCTGCTGTACTAATATATATATCGGAAATTTTTGCGAAAACTAAAGCCAGGGGATATAATGAATAAGTGCTTTATATGCGGGGATAAAAACTACTTTTCAATAGAGATGAGGATATGGAATGGATACAGAATTGAAATTACCTGGACAGAAGTTTTACGAAAAACCCGGACGATGGCAGCAGCATGCTACCCGGGCGGTTTTTTTCATCGGCGGTTTCGGGGCGGCCTCCTGGGCACCCCTGGTGCCGCTGCTGAAGGCGCGGCTGCAGATCGATGAAGGGGTGCTGGGGCTGCTGCTTTTATGTATTGGCGTTGGTTCCCTGCTGACCATGCCCTTTTCCGGTATTGCGGCGGCGCGCTTTGGCTGCCGCCGGGTTTTGGCAGTGGTGTCCTGCATCTATGCCCTTTTGCTTTTTCTGCTGAGCCAGATTGCCACCCTGTGGCTGGCCGTTCCGGTATTGCTGGGCTTTGGCGCGGTCATGGGGATGCTGGATGTCACGGTGAATATTCAGGCGGTCATTGTGGAGAAGGCGGCTGGCCGGAGGCTGATGTCTGGCTTCCATGCGCTTTGGAGCGTGGGCGGTTTTGCCGGCGCCGGGCTTTTTGGCGTCTGGCTAAGCCTGGGGCTTACCCCGGTACAGGCAACTTTTTCGGCTTCGCTTTTGATGGCTGTTTTATTGGCTGTTTTTGTAAGATATCTGCTGCCCTATGGGGGCGGGAAGGAGGGGGCTGCACTTTTTGCGGTGCCTCGCGGGATTGTGGCTTTTGTAGGGGTGATCTGCTGTATTGCGTTCCTGGTGGAGGGCGCCGTCATGGACTGGAGCGGTGTATTCCTCACCACGCTGAAGCAGCTGGACATAGCGATGGCAGGGACCGGTTTTGCGGTCTTTTCGGCGGCTATGCTCCTCATGCGGCTGACGGGGGACCGGCTGGTGCAGCGATTGGGGGGCAAGGTAGTTGTGCTTGGCGGGGGCATGCTGTCAGTGGCAGGCTTTCTGCTGGTGATCTTTTCGCCCTGGCCGCTGCTTTTATATGCGGGCTTTTTTGCCATTGGCGTGGGCAGCGCGAATATTGTGCCGATTTTTTATGAGGCTTCACTACTTTGTGTGGGTAGAAAAGCCATCCGCTAACTAAATAAATTGAAAACCACCTGCATCCGTGGTAATGTAGAAGTTCCTACACAAAAACATTCCGAGGAGGATGCAAGTGGTCTCTACTTCTACATTATGCAAAAATCTTTTAAATGTCAAGAACATCATGATTGAGGATGTAAAACTTTGGACGGACAAAGATGCAGTTCGCCATCTCACAATCAAT
>JGI20225J20221_1002817_pt1 | contig 19131 bp, 13 predicted proteins | sample BioMet4_FD_20221 | JGI IMG/M metagenome (IMG submission 20221) | reverse complement strand
CCTCATCGAAAAACCGGCCGACCCGTTGAAGGACGAGAACGACTTCCTCGGTGTCTTCTCCAAGGACTCGGCTTACCGCAGTTTCAAGAAGCTCCAGAAGCAGTGCGAGTTCGACCGGATCGGCAAGGACACCTCCCCCATCCTCTCCGACGTCATCAACCGGTGGGTGTTCCCCTCCTTCCGGCCTTCGGGAGAAGCCTNAAATAAACAGGAAAAAGATTGACTAATCCTCAATAATCGCTATAATATTCGTACTAGAGTTCTGCGCTCAAAAAACTTCAAAAACCTCCAAAGAAGCCTCTAGTGGCAAAACGGATGTTCGTTTTTCCGAATAGCCAAATACTGTCGTAAAGGCAAACCGCCTGAAAACGAAGAGGAGGTAGCATGTGAAGCATGCTAATTGGGTTGAGATTACCGGCTTAATTATTGATTTTCTCACTCTAGTTGTGGCCATTGTGGCCTTGTTCTACTAAACCTGCCGTTTTTAAGAAGACACGGGAGCGCACGTGTCTTTTTTTCATGGCTCGGCATCGCCGTATGAACAATGAACAGCCAAAATATACGCAGGCAACCCACCAGGCTCTTTTCTAAGCAAATCTCATTTTGAAACAGCCTCCGCACAGGCAAACGATGTAATTAAGGGACACTCTCAGAACAGGTGGGCAAAATCTTCGTTGTGTCACCCGAAAACTACATCTCAGGAGGATCGTTAAATGATTTTGGTTGCTTCAAAAGGGCTTTTAGTTCTTTTTGAAGAGAAGGGTTTTCGAAGATGAAGTTGACTGCCCAATTTTCTAGAGAGTAGCCGAACTGAAAACCAAAACCTGCTGATTGCGATGTTACTCGGACGGCAATTCTTTTTCCACAAAGCAGGTTGATTACCGCGCTAGAATGGGGAAAATACTTTGTCCTATCATTAGAAAAATACAGCAAGGCAATCACCTGTTTTTCGCCAATTGAGAGAGTGTCAAACTGCTTTTCCAAAGCCTTCAATCTCTCTTCTTCAATTTGTTTGACTGTCTTTTGTTCTCTTTCTATTTCTTCAGCGATTGGAAGCTGAATGTGCTTCATAAAATCATCTATATACCTATTCAAAGTTGAATATTCTAACCGTCCTAATCCAAGCATCTTGATGACCGTATCGCAAGTTTCTCCTATCCCATCCTTAGACAGACGAAGATATTTATATGTGCCATCAATAAAACCGGTAATATCCTCGTTATTAACAGTGTCGGATTTAAGAATGATGAAATTTTCTTTTTTTGAAGTCCAAGAATAGCCTATTTCTTGTGTGCAATACGGGCTATCCAAAAAAGATTTTGTGATTAGATAAACGATTAAAGAAGAGCTGTTGAGTCGCTGAGCAATAATATCCGGAAATCTCTTTCCGCTTCTAACACCTTGCCCTTCAACAGATGAGCAAAAGATTTGGTCAGTCGGCACGCCTAAATGTTCCAATAGACCGATCATTTCTTTTGCAATTGCCGAGTCTTCCGTTGAATGGCTTATAAAAATTGTTTTTTTAGATTCTTCCATTTGACGATGGCCTTCCTTTCAAAGTTCTTTTGTTAATTAGACAATATTTTTTAGGTAACTTAGAAAAAAATGTCACGGAAACTAATCATTTTTCTTTGTACGATATCGCTGTTTTGGAGACGTGAATTGAGAAGGAATGGTCATTTCCAACTCGCCCGAATCTAACATCGGAAGCAAGTAAAGCTTTCTGAAAGATTTAATGTCGGAAAGGCCGAGCATCCCCATGATTTCCCTTCCACTCCGAGGGGTTTGGCAATAGTCCAAAATCTGTTTCTTTCGGTCACTCTCATCTTTGGGGGTAGCTTTGGGGGTAACTTGGGGGGTAAGATCGACGTATTCGGAATTTCTGATGGTCGCATAGACCATAAAATCCCTCGCTTTCACAACGGGATCCGGAAGCTTGGCCTCTTCCATATCGCGGTAAATGCGATCGACGCCCTCGCCGAACTCGCGGACGAGCTCATATTCTTTGAGGAACTGAGCGATTTTCGGATTGCGAGAGAAATGGGTATGGCGAATATTCTTCTCGGTGACAAGGCCAGGCAAAATGCCCGGGCTTTCAACCGTGAAATGATCGTCGAACATTTTGACTTGGATGTCCGTCCCGAGGATCCCGTAGTCCCGGTGGGCCACGGCATTGATGACAAGCTCCATCCAGCAGAATTCAGGATATTCGGGGACAGTAACGAAACGGCCGTCCTCGCCCAAATAGGTGTGCTCTTTGATTTGGGATTTGATAAAGGCAATGGCCGCCTGGGTCTGTTCAATGAGTTTCCCTTGGAAGGGAACGTCCTTCACCACGTTCATCTCCGCGCCGGTCTTCTCCTCGGTGCCTTCGTAACGGACAAAGCGGATCTGGGCTCGCGGGAAGAATTTCTGCGGGAATTTCCCGAAGAGGAGCACCGCGCCCCCCGAAAGGATCGTCTTGCCGTTTTCTTCGCGGATGAAGCTTCCGTTTTCCCGCAGGTATTCCCCTACGCTTTTGGCATAATGGATTTTCTTGATCCAACCCTCGACGAAAGGCAAGTCGATGTCATCCAAAGTCGCTTTGTCGACGGGCTCATCCTCGAAATAACGGATCCCCTTGGCGTACATCAAGGAAAGCCTTTGCTGGAAGTTCAGCTTCTTCGACCCGTCCCCCGTCCGGTAATAGCATTCGTCCGCCTGATCGGAATGGAGTCTCCCCGTCTCGGGGACATGCATGATGAGGATATGATTCGGATGGTTCCCCGAATCCACGCAGTCGAGTTGGTCATAAGATACGAGGACGGAAGGATAAACGAAATCGAAGGGGGCTTTCTGTAGCTCATTGACGTTGGAGATAAAGCCGTCGATCCCCGTGATTTCCCCATCGTCTTCGATGCCGATCGCGATATCGCCGCCATGGGCATTGGCGAAGGCAACAATAGTGGCCGAAAAATCCTTGGCTTTGATTCGCGGGGATTTCCGGTCAAAGTGCTCGAATTCCTTCGTGGTTCGCATCCATTCAATCGTGTGTTCTGTCATGGCTCACTTCTTTCGCATTTTTATTTTAACACGACGGACATGAACTCAATCGCCATCCTTGAAAAAATCCCGAAAAAACCGCACTGAAAACCGCTATACCGAAAATCGTCTTTTACCGAATTTATTCGACAGCGACTAATGAATTACAAATTTTGGTCGGGATGGCGGGATTCGAACCCGCGATCTTCTGCTCCCAAAGCAGACGCGTTAAACCAAGCTGCACTACATCCCGATGAGAGAAGAAAAGGATGACCAATGAGCCATCCTTTTTTCTNTTNNNTTTGGCGCGCCAGACAGGATTCGAACCCGTGACCCGCAGATTCGTAGTCTGCTACTCTATCCAGCTGAGCTACTGGCGCACTTGATGGGCTGTTTTTCAACAGCCCCACAACTATAGTCCACTCCGTGAAACGGAGCAACTAATTCTTTTGGAGCATCCGGGCGGAATCGAACCGTCGGTTGGTGAGTTGCAGTCACCTGCCTTACCGCTTGGCTACGGATGCAGCGGATAGGATTATATCATTGTCTTTTCTTAGGGGCAACGAAAAGGAAGGAACAAACTCTTGGCGGCTCATTTCAAAGCGGAAGAACGAGCTAAATCTTCAAGAGGCGCCCAGAAAAAGCCTTTGAGAGCGCTAAAGAGAAGCCGGAGGTTATCCTCACTCGCGGGATAAAGACGATCGGCGAAATAAGAGAGGTTATCGATCTCGGCTTTGAGGAAGCATTCTTCAATCATATGGACCGGCTCAGTAGGAAGCGGCCCGTAAAGAGAAAGAATTGTTTCATCGAGGCGGGCGAAATACTCTTGGCGGACTTGTTTCACAAAATCATGATGGTAATAAATCGAAGCGAGATAGTGATGGAGGTAAATCACTTCTTTCCGGTGGATCAATTTGTCTTGGAATACCGGACGAAAGTCCTCAAAAGACACCGCCTGGGCTTTCGAGCGGACCACCGCATAGCCCGGCAGGTGATTAAAGCGTTGCCACGCCAAAGAAAAAGCGGCATCCATCAAGATCTGTTTGCTCTTATAGCGGAGAAACACCGTCGGCTCGGAAATGCCGAGTTTTGCCGCGATTTTGAGCGTCGAAACATGCCCGGTCCCGCCTTGGGCGGTCTCCCGCATGACCTCATCGAGGATTTTTTCCGCTAAATCCGCATCCAATTTTCGTCGAGCCATCGTTTTCTCCTTAAGAAAAAGGGCCTCCCAGAAGGGAGGCCCACAACATCAAAGAACTTTCTCGAGTTTCAAATGCGCCGTCTCAAAGACGCCATCGCAATACGTCACGTGGGTCTCTGATTGAACGAGCGGACGGACATACTCCCGGAATTCATCGCTGAGCCGGGTGTTGTTCTTTAGCCAATCCTGCGGGATCTTCTTCTCGGCGTTAGCAATATCCTTGACGGGCGAGAGGAAATAATCGATCACATAAGGCTTCGAGGTGATACGGACGATGCAAACCATCTGCCCCGTTTCGCCTTCGAGGGCTTTTAAGACCGCNNANTTNGAGGTCTGAATCGCTTCTTGTTTATCGACATCGCTCGCGAGAATCGAATCGGCACGCTGAGGGAGCGAAAGTTCCATCACTCGGGTGCCATAACCGAGTTTCTCGTGAATTGATTCGGCCAAGGTCAAACAGACGCCTTCGAGGCTTTCGTGACCAAAGCTATCAACGACTCCATGGTTATGATGGGCCACCGGGATGCCTTCGGAGAAGGCGCAAACCGCGAAGCCTTTCTTCTCGTAAATTTTCTTCAAATCTTTCAAGAACTTCTCTTCGTTCCATTCCATTTCTGGAACATAGATCAAGTCGGGGCGTTCGCCTTCGGGGAGAACATCGACGGAGCCGGTGAGCCATCCGGCGTTCCGTCCCATGATTTCGACGAGGACAACCTTGCCTTTTTTATAGGCGCCGGCATCCACCACCGCCATCTTCATCATATTGATGACGTGACGGGCGGCTGAAGGATAGCCGATCGCGTGGTCGGTCACATAAAGATCGTTATCGACGGTCTTGGGGATGCCAATGACCGCGATATCCATCTTTTTCGCTTTGAAGAATTCTGAAAGCTGGAGGCAAGTATCCATCGAATCATTGCCACCATTGACGAGGATGTAACCAATGTTGTGTTTTTCAATCGTGGCGATAACTTTATCGAAGAGAGGATCGCCGATGGCGGGCATTTTCTTTCGGGTGCTGCCTAAGGCGGCGCCTGGGGTTTGCTTCAAGAGTTCGATTTCCTCGAGGTCTTCTTTGCGGAGATCGACCAAGTTATCATCAATCAAGCCTTCAACCCCATAACGGGCCCCATAAATCCCGTCGATCTTGTCATCGTGTTTGAGCGCCTCGGCAATCACGCCATAAAGCGAGCAATTGATGACGGGCGAGGGGCCGCCGCTCTGGAAATAGACCAAAGACTTTTTCTTCATAAAAAGGGATCCTTCCTGAAAGGCGAAAACGCCTTTCCTGTTTCTTTATTTGCTCTTATTTTATCTCGTGAAAAGAAAATAACCATCACCAACCGCAAAAAGGACGCCCATTTGAGAGCGTCCTTCATTTCCGTGAATCCTTAAGCGAGAGGCTTAGTCGGATTGTCGGGAGTTTTATTCTCTAACGGGTTCATCTGCCGTTCTTCTCTCCGACGTTTTCTTAAGCGCTTGGAGCGAGTGGTTCGAACAAAGAAGTAACCACCGAAACCTAAAGCGGCCGCGACTTCGAGGGATAAGAGAACGACGATCCAGGGCTTAATGGCGCCGCTGCTCTTGACGTTCTCCCACATGAAGAGGATGTAAGAATTGTTCGTCTTGTAGTCTTCCATGACCGCGAGGCCAGGGATTTGGCATAAGACCGTGCCTTTATGATCTTCCATCGAACTCGGATACTGGGCGAGGAATTGGCGGCCCACTAAGACCGTCTCTTGTTCGCCAGCGAGGTTTTTGCCCGTCACCTCTTCGAATTCGTTCGAGTAGACAATGCAATCATCCGTATCATCGCTCAAAGAGCCTTTGAAGAAATAGGAGAGATCAACCGCTTGCCAAGTGTTATCCTCGGAGGCATATTTCTCGGCGTATTCGGGCCAGCCGATTAAGGCGCCTTGATCGACGACGGCGCCAGCATTCGAAGAACCGGTCATATTATGCTCGCCATAATCGATTTCGTGATCTTTGCCATCGATAGGAACGATTTTCTTCCCGCTCCCATCTTTGAAAATATAGTTCTCTTGATCGTCGAGATAGAAAGTGCTCGCCGTGTTGTCATACGCGTACATCGCGGTATAGCGCGGATCATACCAGCTGCGGACGAGATCAAGGATGTTGTCACCGGCAATGAACGAGGTGTAGCCGATGTAGTCCATGTTCGACGCCGCCACGTCAGGACGGGAAATATAATCGATGAACTTCTGGGCATATTCTTGTTCCAAGCCATCGCGCTTAACGAGGCACCAGGCATCGAACCAGATGTTGCCGCCGGTTTTCGGAATCGAATAATAAAGCGTATTGCCTACTTCGTCGGCGTTATTAAGGCTGGTCACGGCGTCGCCGCTCCAGGCGGTATCGATGCCGCTCTTATCGCCCGAGATGATATCGGTCTTGCCGCTATCGACCTCCAGGCCGAAGGAGTCTTCTTTGAGGGCGATGAGGGCCGCTTGGACCTCGTCGACGATCATTTTAACCGTATAGGTCGGAGCTTCGGGGTTCAACTTCTTCTCCAAAGCGTTAAAGGCATCAAGATGGTTGATGTTATTGAAGATCGTGCTGACGTTCGCGGTGTAATCGCTCGTGCTATAAGCGGCGCCGGTGTCGTCTTTGCCCGCTTCGTACCATTTCAAGAGGGTCTTGAAGTCCGAATCGAAAACCTTCATGAGGCCAATCGAATAGGTATCACGCATCGAATCCTTGACCTGGAAGGTTTGGCTGTAATTGCCGCTCCAAAGCGCATTCCAATCGCTCATCTGAACCATCACGTCTTCGCGGGATAAACCCCGTTTGGCATAGGTGGAGAAAGACGGATTGTAGGTCACGCCTAAAGTGCCCCACATATAGCCACGGGCATAATCGCTGAGGTTACCATCTTCGCCATTGATGCTCGCGTGGATGTCTTTGAGTTCATTCTGCAAGAATTTGGAGGCGTAAAGAGAATAGTTATCGTCCCAGCCCGTGGCATCGCCACCATAGAGCGCCGTCCGCTCTGCCCCNCATTTGCACCATCACGTCTTCGCGGGATAAGCCCCGTTTGGCGTATGTGGAGAAAGACGGATTGTAGGTCACGCCTAAAGTGCCCCACATATAGCCGCGGGCATAATCGCCGAGGTTACCATCCTCGCCATTGATGCTGGCGTGGATGTCTTTGAGTTCGTTCTGCAAGAATTTGGAGGCGTAAAGAGAATAGTTATCGTCCCAGCCCGTGGCATCGCCACCATAAAGTGCCGTCCGCTCCGCCCCGCTTTTGAACGGAACGATCATATTGAGGGCCATAAGACGCTGAATGATGTAGTCGGAGACACAGACGAGATCGACCGTGGCACTGCCGGTTTGCAGTTTCGAAAGTTCGTCCTCCATCGTGGAGAACTTGCTATAAGAAACCGTGATATCGACGCCNTCGGTGTCTTTCACGTACTTCTGGAAATCGCTGATGATATCCGCCGAGCCGTCACTGCCATCGGCAATGTAGTCTTCGGAGTTATGAATATAAAGCGTAACCGGAGTCGAGCGCTTCGCGGCTTTAATGGCGATCGTCTCTAAAGGATGGCTCACCATATACGGCGCCGAAGTGACGCCACTAATCGCCACGAGCGAAAGAGTGGCCAAAAGAAGATGAGTGAACATTAGTATTGCCTCCCTTTCCGTTTTTTGCCTTGTTTGGCTTTGACGTTTTGATAGATCGTCATCCCGATGACGAGGGCAAGAACAAGGACGAAGATCAAGGTCGCTAAGGCGCGGAGTTCCGGCGGAAGCGGATGTTTCTTGATGATGCCTTCAACATAGGTCGAAATCGTTTCGATATCGCTATTGCCGCTTAAGAGTCCCGGCCCGCGGGTGAAGGCGGTGACGATGAAATCATCAAGCGACAGCGTGATGGCAATCAGGAAGCCACCGAGAATGCCCGGGAGAATCTCCGGGAAAATGACTTTCCGCAAAGCCTGACGGGGCGTGCAGCCCAAATCGAGGGCGGCCTCATAAAGGCTCGGATCCATCTGAATGAGCTTCGGCTTGACCGAGAGATAGACGAACGGGGTGCATAAGACCAGATGTCCGGCTAACAAAGTCCAATAGGAGAGACGAACGCCACCGCTCCAGCTCCCGATGAAAACAAACATGACAATGAGGGAGAGGGCGATAACGATCTCCGGGTTCACGACGGGAATCTGGGTCGAAAACTCCAAGGTTTTCTTAAACCAAGGCTTGCTCTCGAAGACGCCGATGGCACCCAAAGTGCCAATCACCGTCGATAAAAGAGCGGCGGTAACAGCAATGATGACGGTATTCCCCACGGCGATTTGAACATCGCTATCGTGAAAAAGCGAGACATAAAGATCGAAGGTGAAGCCATTCCAAGTGCCAAGGTTGGTCGAATTGGTGAAGGAATAAATCATGAGGAGTAAGACCGGAAGATACATGAGGATCAAGAGAACCCAGATGTAGCATTGGGCAAAAATCTGCTTCGCCAAAAGATGGCTCTTGCGCGGTTTGGAAGCGGCTTTTAACTGCTTCGGGGTCGGGGCTTTGGTCACGACCACTTCAGAACTCGAGGTATTCATAGAGGTATCCAGAGGGGTTTTGCTGAGATTATCCGTTTTTTCGTTCACCATAAACCAGCCCCCCGAGCCCCTTGCGGGTCTTTCTCGACGTTGCGGGTCGCAAACATCGTAATACCAATGATGAGGAGCATGATGAGCGCCATCACCGAGCCTTCATTCCAAAGCGAATTGCTGAAGGCGAGGTAAATGTAGTTGCCGAAGAGAGTGATTTTGCCTTCGGATAAGGTATCCGAGATGACGTAAGAAGACATGACGGGCATGAAGACCATTTCGCAAGCGGAGATGATGCCAGGCAAACTCTGGGGAATCACGTTCTTCCAGAAGACTTGGGAAGGATTGGCACCCAAATCGGAAGCGGCTTCCATCTGCGAATGATCCAGTTTGAGCATCGTCGTATAAAGCGGAAGGATCGTGAATGGCAAATAGTTGTAGACCATGCCGATGATCGTCGCGCCCCAAGGATGAGTCGAACCGGATAAGCCCATCCAGGTGAGCAAATCACGGGTGGCGCCCGTCCGGATGACNAAGTTGATCCACATCGGCATGATGAAGAGAATCACCAAGACCTTGTTGACGTTGAACTTCTTCTCGGCCAAGAAATAGGCCGCCGGATAAGCTAAGAGCAAGCAGATGATTGTCGTTTGAATGCCGACNAAGAGCGAAACGAAGAGGACCGACCACTTCGCTGCATTGGTGAAGAAACCAACGATGGCGCTAAAAGAGAACGTCGTGACTTTTTCGCCCAAATCGGTATAGGTCGTATCGGTGAAAGCGTAGCCGATAATGAGTAAAAGCGGGATGATGACAAAGAGAACCAAGAACAGGGCATAAGGAATCGCCAAATATTTCCGTTTTAAGGCGAAAGCCTGACCCAGGCGGTTGCTGCGGTTCTTTTTTTCCGCATTAGTCAACGACATATTTGTCCAAGTCCTTCTTTAGACGGATCCGGATCGCTTTGACGGGGATATCGACGGAAACGATATCGCCTTCGTTCCATTGGTAAGGCGTATTGGCNATGAAATCTTCTTCATCNTCGGTNCGNANGATGTANTGNTAGTGNTCGCCNAGCCANACGCTNGANACNATNGTGCCTTGGCTATGGCCNNNGGANAGGTCATCGNNNAGNANCGGNGCATCCANNTCGCATTCCGCNACNACTTTCGCATCGGTGAAATCGTACTTTTTCTTGTTCTTCGGGTCGACGACATAACCATTTTCGTCGATGCTCGAACCTTTGATTAATTGGGTCAAATCGCACGGGAAGGGATCTTCGCCGATGACCACTTGGCCATCTTTGGTGATGAGTGATTCTTCCCATTCGTTCTCGGAAAGATCCTTGTGCATGATCTGGAGGTTGTCTTTGACCACGTGGATCGAAACGAGAGCGCCGACCTCGTGGAGGTGGGTGTCACGGCAAAGGACTTCGCTCTTGCCGACGTTGATGACATAGGAATAATCCTCGCCTTTGAAGACGCGGCTCGCAATCGTGCCATCGACGATGCCTTTGCCCGGATTGCCGAGCTCAACATCTTCGGGGCGGATGACGACGTCGACCTTCTCATTGAGCGGGAAGTCATCGATGCAGTTCCAAACCGCATTGAGGAAGCGGACTTGTTGTTTGCCCGCCATCGTGCCGTTATAGATATTGGATTCGCCGATGAAGTCCGCGACATAAGCGTTGGTCGGCTCGTTGTAGATCGATTCGGGGGTGCCGACTTGTTGGATCGCGCCGTCTTTCATGACGACGATCGTATCCGACATCGAGAGGGCTTCTTCCTGATCGTGGGTGACGTAAATGAAGGTAATGCCTAATTTCTTATGCATTTCCTTAAGTTCGATTTGCATGTCTTGGCGCATCTTATGGTCAAGGGCGCTTAACGGTTCATCCAAAAGAAGAACTTGCGGCTCATTGACGATGGCGCGGGCTATCGCAACACGCTGCTGCTGGCCACCGGAGAGATTGGCGATATCGCGGTCTTCCATTTCCGCCATATCAACGATATCAAGGGCGCGAGCGACTTTTTGATCGATGGTCTTATCATCGAGGTGAACCATCTTGGTCACTTTGTTGCCATGCCGATCAGTGACTTCTTTCGGAATCTTCTTGAGCTTCAAGCCGAAAGCGATGTTGTCATAAACATCCAAATTCGGGAACAGGGCATAATGCTGGAAGACAGTATTGACCGGTCTTTCATAGGGTGGCAGGTTCGTGATGTCTTGCCCGTTCAGCAAGATCTTGCCGCTCGTCGGGATATCGAATCCCGCGATCATGCGGAGCGTCGTCGTCTTGCCGCATCCCGAAGGACCAAGCAGGGTAACAAACTCCCCTTTGCGAATCGACAACGTGAAATTGTCGACGGCGGTGAACGTCTTATCAAATACTTTGGAGACCCCCACCAACGAAATAATCGTATTATCAGCGTCCATTTGCTACTACCTCCAGGGCTGACCAGAATTAGCGGAAACGAATGCCAATGCTCCGCTCGAGAAGAGTCGGAATTCTTGACGCGAAAAAATATGCATTAAAGCGAACGGAAATTCAACATAATTCGTTAACAAAAACACGCTCGATTTTTACAATCAGGCTTCGCTGAGAAAAAGAGGGGCTTTTTGTTGGGGATATTTGAAAAAAGTGTTTTGTCTCATTTTTCAAAAATCGTTGCAAAACCGAAAATTTCTACCGCCTTATTTCCAGAAAAAGACCCCTGGGTGTTTCTTGTCTTCGCCTAGGCACGCGTGCATAATAACAATTATGATGAATAAAAAAGCTTTATTTTTTAGTGCGGCATCCCTCTTTTTGGTGGGTTCGCTCACCTCGTGCAGCAAAGACGAGATCACCCCAGTCCACTTGGAGTTCGGGCGAAAATACAACGCGGATTTGCCTTTATGGGATAATGACCCGACTTCTTCCACGTATTTGGTCGGCAATCTCAAAAATATCGGCTACACTTCTTTAACCGCGCTTATCGAAAGCCAAAAACAAAGCTTCATCCTTCTCGTTGCCGATGTGACGACGACTTGCCTTTGCTTCTCCTATTTTAAAAGTAGTCTTGTCTCCTATATGAAGAAGAGCAACGCCTATATCTATTCCATCAACCCCAGCGAATTCAATGGCGGCGTTAGCCATTACGACCTCAACGTTTCTAGCGCCGAGGGTTATGAGACTTTGGCCATCTTCGAAAAAGGCAAACTGAAATATCAACGGACTCGGGCTGGTCAAGACGATACTTGGAGCAACGATGCGGATACCTTTATCACCTGGATGAACGCGAGAATCAGCGTTTCATCGATGCTTTATATCGATATCAAACAATTGGATGCGGCGTTAAAAGGCACCTTATCCTTAAATGGGCTTGATCAATTTACGGTTGGCTTCTTCCGCGACCGCTGCACCGATTGCCGTTATCTCTCCGAACACTTCCTTTTAGATTATAACGCGCTCGCGCACGCGGAGAGCTACGTCATCGATTGCGATGTCCCTGGTCTTCATGACCCCAAAGATGGGACCACCTCTTCCACCGAGGAAAGCAAAGCTCAATGGAGCGCCTTCAAGCTCAAATACGGCTTAGCCCTCACGAACGAGAACCCGCTTGGCTATGGCACCGGTTATGTCCCTTCCTTCATCAATTACCAAAGTGGAGCCGTCCGTGACCTCGACGTCTACGTCAACGATGATATCGTGCTCAATACTGACCAAACCACTTGCTCGATTGAAACGACGTATTGGGATGGAACGAGAAGCCACGAGTTCTTCGATAGCGCGAAAGCGGACCTCGTCAAGGACTTCAGCAAGATTAGCGCCTTGAAAAACATCAGCAAAGACGACTACACCGCCATCGTCGATGGCTCGGCAACCTACTACATCTGGAACCATGATAAAGCCGCTCTTTATCACGATCCTCTCCTCAAGAGTTTCCTCGATTATTATCTCGCCAAATAAATATCACCAGCAGAAAGCCATTCAAAAAGCCGCGGACCCTAGAGCTCGCGGCTTTCTTTTAGCCTTCGATTTTATAACGGGAGATCAGCGAGTTTCGCCTTCAAGGCCAAACCCGAGGCGATGATGGCGGCTCTCTCCTCTTCGCTATACTCCGGACGCAAGATCTTTTCGACCCCCGACGCATTCACGACACTCGGGAGGGAGAGATAGACATCTTGTAAGAGACCATGGAATTCGTTCTCGAGATAAACCGAGACCGTCAAAACGCTATTTTCGTCATTGACGATCGCGCTGACAATCCGCGCCACCGCCAAAGCGACGGCATAGAAGGTTGCTCCCTTCTTTTGAATGATTTCGTAAGCGGCATTTTTGACCTTTTCGTGAAGGGCGTTGAGCTGGACCATGTTCCGGTCCTTGCACTTCCCGCATTTGGCGCAATAGTTGGTAAGGGAAAGCCCACCAACCGAAGTGGCACTCCAAACCGCGACTTCACTATCGCCGTGCTCGCCCACAATCATCGTGTGAATGCTGCGAGGGTCAATGTGGGTGTCATTGGCAATCGCGGTCTTGAGCCGCGAAGTGTCCAAAACGGTTCCGCTGCCGAAAACGTGTCCTGAGGGAAGGCCGAGCTTCTTGTAGGTGAAATACGTCAAGATATCGACAGGATTTGAAACCACGAGGATGATGCTTTTCTCATTCACGTAGGGTTTGAGAGCCTCAATGATCGAGGTAAAGATCGCCGCGTTTTTATGGAGGAGGTCGAGCCGAGTTTCGCCAGGCTTTTGAGCCGCCCCAGCCGTGATAATCACCATTTGGGCGTCTTGACAACCTTCATACGTTGAGGCCCGAATGATTTTCGGAACGCTCAAAAACGACATACCATCCGCCATGTCGAGAGCATCGCCTTCGGCCTTTTGCTGATTGACATCGATGATGAGAATCTCATTGACGGCGTGACCCAACATCAAGGTATAGGCGATGCTACTCCCTACCGCCCCATCGCCAATAATGGCAATCTTTCGTGTTCCCATATTCCTTCTCCTTTTTAGGCAAAAAAGGTCCCATTAAGGGACCTTGAATCATCGCTCAGTTCTGGGGGATGTCGTTGCCATCTTCATCGACGGGAACGAGCATATCGCCCGGCGCTCCGCAAACGGGGCAAGAACCATCCGGATTCGGAACGACGATCGCGCCGCAAATCGTGCAACGATATTTTTGAACTTTCTTTTCAGACATTTCCATGTCCTCCCTAATACCTTAAGTATAGAGAATTGATTTCAAAATTCAATTGGCTTGCTCACTCCACGCTCTTGAGCGATTCCACCATCTTCACTTTGCCAGTGCCATAGGAGAGAATCGCGTTGACCGCGAAAGCGACAATGAACGTCAAAATGAAGGAGATAACGTAGGTGAGGGCGTAAATATGATATTGGTATTGGACGAGCTGAACGGTGTTGAGTTTAAGAACGGCTAAGAGGAAGGGGTAGCCAAGCAACATCCCGAAGAGCACCCCAAGGAAAGTCAAACTCATCGTTTCCCAAAGTAAGGAAGAAGCAATTTCGTTCTTGGTGAAACCCAAAACTTTTAAGGTGGCAATATCGCGAGTCCGTTCCCGGAAATTGAGCAAGGCCAAGTTATAAAGAACGATGATGGCGAGAACGATGGCGAAGCTTTTCACCGCGTTCGTCATGATGTGGACGCCCGACATGATGTCGTCAATTTGCCGCGCCCAATCTTCGGTCGTGTCGGCTTCAAGAAGGTAGGATAAGCCCGCCACTTGATAAGTCGGATCCGTCGAATTGGCGTAATCGCCGACCAACTGGGCTTTAAGTACTTTCGCGGAATCAAGGGCCGATTTGTCAGGGATATTTTTGCAATCGACATAGCAGCCTTGGAACGTGAGCTCCCCAACGGAGGCAAACAAAGGCGAAGCGGAATGCATCAAGATCCCGTTGAAGATAAAGGTTTTATAGACGACACTCACTTCGGCTTGATAAGTGCTCGCCCCATAGCTAAAGGCGATCGTGTCGCCTACTTTGGCGCCGGTTTCTTCGCTGATCTTATCGCTGATGCCGATTTTGTCGTTCGGAATCGCATCGGCAAACTCCATATGGGATTTTTCGCCAAAGGATGCCCCCACCACATAGACGTTCGAATTGCTGATTGGGGCATTGTCTTTCAAAAGATGAATGTCGGTCGAACTCCGTGTCATCGGTTCAAAAGAAGAAATTAAGGTATAACGATTTTTCAAGTCCTCTTCCATCGTCTTGACGCTTTGCGAGGCGCTAAAAGTCAAGGTGATCACCGAATCGTTATTCATCGACCCATGGGTCATATCGCTACTCTTACCATAGGCAATCGTATCTTCGATGCCATAGCCGCAGACCAATAAGGCCGTGCACCCCATGACCCCCGCCACGACCATGAAGGATTTCACAAGGTTCACTTTCATATTGCGGAAGGCCATCTTGAGCGAAAGGAAATGGGCCTGATACTTTTTGAGATCAATCTTGTCGATATGCTCTTTCATCTTGGGCGAAGCGGGCCGCATGCTTTCGGCAGGTTTTAAAGACACTTCTTTATGGCACACGAGGAAGGAAACCAAAGCCGAGACCCCTAGGAAAAAGAGGGCAGTCATTAAGCCGTAAAACCACGGGAAAACAAAAGTTCGGGCAGGCAGAGTATAGAGAATATCGTATTTTTGCCCCAGTAAGAAAGGAACCAAGATCGGGCCAATGATTTCGCCAATCAGGATGCCAATCCCCACCACCGCGAGCGTTAAGCCGATATAGTGAGCGTAGATTTCGTGGTTTGAAAGGCCCAAGGCTTTCATCGTGCCGATTTGAGTTCGTTCCTTAAGGATGATTTGCGAAATCGTGGTCAAAATCACCAGAACCGCAACGAAGAAGAAAACAAAGGGGAAGACAAAGGTGAACTGGCGCGCTTGCTGGACGTCGTTAGCCATCGTAATGACGAAAGGCATGTTCGAGCGGTCATTGAGAGAAAAGAGATTATTGTCATTTCCCTTGGCGGTGAAATACGCGGAAATCTTGTCTTTTAGGGCCTGAGTTTGATTTTTCTTGTTGAGAGAAATGAGATACTGATTGGGCTTACAAAGGGCGCCACTCGGATTAACAGTCCCATCCCCCCAGCGGAGGTCTGAAGCCCGGGCTTGCTTATAAATCGTTTGAAGCCCCGCCTCATTGAAGTTTTGGGAAAGTAAGGCGTAGACCGCTTCTTTAAAGGTGGCGTCATCCACCAAAAAGGCGGAGGAATTATATGAAGCTTTCGTCACATTTTCCGGATAGCGCATGATGCCCGTAATCACATAATTCAGCTCAACCGATTGATATTTGAAGATATTGGTGCCGCCCTTTTTGAGAAAGGCATCCATTTGCCCCGCTAAAGAAGAATCGATATAGGTTGAGATGTCATAAGACATCGCTAAAGTTGCTCCGACTTGGAATTTCGCGCTCGAGGAAGCATCGGTCGAATGCGCCAAGGAATAGTCGACCATGACGAAATGATCATCCGTTTGTTCGGGAGCTTTTTCGCTAATCTCATACGGGTGCGAAATCGCGGGCATCCCTGGCGTAATCACCGTATAAATACTATTGCGGGCGAACCGACCTGGGGCTTCAAAACGGGTATCAAGAGACCCCGAGTCTCCGATGAGTGAAGAAAGATTCGCTTGATCATCCTTATCATAGGTTTTTGTCGTGACCCAAATATCGGCCATATTGCCTTGATCATAAGAAGCATTGACCCGGTTCTCGATGCTTTCGGCATTGGCTAAAAGTCCGACGAAAAGCGTTACCGCCACTCCGCCGATACCAATAATGGCTAAAAACTGGGCCCAGTTGCTTTTCACCTCGCGGGAGCCCATCTTGGCCAAAAAGGAAAAAGGGCGCAGAAGCTTCGCCCCAAAAGACGAGGTTTTCGCTCCAGTCTTATCTGCCATTTACCACTGAATCTCCTCGGGCTTTAACACCTGGGTTTGAATCTCATCGCTTAAAAGATGACCGTCGCTGATGCGAATTAACCGCTTGGCGCAGCCTGCGATCTTTGAGTTATGGGTCACGATAATGACGGTTTTCTTATAGGTTTCGGCAATATCGTAGAGAAGTTTGATTATCGAAGCCCCGGTTTTGCTATCCAAAGCACCCGTAGGTTCATCGCAAAGTAAGAGTTTAGGATTCTTGACGATGGCGCGAGCGATGGCAACCCGCTGTTGTTCGCCGCCCGAGAGTTGGGCGGGGAAATTGGCGATTCGCGAGGCTAAGCCCACATCGGAAAGGGTCTTTTTGCTGTCGAAAGCATCAGGCACGACCGAAGCGGCTAACTGAACGTTTTCCAAAGCGGTCAAATTCGGCATCAGGTTATAGAATTGAAAGACAAAGCCAACATCATTGCGGCGGAACTTCTGCAACTCTTTAGCGTTATATCCGGCAACATCGTTGCCATCGACGAGATAAGATCCGCTTGTGGCGGTGTCCATCCCACCGAGGATGTTGAGCAAGGTGCTTTTGCCGGCTCCTGAGGCTCCTAAAATCACGACAAACTCCCCTTCGTTGAGCGTGAAGGACACTTTGTCGAGGGCTTTGACCTCGTTACTTAATCCCGCGTTATAGGTTTTGCTTAATTCGTGAACACAGATTTGACTCATGGGTCTACTTTAAGCGCGAATAGGAGCAACGACAAGGAGAAACTTTCTTATTGATAAGAAAAGGCGCCCTCCACTCCTTTTGGAGAGCGCCTCGTGCAAAGAGGGGCTTAACGTCCGCCCGGGCCGGTCCTACCACCACCCGAGGAAGAAGCATTATTGATGTTGACGTTCGAACTACTCCAGGTTCCGCCGGTTGCCAAGCTGCTCGTGGAAGCGCTGTAGCCGGTGTAGACCCCTTTGAAAAGTTCGGTACCATTCGAGATCGAGGTGGCTTTTGTCACGGTGACGCTACCAGCGGCGAAACTCGGCGAAGAAATGTAGATCGAATAAGCGGATTGGTATTGCGGCTCCACCGCGTAAGAGATGCCGCTATTGGTGATGACGATATAGTTGGAGGTCGAGACAGCACTCGACCACGACGTCAATAAACTGTACTGACTGCCGCTCGAGGTCACGAGCATGTCACTGCCGCCATAGGCCGCTAAGAAACCGCCGGTCTGTTTGAAGGAATAGGAGCCACCATCGCCGTAATCGATCGGGCCATTGCCGCTTCCGGTCTGGCTCACGACGGTGAAGCCACCGCTGATCGTGATGTTGCCATTGCTNTCGATNCCATCTCCGGCCGCCGCCANATAGTGGTTACCTCCAGTGATGTTCAATAACGGAGTCAAACCACTGGTGGNGGTCCCACCACCCCAGCCAGTTGAGCCCGAAGAATCATTGCCACCCGCNGCATTCCAGCCATCATCGCTCGCTTGGACGTAAGTCGTGCCACCCGTCGCGTTGATCGTCAAAGCTTGGAAGCCTTCGTAGGAAGCGGTAACGGTGATCGTGCCACCATTGATGTTGAGAGCGTTCGTCGCGTTGACGCCTTGTAAGCCCGCGGTGGTTCCAGTCGTTAAAGTATAGGTGCCATTGTTGATGGTGATCGAACCCGTGGTCGCATGAATGCAGTCATCCGTGAGGGATTTGACCGTGAAATCGCCACCATCGATGAAGATATTAAGCTGGGCCTTGATGCCTTTGCCCGCGGTGGAAGCGATGCTGCCATTGCCACCTTCAAGATAGATATAAGCTTCGGAAGAAAGCGTATTGCCCGTACCGTTAATCACGTAAGCGCCGTCTTTGATTTCGATGCCAGCGATATCGTCATCGCTCGCGTTATTGCCATAGACCGGCGTCGCCACTTCGTTATCTTCATCGACTCGGATGCAGGTCTCATCGCTTCCCTTGGTGGTGAGCGTGAAGGAACCTAAATCATCGGCGCCACCCAGAATGATGGAATTATGGGCTTTGATCGCGTGGGAGTAAGAAGTAATCGCCAAAGTAGCTTTGGCCGCTTCGACTTTAGAGTCCGAAGCGATGCCGCTATTGTACGTTGAGGTCACATTCAAACTACCCGCGCCTTTTATCTGCAATTTCTTGTTGGAGAAAATCGCGGCTTTATCATCGCCTAATTCCAGCGTCGACTTCCGCGAATCCAAAATGACGTTTGAAGAATCTTTGAGGGCTTTGACATCGAGCTTGCTCGAGGCAACCGAATAAATCGGACCCGGATACATCGTGGTGGATGTCGTTCCCGAAGCCACCACATAGGTCGAACTGCCTTTCGAAGTGATATTGACTCCATTAAGAACGAGTTCAACCGTATCTTCGGCGGTTGTTTCTTCGGCATTGACGATGATTGAGCCATCGCTCAACGTGCCGCTTAAAACATAAGTGC
>JGI20225J20221_1002531_pt1 | contig 19148 bp, 16 predicted proteins | sample BioMet4_FD_20221 | JGI IMG/M metagenome (IMG submission 20221) | reverse complement strand
CGGCCTTTCCCAGATCGGTGGTAAAGTCCACGTCGGTGAAAGCGGGAGTCGCTTTGGCGGCGGGCTTTCCGGCCAGATTCCACAGAGCCAGAACCACATCGCCGCGGGTCATGGTGACGTTGGGACTGAAGGTGGTGGCGCTGGTGCCGGGGATCAGGCTGTTCTTCTCGGAGAAAAGGACTGCGTCATAGTAATAGGAACCGGATGCCACGTCGGTGTAAGGCATGACCGCGCCGGTAATGGTGATACGGCCCTGAGCTTTCGTGTACTCAGCGGGGACCGTGCCCTTCAGCGTACCGGTGATATAGTTGATCAGGATTTGGTTATCCAGCATAGCGGGAACGGTTAGGAACTTATCCTTCTGGAACATGTTCAGACCGTCGCCCGCGCTCTCCAGCATGTAGTTGTGAGAGGCCAGCTTATAGGTTTTGGTGGCCACGATGGCCACGCCGCCGACCTTGACGTCCTTGACGCGGCGTGCACCGGTGACGGAGACAAACATCTTGTTGTCGTCGGTCTTGACGGTAGAGGGGATGGAGGTGTCGATGGTGTAGGTCAAGCCAGAAACCTGGAGGAAGCCGCCGTTTTCATCAGGAGTGCTGCGGGCGGACATTTCCAGTGCGTCCAGAATCTGCTGGCCGGTGGCTTCCACCATCCGCAGCTCGTTGCCGAAGGGATGGACGGCGATGATCTGTTCATAGGTAATGTCACCAGCTTTGATGTCGGCCCGGATGCCGCCGCCGTTGACAATGGCGATATCCGCGCCTGCGACGTCACGGTAAGCGTCGGCCACCAGATCGCCCAGATTGGTTTCCTGATTGCGGATGGCGCGGGTCTTGCCGTCGGCTTCCATGGTGGTCAGGTCAACGGAGGTCTTGGCCACGACCTTATTCAGCAGGGCTTCGTTCTTGGACTGAATGCCCTTGACGAACGTATCCATTGCGGGGTTCTTGGCTGTGTAATCCGTGACCAGTTCGGTGGTGACGGCGCCGCTGGACTTCAGAACCAGCTTGCCGATGGCAGTCAGTTTGGTGCCGGTGGAGGTCAGGAGAACAGTCTTGCCGTCCTTGCCAGAGACCTTCTGAGAGGGAATGGTGCTGTGGGAATGGCCGTCCAGGAAAGCGGTTAGGCCGGAGACGTTGGCGATAATGTCCGTAGAACGCCAGGGAGCGCTCTGCTCATCAATGCCGCAGTGGCCCACGGCGATGACGTAGTTGGCGCCTGCGGCCTTGGCGGAGTCCACAGCGGACTGCACGGCGTTGTACAGCTCCTTGCCATTGTTGCCATTGCAGAAGCCATAGATATACTTGCCGGTATTATCCTGGAAGTACGTGGGGGTGGACTTGGTGATGGACTCGGGAGTGTCGATGCCCACATAAGCCACCTTGGTGTCGCCGTAAGTAATCATCTTGTAGGCGTCGAACACGGGCTTATTGGTCCGCAGGTCCATAAAGTTGCAGCAGACGTAGCCGCACTTCAATTCCTTGGAGAGGTTCAGAAACTGATCCATGCCATAGTCAAATTCGTGGTTGCCGGGGACAGCCACGTCATAGCCCATCTGGTTCATGATGTCCACAATGTACTCGCCCTTGGACAGCGTACCCAGAGCCGCGCCCTGCACGGCGTCGCCCACATCGGCCAGAGTCACATAGTCGGTGGCCTTCTGCATCTCGGCTTTGTAGGCGGCAAGGCCCGCGTAGCCGATGTTGTCATCCACGCCGCAGTGGACGTCGTTGGTGTACAGGACCACGATGTCGCCCTTGTCCACCGCCGTAGTGTCGGCGGCAAAACTGACCGTGGTCAGAGACATCGCCATGACCGCAGCCAGCAACAGGGAAATTACCTTTTTCATCTTCTACCTCCTTCAAAATCAAAAGCACGGCGCTTTCCGTACTTTATAGTATTTTTAGTATAAACCGCTCTGCATAAAAAATAAAGAAGATAACATAAAAATAGTGTAAAATTTTCCAAATTTAAACTGCTTTGGGAAATGGACAAAAATATAAAAATATATATATCAAAATTTTTGCCATTTTTGATAAAACGGAAGGGCCGCACCGCAAAAATATTTCTCTTCGGCAGGCTTTTGACAGCTGGAAATCCGGAGAGAACTGTGCTATGCTGAACCTGCATAAACGCAAGGATGCAAGGGAGGATTTGCGATGAGAACATTACTGAAGGGCGGCAGCGTGGTGTCCGGCCGGGGTGTGCGCAGGGCGGACGTGCTGATCGACGGGGAGAAGATTGCGCAGGTGGGCCGGGGATTGTCCGCCGGGGGCGGAAATGTGATGGATGTAACGGGGATGCTCCTGTTTCCCGGGTTTATCGACGCCCACACCCATTTTGATCTGGATGTGTGCAACACCACCACCGCCGACGATTTCACATCCGGCAGCCGCGCGGCTATCCGGGGCGGCACGACTACGGTGATTGACTTTGCCTGCCCAAACAAGGGGGAGACCCTTCAATACGGGTTGGACCTGTGGCACAGGAAAGCCGACGGGCGGGCTTTCTGTGACTATGGTTTCCACATGACTATCGATGACTGGAATCCCTCCATCGAAGCAGAGCTTCCGACCATGTTTGCCGCGGGCATTTCATCTTTTAAAATGTATCTGACCTACCCCGCCATGATGATCGGCGACGGGGCGGTTTACAGCGCTCTGAAGTCCATCCGGCGGATGGGCGGGATCTGCGGCGTCCACTGCGAGAACGCCGGAGTGATCGATGCCATGATTGCCGAGAAGAAAGCCGCCGGGGAACTGTCGCCCGCCTCCCATCCCCAGACCCGCCCCGCATGTCTGGAGGCGGAGGCGGTGGGCCGACTGCTGCGCATTGCCCAGGCGGCGGACTGCCCGGTGGTGATCGTCCATCTGACGAACCACCAGGCACTGAACGAGGTGGAGGCCGCCCGGAAGCGGGGACAGAAGGTCTATGTGGAGACCTGCCCTCAGTATCTGCTGCTGGACGAGAGTGTCTACTTTAATCCGGACTATTCCGCCGCCGCGCGGTATGTCTGCGCTCCGCCCCTGAGGGAGAGGACGGAGCAGGCGTATCTGTGGCGGGGGCTGAAGCGCGGTCAGATCCAGACCGTTTCCACCGACCACTGCTCCTTCACGCTGGAGCAAAAGGACGCCGGACGGGAGGATTTCACGAAGATCCCCGGCGGCCTGCCCGGCGTGGAAACCCGGGGAGAGCTGATCTATTCCTACGGCGTGGAGAAGAAAAAAATCGCCCTGCCGACGATGTGCCAAGTGCTCAGCGAGAATCCCGCGAAGCTGTACGGCCTGTATCCCCGCAAGGGCGTTATTCGCCAGGGGAGCGACGCGGACATTGTGGTTTACGACCCGGGAGCCAGCCATGTGATCCGGGCGGAAGACTGCGTTGGCGCAGCGGGATACAATCCCTATGAGGGCTTCGTTACCTCCGGCGGGATCGCGCAGGTATATCTGCGGGGCAGGCTGATGGCGGAGCTTGGCAGAATTCTGGTGGCGGAACCCAGCGGGAAATACATGGTTCGGGGAAAGAACAGCCTTTGATGCCGCAAGGATACTCCGCAAGATACTTTGCTTAAAAAACGCTTCAGGGCGCCGTCGTGATGAACGACGGCGCCCTGCTTTTGTTATGTAAGGAATCCGCGCCGGCATTGACACCTAAAGGCGGGTTTCAGCCGCTCGGATCACGCGAAATGCTCGATGATATCCACCAGCTCGGCACCGATGCGCTTCTGGGCCTCTTTGGTGCCCGCGCCGATGTGGGGTGCGCAGGCCACTGACGGGTGAGCGGCCAACGCCCAGTTGGGCTCCTTTTCGCTCAGCCACACGTCCAGGCCCGCGGCCTTTACCTTCCCGGAATTCAACGCGTACAGCAAAGCGGCCTCGTCGATATTGGCCCCACGGGAGGTATTGATGATGACCACGCCGTCCTTCATCTTAGCAAGGCTCTGGGCGTCCACCATGGGCTTCTCTCCGGAGGGGGCGCTGAGGGCGATGATATCAGACTGGGCCAGCAGCTCATCCATGGAGACAAAGTGCATCGTTTCGCACTCGCAGCCCTCGGGCTTGGTGCGGTGGACACAGGAGAGCACGTTCATACCCAGTGCCTGAGCCTTGTCGCCGATCAGGCGGCCGATACGGCCATAGCCCACCACGCCGATGGTCTTTCCCTGAAGCTCAAAACCCTTGGAATAGGCCTTCTTCTCCCATTTCTGCTCCCGCATGGTGTGGCCCGCGATGGAGAGATTCCGGGCGCAGGCGAACAGAAGCGCGATGGCCAGCTCCGCCACGGCGTTGGAGGAGGCCCGGGGAGTGTTCTTGACCTGAATGCCCGCTGCCTCCGCGTATTTCACGGCGATGTTGTCCACGCCGACGCCGGCCCGGATGATGAGTTTCAGACAGCTGCCCTTGGCGGCATCGATCTGCGGTTCCTTGATCTTGGTGGCGCTGCGGATGACCACGATGTCAAAATCCCGCAGAGCCGCACCCAGCTGGTCGGGCTCATAAAACTGCTCGACGACCTCATAGCCGTCCAGCCGCAGCTTGTCTATTGCGCCGGCATCCATGCCGTCGGTAACTAAAATTCTCATATCAGGTTCCCCTTTTCATCGATTTTCCGGCGCACCCCAGGGGCGCCATGCCGTCGGAAAAACTACCCATTGGGGGATGGGTACGCATGGAAGGTTTTAACCGTTCCAATATGGCTCAGGCATGCTCCTTTTCGTACTTTGCCAGGAAGTCCACCAGCGCCTCAACGCCGTCCTTGGGCATGGCGTTGTAAATGGAGGCGCGCAAACCGCCCACGGATTTGTGTCCCTTCAGATTGTCAAAGCCTGCGGCCTTGCTGGCGGCCACAACTTCGGCGTCCTGCTCCTTGCTGGGGGTGACGAACGGCACGTTCATCAAAGAGCGGTCTTCCTTCACCACCGCGCCGGTAAAGAACTTGCTCTGGTCCAGGAAATCATATAGCACCTTGGCCTTTTCCTCGTTGCGCTGGTTCATGGCCGCAAGGCCGCCGTTTTTCAGCAGGTACTTGAAGACCTTGCCGCAGCAGTAGATGGCCCAGCAGTTGGGGGTGTTGTACAGGGAGTCGGCGTCGGCGTGGGTATTGTAGTTCAGATATACCGGCAGTTTGTCATCCAGATCGTCCCGGATCAGATCTTCCCGGATGATGACGATAGACATGCCGGCGGGACCCACGTTCTTTTGTACGCCGCCCCAGATCAGTCCGTAATCAGATACGTTGCAGGGCCGGGACAGGAACATGGAGGACTGGTCGGACACCAGCACATGGCCCTTGGTGTTGGGCAGCTTGTGATAGGTCAGGCCGTGGATGGTCTCATTCTCGCAGATGTAGACATAGTCCGCGTTATCGGGAATGTCCAGATTGGAGCAGTCTGGGATATAAGAGAAGTTTTTGTCGGCGGAGGAGGCCACGACCTTTACCTCGCCAAACTTTTTAGCCTCCTTGATGGCCTTCTTGGACCATGCGCCGGTCTCCACATAGCAGGCCACGCCGCCTTTCAGCAGATTCATGGGCACCATGGAGAACTGCACCGTTCCGCCGCCCTGCACGAACAGAATTTTATAATTGTCGGGGATGCCCATCAGCTTCTTCAAATCGGCTTTGGCCTCGTCAAAGATCGCCTGGAAGGTCTTGGACCGGTGGCTCATCTCCATGACGCACATGCCGCTGCCGCGGTAGTTCATCATTTCGGCTGCAATCTCCTCCAGAACCTCCTCAGGCATCATGGCCGGGCCGGCGGAGAAATTATAGGTACGTCCGTATTTCATCATCTGATCCTCCATTGTTCAATAAATTTTTCAGGTTCCCAAATGTTTTGTTTGAATTCTTCAATTCAGTATACGACTTCTCAAAGGGATATTCAACCGTAAAGAGGAAGTTGACGTAAGCTAAATATAGAGAATGTTTTTATTAAAAAAGACCAAAAACGTTTACGTATTCGTATACGTAAAGACGACTTCCACGCAGAATGTGCGTCGTCCCCGGAAAATGAAGCTCCAACGGATAGGCGCATCCTGTTTTAAAGCACTTTTTACTAAATCCTTGAAATTTTCTGAACATTCCTGTATACTATGAGCCATAATGGCACCGACCCATCGCGGCGCGACCGCGGGAAAGGAACGTGTGAGCGCTATGAGAGCGGACGGCACTCGCGTCAGGGACCTGACGTCCATCATGCAGGCCCTGCCCTACATCATGCCGCGCCGGTACGACGCCCAGAACTGGGCCAGCGACATGATCGACGAGGATATTGTGAAGGCGTATATCCGCCGGAAACGGCGGGAGGGATGCCGCGTGACCCACATGAGCGTGCTGGTGGCGGCGTATTACAAGGCCGCGCTGGAAAATCCTAAGATAAATTATTTTATCATGAACCGGAGGATTTACAGACGGAACCATTTTTGCTTTTCCTTTGTGTTGCTGAAAAAGCGGGCTGACGGAACGCCGGACGAGACGACGCTAAAGGTCTTTCTGAAGCCGGAGGATACGGTGTTCACCATCAGCTCCCGTGTCCAGGAGCTGATTGACCGGAACAGCGAGTCCGCGCACAGCAACAGCACGGACAAATTCGCCAATTTGGCCTTCGCCGTTCCGGCCTTGCCACGGTTTGTGTTTTGGCTGATTTATCATCTGGACCTCCACGGGCTTCTGCCAAGGAGGATTATTGACCTGAGTCCTTTCCATACCAGCCTGTTCGTTACGAATCTGGCGTCCATCAACACCAGCTGCATCTATCACCACTGCTATGAGTTTGGCACCACCGGCGTCTTCGTCTGCATGGGCAAGCCGGTGCGGAAGCCGGACGCCCTCCCCGGGGAAAAGGGGAGAGTTATGCCTCTTGGCGTGGTGATGGACGAACGGATTGCCACCGGCATCGAATACTCCCGCTTTTTCGCGGCGTTCAGCCGCAACATGAGGAATCCGGAGACGCTGGAGACCCGGCTGGACGGACTGGACGCCGGTGAAACGTTGTTCCGCGGACCGGATGAAATCTAGGAGGCCATTACGTCTGCGGTGAAATAGCCCTTCCCCCACGCGGCGGACCGTGTTTCACGGGCGGTGGACAGCGAAACGCTGTCTGCCGCTTTTATTCTGAAACTAAACGACGAGTTTCTCAAAATTTTTTGATAACTCTTGTTTATTTCTCATAAATTTTCCCGGAAGACTTGTTAAGATCTCTTAACGTGTGCTATACTGCAAATGTATGCAGTCTTTTTGGATTATTAATTCAAGTATAGAGGTTTGTTTAAATGAGTGAACAGAGAGCAAAGATTTACCGGTTCCTATCCGACTTCAATCGACTTAAATGGAGCATTGCGTTCAAGGCGATTCTTACCGGTGCGGTGGCGGGGCTGCTGGCGGTTTTGTACCGATTGGTTATCCAGCGCGGAACTGCCACGGCCGTGGCATGCTACGGCTACTTCAAGGACCACCCCGTGTTTCTGATTCCCTGGGTGCTGGGCGCGGTAATTGTAGGGCTTGTGGTGGCCTGGCTTGTGAAGCTGGAGCCGGCGGCCGCCGGAAGCGGCATCCCTCGGGTGGAGGGTGTGGTGTTGTTTGGCATGAAAATGAAGTGGTACACGATTCTGGCTGTGCGCTTCGTGGCCGGCGGGCTGTGCAGCATTTTCGGACTCTCTCTGGGACGGGAAGGTCCCTCCATTCAGATCGGCGCCGCGGGCGCCCAGGCGGTGTCACGACTGCTGGGCAAAAGCAAGGTGGAGGAGAACTACCTCATCACCGGCGGCGCCGCCGCTGGCCTGGCCGCTGCGTTCAACGCGCCCTTGTCCGGCGTGATTTTCGCGCTGGAGGAGGTTCACCGCAACTTCTCTCCCGCAATTATGCTTACGGCCACGGCTGCGTCCTTGGTGGCGGACTTCGTATCGAAGTACTTTTTAGGCCTGACGCCGGAACTGCAATTCACAAAGATCCCCCAGTTGCCCATCCACATGTACTTCTGGATGATTCCACTGGGTATGCTGACTGGGTTTGTGGGATCCCTGCTCAACCGGGCGCTGCTTGCCGCCGGGCCTCTTTACGGGAAAATGTCCGCTCGGTGGGCGCCTACCGTGGCGCTGCTGCTGGCCATCCCCTGCGGCATGTATCTGCCCTTGACCCTGGGCAGTGGCCGGGATTTGATTGAATTTGCGGAAAACGCCACGGGTGGTATTTTGCTGCTTCTGCTTTTGCTGGCGGTTAAATTCCTGTTCACCTGCACCAGTTTCGGCAGCGGCGTCCCTGGCGGTATTTTTATGCCTATTCTGGCGGTGGGCACTCTGACGGGCAGCATCTTCGGTATCGTCTCTGTGAATCTGGGCCTATTCCCCACCCAGTATATCCCGGATTTTGCCGTGTGCGCCATGGCGGCGGCTATGGCTGCGTCGGTGAAGGCTCCCATCACCGCCATTTTGCTCACGGTTGAGATGTCCGGCTCTCTGGTACATATGCTTCCGGTGGCAACCTGCGCATTCTCTGCGTTGTTGGTTTCCGACTTTATGAAGATCGAACCGATTTACGAGGTGCTGCTGGATCGCTCCATTAAACAAGAGAAGGATGTCGAAACGTCCCAAGAGGGGAAAAATTTGATGGAGATTCCCGTGGAGCTGGGAAGCTGCGCGGCGGGGCGGCGAATCGACGAAATTAACTGGCCTGCGGGCACGTTGATCGTCAGCCTGCGCAGGGGCAACCGGGACATCATCCCCCACGGCGAAACTACGCTGATGCCAGGGGATTATATTGTGGTGTTCTATCCCCAGGGACAGGAAGAAGAGATCCGCAAGTCTATCACAGATCTATGTCACGAAAAATTCTGATGTGTCCCCCTTTCACGGGACAACGGGAATAAATTCCACTTTTTTGGCAAAACTCCTCCCGTATATTTGTACGGGAGGAGTTTTTTATGGTGGAAATTTTACAAAAAATTGGTCTGACCGCAGCCACGTCGGCGGTGTCTATCACTGTGCTTTTTTTGATGACGAAACTGATAGGCAACAGACAGATGTCCCAGATGTCCATGTTCGACTATATCACCGGCATTACCATCGGCTCCGTGGCGGCGGAGCTTGCGACGGAGCTGGAAGAACCGGTAAAACCTCTCACCGCCCTTATTATTTACGGGCTGGCGGCTTTCGGAATCGCTCTGCTTACCAACAAGTCCATTCACGTCCGTAAAGTCGTCACGGGAAAACCGCTGATACTGCTGGACGGCGGCGTTATCTACCGGGACAATCTGAAAAAGGCGCGGCTGGATATGAACGAATTCTTGACATATGCCCGCATGGGTGGCTTTTTTGATTTGAACCAGGTCCAGACGGCGGTACTGGAACACAATGGAGTGATCAGCTTTCTGCCGAAAGAGCCATACCGCCCCGCGACGCCCTCGGATATGGATCTAAAGCCGAAACAGAGCCATGTGCAGATACCTTTCGTCATAGATGGAAAGCTCTTGCCAAAGAACTTAGCCGAGGCGGGCAAGGAGGAGACTTGGGTTCGCAGGGAGCTGATGAAACAGGGCTATCGGGACGAGAACGAGGTGTTTCTGGCCCTGTGGGATGGAGAAACAAAGTTGATCGTGTTTCCCATGGAGACCGGAAAGGTGCCCTCCTGACGCGCTGTGTCAGGACTCTTTACAGAGACTCCGCTGCACCGCAATGGTGGAAAGCGTGCTTCCCAGTTGGCCCAGCACCACGATTAAAAGAGCCAAATCCTCTTCGCTGAGATCTTTGGCCAGCGCCACGGCCAGAGTGTTGATCGCCATGGTTAGAGCCAGAGGGTCGCAGCAGCAGTTATCCATACAATCACCCTATTTAGGGTATGACGGAAAGGCAGTTTCAAGCACCGAAAATAAACCGCCCCGCGTGTAAGACATTTCCGTGGGCTTCTCAGCCGCCTCAAACCTCCATCAGGCGCTTTGCGGTTTCGACGTTTCGGTGCTCCATTTCCTGAAGCCGCGCCACGGCGGCCTCCTGCTCCTCGGGGCGTTCCGTGCGCGCCACGGCCTGGTCGATCATGGCGCAAAGCTGCTCCGCGGTGACGTCCGCCAGACTCACGAACAGGTCCTGTCCTATGTAGCGAAGAAAGGCGGAGACCTTGGGGTCGTAAACCACGCCGATCAGAGGAATTCCCTGCCCGGCGGCGAAAATCAGCGCGTGAAGCCGCATGGAGACCACCACTTGCATCCGGGAGAGGGCGCCTATGATGGTGCCGGCCTTGCCCGCGTCGTTGAGAAAGTAGTGGGGGACGGAGACGCCCTGAGCGGCGATGGCCGCCGCCAGAGGGTCCTGGCGGTTTTCCACTGCCAGAAACACCGGCGTCAGGCCGTGGCGGTTATAGGCGTATTCCGCCGCCGCGGCAAAGACCGGGGCCTTTTCCTCAAATCCCTTCCACTTGCGCAGCGCAAAGCAGAGATACCGCCCGCCCGTGGGAATACCCGCCTGTAAAAGCACGCTGTCCGTTTTCTCCGGAGGAGCGCAGTCCAGCGTCAGGGCCGGGTCGGCGGTCAGAAGAATTTCGGGTTTGGTTACGCCCATGGACTTCAGTTCCGCCTGAGAGTCCGGCTCCCGGAGGGTGATGACGTCCACGGAGGCGTTCAGAACCCGGGCGGCCATTTTCCGGTGACTGGGACGGGAGACGGGGCCAATGCCGCAGCCGTACATTTGAACCTTGCAGCCCAAATGCTTCGCGGTGGAAATATTGTGCAGGTAGAACCAGAGGGACCGGCGGGAGGTCACGTCCTGAATGAGACTGCCGCCGCCGTTGATGTAGAGTTTACCGCGGCGCATAGCGTTTCGCCATGTGGGATAGTTGAATCGCTGGACTGCCCGGACCCGGTAGGTGAGGCGGGTCTCCTTGGGGCTTTTGCTGAGAACCAGCACCGGCATATCCGGATCGATGCCTCGCATCTCCTGCAAAATGGCCTCCAGGATCGCGTCGTCTCCGGCGTTGCCCCGGCCGTAGGCGCCGCAGATCACCACGCCGTCCCGATCCGCTTTGGGACGGTTGTGGCGGCGGACAATCTCCTTATAAATATGCAGCTGGGTGTCCACCGTGCGCTGGATGGAAAACTGAGCGGACGCCTTTTCATAGAGCCGTTCTCCCATGGTGCGACGCAGCTCGTTGTTCTGCGCCAGAGAGGCCAGAGCGTCCCCCAGCGCCGTGTCGTCGCCGGGGGCGAACAGATATCCGTTCACGTCCGTGTCGATAAGGGCGGGGATACCGCCCACGGCGGTGGCCACGGTGGCCAAATGGAACCGTGCGCCCTCCGTCAGGGCATAGGGAAACGTCTCGGACACGGAGGTCAGGGCGTTCACGTCCAGAGCGCTGTAAAACCGGTTCATACCCCCGGAGATCCATCCGGCAAAGCAGACCTTGCCGCCAACGCCCAGCTCGTCTGCAAGTGATTCCAGCTTCTGCCTCTCCTCACCATCCCCGGCGATCAGAAGGCGGAGGCGGCCGCACTTGGCATAGGCCTTCGCAAAGCCCCTGACCAGAGTGGAAATGTCCTTCACTGGGTTCAATCGGGCGGCGATGCCCACTACCACGCTGTTCTCATCCGCCTCCAGCCCCAGATCCCGCAGATAGGGGAGCCGGTCGCCCTGCGGCGGGGCGGGGGTAAAGTCAATGCCGTTATATATGGTGAAGAACCGGTCGGGCGGGAAGCCCCGGTCGATCAATAGGTCCACCATGGCGTCGGATACGCCGATGCGGTAATCCAGCGTCCGTAGGGCGTGGGCGTTGATACTGCCAAAGGTGAGGCGGCTGAAGGGGCGGCCCATGTAATCCAGCTTATAGTCGCTGTGGACGGTGGAGCAGACCGGAAGGCCGGTGGTCTTGCGGAGCATGGAGCCGATCATGTTGGCCCGGGCCCCGTGACAGTGGATGACCTCATAGCCGCCGTCCCGGATATACCGCGTCAGCTGTTTGCGGATGCGGAAAATGTGGTTCCCGGCCATAATCTCCGTGGGAATGCCCAGTTGGCGGGCCTCTTCGGCGAAGGGACCGTCCCGGAAGCAGACCAGCTGGGCGGTAATGGTTTCGTTCAGATGCTGGAGGAGACTCAGAACGTGAGTCTTGGCTCCGCCGGAGTCGCCTCCGCTGATGAGATGGATTACTTTCATAGTGTGACCTCTTTTGAAAAACGCGCTTTTGCGCGAAATCCCTCTTGTACAAACTTAAAAAATATTATACAATAGCAAAAGTCTGAAAGCAAGGACCAACGGACAGACCGGAGGCGGTTTGATGGAAAAAGACTGTACTGTGAGGGCTGCGGCGCCGCGGGACGCAGAGGCGCTGCTGCGTATTTACGCGCCCTATGTGGAGAAGACGGCGATCACCTTTGAATATGAGGTCCCCTCGATACAGGAATTTGCGGGACGGATTGAGCGGACTCTGGAGAGGTATCCCTATCTGGTGGCCGAGGCGGACGGTGTGCCTGTGGGTTACGCTTACGCGGGCCCCTTCAAGACGCGGGCGGCCTATGACTGGGCAGTGGAAACGACGGTCTATGCCGATGGCGGCATGAAGCGGCGGGGCATTGGAAGAAAGCTCTATGAAGTGCTGGAAAAAGCTCTGGCGTTGCAGAACATCCTGAATCTCAACGCCTGCATCGCCTATCCGGCGGAGGAGGACCCGTTTCTGACAAGGGACAGCGTGAATTTTCACCAGCGCATGGGGTATCGCACAGCGGGAAGGTTTTCCCAGTGCGGCTATAAGTTTGACCGCTGGTACGACATGGTGTGGATGGAAAAGCATATCGGCACACACACCACACATCAACCGGCGGTGAAGCCGTTCGGCGCGATTGCGGGAGATCTCTCCCTATGAGAACCACCGGGAGTATGGGGATGCGAATCGGTCCCCAAGACTCCGCAAAGTTGAAAAAACTCTATTACTTGGAGGTCAAATAATGAAACAGCAGTCTAAAAAGAAATTCAACGTGATCGACGTGATCGCGGTAATCCTGATCCTGGCGGCGGTCGCTTTCGTGGGGTTCAAACTGATGCATTTACCCGGGAGGAAACAGAAATGTCGTGAGTTAGACCCGCGTAAGTTCTTTAACGCGGCCTTTCCGCGTAGTTCCCCTCGGCTCCCGTCCCACGAAACGACGTCGAAAGTAGTATCTCCTCTGAACAGGTGGGGAAAAAAAAACGACCGAAAGCCGGTTGATATTCATTGTACCTAGTAGAAAGCGCAAGTTGGGCCTTGAGAGAGCGCGCCAAANCTCGCCCCTGATGGCTTCCGGCGCAATTCTGAATGGGCAGATTGAGTCTGTAAGACAGGAGCCATACTACGTTGTGGATGAAAACGGCGACTGGGTGGAGGACCCCTATCATGTGAATCTGTATTTTACCGCCAGCATCGACGTGCCAGATGCCGCTGTTCAGACCACCAAGGTGGGCGATCAGGAAGTCCGCGTGGGGAAGACGGATTACGTTCTGAAAAGTGAGTACATTGAATTCAGCGATGTCACCATCGTGGACGTACAGTGGGGCGAGTAAACGCTTATTCCACGAAAAACGGTTTATTCAGCAAAAAGCGCACCGGAGTAAAGCTCCGGTGCGCTTTTTTGCGCTGTAGCGAAAAAAGTTCATACTTTTTTAACTGACGCTTCTATTTACTTTTTGAAGTTGTCAGTGTATAATAGTATTCGATACGTGCAAATTGCATTGTATGTGCCAAAGAGGGAAGAGAGGCTTTTCCAAGCGGAAAAACAGGGCTGTTTCGCTGTTTTGATCAAAATTAGAAATTTGAAAAGAGGTGAAAGATGTGCGGCAAATGACCGTTCCTGCACAGTATTTGCAGATTGCGGTGGATGTGGCCTCGCGGGTGGCCGGCGGAGACTTGCGGGAGGGTGACCGACTGTACGGCCGGTCGGTGATGGCATCGGAATACGGCGTATCGCCGGAGACTATCCGCCGGGCGCTGCGGCTGCTGGCGGACATGAAGGTCATCGATGTGAAGCCCCAAAGCGGTGCGGTGGTCCTATCTCGGGACAACGCAAAGCGCTACGTCGAGGGATTCAGCGAGGGGGCGGAGACCCGGTCTCTCCGCCAACAGATGAAAGAGATACTGGGGGAGTACGAGGGTTTGAACCGGAGGCTGGTGGAAGTATCCGCTGCTCTGATCCAGAGCCAGGAGATGTATTCCTCCGCAACAGAGCCGCTGCCTAATTATGAGGTGTCGGTGCCGTCCGGTTCCCCCCTGATCGGAAAGAGCATCGGAGAGCTGAAGTTCTGGCAGTCTACCGGCGGCACCATCGTGGCTATCCGCCGGAAGCAGAGGGTGATTCTGTCCCCCGGGCCATACGCGGAGCTGTATGATGGGGACATGATCATTTTGGTGGGCCCGCCCGCCGCCGCAGAGGCGACGCGAAAGCTACTAGCAGGTCCCATAGAGGAGTAGGAAACAGGCGGGCGCCGCCCGCCGCGGTGAAAGGAGCTGGCTGACGAATGATCCAGTTTGAACATGTTTGTAAGCGATATGGAAAGACGACGATTCTCGAGGATTTGAGCTTTACCATACCGGATGGGCAGTTTGTGGTGCTGATCGGCCCTTCCGGCTGCGGCAAGACCACCACCATGAAAATGATCAACCGGCTGCTGGAGCCGGACGGCGGCAAGGTGCTGATCGATGGAAAGGACGCCGCTTCCATGGACCGGGTGGAGCTGCGCCGCCACATCGGCTATGTGATTCAGCAGATCGGACTGTTTCCCAATATGACGGTGGCTCAGAATATCAGCGTGGTGCCCCGGCTGCTGAAATATGACAGGGAGCGCTGCGACCGGATCGTCCATGAACTCCTTGAGATGGTGGAGATGCCCTATGACCGGTATGCGGGCAAGTACCCCAACGAGCTCTCCGGCGGACAGCAGCAGCGCATCGGCGTGCTGCGGGCGCTGGCAGCGTCGCCACCCGTGGTGCTGATGGACGAACCCTTTGGCGCGCTGGACCCCATGACCCGGGAGGTTTTGCAGGACGAGGTGAAAAAGCTCCAGCTGAAGCTCCACAAGACCATCGTTTTTGTGACGCACGATATGGGCGAGGCACTGAAGATGGCAGATACCATTCTCTTCATGAGCGGCGGCCGCATCGAGCAGATTGCGTCCCCGGAGAAGATGCTGGAAAACCCCGCCAGTGATCTGGTGCGCAGCTTCCTTGGAAAGCATGTCACCGAAAGCGGAGCCGTCGCTAGGATTGAGACGTTCATGCGCACCAATGCCTACCGCGTCCGAAAGGACCGGGGCGTTTTGGAGTGCGCGGAGATGATGGCCCGCAACAGCGTGGATACCCTCCTGGTGACGGACGAGGCGGAGCATTATCTGGGCATAGTCACCATCCGGGGCATCAAGCTTTGGGGCAAGGGCCTGCCCAATATCGAGACCCTGATCGTCCAGACACCCCATGTCGCGCGGATTGGGGACGAGGCCAAGGAGAGTGTGGACTATCTGCTGGAATCCGGGGACGACTATGTGGTGGTACTCAACGCAGACGACACCATCGCCGGAATCGTCACCAAGACCAGCGTCGCCAAGTCTGTGGCAACGACGTTGTGGGGGGATGAGCGATGAGTGCTTTCTTTGCAACATACGGGTCCATGCTGGCGGAGGCCATCGGCGTCCACATACTCTACGTACTGGCCAGCGTGGCGATCGGGTTTGTTCTGGGACTGGCGCTGGGCGTCCTTTTGAGCCGGGTACCCCAGTGGTCTGCGGTGCTGATCCCGGTTATGTCCATTTTCCAGACCATTCCGGGTCTGGTGTTTATCGGCGTGCTGTTCATCTGGATCGGGATGCGACCGGCCACGGTCATCATCGCCCTGTCCATCTACGCCATGTTCCCGGTGCTCAAAAATACATACACCGGAATCTTAGGCGTGGAGCCGAAATACGTGGAGGCAGCGAAGGGCTGCGGCATGTCCCCGCTTCAAACGCTGTGGCGGGTGGAGCTGCCGCTGGCCATGCCCACCATCATCGCAGGATTGCGAATGGCGGCCATTTATACCGTCAGCTGGACGGTACTGGCGGCCATGATCGGGCTGGGCGGTCTTGGAAACTTTGTGTATCAGGGCGTCAGCTCCAACAATAACACGCTGATCATCGCCGGAGCCATTCCGGCGGCGGTCCTTGCCATTGTCATCGGGGCGCTGATCGATCTGCTGCAAAGGAAGGTCACACCCCGCGGGATGAAAAAGGAGGTGGGCAGATGACCTGGGACCTGATTCTCCAACATTTGTTCATCGTGCTGGCCTCGGCGCTGCTGTCCATTGTGGCTGGCCTGCCGCTGGGCGTACTGGCCTATCTCTACCCCAGGGCCCGGACGACAATTTTGTGGGTGGCGGATCTGCTTCAGACCATCCCGTCCCTGGCGTTGCTGGGCATCATCATGGTGGTGGCGGGACCGGGCAAGCTGACTGTCATCATCGGTATCACGCTGTACTCTCTGCTCCCGATCGTCCGCAACACCTGCCTGGGGCTTCAGGAGGTGGACCCCGGCGTCAAGGAAGCGGCCCGGGGCATGGGCATGGGGCAGATTTATCGTCTGCTCCATGTGGAATTTCCCCTGGCGTTTCCCATGGTGTTCACCGGAGTCCGCATCGCGGTGGTGAACGCCATCGGCTCCGCCGTGTTCGCGGCATTCGTGGGCGGCGGCGGCTTAGGCAGCGTCATCAACCGGGGCATTCGGATTTCGAACATGGGCATGATCCTCTCCGCCACCGGGGCGCTGATGGTCATTGCTGTGCTGCTGGACCTTGCCATGGGCTGGTTTGAGGGGCATTTAAAAAAGACACACGGCGTCAGCCGCCGGTCCGGCATCATTTTGGCCTGCCTCATGGCGGCTGTCGCCATCTCGATCCCCTTCGGCCTGAGGGATACCACCGGTGCCAAGGAACTGATTCTCTATGACGGGGATTACTCCGAGACCCAGATCATGGATCGCATCATCCAGCAGTTGGTGGAGAGCAAAACGGATCTGACCGTCACGATCAAGGATCAGATGTCCCAGGTGAACAATTTTAACGCCCTGAAGGGCGACAGTCACAGCTGCGCCATGATGATCTCCTACGACGGAACGCTGCTGACCACCTTCCTGAAGAAGGACCCAAACGACGTACCGGAAGGGGAGTCGCTGTACGACTTTACAAATGCACTGTCGCTGGAGCAGTACGATATGCGGCTTCTCAATAAGCTGGGCTTCAACAATACCTATGCCATTGCGGTCCCGCAGGAAATCGCGGACCAATATGACCTAGAGACCGTCAGTGACCTGATCCCGGTGGCGGATCAGCTGACCTTCGGCGCCGAGCAGGAGTTCTTCACGCTGGAGGGTAGTATGAAATACGGACCTTTCACGGATTTCTACGGCCTGAAATTTAAAGGGGCCGTCCCGGTGGACGCGGGGCTCAAGTATACCGCCGTTGAAAACGGAAGCTTCGACGTCACCGAGGTCTATGCCACAGACGGCCTAAACCGCAAAGCGAAACTGAAAATTTTGAAAGACGATCTGAACTTTTTCCCGGAGTACAACGGAGCGTTTTTGGTTCGGGAGGATACGCTTGAAAAATTTGCGGACGTTGCGCCCAATCTGGAAGATGTTTTGAATCTGCTGACGGGAAAGATCTCTAACGAGGACATGACGGAAATGACCTATCAGGTGGATGTGCTCGGCCGCAGCGCCGACGATGTGGCACGGGAATTTTTACAGAGTCTGAATCTGTAAGCTTTTCGCGGCGGGAAAAATGAAAAATCGTGCGGCTTGCATAGTTTTATTCCTGCGAGTGTGGTATCCTGTCTGAAGAGCGCGCAGCCGCGCACCGGGAATTGTGCGGCGCCGCCCCAAGTAAAAGGAGACTTGCCGGGACCGGCCAAAAATACATGACAGGAGGACGTTTCCATGCTTCAGGAGATTGCGCCGCACATCTTGCACAATGAATTTAAAAATCCACCTCCGTCCCCGCGGGATACCGATTTGGTGGCCGTGTTCGACGGCGGCTCCGCGCTGCTGGCCCAGGAGGGCGGATTTCCCACGGTGGAGGCGGTCCGGGCGTTGGGTGCGGAGGAGGAGGAGCTGATCTACCTCTTCGCCGTGGATGAGATCGGCTTTTTCCTGCTGGAGCGGCCGTCAAAGACCGTGAAGGCCGCGCTGCAGCGCGCGCCGACGACGGCGTTTCGGACGATGGAGCCGCGTTTTATGCGCCTGGCGGCGCCGACGGCGCTGCATCTTATGAACTGGTATCGAACCAATCGTTTCTGCGGCTGCTGCGGGGCACCCACTGTTCGAGAAGACAAGGAGCGGGCCATGCGCTGCACCTCCTGCGGTGCGCTGGTCTATCCCCGGATCAACCCCGCCGTCGTGGCGGCGGTGCGGGACGGAGACCGCCTGCTGCTGATCCGTTACGCCGACCGACCAATGACCACGGCGCGGTACGCGCTGATCGCCGGGTTTACGGAGATCGGAGAGACGATGGAGCAGACTGTCCGCCGGGAAGTCATGGAGGAGGTGGGTATCCATGTGAAAAACGTCCGGTATCACGCGGATCAGCCCTGGGGCTTTGTGGGTAATCAGATGGTGGGCTTCTGGGCGGATTTGGACGGAGACGGGACCGTCACTCTGGATACCAGTGAATTGAAGGAGGCGGTCTGGCTGCGCAGGGACCCTCTCTGGCCGGAGAGGTTAGGAGGCCACGACTAGACCCTGCTTCGGTGGTCGGGAGGTAAACTATGGGCCTTGCCTTTTCGCAGTAGGCTCGCCCCGTAACCTGGTCGACTACCGCCTGGCGTTGCCAGAAGCAGTAGCGGGTGGCGAGAGGTGGCAGGACGTTAGGGCGCGCTAGGAGCAAGACCTCGTCCCGATCTAGTAGCTTTGGCTCGCTGGTGCTCCTTGGACGACTTTTGGTCTCCCCCTTGCGATAATAGTCGAGATGTGGGCCCGGTCCCCGCCTCGCCGGACTATCGTGCCTTTTTTTGTCCCTTTCCGACGAAGGGGTTTGCCCTTCTCGGCAAGGACAAGGATAAAATTTTTCGTAGTGCCCCTAGAAATGAGTCGGCCTTTTCGAGGCAGTTACCACCACGCAGTCCAGGGTGCCCGTACTTCTGGAGCCATAGAGGAGGAACGCGTTCCGGTCTGGCCGAGGA
>JGI20225J20221_1004449_pt1 | contig 19154 bp, 8 predicted proteins | sample BioMet4_FD_20221 | JGI IMG/M metagenome (IMG submission 20221) | reverse complement strand
CACAACCCTATTGACAATGCGTGGTCATTATCAGAACGAAGTGGCTATCTTAGACTTAAAACTAGCCGCATATCAAATAGCATTTTTGACGCACCCAACACCATATCACAACGCATGAAAGGACCAAAGAGCAGTGCTGTTATAAGTCTTGACATCAGTAAGATGAAAGACGGTGATAACACAGGGTTGGCAGCTTTCAATGGTGATTCGGGTATACTCACTATAAAAAAGACAAGTGAAAAGAATGTATTAACAATGGGCGAAGAGTCTGTTAGCTTAAGTGAGCACGAGAAAGCTGTTACCGGAGTTAAGAAAAACGTAAAAGACAGCGTTGAGATAAAATCAAACAAGATTTATCTGCGCATTGATGTAGACTTCAATCCAGGTAAGGACATTGCAAAGTTCTATTACAGCCTTGACAATAAAAATTGGAATAGAATAGGAAGCGATTATAAAATGATTTTCGACTATCGACGTTTCTTTATGGGTACTAGATTTGCAATCTTCAATTATGCGACAAAACAAGCAGGCGGTTATGTTGATATGGACTTCTTTAAGTTCAAAATGATGAAATAATAGTTTGACCAAACTATAAAAATCAAAGAAGAAACTATATCAACATAAGAGCCAAACTCTTTACTTCTCAGGGATAACTTCCAACATATAGATTGCATCAAGACTCCAAAGAGCAGCATCATTTGTTGAGAAGTTATCTATATCCTTAAGCAGGCTATTCCAAGCAGCGTTTCGCATAACCTTATCGTTAAGCGAATAAGCTGCGAAAGCCTGCAGTCGTCTTACAGGGAAATGATTATGATTCTTCGCAGCCATGAATTGATATCTACGAGCAAAATCAAGCCATGTATGTTCAAATTCAGGGACTGTTATCATCTGACGCAGTTCATTCATCACTTCGAAACCACCCATAATAGTCATTAAGTGATTTGTCTCCTTCATATTAACGTCACCTTCATAACTAATTATACCAGTTGCTGGATCATATCCTTTAGCAAGATTTCCAGTGAAAATTCCGTCAGGTAGCGAAGATATACTCTTCAAACCAGCAATAATCTTATCACGATATTTGGTATTACCTGTTCTCTCCCACTCTGTCATCCAGTTTCCGGCATAAGCAAGCCAGTCTGGACCAAAACGCAAACGAGCTGGCGCTGTACATGGATACTCTGAAATCGGCTCAGCAAGTCGCATTGGATCAATATGATATAACATNATATCAGCATCNGTNTCATCATGCATAATATCNCCAAGTCGTTCGTCTGATGTTAGATAATATAGGAACCTATCAAAGGCCGACTGAGAAATTCTAGCCTCCTTAGCTCCGCATCCCCAATGACTTACATTATGACGGCTTCCTAGTCCTTTCATATCACCTAGATGATATACATCCACTTCAGAGTTATGCCTTGTCATAGCTTCTGCCATCTTCCATATATCGGCACGTCCAGTACGAAGGAAACTATACCATAGCCAATCAGGACTCGCTAATTCAGTATTGTCCCACGCATATCCACCAACATCATAACGCCATTCTGAACGTTCTGGGGAATATGCATGCATAAAATCGCCATAATTCCAAAAGCCATACCAATGATAATCTGCTACGGCTTTTTTATATGTTTCTATCCACCAATTAAGTTTATTCTCAACAACAGATGTTAGCGTATCTTTACTTTGAGATGGCAAGGACCAAATACCAAATGCTCTCTTATCATGCAAATATTCTGCTGTAGGAAGTAGACGAACATCGTCTGCAGAAACGATTGCATCTTGTTTCAGACGGAATGTTGCCGGAACAGAAGAATATGGACGAAGCGTGATAATACTTGTTCGACCAATTCCATAAGGTTCACTCATGCCTTTCTGAACATCCTCATAACTCGACTCCAGTCCATGTGCCCTATCATCATAATGGCGCAAGTCCATAGGTTCAGCTTCAGGNCTCCACAACCAAATAGTCATACGCGCCATATTTGTTCGTGTGCTGTCTATCTGAAGTGTTGATGGATAACTTTGCCAAAAATCTTTCAACGTAGCAGATATACCACCACTTACATCACCGACATAAGCAAGTCCACAAGATCTTGTGCCAGTAAAGGTTCCTATCCAAGGAGAATTACCCGTAGCACGTTTGCGAATGGTAAACGAACCATCATTAAGTTGAGAGAGTCTGAACCCGTCCCAAGCAGCCCAATCATCCAATAGTTTTTTCTGCTCATCATCAAAGGTCGCATATTCAGGAATACGTAACCCATTCATCTGGTCAGAAAGATAATTGTGCTCTCTATCTAATTCGCGTCTACCATCAAGAGGCTGCACAGATTCTGTCCATACGCTATCCTTATCAAGAGAAAAGGCTACATGACGATTATAAACGGTTTCACGAAAAGGAACATCAAACTGAAGTCCCAAACTCTTTATGAAATCATTATTCTGATTTCCGTCGTAAACAAAACTATGCTGAATCCTTATTTGCTCACTACCATAATAAAGATAAAAGCGAAGTGTAAATGGCAACGTCATGTTTGGTTCTTTATCACTAGTCATATGACCATTAACACGTACTACAGCCCTAATATTACCACAGCTCTCTATATAGGAAGTATCTATGACAGACTTATATGATGATAAAGATGTTGANGCTACGACACGCCCCATGTCAGCAACCTTTATTCCCTTATATATTATATAATCCATAAAACTATTCCCATGTCTTGGGAATAGCACTTTCATATCACCAGTATTTACAGTAATTCCGTTTTTGGAAATGTCCACAAGATTATGCTTTACATGCTGTCCATAACCAGCCTTTAATGTAGTAGCATTAACTCCTTTAGGTATTAAAGCAGAGAATGCAGCCCATTTTACGCTTCCATCTTGCCAACGCGCATTTATCCAACTATCAACAGGAACATTACATATACCATAATTATGTAGAGACTTCTCTGTAACTTCACCCTTTGCGAAAGGCACACCGAATGTTACAGGCATAGCTACATCAGGAACATTTCCTACCCAATGGAGTGAAACATCAGATAAGCTACTTCTATATGTATGGAAATTAGCTATACGAGTATGTGAAAGAGTTGTGCGAAAACCAAACCAGCCCTGTTCAAGAGGTTTTGCATCAATATAATCTACGATGCATTCGCCATCAAAAAAATATCTTATTCTGTTTCCAACCTTCTCTATCTTGATATGATACCAATGATTTGATTTAAGAAGATGTGAAGCATCCTTATACTCTCTAATTACAGGAGGCTGACCATTTCCTGTATAACGACGGAAACGTGTAGTGGTATTATAGTTGCCTCCATAACCTAGATAATACATTTGCAAAGCTGTCTGTCTGCTGAATACGCCATCCCTAACAGACATATTAGTCCAAATATTCTTGGCTTTTGGATCTGAAGCCATAAAGAAAGAGTTGAGGTCACTAAGTCTGTCGTTTGGAGCTGTCATTACAACTTGTGCATCAAACTCAACTGTGACATCACCATAAAGAGGGCTTACATTCCATAATGTAAGCCCTTTTGGGGAAACTATTTCCAAAGTATCACCCCCATTCTGTATAACTTTATATTGTGATGATTCAGATTCAACACGCCATTTCTTCTGCCATGACTGCGCATTAGAGACTATACAGACAGTCAGCAATAACAATGAAAACAGTTTCTTCATAAACATTTATTTTAAATAACCAGCAAGTTTACTATGTATAGCTTTCAGACCCTTAGCAATATTGTTTGCATTTGTCTTAGCACCCAAAAGTGAAGAATGGGTGTGGTCATGATTATAATACTTATCTGCCTTTTCCTTGCATCCACATTTCTTATCAAGATAATCAGCCATAATGTTATGCAAGTCAACAAACTCAACGCCTGTCTGACTGACAACTTCACGATACCATTTTCCATAAGAATCGTTACGGCGTTCGATCTTACCATTAGTCCATTCATTACGTGGTGTAAGAGAAACAAGGATTGGTGTTGCACCCTTCTCACGGACATCATCAATAAACTTCTTCAAATACCAACCAAAGCTATAAACCAATTCATAAGTACCATCCTTAGCTGATTTATATACATGACATGTATCAGCAGCTCCAGGAATTACACCACGTTCCTTTTCTTTATCTATACCACCGATATCATTATGACCAAATTGGATAAACACGAAGTCTCCAGGTTCCAGTGCATTATACACTTTATCCCAACGACCTTCATTCAAATATGTACGTGAAGAACGTCCTGCTTGAGCGGCATTATAACATGTTACTTTCTCTTTATCGAATACGGTATAAGCCTGAGAACCTAGTCCCCACATACCATCTTTATCCTTATCTGTATTCTTAACTGTACTGTCGCCAGTAAACCAAACAACAGGTTTGCCCTTCTCTCGCTGAACTTTATATGATGGAAGTTCTACTGTAAGCATCATATTCTGAAGCGGTTTCAACGCAGGATTATCACTCATGGCAATACCTTCAGCTGCGCTCCTGGCATTCATCATTGCTCCAAAACGACTACTATGAATATGATCCTGATAGAAGAAGTACTTTTCTTTCCATTTACTGTAACTATCAAGTTTCTTTCCTGATATTTCATTGAGGTCTATAAAGGGCACTCCTTCTTCAGCAGCGACCTGCATAAGCCACTGAGTGTGTATTTTTCTAACAATCTTGCCTGTTTTCTCATCAAAAGCATCACGTGGAGTAAGACTCATCAGAATAGGATTTGCACCAACAGCACGACAATCACGAATAAAACGACGCATATACTCACCGTAAGTATAAACAGTTTCTTTCACACCTGTTTCCTTTATCGTAACATTCAATGAATCATATCCTACTCCAGGAATACTAGCACGTGCACGCCCGCTGTCATAAGGACCATTATCATTATGACCTATTGAAATGATAACCCAATCACCAGGTTTAAGAGCTTTCCTTACATCGGGCCACAACTTATTATAAAATGTTCGGCTGCTTGTTCCACCCAAGGCTTGATTCTCTACTGTTATCTTATTCTCATCAAAAAATGTATGAGCGAAGAATCCCCAGCCCCATTGTCCGTTATTACCGTTACCTAAAGTTCCATTACGCATTGTAGAATTACCGACAAGAAACAATACAGGATTGTTTCCATTACGACTACTACCAGCAGAAATACGGGCAGTCTCCGCTTTGTTAAGACTGTCAAGAGTAAGATCAACTACATTATTGACATCCGCCAATGGTTTTGGCACATTATTCTGAGCCATTGAAGGCAATGCCAACATACAAAATGCAGTGAAAAATAATTTTGTTTTGATTATCATCGTTCTATTATCAAATATTTTAATTTCCATCAGGTTTTATAGTATCACTGACTGGAGCTGGATACCATACAAATTTATTATAATCATCAGGAGAAGAAGGACTGTAATCCTTCCAATCATTACGCAAAGCCTTTACCATTGGAAGATTAAGTTGCTTCATTCCCATTACGATCATCTTGGCTACTTCGTAAGCACCATAAGGATTGAAATGAGTATTATCGGCAAGAGCCTTGTCCTGTCCCTTAAACGTTCCGGCAGGATAATGAACTAAAGCTTTCTTACTATTTTCAAATCCTAAAGTCTCGAAGAAGGTACGAGTCATATCATGAAGTTCAATCACAGGTACATTCTCACGACGAGCTACAGTACGCATGGCATCAGGATAGTCTCCATGAGTTTCTTGTATATGAACGTTAGCCAAGTCAAAACTGCGTCTTTGAGTTGGGGTTACAAATATGATATTTCCACCTTTGGCACGAACCTCATCTATAAACTTTTTCAAATTATACGAGAAATTATACCAAGCTCCAGAACCAGGTCCTTTCTCTTTCTGATCATTGTGACCAAACTCGCACATGACATAATCGCCTTTCTTCATCATGCATAATATTTTGTCAAGGCGGTTTCCTGCCAAAAAGCTACCAGCAGTCAGTCCACTTTCAGCATGATTGCTAATAGACACACTTGGTCCAAACCAACGTGTTACCATCTGTCCCCAACTAGCCCAAGGTTCTTTACTCTGATCTACTACAGTAGAATTTCCACATAGAAATACTGTTAGAGCAGTGGTGTCTGGTTTTATCTCGATGCTCTTTACACATGGATTAACTCCATTAAACTCAAGAGTGAGACTATCATCCCAGTCGAGATAATATTTTTCTCTGTCTTTAAGAATAACCTTCTTTGTGTCACTGATTCTTGGAGAACGCTTGTTTACTATGAACTCATAAGTTTTGAATTGTCCTTTTAACGTTGCACAATTTTCGACCATTAGTCTTCGTGACTCAGCACGAACGGTAGTTATAGCCTTCTTCTTAGGTGATCCAAGTGTAACAGTTACCTTATAATTGCCATCAGGCACCTTTACTGAAAAGTAAAACGGTGTTTCAGACTGCTTTGATAATTTAAAATTCATTTCTTGGGCAACGGCAGATACTGTCATCGCAAAGATAATGAATAANCTGAAGCGGTTTCAATGCAGGATTATCACTCATTGCAATACCTTCTGCTGCGCTCCTTGCATTCATCATTGCCCCAAAACGGCTACCATGAATATGATCCTCATAGAAAAAATACTTTTCTTTCCATTTGCTATAACTATCAAGTTTCTTTCCTGATATTTCATTGAGATCTACAAAAGGAACACCTTCTTCGGCTGCAACTTGCATAAGCCACTGAGTATGTATCTTTCTGACAATCTTTCCTGTTTTCTCATCAAAAGCATCACGTGGAGTAAGACTCATCAGAATAGGATTTGCACCAACAGCACGACAATCGCGAATGAAACGACGCATATATTCACCATAAGTATAAACAGTCTCTTTTACTCCTGTTTCCTTTATAGTAACATTCAGAGAATCATGGCCAACTCCTGGAATACTAGCACGGGCACGTCCGCTATCATAAGGACCATTATCATTATGACCTATTGAAATGATAACCCAATCACCAGGTTTAAGAGCTTTCCTTACATCCGCCCACAACTTGTTATAATATGTTCGGCTGCTTGTTCCACCCAGAGCTTGATTCTCAACGGTTATCTTATTCTCATCAAAAAATGTATGAGCGAAGAATCCCCAGCCCCATTGTCCGTTATTACCATTACCTAAAGTTCCATTACGCATTGTAGAATTACCAACAAGAAACAATACAGGATTGTTTCCTTTACGACTACTACCAGCTGGGATACGGGCAGTCTCCGCTTTGTTAAGACTGTCAAGAGTAAGATCAACTACATTATTGACATCCGCCAATGGTTTTGGCACATTATTCTGAGCCATTGATGGCAATGCCAACATACAAAATGCAGTGAAAAATAATTTTGTTCTAACTATCATCGTTCTATTATCAAATATTTTAATTTCCATCAGGTTTTATAGTATCACTGACTGGAGCAGGATACCATACAAATTTATTATAATCATCTGGAGAAGAAGGACTGTAATCCTTCCAATCATTACGCAAAGCATTTACCATTGGAAGATTAAGTTGCTTCATTCCCATAACGATCATCTTGGCTACTTCGTAAGCACCATAAGGATTGAAATGAGTATTATCGGCAAGAGCCTTATCTTGTCCCTTGAATGTTCCGGCAGGATAATGAACTAAAGCTTTCTTGCTATTTTCAAATCCCAACGTCTCGAAGAAGGTACGAGTCATATCATGAAGTTCAATCACTGGTACATTCTCACGACGAGCCACAGTACGCATGGCATCAGGATAATCTCCATGAGTTTCTTGTATATGAACGTTAGCCAAGTCAAAACTGCGTCTTTGGGTTGGAGTTACAAAGATGATATTGCCACCTTTGGCACGAACCTCATCTATAAACTTTTTCAAATTATACGAGAAATTATACCAAGCTCCAGAACCAGGTCCTCTCTCTTTCTGATCATTATGACCAAACTCGCACATGACATAATCGCCTTTCTTCATCATGCATAGTATTTTGTCAAGGCGGTTTCCTGCCAAGAAACTACCAGCAGTAAGTCCACTTTCAGCATGATTGCTAATAGACACACTTGGCCCAAACCAACGTGTTACCATCTGTCCCCAACTAGCCCAAGGTTCTTTACTCTGATCTACTACAGTAGAATTTCCGCACAGGAATACCGTTAGAGCTGTGGTGTCTGGTTGTATTTTGATACTTTTTACACATGGATTAACTCCATTAAACTCGAGGGTGAGACTATCATCCCAGTCAAGATAATATTTTTCTCTGTCTTTAAGAATAACCTTCTCTGTATCACTGATTCTTGGAGAACGCTTGTTAACTATGAACTCATAAGTTTTGAATTGTCCTTTTAACGTTGCACAATTCTCGACCATTAGTCTTCGTGACTCAGCACGAACAGTAGTTATAGCCTTCTTCTTACGTGATCCAAGTGTAACAGTTACCTTATAATTGCCGTCAGGAACCTTTACTGAAAAGTAAAACGGTGTTTCAGACTGCTTTGATAATTTAAAATTCATTTCTTGGGCAACGGCAGATACTGTCATCGCAAAGATAATGAATAATAAGAATAAACGCTTTGATACTTTCATATTTCTAGAATTTAGATTCTGCACCAAAATAGAAACCTGTCTCTGGTGGTTGATTATAACCAGAGTTTTCTGCAGCTACGCCAAGTCTATATGGAATATCTTCCTCTAGACAATTTATACGATGGGTAGTAGGTATCGTTGAAACATAAAGTCGAAGTTCGCTGCTAGCTTCATCACGTGTAAGTATTTCCTCACGCCAGTCACCTAGGATATCTGCACTTAAACATGGATTTGACTTTGTTCCGTTATTAAACTTACAGTTCTTTAGCTGGAACAATGTATACGTACGACCTGCTTTCCAATCATATTTTAGCACACGTTCATGGTCTAGCAATTCACGCAAAAGATCTCCATCCCACCAAATTCCAAAGTTCGTAGAACGAACTCTTCCATTAAGAATTTCACCTTTTACATTACGCAAACCTTTGCTGTCAGCACTCCACATTTCCAATCCTGGATTTGTAGGGTCTATATCAGCAGCCATACAACGACCGACATCTTCATTACTCGGTATTTGGAATTTTACTTTACCTGTAGCTGCATCACGGAAATCACTTCCATCACGACGATTTTCATGACAATCCCATACTTGCAATTTGTCTGAGTCTGGATAAAAAGCAGTAAGATGAATGGCATCACCATGTCCCATGTGAGTATTATATAAGCCATTACCATCATTATCAATAGCTACAGAACCTAATGTTATTTCGTCACAACCATCACCGTCAACATCTGCAACTCTTATATTATGATTACCATTACCTGCATAATCTTTCCATTTAGGATTATTTGTATCAAAAACCCAATGTTGTTTAAGTTGCTTTCCGTCCCAATCCCATGCTGTAACTACGGTACGAGTGTAATATCCTCTAATGAATATCGCACTTGCATGCACGCCATCAAGATATCCAACTCCTGCTAGATAACGTTCAGAACGATTAGAATGGTCATCACCCCAATCTTCAACTTTACCACGTGAAGGTACATAATTAACTGTAGCAAGAGCTTTTCCAGTCAATCCGTCAAAAACAGTAAGATATTCATTGCCATGCTTTATTATTCCTCTCCATTTATTCTCTGCTGTCTCACGCCAATCAGCGTTTGGATCCCCGATAACATGTCCTAATCCATCTACTGTTCCATCACAAGTTCTCATCATAACTTCGGCCTTGCCATCACCATCAAAGTCGTAAACCATAAACGGAGTATAATGAGCACCAGAACGGATATTCTTGCCCAAATCAATACGCCACAATTGCTTTCCTTCCAATGTATAACAATCAAGATATGTATTGCCAGTATATCCACTCTGAGAGTTATCATGAGAATTTGTAGGATCCCATTTTAGAATAATTTCATATTGTCCGTCACCATCAACATCACCAACACTTGCATCATTTGCAGTATAATCATATCTCTGTCCGTCTGGAGTTATTCCACCTTCAGGTTTATTGATCTTTATTGGAATATAATCATTTGGAGCATCGGCTTTCAATAAATATCTACCATCAACACTTCCTCCTTTTACCTTATACTCGATATTACCATTAACATGAGTAGTATCAGTGAAGAATGTTGCACCTGTTATCTTCTTTTTATTTATTTTAATACCATTACGATATACATCGAAGCCACATTTATTACTATCAGCACGCAGCATACGCCACGCAACAGCTACATCACCATTACTTTGACGAATTGCAACCAATCCACGATTGAGGTTTTCATGCTTCATCTTCCCCCAAATATATCGTGGCTGAGCATAAGCGCCAGCCACGATAAGTAGAGATAGTAAAGATAATAATATTTTTTTAATCATATTATTCATTATAAGTCAAATCTATTTCCATCCAGGATTTTGAGTAAGATTTTTATTCTTTTGTATTTCGGTCTGTGGAATTGGGAAAAGATACATCTTGTCATCCCACTGACGAGTCACTGTGTTAGGAGTGTAAGAAATTGATCCATCAGCATTCTTCGTAAGTTTCATTTCCTTTATTTCCTTGAAATACTTGTCTGCTTCCTTCCAACGACGTACATCCCAAAAACGATGTCCTTCAAAGGCAAGTTCAACAAAACGCTCGTTAGTGTATTTTGCCCAGAAAGCATCACCCATACCTACAGGGAACGCTGGCATACCTGCACGAACACGAGTCTTACTTGCAGCTTCACGTGCCGACATTGGGAATTCTGCAGATGTAGCATCAGCACTACCAAGATACTTGAATACAGCCTCAGCATAATTTAGATAGAATTCACCTAGACGGAATGTAACCCAAGTATGGTTATCAACTTTATATTTACTATTGGCAGTAAGATTAATTGCACCATGACATAGCTTCTTCACATAGTAACCAGTTAAGGTTCCTCCAGAAAGAGGCTGTGCATTTACACCACCATAGAAAGTTTCAAGTTTAGCTTTTTGATATGTTGGCCAAACATCACCGTTCTTAGCAACGGTAGCATCCAAACGTGGATCACGACCAGCATAAGGATTTGAACTTACATAACCACTTCCAGCTTCACCTATACCAAGTCCGGTAGCCTTCATGTCATAAGCATCAACTAGATTCTGAGTAGGACAGTTTCCACCATTTCCACCTTCTATACCAGCAGGATAGTTGCGGCTTTCAAAGGTATTTGAAGCACCATTTGATCCAGAACCGTAGATACGTCTACCAAAAATAATTTCCTTAGTTATATTAGTATCCTTCCAGTTATTTGCAGACCATAGATCAGCATAATTTGCAGTCAGGTCCATACCTCTCAACTTACATTCATCAATAAGTTGTTTTGTATAAAGTGCAGCTGTATGATAACGTTCTTTGTCACCTTGTGGATTGAACAATGGGCTAGCCCAATACAATGCAGCACGAGCCTTTAATGCTAAGACTGTAATGCGACTGGCACGACCATTATCATTTTCAGAAGGCAAGTTGAAATCTGAAGGATTATTAACGATGCTATCCTGTACAAGATTACATTCATCAATAATAAATTTAAATGTTTCGTCAGATGTTGCTCTTGGCGTTGTATTAGTAATATCTGTTGACTGCACTTTTGTTATCAATGGCACACCACCATATTGTTTTGCTAGATTAAAATAGAAATAAGCACGCCAGAAACGAGCTTCCCATTTATAATTATTATAGCGCGCCATTTGCTTATCATAGTCAGAGTTCATCTCATAATCAGGAAAAGTAAGTCCAACAAACTTATCCATAACCTGATTACAAATATTGATTCCTGTATACATACTGCTCCAAACAGAACTCTTTGCATTGGTAGCACTCCATGCTCCATTAAAGAAGTCGTCAATAGATGTACCACTTACAGCAAACTCTGATTCATCAGTAGTACTACCCATGATAGCATTTCCATAACTTCCATAATCATAATCGATAGTATTATATATATCTGTCATAAAGCCACCAACATTGCTGAATGTCTTTGATACATAATCCTTATCATAAATATTGTACTCGTTATAGTTCATCTTGTCATTGCATGAAACAAGAGCAAGAACAGCAAGCGAAGAACAAAGTATATTATTTAGTTTCATATTTTCACTCGTTTTTATTTATTAGAATGTAACTGAAAGACCTGCGACAATACTTCTTGTCAATGGATTTGTCGCACCATAAGACTCAGGATCTGAGACATCCATATGATCAANACGACCATTATCATTTTCAGAAGGCAAGTTGAAATCTGAAGGATTATTAACGATGCTATCCTGTACAAGATTACATTCATCAATAATAAATTTGAATGTTTCGTCAGATGTTGCTCTTGGTGTTGTATTAGTAATATCTGGTGACTGTACCTTTGTTATCAATGGCACACCACCATATTGCTTAGCAAGATTAAAATAGAAATAAGCACGCCAAAAACGAGCTTCCCATTTATAATTATTATAACGTGCCATTTGCTTGTCGTAGTCAGAGTTCATCTCATAATCAGGGAAAGTAAGTCCAACAAACTTATCCATAACCTGATTACAAATATTGATTCCTGTATACATATTGCTCCAAACAGAACTTTTTGCATTGGTAGCACTCCATGCTCCATTAAAGAAGTCGTCAATAGATGTACCGCTTACAGCAAACTCTGATTCATCAGTAGTACTACCCATGATAGCATTTCCATAACTTCCATAATCATAATCGATAGTATTATATATATCTGTCATAAAGCCACCAACATTGCTGAATGTCTTTGATACATAATCCTTATCATAAATATTGTACTCGTTATAGTTCATCTTGTCATTGCATGAAACAAGAGCAAGAACAGCAAGCGAAGAACAAAGTATATTATTTAGTTTCATATTTTCACTCGTTTTTATTTATTAGAATGTAACTGAAAGACCTGCGACAATACTTCTTGTCAATGGATTTGTCGCACCATAAGACTCAGGATCTGAGACATCCATATGATCAAGACTGAACAAGTCTGTTCCACGAACGTAAACTTTAGCTCCATTAACAAAACCAGTCTTTTCGAGTATAGACTTAGGCAAGTTATAATAAAGCTCGATATTACGAAGTTTAAAGAAAGAACGGTTTACCAACCATAAAGTACTTGTCTGATAATTGTTTGCATTATTCTCATTACTTAGACGAGGGAATTTTGCATTCTGATTATCTGCTGTCCAACGGTTATCATAATAATACTGTGATATAGTTGTATTATTTATGAGTGGCCAATACATACTCTTTGTATTAAGTACTCCTGAATAAAGACCTGTTCCCTGGAAAAGACAATAGAAACCAAATCCTTTATATTCAGCACCTAGATGCAAAGAATAATACATACCTGGAGTTGTACTATGACCGATTGCAGACTTATCGTTTGCATCGATAATATTATCGCCGTTAACATCAAGATATTTGATATCACCAGGTTGAACTGTAGAGAAATTCTGCTTAGGGCTTGCTGCAATATCAGCAGCATCCTTGAAGAGTCCTATTGCCTTCAAACCATAAATCTGACCTAATTGGTGACCAGTCTGTACAAGGTTGCTGTAAAGACGAGGTTCCTCATATTGTTCCTTGATCTTATTATGATTATAGTTGAAGTTACCACCTACGTTAAATGTAACTTCACTGATTGTCTTGTTGTAATCAAGTCCAATCTCAAAACCAGAATTATCAACAATACCACCGTTCTCATAAGGAGCATCCTGACCAATAACATCTGTATATTTACCGTCTGAAGTTACCCATATATTATTATGACGTGTATAATAACCTTCTAAAGTTACATCCAATCCATGGAAAAGAGTAGCCTCAACACCTACATTATATTTATAAGCCTTTTCATGAGAAGGATTTTCAGTAGCATAACGACCAAGAGTTGTACGGCCAAAAGAAGACTGCCAAGTTTCATTAAAAGGATACGTTCCTCCTGTCATTGTATACTGCTGAGTATAATATGTCCATGTATCATTTGGTAAGAAGTCAGCATTGATTATACCTGCAGAAGCACGTAGTTTCAAGAAATTAACCCAAGACACATTCTTCATGAAGTTTTCCTTTGATATAACCCAAGCGGCAGACAAAGTAGGTGAAAAATTCCATTTGGTAGTTGGCGCAAGTCTACTTGACCCTGATTCAACAAGAGCTAGATCTGCAAAATAGCGATTTTTGAAACCATAATGAGTATACCAAGACGCATCCTGACGATAGAGAACAGTGTTTATACCATTTGCCTCCTGATACTCATAATCCCATTTTAGTTGAGAATATACAGAATGATTACCAAAAGTATTCTTGTAGTTAAATCCACCATCAAAATGGAAACGCTTACTGAAACTATTTGTTGTAGCACCGTCTCCCATCGCAGTCTCTGCACCGCCAGTATATAAAGTTCCTGCTGTAGCTGTTCCATCGGCTGCCCAAGTAGCACTATTCATACCGTATGCATATCCTTTGCTATGATTCTCCAATATATTTGAAGAATTATCATAAGAAACTCTTAATGTCGCACCCAAACCATTCAACCAATCTGAAAGATCCTGAGTAAGAGTGGCATCAGAGAAAAGACTTCTTGAATGATTCTTTGTATAAGCAGCACCAGCACTTTGTCCAACAGGATTCACAGTTCCATCCCATGTAGCGTTACCACCCCAAGTGCCATTATCATTCTTAATAGGAAAAGCAGCAGAAGGTACAGAATAAACCATATCCCATATATTAGCAGAATTACCAGGACGACTAGCCTCAGCTAAAACACCCAAAAGATTCACTTTTAGTTTTGTTTTATCGAAAAGGTCTATATCCAAATTTGTACGAAGATTACCCTTTACATATTTATTCTGTGTTGAATAACCATCATTCATATCAAAATTCTTAATGAATCCCTTATCTGAAATAAGGTCAATCATTGTATAGTAGCGAAATTTTTTCGCACCACCACGGAACTCAATATTGAATTTATTAGTTACTCCGGTATTGCGGAATGCTTCATCAACCCAATTTACATTAGGATACATTGTAGGGTATGTACCATTTTGGAATGCAGCAATTTCAGCATCAGAATATTTTGCAGCTAATCCATCATTACCACGAGCCTCATTTACAGCCTGTGCATAAGTAGATGCATCAACAAACTTAGGTTTGTTTGCCATAAAGTTCCACACATGATCGTATGTGAACTTTACTTCCTGAGAATTATACTTACCACGTTTTGTTGTTATCAAAACAGCACCATTTGTACCCTTATATCCGTACAACGCAACAGCAGCAGCATCTTTCAATATCTGTACAGACTCAACTTCCTCAGGAGAAATATTATCAATTTCACGTTCGATACCATCTACAAGTATCAGAGGTGAACTACCTGATAGACTCTGCAATCCACGTACATAAAATGTTGGATTTTGTGCGGCGTAATTACCTGCATTCTGCAAAGAAACAAGACCAAGTCCCTGACCTATAATAGAATTACCGATGTTCCTTGCACTACGCTTATCTGTCGTATTATTTGTGATAATAGAAACAGCAGCCGTAGACTGTTCACGTGAAAAATTCACGTCGGCGCCAACATCAACTAATTGGTCCTTGAATGCAGTTGTATCTTTCTGTGCTGCAGCTGGCAAGCCAAGGCTTGCCAACATAGCCAACACTAATATATTATTCTTATTCATTATTGCTATTAACTTTTTAAATGTTAACAATTAACTTTAAATTACCAACCAGGATTTTGAGTCAAACCATACCCCTTGTTAACTTCCGTCTGTGGGAATGGCTCAAGATACCATTTTGGATCATAACCAGACCACCATGTACGAGATCGGTTATTTAGCTCAAACTTTTGATAATCAAAATGAGTTGGTTCATAGAAACCAGGATTCTTGTTACTACCCTTATCCGTCACCTTATCACCATTCCACCATTGTGTATTGGCATCTTTTATGTCATTTACATGAATCCATTGCCCACCAACCTTTCTCAAACGATACATTCTCAAACCATGCAACTGCTTTGAAAGCACCTCATCACCAAGTTTATATCTCTTTACATCAAAATAACGAGAGTTACTCATACCAAGTTCACACACACGCTCACGGAGAATCTCATTCAAAAGATTTGTCTTGTTTGATGTCAAATCCTTATCAGGATTACATTCGACTAGTCCCTTAAGACCTACACGTGCACGAATCTTATCAACATATTGCAAGGCGTCTGTGAAATTATCATCAGCTTGCAACAATGCTTCTGCATAAGTAAGATAAAAGTCATTCAAACTAAGAACAACCCATTGAGGCTGAGCACGCAAATATACATTATTTGTACCAGTGATATATTTGTTATTACCATATCCAGTAGCAAAGTATCCACTTTGTGTAGAAGGACCGTTCAACGCACGTGAACCACCATCCCACAACTCGAAGTTATTGCCACTCACTTTTCCAGAGTTTAGTGAAGATGTTTCTAGGTCACCATTTACCATAACAGTTTCATAAAGGCGTGGATCACGTGTATAAGTGCGATGCTGTAGTTCCTGTTTTGTAGCGGTAGTATCACCCTTTACAAACATCTGATCTAATTTCCCTGCCTTTTCTGTTTCAGCCCAATTAAATGGCTTTCCGTCTGCCCAAGGGAACATTTCTACATATTCCTGAGTTGGAGTATAAGCATAACGTTCATTCATTCCTCCACCAAGCTGTGTCCACTGATATTGTGTGTCTTTACCAAAAGAAGATACACGTGTTGCAAATATCACTTCAGGACTATTCTGATTTACATAACCATAACGGAATGCATAGCGATAACCCTCAATAGTATTTGTAGCAGGTTGAACAAGAGAATAAACTCCATTCGCATTCAACTGCTGCAAGAAATCCTCACAGGCAGTCTTGCAACGTGTCCAACGGTCCTTACTATAGTTTCCATACCATACAGGACTACTATCCGTCATAGAATAAGTTGAACCATAATATGGTTTATCTGAATTAAACAAAGGTGAAGCTGCGAATTGCAAAATCTGACATTTTAAAGCCATTGCTGCTGCTTTAGTCCATCTACCAGTTTCAGAAGTTGGGTCTTCAGGTGTCCAAGGTAAAACTTTAGAAGCCTCATCAAGTAAGTCAACCATAAAGTTTACCGTCTCTTCAACCGAAGCACGTGGTAAATCATAAGAAGTCTCACCAACGTTAAAACTACGTTTTACGATAGGAAGTCCACCATATATTCTGAACATATTAAAGTATGTAGAAGCAATGAGGCATTTAGTCTCTGCCTTCATCTGAGTCTTCTCTGTTTCTTCCATATTAGGCGTTCTGCCAATATTTTCTTGAAGCAAATAAGCAGAACGTATCAGTTCCCAACAATTCTCATTAAGATAACCAAAAACAGAAGAACTACCCGATGTTGCAGTCACTGACCAGAATAATATGATAGATATACTGATGATTTTGGAAAATGCAATTGCCAACAGTCTGTAAGAGCATCGAACTTTCCATTCCAATAACCTGCAGAGCTACGATCGCTTTTATAAGGTAGACCATAATATTGCTGTGCATAAGTGCCAACAAGGAACTGTCGTGTATATTCAGCATTATTAAACACTGTATCAATTGTAGCATCAGTACCTGGAGCCTTTCCAAGGAATTTATTGCCGAAGGCAATATCATCTGTACAAGAACCAAATCCTAAGGCTAAGGACAATGTAAGGAATGCTCCAATAAATGTCTTATTATTTAGTTTCATATTAATTTGCGTTTTTTGTTGTTTTGAGCAAAAATATATATTTTTGCATTAGAATCCCACCTTTAAAGAGAATGTATATGTCTTCTGAAGTGGATAAGAAGGTGAGCCACTTGCTCTTGTTTCAGGATCTCCCCATTTATAAGGAGTGAAAGTTAAGAGATTGTAACCACTGAATGAAAGCTGAAGCTGATGTAATCCCAACTTCTTCATAAATGCCATGTGGAAATCATAAGCCACCTGCAAAGTTTTCAAACGAAGATACTTGGCATCTTTTTCATACAAAGTAGATGTAACATAGTTATTGCTTGCATTTTCCAAAGTTGCGCGTGGGTATTCATAATTTTGACCCGGATTTTCTGCATTCCAAGTATTATCTATATGATACTGAAGCAAACCACCTTGTGTATTTCCAGTACGGTTTACAAACGGCTCACGGAATACATCATCNANCATTCGNCTTACNTTCCANGCACCAGTCCACTGAGTGCTTATTGATAAATTCTTATATGTAAAACCAAAGTTTACACCTATTACATATTCAGGATCGTCTGTGTAACCATTACTACGACTCATATCATTTCCATCAATCTTTCCATTGTGATCAAGGTCCACATAAACAGCATCACCAGGCTGTAAATTATCACCTGCAAGCTGAGTAGGGAACTTCTCTCCGAATTCCTTTTCATAAAGGGCAGGAGTCTGTGCATCATAGAAACGATAGAATTTGTATTCTGAGCGTGCTCCAAGGCGATGTCCCTGAGCATATTGATACTGATTATTATATGGAACTTCCTTATCTTCTTTCACTTCATTCTGATTGTAACTGAGGTTTACACCAGCCCAATACAAGAAATTTTTTCCTAGTTTATCATTCCATTTTAGAGACAATTCATAACCCCAACTATCAACTACACCAAGATTTTCTGCAGGAGTAGTGAAGCCAAGAATTGATGGTAGTGTTCCATCATGAAGGAGAATGTCTGTACGATGTTCTTTATAATAATCAACTGTAGCACGAAGTTTATCTTTTATGAAATAAATATCAGCACCGTAATCCTGTTTAAATGCCTTTTCCCATGTAACATTAGGATTATTTCTCGACATCTCATAAGCTCCCTTTGATACAGTATTATTTTCAATACCGAAGTTATAACCACGTCCGCCACGAGCATATACACCAGAATTGTTNACATTGTATGGGTCNTCAAGATACATAAANCGNCTACCACCNATCNTNTCATTACCAACAAGACCGTAACTTACACGAAGTTTAAGGAAACTTACTACTTTCTTCAATGGTTTCCAGAAAGACTCGTCACTGACTACCCAACCTAAAGA
>JGI20225J20221_1001801_pt1 | contig 19192 bp, 15 predicted proteins | sample BioMet4_FD_20221 | JGI IMG/M metagenome (IMG submission 20221) | reverse complement strand
GCTTCTGCTGCATAGTGATCAAGGCAGCCAGTACACATCTCGGGAGTTCATTGATTTCTGCGCATCGCAAGGAATCCAGCAAAGCATGAGTAAGGCTGGCTACCCATACGATAACGCCCCCATGGAACGTTATTATAATACCTTGAAAAATGAGCTTATAGAATTGCATTGCTACCATACAGATGAAGAGCTCACAAATTCCATCGAAGAATTTGCCTATGGTTGGTACAACCATGGTAGGCCACATTCATATAATGATTATCGAACTCCTCATGAAGCTCGATGTCATTCTTAAAAATGTAGGTTGTACTGTTACAAAAATGCTTGACCACAACAGTTAGGGAGTTTTGCTAAGGGGGGGAAAGCTAATATTTTGAACGTTTGGCTACGGGATTATGCGGAAGAGCCGATAGTGGGGAATATTCAATAAGGAGAATTAGTTTCATGAAAGATAAGACAGAAATGATACATTTGATATCTAGTGAATATTTAGCTGAAGTAGCTCGGCTGCGCGAAAAAATTGAACAGGGCGGGAATGAAAATCTGCAAATGGCTGAAAAAGGTTTGGCTGCGTTAGCAGATATACGTCCCTGGAGATTGGAATACATTTGCGCAAGGGTGGCTCTGTTATTGGCACAGGGCACTGATAAAGCTTTTTGCAGGGGCATACTGGACGGAGTTAGTCCAGAGTTTTATGTACAGGATGGGCTGGACGATATTCTGGATTTAAAACAGCGTACATATGACTCAGATAGTTTGGATTTTAAGCAGATGAAATTTTCTAAAGAGCTCTACTCAAAAGGGAAAATAGAGGAAAGGTATTTCCAGCCACAGGAAGCATTGAAGAGAGCTTTTCTAACTACCAATCTTAATTTAGCAACCTTGGAAAATTTAATTAGGGAATATTATATTACGAGAAATATGGTAATGTATGTTATTTTGAAACTTCTTTGGTGTAAAATGAAGGATTGCTTAGATAGGTATGATTCGTATATATGCAATGCTGATGAGCTTAGCAATATTGGCTATATTACCAGGATGCTGACAGATGGGGAGGAACATACTTTTCTCTTGGTGGATAGTCTGAAGGGGAAGGAATTAGACTTAGATGTGTTAGGTCAAGTGCTTCAATTATTTGGGCAAAAGGTGATATTATTACGAGGAGCGTATATTCCAGCTCAAGAAGAATGTATCCAAAAAATGGATGCTGTTCGCATAAGTATAGAAAAGGGGTCTATTGAGGATGGCAATGTAGTTATCCCGATAACATGTTTGGAAAAGGATAATAATCAATTAGAGGATGTTGGAGCAGAACTTATCCAATTTATTGCTGATAGTCTGGAAGAGACTACACCGTTGATTGTTTTTTCAACAAATGAAATGATGGATGTTCTCCAATCTAAGCGTCAAATTGCTAAACATTTTCAACAAATGTCAGCATGTGTACCCCCAATATTGTCTTATACAATGGCCTTTGCATGGGCTGGTGATTATTTGAAATATATCAGTTATATCTATGGGTTCTCTGTCCAGGAAAAACTGAATCAAAAGGCGGAGTATGATTTCTCCATTGTTTTGCCTGTACGTAATACAACGGATACCTTGCGATATACATTGATTACGTGCTTGAATCAACGGTATCAAGGGAGCTATGAGGTTGTTTTGAGTGATAATTCTGATTCGGGTAACCATGCAGTATATGACTTATATCAGGAAATGGCAGATGAACACTTACATTATTATAGGACTCCTCAGACCTTAGAATTGGCTAAGAGTTTTGAGTTTGCATTTTTGCAAGCTAAGGGAGAGTTTATTTTCTCGCTGGGCGCAGATGATGGAATGTTTTCTTGGACGTTGGATGTCTTGCAGAAGGTAATGCCATATATTGGGAAAACGGATATACTGCAATGGACTAGAGGCTTTTATGCGTGGCCTGGATTTAATTATGGACAACAAAATCAATTGGTTATACCGCTCTATGATAAAAGGCAGAAAATTAATTTACGCCAGTGTAAGATGCGAGATAATCTAAGTGGAGTTATACAGGAACCCCGGAAATTTTTGTATGATTTGCCGTTGTTTTATATAAATTCGGGATTTCGAAAAGCATACTTGAATAAAATATTGCAAGAGACTGGTCGTTTATGGGATGGGCCTTGCCAAGATACTTATATGGGAGTTGCTAATATTTTAATTAACGATACAATTTGGAGAACTGATTATCCATTAACTATGGCAGGAATGTCAGCAAGTTCAATTGGAGGAAGTTCGCTTAAAATTAATGATGAGCTTGATATAATTGGAATGCAAGCTAGTGGAAAGAAAACAGTAGTATCTGATAAAGTTGGTAATTATGTTGGTCGTCAGTCTGAATATTTATTTCCAGTTATACCAGAAACTGATTTATTGGCTTTTTATTGGCCGTTGTTTCGATTTTTTGAATTAGGATGTGTTACAGAAAGCGATATGCAAGCACTTGATATGAAACAGTTGTATATTTATCTGGCTGGATTGATTAATCTTGATGATACTTTGTTTGAAAAAAAATGGGCAAGTCTTTTTTATGCACAATATTTACTGAATAAACCTGGAATAGGTATTAGGCTGAAGGACATTTATAGAAAACGATGCACGCCTCAAAGAATGAAAAAACGAGAGTATTTAGAAGGGCGTTGGTATGCTGTGGGAGTAAATAGTGATAATCATACCATTTGTATAGATGCTTCTAAATTTGGGATAACAAATATTAAAGAGGCTATAGACTTTATAGAGAATATTATTGGAACATAAATTATTTTATGCTATAAAATGTATTTCAGAATAGCATATTTTGTTGTTTCTTTATATGGATGCAATTTAATCATAATTTGGAGTAATGGGGTTCGCTGCTATTCAGACGGCGGGGGACAGGAGATAACAGGTGGTAAGTCGTTATCTCCTGTTTTGTTGAATTGCTAGGTGTTTTAAAATATGTAAGGATATCAAGTGAAACACAAATAGTGGTAGCGTAGATGATATATTGTCTTTGGGTTGGGATGGATAAATCCTGCAGAGAGGGTGATTATAAATATGCAGAAAAGAGTAGCAGATTATATTGCAAGTATTTTAGTGGATAATGGTATAGATACGGTATTTACAGTCGTTGGTGGTGGTGCAATGCACCTAAATGATGCCTTTGGCGGGAATCCCCAATTACAGGTTCTTCATAACCATCACGAACAGGCTTGTGCTATGGGGGCCGAAGGATATGCGAGAATAAAAGAAAAACCGGCTGTAGTCTGTGTTACGACAGGGCCAGGAGGAACGAATGCGCTGACTGGTGTATTAGGTGCATATCAGGATAATGTGCCTATGGTGGTTATTTCAGGGCAGGTTCGTTATGCAACTACAGTCGAAAATTCGGGCCTGAATTTGCGACAGTTTGGCGAGCAGGAATATTATATTACTCGTTCCGTTGCTCCGATGACGAAGTTTGCCTATATGGTTAAAGATACCTCCGAGGTTCGTTATGTTTTGGAGAAAGCACTTTACTTGGCAACGCATGGCCGCAGAGGTCCGGTATGGATTGATGTACCCCTTAATATCCAAGGCGCAATTGTCGAGACGGATGAACTCAAAGGCTTTGTTATACCAAAGCAATGTATGGATTATCGCCCTATTGCTGAAATGATTTTAAAAAAAATGCAGCAGGCCAAGGCACCGCTTATACTGGCAGGCGCATCTATACGTCGTTCTGGTGCTTATCAGGTCTTTCGTGAATTAGTTGATAAGTTGCAGGTTCCCGTGGTATCGCCTACGTGTGTAGCGGATATTCTGCCATTGACGCATTCATTGTATTTCCAAAATTTTGGTGTGGTCGGCGGTCGGACCGGAAATTTCCTCGTGCAGAATGCAGATGTGATTTTATCCTTAGGTTGCAGGTTATCATTGAACCAGATCGGATTTAATTTTGAAGCATTTGCGCCTCATGCGTATAAAATTGTCGTAGATGTGCATAGCGATGAATTAAAGAAACAAACTTTGAAAATTGATTTGCCTGTACAGGCAGATTTATATCCGTTGCTACAAATAATGAACCAGATAGTAGATAGACCATATAAACCTGTAAAACATTGGTTGGAATATGCGGAACTGTTGAAAAAGAAATTTAATCTTATGGATTCTGTAAAAAATAATGGACAAGGGATAAATCCCTACATATTGATTCGTGTATTGATGAATCAATTGCCTAGTAATGCTGTTGTTGTAACAGGCAATAGTTCAGGTAGTGCAATGGCTTTACATTATGGTATAGCTAAGGATGGGCAAAGACTGTTTACTAATCGGAATTGTGGCAGTATGGGGTATGATCTTCCAGCGGCGCTAGGTGCGGCAGTGGCTAGGCAAGGTATGGTTGTCTGCTTGACTGGTGATGGAAGTATCCAAATGAATTTGCAAGAATTGCAAACGATGGTTTTAAATAAGATTCCGGTTAAAATTATGATTTATAATAATAATGGTTATATGGGAATTGTGCGTACGCAGACGAATTTCTTTAATGGACGGTTGAGCGGGTGTACGCCGGAGTCTGGACTGAGTTGCCCTAGATGGAAGAAGATTGCATATGCTTATGATATTCCTTATATTTGTATAGAAAACACGAAGGAATTGGAAGAGAAACTGACTGGATTTTTGAATCAACCAGGCTTCGCTCTGTGTGAACTTATAGAGGATTCATCTCAAGGGCCAGCGTTTAAGACAACGAGTAAGAAACTGGATAATGGTGAAATGGTTTCGGCACCATTAGATGAACTATCACCTGCATTAGATGAAGATGAATTTAAAAAATATCGATATTATGAGAAATACTCTACGGAGGAACAGTTATGAAACAATTTAAAAAGATATTAGTTACTGGGGCAGATGGCTTTATTGGTTCGCATCTGACAGAGCAGCTTGTACGGGATGGTTATGGAGTAAGAGCTTTTGTACAGTATAATTCCTTTAATTCGTGGGGGTGGCTGGATGAAAGTCCAAGTGAGATAAAATCAGAGTTGGATGTATTTGCCGGAGATGTTCGCGATCCACATGGCGTAAAGACTGCGATGGAGAATTGTGATTGTGTCTTGAATCTTGCAGCCTTGATTGCAATTCCCTATTCCTATCATTCCCCAGATACCTATATAGATACAAATGTTAAAGGTGCATTGAATGTAGTGCAGGCAGCACGTGATTTAGGGGTAGAGAAGGTAGTTCAGACATCAACCAGTGAAGTATACGGTACGGCACAGTTTGTACCGATTACGGAGGAACATCCTTTGCATGGGCAATCTCCTTACTCGGCAAGCAAGATTGGCGCGGATCAGATTGCGATGTCCTTTTATAATGCTTTTGGAACTCCTGTTGCTTTGATTCGCCCGTTCAATACTTATGGTCCGCGACAGTCGGCACGTGCAGTTATCCCAACGATTATTACACAGATTGCCAATGGAAAGCGGAAAATCAAGCTGGGGGCATTATCTCCAACACGTGATTTTAATTATGTGAAGGATACAGTACAGGGATTTATCAGTATTGCTGAATCTGAGAAATCTGTAGGAGAAGTCATTAACATTGGCAGTAATTTTGAGGTGTCCATTGGGGAGACGGCAAAGCTGATTGCTGAAGCCATGGATGTAGAGCTTGAGATTGAAACCGATGAAATTCGTATTCGCCCGGAAAAAAGTGAGGTCAATCGACTTTGGGCGGATAACAGTAAGGCAAAGCGGCTGCTCAATTGGGTACCGGCGTATGCTGGACGGGAAGGGTTCAAGAATGGCTTGAAGGAGACAATAGCCTGGTTCACAAATCAGGAAAATCTTAAGAGATATAAGGCAGATGTGTATAATATATGAATAAACAAAATGATACGCTGGATATCCAATTTTTATTGCATACAATCAAAACTATGTTGCCGAAACAAGAGTTTATTTCCTTGCATGAGCCAAGGTTCACTGGCAATGAAAATGAATATGTAAAAGAATGTATTGATACAGGCTGGGTTTCTTCTGTGGGTAAGTTTGTGGATCGGTTTGAACAGGATTTGGCGACGTATACTGGTGTAAAGCGGGCGGTAGCGGTGGTCAATGGTACTTCGGCATTGCATGTTTGTTTAATGCTTTCAGGGGTCAAGGCAGGCGATGAGGTACTTGTTCCGGCATTGACCTTCATCGCTACAGCAAATGCAGTGACTTATTGCAATGCAATTCCCCATTTTGTTGACAGTGCGATGGAAACACTTGGTATGGATCCGGACAGGTTGGATGAGTATTTAGCGGAAATCTCTGAGCAGCGTGCAGATGGCTGCTATAATAGGCAGACTGGGCGAAGAATATCGGCAGTGGTGCCAATGCATACTTTTGGACATCCCGTGGATATGGATAAAATGCAGCTGCTTTGTGAAAAATATCAGCTGACTTTGGTGGAAGACTGTGCAGAGTCAATTGGATCGTTTTATAAAGGGCGGCATACGGGAAATTTTGGCCGTGTAGCAGCAATGAGTTTTAATGGCAATAAGACTATCACAACTGGTGGTGGTGGCGCTATTCTGACTAATGATGAAGAACTTGGAAAATTAGCTAAACATATTACGACACAGGCGAAGATTCCACACCGCTGGGAATTTTCACATGATCAAGTCGGTTATAACTATCGTATGCCGAATATCAATGCGGCACTTGGCTGTGCCCAACTGGAGGAACTACCCGAGTTTTTGGTTAAAAAGAGAGCGGTGGCAAAAAGATATGCAGCAGCACTGAAAGAGGTTCCTGGGATATCTTTTTTTGAGGAACCAGTCTTTGCGCGAAGTAATTACTGGCTCAATGCGATTTTGTTGGATGCTGATTTTGCAAATGAGCGAGATGCGGTATTGGCAGCATTGAATGATGCTGGCATCATGGCACGTCCAATCTGGAATCTTATGTATACTATGCCAATGTTTGCTGACTGCCCTCGAATGGATTGCCTGGTAGCAGAAAGTATTGGAAAGCGATTAATCAATATACCGAGTAGTGTGGTGTTAGGTGAATGAAAAAACGGAAAATCTGTGTTGTGACTGGTACTCGGGCGGAGTACGGTTTGCTTGCTGGCATTATGAAAGAAATTTTAGATGATAGGGAACTTCAGTTACAAGTAGTTGCTACCGGAATGCATTTATCGACAGAATTTGGGCTGACTTATAAGGAAATTGAACGGGATGGTTTTCATATTGATGAGAGAGTAGAAATGTTGTTATCTAGTGATACACCTGTTGGGGTTGCGAAATCTATTGGCTTAGGGACTATTGGTTTTGCTGATGTTTTAGCAAGGCTGCAACCGGATATTGTCCTTTTGCTAGGCGATAGATTTGAGGCTTTAGCTGCAGCACAGGCAGCTTTAGTTGCCAAAATCCCCTTAGCGCATATACATGGCGGAGAGATCACAGAGGGGGCTGTGGATGATGAAATTCGGCATGCAATTACGAAGATGGCGCAAATTCATTTTGTTAGTGCGCCTGAACATAAGAAACGTGTTATTCAGTTAGGTGAATCACCATCAATGGTATTTGAGGTTGGAGCTCCGGGAATGGATTACATTATGAAAATGAAATATTGGAGTTTGAATCAACTAGAGAATGATTTGAATTTTCGCCTGGGGAATAAGTTTTTTCTTATAACATATCATCCGGAAACCTTAAAGGAGGAAGGAATTGATGATGAGATAGGTGAGCTCTTATCTGCATTGGATTTTTTTCCTGATTACAAGCTTTTATTTACAAAAGCGAATAGTGATGCGGGTGGCCGGGATATTAATCAGCGGATTGATGAATATGCATCAAAAAATACTGCTCGTGTGTATTGTACGATGTCTTTAGGAAGAGAGCGCTATCTGAATGCGATGAATTTATGCACAGCGGTAATAGGGAACTCTTCTAGCGGGCTTTTTGAAGCTCCAGTATTAAGGAAGCCTGTTGTTAATATTGGTAATCGTCAAAAAAATCGTTTCCGTTTTGGCTTTGTAACAGATTGTCAGACAGAAAGACAGTCGATTCAAGATGCGATTTGTTCTGTTTTAAGGCCGGATGTAGGAAAGTATTTGAGTCAGGTACATATTGCTCACGCAGATGGAAAGGTTTCCTGCCATATAAAAAATATTTTGAAAAATTTTGACTTGGCAGGGATCTGTCAGAAAAAATTTTATGATTTAAAATAGGAATGGAGAAGCTATGAAACAGTATTTTCGACCGGTATATGTTATTGCAGAAGCAGGTGTCAATCATAATGGATCAGTTGAGCTGGCAGAAGCTTTAGTTGCGAAAGCTGCGGCAGCCGGTGCAGATGCTGTGAAATTTCAGACATTTAATTCTGAAGCTGTTGTTAGTGCTCATGCACCGAAAGCTGAGTACCAGATTAAAACAACAGGAGAATATGAGTCACAGCTAGAAATGGTAAAAAAATTAGAATTACCAAAAGAGGCGTACAAGAGAATTCGGTCTATATGTAAAAAGGAAAAAATAGAATTTCTATCTACTCCGTTTGATGTTCAAAGCTTACTTTTTTTGACGGATGAATGTAATGTACCAATAATAAAAATTCCATCAGGGGAAATTAATAATGCACCTTTTTTGTTAGAGATAGCTCATACTGGAAAGGCTGTAATTTTATCAACGGGTATGAGCACACTGGGAGAAGTTGAGACTGCATTAGGTATTTTAGCATACGGGTATTTGAATGAGGGGAGACCTTCATCCATAGAAGCATGTGCAAATGTTATTGCTACAAAAGAAGGATATGCAATTTTGAAAGAAAAAGTGTCTTTACTGCATTGTACTACAGCGTATCCAGCACCTTATGATGAGATTAATTTGCGTTGTATGGATACATTACATGCAGCATTTGGCTTACCAGTAGGATATTCTGATCACACGCAGGGAATTGCAATCTCTTTAGCAGCTGTAGCTAGAGGTGCAGTAATTATCGAAAAACATTTTACTTTGGATAAAAATATGGAGGGACCGGATCATAGGGCTTCATTAGAACCTAATGAGTTAAAAGAGCTAATAAAAGGGATTCGTCAAATAGAGTCAGCACTGGGATCTGGGCGTAAGATTCCGACAGTCAATGAATCTAAGAATATAAAAATTGCTAGAAAAAGTTTGGTTGCTAAAGAGATTATTTTGAATGGTGATCTTTTTACAAAAGAAAATGTAGCTATAAAAAGACCGGGCGATGGGCTATCGCCGCTTTTGTATTGGGATGTATTAGGGAAACATGCAACACGTCGCTATGATAAAGATGAGCAACTTTAAGAGGTGGGGCTAATTATGAAAGAGTTTGTATTATTAGGCGGAGGCGGATTCGCGATTGAGTTAGCAGAGTATATGATTACAGAGGGACGTTCTCTCAGGGGATATTATGCACCAATTGAGGATAAGGAGTTAAGTGTTGTTCTTCCATGGCTAGGTGATGAAAAAGAAGATGTTAATCATCAAGTTGAGTATCTTGTGGCTGCAGGGACTATGGGGATAAGGAAAAAGATGATTTCCTTTATAGAGAATAATGAGTTGGTGCCAGGAACTTTTATTAGCCGAAGAGCATATATATCACGGTTTTCTAAAATTGGAAAGGGACTTGTTATTACGCCAGGAGCCGCTATTGTAGGCAATCCTACGATAGGTAATTATGTTATGATGAATTTGAATACTATAATCTCTCATCACTGTGTAATAGGGAATAATGTTGTTTTAAGCCCTGGTGTGGTCGTTACAGGACATTGTTCATTGGGGAATAATATAAATGTAGGAACAAATGCAGCATTGTTACCTGGGACAAAATTATCATCGGGAGTCCAAATTGGAATGTTGACTTTTCCAAGGAAAAATGTAGAAGAAAATAAGTTGGTAATAGGAAGTATCGGAAAAACTTTAGCGAAAGATGAGTTTAGGAGATAGTTCTATGGATAATTGGAAAATGTGTTTGCTATTAGAGACAGAAAAAGTTGTTGATGCTGTGAAGATTATAGATTCGACAGATGCCAGAATCGCTTTGGTAGTTGATGCGAAAGGCGGATTAAAAGGGACAATAACAGATTATGATATACGTCAAGCAATTCTCCAAGGTCGAGGTATGGGGGAATTAGCTAAAGAGATTATGAATGCTACCCCGCAATATTGTTTAGAATATGAATCAAAACAAGTTGTTTGGGGAAAAATGCAAAAAATAAATGTTAGACAGTTGCCTATTTTAGATAGAAATTTTTGTGTAACAGGTATGCAGTTGAGAGCAGAGTTTGATAACAATTTTCATAAACGGACGAATCCCGTTTTGCTTATGGCAGGAGGGCTGGGAACGCGATTACGCCCACTGACAGATACATGTCCAAAACCGCTGCTGCATGTAGGGAGTAAACCAATTCTTGAAATTATTTTAGATAGCTTTGTTGAAGCTGGGTTTAAGGATTTTTATTTTTCTGTGAATTACAGGGCAGAGATGATTGAAAATTATTTTGGTGATGGTAGTAAGTGGGGAGCAACTATTCATTATTTGCATGAAAAGAAACGATTAGGAACAGCTGGAGCATTGGGCCTTTTACCAAAATCAATTCAAGAACCCTTGATTGTGATGAATGGTGATATTTTAACAAAGGTAGATTTTCATCAATTATTAGATTTTCATTATAGTCATAATTCAATTGCAACGATGTGTGTAAGGGAATATAAGTATCAAGTTCCATATGGTGTCGTCAAATTTAGAAATTGGGAAATACAGGAGTTGAAAGAAAAACCATCCTATAGTGAATTTGTCAATGCTGGTATTTATGTTGTCAATCCTGAGGTGATACAATCGGTTAAAACAGATACTTATTTAGATATGCCGGATTTATTTACAGAAAATATAGAGCGGAAAAATAAGACATTGGTTTTCCCAATTCGGGAATATTGGATGGATGTTGGTAGAATGGAGGATTTTGAAAAAGCACGAGAGATGTTTTCATAAAAGAGCGAATTTCCTTTCGAGGGGGATATCATGTATTAGAAGTTCAGGGGGGAAGGTTTAATAAAAGGTATCGGTTGATAGATGTGGTATCGCTCTCTACACCGTATGTAATACATGGACGTTCAAAAAATGCAGATAAAATAACGCTGTATTTGCTATATTCGAAGAGCTACGAAAAATGATGGTTATGCATATGGTGCCGAGAATATCTGCATTATTTGATTAGATGATGCGTAAAATAAGAAAAAGAGAGTATTCAAGCGAATTATTTAGATTTTGTTAAAATGAAATGTAGCAGATTCGTTTTGCCGTGAAAATAAACGCAGCCATTGTCCTTGTTATCTTTATGATGCCGGCCATGCAGCTAAATATTACATTACCTATTTGCGTCAGCAGGAAGTAAAGATAAAAGGTGTTAATACCATCAATACCTAAAATCTATCGTGTCTGAATACAAGTTTTATTTGCGGCATTATAATTGTAATACGACAAAACAGTCATGTATGCTAAAGGTGAGAAGCGAGATTGCCCTATGGTATGGGGATGGAGGAAATATAATGGGAGCTTTAAAGGATAATATTGTTACTAGAAACCGATGCAATTTGGGGGAGGCATTGCCGTTAGCAACACCCTTTTCTGTTGCTTTAGATCCATGTAATTTATGTAATTTTGATTGCAGGTTTTGCGCTATTCAACACGATAAAAGAAAGGTGAATTTCCAAAAACAGATGATGGATTGGGAACTTTATATGAAGATTATTGATGATTTGAAGGAAATGCCTGATAAACTTAGAGTGCTTAGAATAAATGGCAATGGTGAGCCGTTACTACATCCAAGGTTTGCGGATATGGTGCGATACGCTAAAAGTGCTGATGTAGCAAATTGGATTGAGACAATCACAAATGGAAGTCAATTCTCTCCTGAGCTGAATCGTCGACTGGTTGAAAGTGGTATTGACAGAATTAGGATTTCTATTGAAGCATTGAATGCAGAGGGATATTACAAAATCTGTGGACGACACATCGATTTTGATCAGTTCATTGATAATATTGCTGATTTGTACCGTCAGTCTCGGGGGAAAAATATTGAAATATATGTAAAAATAGTAGATGAGGCTTTGGAATCAGGTAAAGCTATTGAAGAATTTTATCGAATTTTTGATAATATATGTGACAGAATGTTTGTGGATAAAGTTATTCCACTGTGGGCTGACTATGATATCACTGACGAGTTTGATAATGCGGGGAGTAAGGTGAGTGGAATGCATGGACAGGAAATAACCCATGTTGCAGTTTGCCCTTATCCGTTTTATTCTGTTATAATCAATAGTGATGGCGAAGTAACGAGTTGTTGTGCGGATTGGGAGAGGAAATATGTATGGGGTGATTTGAAGACAGCGTCGTTTAAAAAAATATGGAATGGAGATAGGGCCAAAAATTTCTTCCGTATTATGCTTTCACGTCATGGACGCGAAATTTTACCTATGTGTAAGACCTGTGTGTTGCCAGACTATGACTGTAATGACAATATAGATGCAAATGCTGAGGTGATTTTGCATCGGTTGGAAATGCTGCGGTAAACTAAAATTATTCTGGTCAAGCATTTTTGTAGCAGTACAACCTACAATTTTAAGAATGATATTGATCTTCATATGTTGTTCAATAATTATGTGGCTTGCCATGGTTATATCAACCATAGTCAAACTCTTCGATGAATGGGTAAACTCGTCAGCGGTATCTTTGTAATGTAATTTTATAAGCTTGGTTTTCAAGGCCACTCTATTGGTGTGTTATTGTATGGGGAGCCTGCGCCTTGCTCATGTTTTGTTGGATTCCTTGTGGTGAACAGAAGTACTAGACAGCAGTTTTAAAATTAAATTTGAGTATGAAACCTATAGAAAATAGACATAGTAAAATATGTAATCAACCGGATTAGGGCATTTATTCCGTGGATGATTATGCTAGTGAAATATTAGAGCGATTATGCTGATTTGGAGGAATGGAATTGTATAGATTGTATTGTCCGATTTGTGGAGAAAAACATGATTTGAAAAAATTGTTTGAACGAAAATTTGCAGTTGATACACAATTATTTCCTTTTGAGAGTTATGATATTATGTTTTGTAAAAAATGTGGGATGATATATGCAGGAAATATCGATTCGAATCGAGGGTGGAATGAGTATTATAGCGATACATCTAAGTATGAAAATGTTAATATGAGTGTTCCGTTATCAACAATTTCTAAATATAAGATTGAGATGGATATTTTCCAAAAATATTTGTCAATTAATACTAGAGTGATAGATATAGGATGTGGCAATGGAAAAATGCTTTCACTTATGAGGGAAGGCGGGTTTAAGCATTTGACAGGAGTTGAAATATCAAAAAAGAATATTGAATTTATAAATACTTGCTACGGAATTCCAGCCTATGTTGGTGATCTTGAGCATTTAGATGCTTTAGGGGACAATAAATTTCAATTAGTAATATTGAATGGTGTTTTAGAACATGTATTGAATTTGCAAGCAAGTATTGCCAATGTTTTGCAATATATTGTGGATGGTGGGTATGTATTCTTAGCGGTACCAGCTTTAGAACAATTTATTTATTATACTAATTTATATCAACAATTTAGTTCGGAACATGTAAATTATTTTAGTAAAATATCTTTGAAGAATTTACTGGAGCGATATGGATTGGAATTATGTGAATATAGAAATGCCTTAGGAACGGGTTTTAGTTTATGGAAAAAAACCAAAGTGTTTAATATAAAATCTGTATGTTTTGATAGGCAAGGTGAATATCAAATCAACAAATATTTATCAAATTGTCATGATTTATTTATTCGGGTAAAAAGAAGATTGATGGAATTAGGAGGAAACCAAAAGTTATACATATGGGGAGCGGGAACACATACAGCAGTACTTTTTCAACTGGGAGTATTAGATGATTTCGATGTAATGGGCATAGTAGACGCTAACATAAATTTTACAGATTATAATGCGTATGGACATAAAATAATTTTTGCTGGAAATTTTAGGGATGAACGATATCCAATATTAATTTCATCACAATATTCACAAAATGAAATTGAGATATATATAAGGAATAATTTAAAACTTAAAAATCAAATTATAAAATTGTATACTGATGAGGAGGTAGGAACTTGTTATCCGGTATAAAGAAGGGGATAATAGCACGCATGTTAATATAAAATTGATAAATATTTTAATGAATTATGCAATCGTTTTTGTAGCATCTAGCAGCATGGTTGGTTATATTTTGGTCAAGTCTTTTTGTAACAGTACAACCTGCAATTAAAAAAACGTCAATAAGTTTCATAAGGTGTTTGAAAATTATTATATGCATGTGGTCTATAGGTAAATTATTCAATAGAGCGGATGATATCTTCGTCTGTATGGTAATAATGCCATTCTATTTTATAAGATTGTTTTTCAGGGTGTTATAATAACGTTTTATCGATGTGTTATTGTATGGGAAACTTGCCTTACTCCTAATATTTAAATGATGAGTTAAAGCGGCGGTAGATTAATTTTGTCAGATGATGAAATTAATAGAATATGGTACTTGAATGCAATTGAAGCAATCTGGTAATATGTCAACCCCATAAAAGAAAAGATTTCAAAAGGATTACCAGAAAATAAGTACACTTAATAAGACTTTCCTTTCAAATTAAAAAAAGAAAAGTATGTTCGAAAATATTAAGCTTGGACTACTCTGTCTGAAGAGTAGAGCTGATGATTGGCCAGCAATCCAAAGATCAGTCGGACAAATTTTCGAGCGGTAAGAGCGAGTGCACGTTTATGCTGATGAATTTTTACTTCATCATATTTTTTCTGGTAGAATGCAGCGAATTCGCCGCAGTGATTCTTTACATGGCTGGTCGCTTCAATCACGTAATACCTGAGATAGGCATTGCCAGCTTTTGAGAGTGGTGTATCATCAGCCTGAAAGTTTCCTGACTGATTCTCGCGCCAGACGAGGCCCGCGTATTTGGCCAGTGCCTCCTGGTTCTTGAATGCATCGATATAACCAATCTCAGATAGGATACCGGCAGCCATGACCGGCCCGATTCCTGGAATGGATAAAAGGCTTTGGTAAGCATTGGGGTCAATCCCCTTGAGCGTCTTCTCGATGGCCTTATTCACGGCTTTGATCTCAGTTTCATAGGTNGAGANNAGTGTGAAGGATGAGGCNATGGAGACCGTTAACGGCTCATACAGACATTTATCCAGCCGATAGGAGTTGCGGGCCGCCTGCTGAAGCAGGGAGGCTGTTTTTTCCGGGTTTGGGAACCGATTATGTCCCTTTTCGCAGATGTAGCTGATGAGGCCTTCTGTAGGCATTTCAATGATCTCTTCCATCGAGAGAAAGTCGGTTAGTACCGAGGATGCCGTAGCCCCGAAGCTATTGGAAAAGGGCTGATCTTCCGCATCGAGCAGCGAAAACTCGCTGAACTTGAGGAAAATATTAGAAAGCATGTAGGCNTTTTCGCGTGTGAGNGCTTTGGCCAGATGCAGGCGATGCCTGGTCAGTCTTTGCAGAGCAAGGAACTGGCTGCCACGCCAAGGATTGGTAGTAATCCGGTTGGCACGAGCGAAATCGGCGATGACAAAAGCATCGACATAGTCGTTTTTGCCAAGGTCAATAAAGGACTTCTTGTAGTTCTTGATGGCCTTCGGATTCAAGCAGTATACCGCAGTGTGGAACGAAGCAAGGACGTCACAGGAGGAGAGGTAGTTTGTGACATGTACGCCGTAAAACGAAGTTGATTCGAGAGCTACCACGAGTTTAGTAAGGTCCTTACGGGAACGCAGATAATCTGCGAGCCGATTGGCAAGTTTCACCGCGCCGGGTTGATTATTGCCGACCGCAAAGCTTTGAAGCGGCTTCTGAGATTCAAAATCCAGGAGCGCGACAACATTACTGCGGGAGCTGATGTCAATCCCAACAAAAAGAGTAGAAAGAAGATCCGCCTTCTTCAAAGTAAACCACCACCTTTCCGGCTAAGCATTGGAAAAGTGAACAAGGAATTATCCTGATCTTAATTGCTGACCGCACCCTCGCTAATAAGCATTCACCCGTGAGAGGCAACGTTGCTGGAAACCACTCTCGCCCAGGGACGCAACATCTGTGTAAGCGGTATTTGACAACTAAGGCAGGCGTCAAGCTTCTTGAGCAGTCACCGATAGGTGCCGCAGGAGGTGAAAGACGTAACCTTGGCCACAAATCTCTAAAAGTAATTGTAGCATCAGGAGTTCCATATTAGAAGTTTTTAACTGGTAAGCAAGGCGGAAATCTTGCTTACAAAATATATTATACGAGGAGGGGCTTGTGTGGGGAATAATTGCTATGAATTTAACGGTGGTAGCTATGATAGCAATAAAAATATACAGCATCAGATGAAAGAGGATGAATTTCAAGTTACGGTAACAGGAGATACTTTTCAAACTGATGGTTATGAAAAATATGAAGTTTTTAGCAATAGGTTACATGATTTATGCAATCAATCTCATAAAATGAAATTTTTGGGAAGATTTTTGTTGGATGAAAGCAATCATAGTGATTTTTCAAAGTATCGTTTATGTCAGTTTTCATTGACAAACGCGGATCTTTTAAGATTAGATAGTAAATGCTTTGCTGATTTTAAGGGGGGAACACTTAAAGAAGAAGGATACCATCCTTATGTGATAGAATTATTGACTACTCTATTAGAAAAAGATGTTTTATTTATAAAAAAGAAACTGTATAAAGAAAAATGGTTAGAAATTACATTATATGATAAAAGACCACAAGCGGAAGGACCTTTTTTTTACGGGTCGTTTGTTTTTGGCGCTAGTCCATTGTGTCGTCGGAGAAAATATTTTGCAGTAAGTAAGGTTTCTACAGAAATGAAATATTTATTAAGTGAGGTCAATACGGTTGTAGACTTTTGTGAAGAATTGATGGAGAAGTATGTAAAACCTCACGCTCAATGTCAAGGTAGTTGTCAGTAATTCTTCAAATTTTATATGTGCATCTACTGACTATGCTCCAGATTCGACTGTATGTTCGAAGTGGGCAGCATAATCTTCTTCTAGGACTGTTTTGTCAGGATTCAGGAATACGATATCCTCTAATATCCAGTCACGTGTCTTGCGACCATTCCAGCGTTCTGGATGGGCCTGCTTGGCAGCAAGGTAGACTTCATGTCGCTTGGTCAGGATAGCATCACCTTCTCCATTGTGACGCTGAGCCGGTGTCAAAAACTTAATCCCACTATGGTGGTGTTTACATCGATACCATTCAACAAAGCGTTGACACCATTCTCTTGCAGCTTCTAGCCTTTCAAAGCCTTTAGGCTGGTAGTTCGGACGGTATTTCAAGGTGCGGAAAAGTGATTCAGCATAGGCATTGTCATTACTGACCCGAGGTCTGCTGTTGGACGGTGTAATACCGAGCGCATAAAGCGTTGTCAGCATTGTTGCTCCCTTCATAGGGCTTCCGTTATCTGAATGCAGAACGAGGGGGCTGGTCGTCAGGCGTTTCTGTTGCAGTGTCGCTCGTTGTATCAGTTCGCTGGCATGCTCAGCGGACTCTTCCTGCCACACTTCCCAGCCAACAATGTCGCGACTGTACAGGTCAGAAATCAAATACAGGTAGTAGAATGTTCCTTTCACCGGTCCGTTAAGATATGTGATGTCCCACATCCAGACCTGGTTCGGTCCCGTTGCATAATGAGTAGAAATCTTACGTTTTACTGGAGCTGCAGCACGGCCGCGACGGCCTGCCATTCCTTTCTGACGAAGAACCCGGTAAAAGGTGGATTCTGAGGCGAGGTACTGCCCCTTGTCAGCAAGTGCTGGTACAATTTCACACGGAGGCATATCCTTGTAGTCTTCCTGGGTAACCGTATCGATGATTTTCTGGCGTTCATTCTCACTTAGTTTGTTGGCAGGAACCGATCGTTTAGCAGTCGGCCGTAAATCGGAGATGTTTCCATGTTCTTTTTGTAATTTTTGCCAGCGGAAATAGGTCCGCTCAGTAATGCCGAGAGCCTCACAGGCCGCAGCACAACCAGCACCATGGTGCATAGCTTCTAAAATCAGCTGTACAGCATTTGCGCGATCTGAGGCGCTGATCATTCGTCCTCGTTGTCCCCCCAGATCGCATCGGCTTTTTTTCTTAGAACGAGTAAAGCTGCAGTTTCTGCTAGAGCTTTTTCCTTACGGGCAAGTTCTTTTCCCAGCTTACGGTTTTCCCGCTCGGTAGCCTTGAGTTCCTTGTGCAAACGGGCAGCTTCTTTTGCGACACCGCCATTGGCATTCAGGCACGCATCGCGCCAGGACTTGATCTGATCGACATAAAGGCCTTTCTTGCGAGCATATTCTGCCAAGGCTTCTTCATTCATACTGGCTGTTTCAACGACGATGAGAAATTTATCCTGCGTACTCCATTTGTCAGCAGGGCGTTCAAAGTCGCTGGCAGATGTTCCGTCTGTCTTTGCCTTTGCCAACCAATTGCGAAGGGTTTGTTCAGAGATTCCTTCGGCAGACGCCACCTTACTGATGGATTCATTCTGTGGAGGAAGTAGGCGTCGTAACACCGCCTCACGAAGTTCATTGCTATACTGCATGGTTGTCGAGCTCCTTTCTGTGATACTCATCTATGGTAACACAAAAGCTTTCATCTATCACTGACAACTATGCTAACACACAGGGCTCAATGCCTAGTTGATCAATTTGAAAGTATAACAAATAGTGCTGAATCCTTAGAGGGGCACATTTATAATGTTGGGCAAGGAAATTGTATTCGGATAGATATAAATACCAATAATAACAAAGAAACAATATTTTTTGATGTAGGGATGTCTCTTTTTATAATGGAACCATGAATTAAGACAACTTCGAAACTACTTCTTAATGTGAATCTCGTGGTATACTGGAGGCGATCAATGAAAAGGAGATAATCATCATGTCACGCACGCGCCGTCATTTCACATCGAAATTCAAATCCAATCTCGTCATCGAGCTGCTCAAGGGTGAGAAAGACCTCAACACGCTGGCGGCTGAGAACGAAATCCTGCCGAACCTCTTGCGGAACTGGAAGAACGAGTTCCTCAGCAAGGCAAGCATCATATTCGATGATTCCAGAGAGGACAACCTCAATCAAAAACTCGAGACCGAGCGGAAGGAGAAA
>JGI20225J20221_1001546_pt3 | contig 19205 bp, 15 predicted proteins | sample BioMet4_FD_20221 | JGI IMG/M metagenome (IMG submission 20221) | reverse complement strand
CGACGACCTGGCCTTCAGTGACATCAACCATGCCGAACAAGAAGTTCTCGCGAAGCGCTCCCTCGAATATCCACGTGTCTTGGAGCACCATGCCGAACTGCTCGCGTACGTTTTCGCGCGGGACCCCGAGCGTAGATCTCCCGTTGAGCGTGATGCGTCCTCCGTCGACCTCATAGAAGCGCTCGAGAAGATTCACGATCGTGGTCTTGCCCGCGCCCGTTGGTCCCACGATGGCCACCTTCTGACCAGGCTGGGCCGTAGCGGTGAAGTCGTTGATGATGGTGCGCCCCGGCTCATATCCGAAGTTCACATGGTGAAACGTGACGCGTCCTTGCAGGTCATGGATGCGGTCNGTCTTGCCCGACTCGTCAGCCACCTCGTCTTCGGCGAGAAACTCGAAGACGCGCTCGCATGCGGCGGCCATGNTCTGCACGCTCGTGGCGGCCTGCGAGATGTTCTGGAGCGGCTGGGTGAACAGACGCACATAGATCATGAACGCAACTATCACGCCGAACTCGATGGTGCCCTGGACAGCGAGGACCGCACCCGTCACGCACACGGCCACGTAGGTTATCATGCACGAATGCGCCAGAAGCCACGAGGTCACCGACGAGCGGCTCATGGGCAAAGCGACCTGATTGGTATCACGTAGATGCCCTCATCCACCTCTCGAGCGTAAGCAGAGAGCCCAACGACGACGGCCATGAATTCGGGGGGATTCGTCTTTGCCCTTGGGTTCTCGCAGAGCTTCTTCCGGAGACGCCTCAGGTTCTCCACGCCTTCGGCGACCTTGTCTTCGCTTACCTTAATCTCAATCGCCGCCCATCTCCCATCAGCAAGCTCGATTATGACATCGGTCTCCAGCCCGGAATCATCGCGATAATACCTCACCGGCTCCACACCCACGTTGGGTAGCGCTGATGCATAGACCAGAATGTCGCGTATGCACAGGTTCTCAAACACAAGGCCGAACGTCTGCCAATCCTTCAGGAGTGCCCCTACACCCATCCCCAACTGGGCTATGGCCAATGACGGATCGGCCAGATAGCGCTTGGGCTTTATGGAGAGCCTCTTGGGAGATCGGGAGGGAGGCACCCAACCAGGTATCTCTTCCAGTAGGTAGATTGACTTGAGGAAAGCAAGCTGCTCTCCTAGCGTCGTCTTCTGGTATGAGGAGAGCGCATTTTGGCGTTCGCCCGTCACATCTTCGATGAGCGTCTTCTGCGTTGCCGCTTGACCGAGCGTCCTCGAAATGGACGACAGGAGCCTCGATACGGTATCGCCACGCAATCCGCGCTTCTCGGCCTCTTCGAGCAGGGCCTTGAGGTACTCCTTCGCAATAAGTTGAGCAGAGGTACAGTCCATCCCGACAGCCTCCGGCCAACCCCCTCTGCACGCAAGCTCTGCAAGTGCGGTCGCATTTTTCGAATCGTCACCCAACATGCCAGGAGCAAAGTGGCCTTCGAAGATGCCTCCGAGAGAGACCGTGCATGCAGAGTCCCCCGATTCCGCCAAGGACATGGGGTACATCCTGACCCTGCCGATGCGGCCAGCCCCGCTGTGCTTTGGAGCATCTTCTCTCTTTTGATCAATAGGAGAGGAAGATCCCGTGAGAATCCACCCACCACGCACGCCACGCTTCTGGTCAATCCTTCTCCTGACAACATCGCGTATAGATGGCACAAGCTGCCATTCGTCGATGACATGGGGCTGACTGCCGAGAGTTATGAGGGAGGGGTCTGCCTTGGCGATGTCGAAGTCGTCGTCGATATAGCTGATGCTTTCCCCGTGCGCCAACGACGTCCAGGTCTTTCCGCACCACTTGGTGCCAGCGACCTCGACAGCTCCAAAGACGGAGAGGTATTTTTCAATCTGAGAATCCGCAATGCGCGGCATGTATCCTTCAGGGGCAAGACCAGTTAATGGCATGGCGTCCCTCTTCCAAATGAAGACACCTATTAAGACTTTTTCCGAATATATTGTATGGCTTTTTCCGAATTGTTTTGGTGACTTTTTCCGCTTCTNGTAAAAGCCGGCTTGATATGACCCTTGTAGGCACAGCGATACAAGCAAATCTACAGTCAGCCATTAAATACTCTCACCCGTGGACGGCCATGCCATTGAGGGATTCGGTCTCCCCCATCTCGCACGTGCTGGCCTCAGTGTCGAGCCAAATCCTCAAACTCGCCCAAGCGGAAGACCAGGGCTGATTGTGTGCGTTTCACGATCCAGGCCTGTGTATCATGGGAAATCGAACTTCAAACACCACGGCCATCCCAGACGTCGTGATTGAAAACGGCCATTGCGACATCTTTTCGGAAGGGTGGTCATGGNCACGATTCTTGAGGCGAAGAACCTCTNCTTCTCATATGCAAGAAGAACCATCTGGCATGACGTGTCCCTCTCGCTCTCNNCCGGAGACATCGCCCTGCCTCTGGGGCGTGAACGGCGCGGGAAAAACGGACGCTGCTCAGATGTCTTGCGGGATGGTCNCNCCCGAACGAGGGGCANGNNGGCGGTGTGTGGNCCGCGACCTGGCAAGGTCAACGCGTCGCGAGGGCTCGGACGTCTTCTTCGTGAGCGATACGCCTCCCTTCTANGAGGACCTGACGGCTCCGCGAACACATCTTGTTCCTGCTCCGCGCGAACGGTCTGAGCGACAGGGGAGGCCCACGCCCTGGAGCTTNCCGACCGTTTTCAACCTGGCCGAGTCGCTCGACGCGTACCCGTCCTCCTTCTTCGAGAGGCATGCGTTACAAGCTCGCCCATCGTCCCTTGCCCTNTCGCTCGCCCCGGCCTTGCTGCTCATGGATGAGCCCCTTATGGGCCAATCGGACCATACCTCTGCGGTCCTCCTGCTTCAGCCACGAGATCGAATTGCTCGCAGCATCAGGCTCGGCGGGTGCTCCTGAGCTGTCACCAAGTCCCTCCGGAGCTTGCCTGCGACCATGCAGCTCGAGATTGGAGGACAAGGTCCCTCGATGTCAAGAAAAGCACCGCGGAGATGATGCCATGAGTTGGGGGGCTCCGTGAGGTCCCTCTGGTTACGCGTTCCGACATCTCAGGACAAGAACCAACAGGTTTCCTCAATGTGGCNGGCACGGACCCTCGACGAGTCGACGNGNCTCACGGACAGGATGTATCTCCTGTACATCGCCCGTCATCATCGTGGTGTGGGGCTTTCCTGTCCATGGAAACGCCCTCATGGGCTTCCACCGCACGAGGCCTTACGTTGCTCTCCCCTGACCACGGCCGGTCCTGTTGCTTGCAACGCTCCCGCTTGTTCCGGCTGTCATCTGTCTCGTCCCTAGCATTCGTGCGCTGCTGACCTCGCCTTACAAGATGACCGAACAAGACATCGCCTATCTTGGCTCTGACCGCGAGTGCGTCCGCACCGCCATCTTCCTCGACGCGGCACGAGGGGCTCTCGGCTATGGCGTCGTAGGTGCCCTCGTCGGGATACTCGTTGTCGGAGGCCTGAACCCGACCGAGTCGGCGGTTCCCATCATCGCCACATGTGCGCTTGCAATGATGGCGGGACGTCTCCTGCCATGGGTGATCGGTCTCTCGCGCGTCTCCCCTACGATTCGGCCGAAGGCCCTCGCTTTGTCGGTATCGTGCCTGCTTCTGGCAATGGCAATCGGCAGCGCCTTCATCCCGCTCGCCGTTGTCGTGACTTCCCCAAAAGGCGAGCTGATGGCAGCGGCTTGCAGGCTCGAGTTTCCGGCCGCGATTGCTCTTGGGTGCGGAATCGCTGCCGAATGGGTTGCGATCGTTCTCATCGCACCCCTCACAAGCATCGTATCCATGATCGACGAGAGCGAGGTCTACGCAGAGACGATGACGATACGGTCGATCGCGCTCGTCTCTCCGCGCACCTATACCCAGATCATTCGCCGTAGGAAGAACGAAAGAAGGGGTCCTCTCGCCTCCCTCCGCATTGGCATGGGACGCGGCGCCCTGCTCTCTCATACGACGCTCTCGGCCATTCGACGCTTTGAGGGACTTGGCGACGTGCTCGTGTGGTCGGCGATCATCGTACCTGCCGGCATGCCGTTCGTCCTAGGGTTTGGGCCCTCCCTGCTCCTCCTGCCATGGATGCTTCTCATCATAAGAAGCTCAGGGAAGCCGCACGAGATGAGCAGGGTCTTTGATGACGATGAAGGAAACCGGATGCTCCGGTCAAACCTTCCGTTCGGCCCCCTGACGCTCCTGGCAATTGACTCACTGCCCGCGCTTGCCGTCGCGTGTGTAGGGTCGACCGTCGGCTGCGTGCTCACGCTCGGCGCCTTCGGGAGCGTGGGGACAGGTATTGTGCTCTCCTTTCTTATCGACGTCGGTACCGTCGTCTGCGGTGGACTGGCCGTGGTCATAGTGCCGTTCATATACCGCAAGATATGGTTTGAGGCCTCGCTGCTCCTGCTCGTAGGAACCGTTGCGGCGACGCCAACCCTTGGTTCGGCAACAATATCAGCAGCTATTGCAGCCGTCCTGATCGCGGCCGGAATGGCAGGCATCGCCTTTGGACGAGACTAGACACGCCGTGCACATGGAGCACGATCAGGGCCTTCGACGATCTCACCGCCCCGGTCCGGAAAAGTGCCGAACGGACTGCCTGATCTGTCAAGACGACCGGTCAACCCCCCCGTCACGCCGCAAAGAAGAACGCGATGAGCAGCCTTACCCCGTAGACAATCACCACAAGACCGCAGGCCAGATTGATGATGCGCAGCACACGCGCGTTGAGCCGCTTGCCAAGCATCGACACCACAAGGGCAAGCGAGGGAAACCATATGAGCGAGGCCATGCAGACACCTGACATGAAGACCACGCCGTTGTCTCCAAACGTCATCCGAGATGCGCCGAGCAACATGGTTCCATCGATGATCGCCTGTGGATTACACCAGGTGACGATGAAAGCGGTGGCAACGGTTTTGAGGACCCCATCGCCAATCCGACTATGTTGAACTGCATCTGGATCCCCTTTTCGCTTCGGTATCACGAGCCCGATGCCGATGGCGATGACCAACACGCCACCGACCAGCTGGATGGCACGCCCGAGCCAGGGAATCGACGACATTGCAAGACCGATGCCGAAGAAACATGCCAGCGAGAGCGACAAGTCGAACACGGTGACCGAGATGACTGCGAGCAATGCTCCAGTACGTCGACGTGTTGAAGCCGAATCAATGACAAAGAGGTTCTGCATACCGATAGGCGCGATATAGGCAAAGCCCATCGTGAGACCTTGAAGCAGAACCGAAAACGACATGAAACCCACCAAACCTTTCTTGTCATGAGAACCAACGGTGCATATGATACGTATCATCTTGGATTTACAGACCAGCCAAAATCAACCGACTTGAACCAACCAAGGAGACCTATCCTATGCCGAAGAGGATCGCGTTTGACGAGTCCTGGAAACCTGATCGTCACTCCACTTGTCCGCTTCACGAACAGATCGTCACCCGGATAAAGGAAATGATCACTGCGGGGGACCTGCCCGTCGGAACACGGCTACCTCCTCAGCGCGACCTGGCAAAGCTGTTCAACGTGAATCGCAGCACGGTGGTCGCAGCGATGGAGGAACTCGCCGCACTCGGCGTAGTCGAGGGCCGAGGATCCGCCGGAACCGTCATTGCCGACGACACCTGGTCGCTTCTCCTTCCCGGCCGCGGCACCTGGCGCGAACGAATCACGGCAGGTGCCCTGCAGGCGAGCACCTCGATCGTGCAGGCGATCAACATCCATGAGTTTGACGAAGGCGTCATACGACTGGGAACCTCAGAGGTCGATCCTCGTTTCTTCCCGCATGANGCCTGGCGGCATGCCCTCGTCAATGCCGCTGATGACCCCCAGTCCTTCGGGTATCTCGAACCGTTGGGATCACCGGAACTGCGCGCGAAGCTGGCCGAACGTCTTATGCGGCGCGGCATCAGCGCTAGCCCGTCAGAGATACTGATCACCTCCGGTTCACTGCAAGGCCTGCAACTGATCGCTGCCTGTCTGCTCGAACCGGGTACGCTCATGCTGGTGGAAGAGCCGACCTATGCACGCTCACTTCAGGTATTCCCCTCAGCTGGCATGACCCTGGCCGGTGTGGACATGGATGCTGAGGGCATGAGCGTGCAGGCCTTGGAGCGCGCCTTGCCCGAACGGACGCGAACGCCACGCGCACTCTATACGATTCCGACAAACCACAACCCGACCGGAGTGACCATGAGCGAGCAGCGACGCGAGGAGATCATGGGACTGTGCCAAAGGCGCGGCGTTCCCGTCATCGAAGACGATGCCTATGGCGAACTCTGTCTGGATGACACGCCGCCCGCTCCCCTGAAAGCACGTGATGAGAGAGGTTCGGTCATCTATCTGGGGACGGCATCGAAGTCCTTCGCAGCGGGGCTTCGCGTGGGATGGATGATTGCATCGCGCGCTGTGGTCGAACGGCTGGGTGATGCGAAGATGCAGAGTGACTATGGAGCGAGCTCGGTATCTCAGGTGGCGCTGACCCAGCTCATTTCCTCTGGCGACTACGACCGCTACCTGCAAGACCTTCTCGCCGAGCTGCGCACACGAAGACGCGCCGCGCTCTCTGCGCTCGAGTATCATTTCGCCGATCTGGCAACCTGGCGCAGACCGACCGGCGGCTTCTTCATCTGGACGACCTTCCGACACCCGGTTCCCACGGCGGAACTGTTCTCGAAGGCCCTCGCCGCCGGTATCCTGCTCAATCCCGGTGACATCTATGGGTTCAAAGCGACCAATTCTCTCCGACTCTCCTATTCCTATGCGTCTTCCAGTGAATTCGCGAGCGGGATCGAAAAGCTGGCCAGNATCGTNCGGGAGCTCATCTGACNGCCCGCGATGCGATCGNGGGACCTGGACATTGGCGTACTACGTGCGGTTCGGTTTTCTTTTGATGGACAACAGTTTGAGATAGTCATCGAAATCACTTGTATCCTCTGAATCGAACATNGACTACGACCGCTACCTGCAAGACCTTCTCGCCGAGCTGCGCACACGAAGACGCGCCGCGCTCTCTGCGCTCGAGTATCATTTCGCCGATCTGGCAACCTGGCGCAGACCGACCGGCGGCTTCTTCATCTGGACGACCTTCCGACACCCGGTTCCCACGGCGGAACTGTTCTCGAAGGCCCTCGCCGCCGGTATCCTGCTCAATCCCGGTGACATCTATGGGTTCAAAGCGACCAATTCTCTCCGACTCTCCTATTCCTATGCGTCTTCCAGTGAATTCGCAAACGGGATCGAAAAGCTGGCCAGCATCGTGCGGGAGCTCATCTGACGGCCCGTGATGCGATCAGCTTTCTTCCCCAGCCTGTTCTGCTTCGAGGCGAGTACGTTGGTCGGTAAGGGACTCGCGGCCGAAGGCGAAGGAGCAGGGGCCCTGATATGAACCGCCCCGTCGCTATTGAAATCCCTAATGGCTACAACGCTTGCGATATTAATATGCGTTTGTGTCTGCCGCTTCGACTATTGTATGAACTGCTTACGTCTTTGCTGAAAGGTCAATGGCACATGTGTCATACAATGCCTCTCGGCGGCCAAAAGGGAGCATAAAAATGGATGACAGGTCATACGTCCTGACCACGATGGACGAGAGCTTCTACGAGCATGCCATCATCGAGCACCTCGTGGGACTCGGCTACACCCATCTCTATGGTCCCGATATCAAACGCACGAGCAGCGCATACCGCGACGCCCTCCTCCCAGAGGTGCTTCCGGCAAGCCTCGTAAGAATCAACTCTGGCCTCCCCTCCCCTGCCATCGACGAGGCCGTCCGCAAGCTGACCAACATCGAAGGCGTCGATCTGGTGGCCAGAAATGAGACCTTCACCGACTATCTCCAGTCGGGGGTCGAGGTCACGTTCTTCGACGGGGACAGAACCAGAAGTGACGTCGTAAGAATCGTCGACTACGAACGACCCGACAACAACTCCTTTCATGTGGTCAACCAGTGGACCTATGTCGAATATGACGAGAAGCGCCCGGACGTCATCATCTTTATGAACGGGATGCCGCTTGTCGTCTTTGAGCTGAAGTCGCCATCGCGCGACAACGTCGACTCCTCGGACGCCTTCCTCCAGCTCAGAAACTATATGAAGGCTATCCCCACATTCTTCTCCTACAATGCCTTCTGCGTCATGAGCGACCTTGCCGACACTCGAGTCGGGTCGATTACCGCGGGAGAGGACCGCTTCGTCCGGTGGAAGACAGCCGACGGCGACTACGCGGCGATCGACCCCACAAAACAGGACAAGTGGACGACCATGCTCGATGGCATGTGCTCCAAAGAGAGGCTCCTCGACATCGTGAGGAACTTCACCTGCTTTTCCAAGGCACAGGACTCCACCGCGAAGATCCTGGCTGCCTACCATCAGTACTTCGGCGTCCACAGGGCCATCGACAGTGCCGTCCGCGCCATGGAGAGCGACGGGAAAGCCGGCGTCTTCTGGCATACCCAGGGAAGCGGTAAGTCGCTTTCCATGGTCTTCTTCGCCCATATGCTCCAGCAGAGAGTCGACAGCCCCACCATCGTTGTAATCACCGACCGCAACGACCTTGATGACCAGCTCTTCGGGCAGTTCGCGAAGTGCAGAGACTTCCTGCGCCAGACACCGCAACACGCCGAAAGCCGTGATGGACTCATCGCGCTACTGGCGGACCGAGAGGCGAACGGCATCGTCTTCACCACGCTCCAGAAGTTCAGCGAGGGAGAGGCTCCCCTGTCGGATCGCCGCGACATCGTGGTCATGGTCGACGAGGCCCACCGCGGCCAGTACGGCCTTTCCGTCACGCTCCACACCGACGGCACTCGCACGGTCGGCGATGCCCTCAAGGTCCGCCAGGCACTCCCCAACGCCTCCTACATCGGCTTCACCGGAACCCCTGTCGAGACCGAAGACAGGAGCACACGGGAGGTGTTCGGCGACTACGTTGACGTCTACGACATGACCCAATCGGTCGATGACGACGCGACGAGGCCCGTCTACTACGAAAGCCGCGTCGTGGCCCTCAAGCTCGACGAGGACGTTCTCGAGCGGATAGACGACGAGTATGCGAGGATTGCCGACAGCACTGACGAACTCGCCGTCGAGCGTAGCAAGCACGACCTCGCAGCCCTCGACAGCGTGCTCGGGGCCCCCGAAACCGTCGACTCGCTCTGCCGGGACATCGTCACCCACTACGAGGAGAATCGTGCTGACGAACAGGCAGGAAAGGCGCTCATCGTCGCCTACTCGCGTCCCGTGGCGATGAAGATGTACCAAAGGATCCTCGAGCTCCGTCCGAGCTGGAAGAACAGGGTCAACGTCGTCATGACGTCCGGCAACCAAGACCCCGAGGAGTGGCGGGAGGTCATCGGGAGCAAGGCCCACAAGCTCGAGCTCGCCAGACGCTTCAAGGACGATGCCGATCCGTTCAAGATCGCCATCGTCGTCGACATGTGGCTCACTGGCTTTGACGTGCCATCGCTTTCGACCATGTACGTCTATAAGCCGATGCGTGGGCATAACCTCATGCAGGCCATAGCGCGGGTGAACAGGGTCTACAAGGGCAAGGAGGGAGGCCTCGTCGTTGACTACATCGGTATCGCCAACGCGCTCAAGAGGGCGATGCACGACTACACGAGGCGGGACCGCGAAAAATACGGCGACATGGACATCGCCAAGACCGCCTACCCGCTCTTCCTCGACAAGTTCGACGCTTGCCGCGACTTCCTGTATGGGTTCAGTTATAAGGACCGCATCCAGACGAAATCAGCCGAGGAGATGGCGAGCACCATCGCCGACGGCACGGATTTCCTGCTCGACCCCAGCAGGGCCGGCTCTCGCAGCGAATTTGTCGCTACCGCGAAGCAGATGATGCAGTCATACGGCCTTTGCAAAAGCAAGGTAGCAGATGACCTCCGACTGGAGGCCGCGTACATGGATGTGTTGCGGGCACAGGTCCTCAAGACCATCATCACGACGCCTGCCGACCCCAGGGTCTCACTTGCCCAGGTCAACAAGCGCATCTCCGCGATTATCGAGCAGGGCGTCCACAACGAGGGCGTCCTCAACCTCTTCGAGAACGACAAGGTGGAGGTCTCCCTCTTCGACGAGTCGTTCCTCGACGAGGTCGCTCATATGAAGCAGAAGAACCTCGCCTACGAGATGCTCAAGAGGCTCGTCGAGGACCAGGTGAGGTCATACCAGAAGAAGAGCGTGGTCAAGGCCCAGAAGTTCTCCGCGATGCTTCAAGGGTCCGTCAACGCCTACCTCAACGGCATGCTCACGAACGCCGAGGTCATCGACGAACTCGTCCGGATGGCCCACGAGATGATGACGGAGCGAGACGAGGGGAAGGACCTCGGACTCGACGATGAGGAACTCGCTTTCTACGACGCGCTCACCAAACCTCAGGCCATCCGCGACTTTTATGAGAATGACGAGCTCGTCGCCATCACCCGCGAGCTCACCGAGACCCTGCGCGAGAACCGTACCATCGACTGGCAGAAGAAGGAGGACGCCAGGGCAAGGATGCGCATGTCCGTCCGTAGGCTCCTCAGGAAGCACAAGTACCCGCCAGATGACATCCCAGATGCACTCGAGACCGTCATGAGGCAGTGCGAGCTCTGGGCAGACTACAGCGAAGGGGAGTAAGGACACATGGCGAAGAAGAGCAGCACGAAGGCCCTCGGCTTCGAGGAGCAGATATGGGACGCGGCCTGCAAGCTACGCGGCAACATTGACGCCTCCGAGTACAAGAATGTCGTGCTCGGCCTCATCTTCCTCAAGTACGTCTCCGACAGCTTCGACCTCAGACACCAGGAGCTCATGGAAGAGAACGATGGGTTCNAGGAGGAAAGGGACGCCTACGCCGAAAGCAACACCTTCTGGATCCCCAAGGAGGCGCGTTGGGAGCGCGTGGCCGCAGCAGCGCACATGCCCGAGGTCGGCAAAGTCATCGACGAGTCAATGAGACGCATCGAGCAGGAGAATGGAAGACTCAAGAACGTCCTGCCGAAGAACTTCGCCCGTCCAGAGCTTGACAAGCGACGTCTCGGAGATGTGGTCGACCTCTTCACCAACGTAAAGATGGCCGAGCGAGGAAACTCACATGACCTCCTCGGCAGAACCTACGAGTATTGCCTTGCCCAGTTCGCCTCCCAAGAGGGCAAGAACGCCGGTGAGTTCTATACACCCAGATGCGTAGTCCAAACCCTCGTCAGCGTCATCGAGCCTTTCAAAGGCAGGGTTTATGACCCCTGCTGCGGTAGCGGCGGCATGTTCGTCCAGTCGGCCGAGTTCGTGAAGGTCCACCAGGGCAGCATCAGTGACATCTCGGTCTACGGACAGGAGTCGAACCCAACCACCTGGAAGATGGCAACGATGAACCTCGCCATCCGTGGCATCGATGCCGACCTCGGCCCCACGAACGCCGACACCTTCTTCAACGACCTCCACAAGACGGAGCGCTTTGACTTCGTGCTCGCCAACCCACCGTTTAACCTTTCCGACTGGGGTGGTGACAAGCTCAGGGATGACCCACGCTGGGACTATGGCGTCCCGCCGGAGAAGAATGCCAACTTCGCGTGGATGCAGCACATGATCCACCACCTGTCCCAGAAGGGCAGGATCGGCATGGTCCTCGCCAACGGATCGCTCTCCTCGCAGCAAAGCAACGAAGGCGAGATCAGAAAGAACATCATCGAGGCGGACCTCGTCGAAGGTATCATCGCCATGCCGACACAGCTCTTCTTCTCGACGCAGATTCCCGTCTGCCTGTGGTTTCTCAGCAAGGACAAGTCACAGCACGGCAAGACCCTCTTCGTCGATGCACGAGAGATGGGTACGATGGTCACCCGTGCGCACCGTCAGCTTACCGATGACGACATCACGAGGATATCCTCGGCCTTCGACGCTTTCCGCGACGGAACGCTCGAAGGAGAGAAGGGGTTCTCCGCAGCCGCCAGCACCGCAGAAATCGCTAAGCAAGACTACGTCCTCACTCCCGGCCGCTACGTCGGCATCGCCGACATAGAAGATGATGGAGAACCCTTTGAGGAGAAGATGACAAGGCTCACGTCCGAGCTCTCCAGGTCATTCGCAGAATCAAACCGCTTGCAGGAGGAAATCAGGAAGAGCCTGGAGGCCATCGGCTATGAGTTGTAGCTATTCTCTTGGCGAACTATGCACCTTTAGTCGCGGCGCAAGTGTGCCGCGTGCGAGAATGTATGTGCAGGGTGATTACATTTACATTCACTATGGTGACCTGTATAAAGGCTTTTCGCTGCGTGTCGATGTGGATTCACCGCAGAAAAAGCTACCGTTCATTCTGAAGTCTGAGAAGATCCGTGAAGGTCAATACTTGCATGACCAGGACATTGTTTATGTGCTCACCTCTGAGACGATTGACGACCTCGGGCATTCTTTCTTATTCAACAATCCCAAAGGTCTTCCCGCAGTAGCTGGAACGGAAACGACCATAATGCACATAACCAGACGCGACCTCGTAATTCCTGCGTACATCAATTACCTCTTGCAGACGGAGTACTTCAAGAAACTGCTGCGGCAGTATGTGAAGGGAATGAAGGTGTTCCGAGTACATCCCGATGACATAGCACATATCGTAGTTGATCTGCCAACCCTAGGCGAACAAGCAAAAATGGTTAGCTTATTGGATGTTCTATTTGAGCAGCAACTCATACTTAGTCGCACAAATGGCTATTTGTATGAGATGTTGGTCGGCCTCTTCAACGAACTAGTCATTGATAGGGACTCGAGTAACTGGACGAATGGATCGCTTCTAGACATCGCGGAGTACCGCAATGGTCTCGCGATGCAGAAGTATCGCCCTGATCAAGACGACAGGGGCCTACCAGTCTTAAAGATTAGGGAGCTGCGCGAGGGGACTTGTGGACCAGAGAGCGAGAGATGCTCTTCTGACATCGATGAGGACATCATAGTTAATGACGGCGATGTCGTCTTTTCTTGGTCTGGTTCTCTGCTTGTTGACATCTGGGCAGGAGGTAAGGTTGGCCTCAATCAGCATCTTTTCAAAGTTTCGTCTTCAAAATATGATGAGTGGTTTTACTATCTTTGGACGGACCATTACCTCGGAAGATTCATTTCCATGGCTGCGGATCGTGCAACAACCATGGGCCACATTAAGCGCTCAGCTCTAAAACAAGCGGTCGTAAAAATACCCGACAAGAGGTCCATGGCAAATCTGAGTCGACTCTTTTCACCCTTACTGGATGAATTCATAGCTAACAAGATTCAATCAAAGCAGCTGGAACACCTCAGAGATGCCCTCCTCACCAAACTCATGTCAGGCGAGATAGACATCTCGAAGGTCGAGGTGCCTACGCCGCCAAATAGCCATTTGTGCGATTAAGAACATCGATTTCCCTTTGTATTGCGACTAGAGGTGAGACAATTTCCTTCTGTCGAGAAAGTATCGGAAGGTCAATCTCGATATTTTCAATCATCTCTTTTGTTAGCGCTTGTCTGGTCGCTCCGGAAGAAGCTAGTTTCAGTAGCTGTTGCTTCATTGATAGTAGTACGCAGAGTAAATAGTCAGAATCTAAAACCGCTCGATCTGGCCTGACAATGCACACATGCTGGTTGACTCGTGCTGGCAACAAATTACAGGGGGCAGTACAAGCCCTAGCTACAGACTCGCCAGTAATGTTGAGGAGAATATCACCCATTTGAACAGAAACGTTTTCTAGCTTTCGAGCTTGCATGTCATCGATAAAAGCTAAACCTGATTTTGAGAACCGCCAATCGAGAATATTCTGACTTCGAAATATCGATGTACCTTCACTTTTATAGGAGTCCTTGCCGCCCCTAGGCGTGGCACCACTTCCGATTTTTGTACAAAGGTTCTTTAGAAGGGTCATCCCAGATACCTCCTATGCGAGGTCTTAACATTCTGTCGACTCACCAATGCGTAGCGCATTGTAGTTTCTATCTTAGCGTGACCGAGAAGTACTTGGACCTGTTCGATTGGCATGCCACGGTCGATAGCGTTCGTTGCCATGGTCCGTCTGAACTTGTGAGGATGAATGCCTCGCATTTCATTTCTGCGACCGAGATTACGGACGATTCTCTCGACCGAGCCGATGGTAAGTCTAGCTCCTCCGTTCCGATCCGATGTAAAGAGAGGCGTGGTTGTGAATCGACTACCCGAGAGATACTCCTGAAGATGAAGCTCGGTCCTTGCATCGAAGTAAACACGTCGCTGCTTATTACCCTTGCCGGTAACAATGCACTCACGCCCCGGGAGATCGACATCTGAGACATCTAGCCTCACAAGCTCACCTACACGCATGCCAGTGGAGGCAAGCAAGTCAACAATGGCAAGATCTCTCATACTTCGACATCCCTCTCGAAGCAGTTCCATGTCCTTATCGGCAATTGTCTCCTTCACTACCAGCGGAACCTTGATACGCTTTATTTTCCGCATGGGGCTCTTAACAATATAGTCCTCATCTTCAAGCCACGAGAAGAAGCTGCTAAGGATGCGCCGGATATTGTCAATCGTTACCTTACTAACGTGGTGTGTGTTCTCAAAGTCGAGAAGATAACGTCGAAGTTCAGTGGTCGTAACAGCCGAGATTGGCATGTTAACCGATGCTGCCATAGCGGTAATCGTTGCCTCATAGTATGCGATGGTACGTTCTGAACAACCTTCCGTACGCTTGGCCTGCAAGAATTCTGTCATCAGAGAGCCATCGTCCATCTCGCGAGATTTACCTTCATCTCCACTTATAACGAGTACCTCCTTAAGGATTCTCATTTGATGACCATCGAGATGCGGCTGCATTTTGAGAAGGATTTGCTGGACCTGAACCGTTTGCATGATTGTCTCCCCACCGACCATTTCCCATGCCATAGTTCGCAAGATGAAAAACGGCCTTAGAATCTACCCGGATAGAAAGCAGATTCTAGGGTGAGCAGAGAGGCGTACGAGATGGCGCAGGGCAAGACCATAGAAATGTTCCTTGCAGAGGGCACTGCGGAAGGATTAGTCACCGCCGAGCTCTCCAATTGGAACGGTAAGGCTATTAAAATCCCACGAGGCGAGGTCGCTGACTGCACAAGAGAAGACATAGCATCAGTTGGTGTCTACTTCTTGTTCTGCAAAGATGATGACGGCGGTGACTCGGTCTATGTTGGCGAAGCCGAGAACGTTCATGCGCGACTAAAGCAACATTTGGCCGATCCGTTCTACTGGAACACTGCGGTCATGTTCGTAGGACGAGACCTCAACAAGGCCCTCATCCGTTACCTTGAGGACAACCTCGTCAGGATTGTACGCGAATGCGGACGTGATCGGGTTCTCACAAAGAACACCTACCAAACCCATCTTAAGGAATCACAGATCTCATCGATGAACGAGTTCATCGATGACGTAAAAACATTGATTAGCGCACTCGGATATAAGGCCCTAACCCCAATGCCTGTGGCAACCAACACCACAACGTACCTACATTGCATGAGTAACAGTGCAATGGGCACGGGTTTCGTGAGCACGGGTGGTTTTACCGTCTTGAAGGGCTCCACCATCTCAGATCACACCGTACCGTCCTTCGAAGCAAGAGGCAGAGCATACTTCGATCTGAGGAATAGATTGACGGGCGATGGCACTATTGTGGACCGAGTTTTCGTTCGCGACTATGAATTCAGCGCACCTTCTGCCGCTTCGGCTGTAATCCTCGGCAGAACTTCCAACGGCAACATCGATTGGCGCGCCGATGATGGTAGAAAGCTGAGAGATTTGCAGCTCTAAGGTCTTCTGGATACAAATGGCTATTTAGCTGCGTAGTTTTTATCTGGTTGACATGAGTACCTGTTGGGTCAAGTCAAACGGGCAAAGAGAAAGCCCGCACCATTGTTGATATGCGCATCATCTCAGCGCGTCACAAAAAGTGAGGGGTGATACGGCTCTATATCTCATCGAGCTCGCTGCTCTCAAGAAGGTATTCGCTGCTTGCAGAGTCGAATGTCATTTGTCGTATGCCTATACCTAAGTCAGATATGACCTGTTCTAGTTTTGCTTTATTCTCATCGGCGCAGCGCAATCCAACGAAGATGGTTTTTGGCTTTGCGTAAACGTAAGGCGCACCTTTTGCAGTTGCGCCTATAGAGCACCGAAATTCCTTCTCGTAGCTCCAGGAAGGATGTTTGACGTTGCATAAGAGCAAGGGAAGGTATACTAGCGACAGGTCATCAATAATCGTTTTATTAACGCCGCTTGCTGTGTTCTTTTGCACCTTGTCGATAATGGTTTCTAGCTGCTTTTCATAGAATCTTGTTAGATCTAGCCTATGATTCGAATATTGTACGGGAAATACGAGTCCCCGGAGGCTCGTATTTTCCTTGTCAGTCATGTCGTATTCAACGCAGTACCCGGCATGATTGTTGGCGTAATGTGCCCACATGGGCATACTGTTCTCGTCGCACGCAGTAAAAGAGGTTATGAGCGCCATGGTTGTCATGTCACCAATTGATCCAACGGGATCAAAACCGAACTTCTCGATAAGTGGCTCTGCTCTATAGAAGTACGCTCGGCAATCAAAGGGGTCGTTAAGGGACTTTACGCTAGCCGCATATACCCGCGATGCCGCTAGAGTCTCGATTTTAGAATCGTTAAGCTCCTGGTTATCGCTAAGTCCGTAATACTTAAAGAGCCTATCGGGAACGTGCAATTTGCAGATATTGAACAGCGATCTGAATGCGTCGTCCTTGTCACTAGTCATTCCCAATAGTTCGATTGCCTTGAAGTAGTCCATCGGATTATCGCGTCTCCACTCTTCGACGCCATAGCCTTCGGTCTTGCCTAGAATCTTCTCAGAAGCATCCAAACTATCATCCTTCCGAAATTAGCGGGCTCTATATTCCCATCATCTGTATCGCAGCGGCACCAAGCACGGCGCCGATCACACCAGTGACTATTGGCACGACGATGTTCCATGCGATTTTCTTTACAGCAGGTTCATCTACGATTTCAGGCTGATTCAGCTCGATGTGAAGTACGTCACTGTTTATCTTATAGTTCACGCGCGCTATCTTTGACTCAGGCTGACCAGAAAGATCAATGCCAAGACCATCGAGGTTTCCATATTCTTCTTCTAGGAGTAGCAGCGATTTCAAGACTCGATTCTTCACCTCTGCAAGCGCATCCTGTACAAAAGACACAGGTATTACCTGCTTGATAGAGAAACACTGGACTCCGCCTTTTGATCGCTCTTGCACTTGTGCTGCAAGTATCGAGCGATCGAGGTAGATACTCGAAGCCTTATCATCCAACAATCCTTCAAGAGCTGAAATACTTTGGCCAAAACGTACATCTGCAACTTGGTCCAGTGTTTCTGGATCCAAGAAAGAAGGATTGAGAGGGGCTTTGTCTACTTTTAGCGTGTAGTTGTTAATGCCAGAATAGATGAAACTGATGCTCTTTACGTGTCGATACTCGGGTACTTCAACCTCTGATGAATAGCCTACCAGCTCACTTTCAGTCCATTGTTTGAGCTCATCATTATGCACGTCGTGAGCAATCACCTGCAGGCGCATTAGTGATTGTTTGAGATTCACTTCGTCATCAACTATCGCCTTGATTATTTTGCTCTTGGGCAATCGATATTCACCTTCATCCTTCGTGCGACATCAATGCAAATGATAATTTGGCTGCGCGACGTCGACCTTCGAGACGTCGATCTCTCCGGACATGAGCTTGGGGAGGAGAGCATCTCGCAGACTTGCTAATAAGTATTCTTCCTTTAAGAGGAACTCTCTAAACCGCTGAATGGGCCGCAGTTCTTCCTCAAATTGGAGCGCCCTACCATCGGAATCAAACGGAACCAATAGTTTCGGGATATTGCGAACATTTAATGCATTCATTATCGTTCCAGAATCAGTTTTTGAATCAATTTCCTGCTTCATGTCGGGTGAGGTTAGAGTAGCAACTAACAGCGTCGGGTAATTTCTACTGCTTAATGGCCTGACGCATGTCATATTTCTTCCGAGTGCCGCTGTGACACTTTCGGGTACCTGCGAAGCAGCACCTACTCTGCCTACATTTGTGATCACGCAATCCCCCTGGCGAGCTTCGCATCGTGAAATCCAGTGGTAATAGTCAACATCGGAGATAAAGTATTTAAGTCGATAGACATCGAGAAGACCATCATCCCTAATATTGTCTAGCTGAAGCAGCTGCTTTCCATCGCTATGTCTTGCAGGTTTCTTTGAATGAAGGCAATCAATCACTTCAGCCATTTCTCCTAAGCAAATCTGTCTGTCACATGATTTTGAGTACTGATCGTATTGCAGCCAAAGGTACTCAGCTAAATAGCCATTTGTCAGCGGTCGCTCACACACGTACATAAGTCTCGCACCCCTATGTAAGATATGGAAAGATCGTCCCGACCATTCATCAGCGGACTCGTACAAAGCGAATTGATGTCGCGATCGTAGACACGAATCTCCTAAAAGTTGCAGACGATGACATAACGCGGTTGAACACTATGGGGCAACCTCTGAGCATAGCGGAGAGCCTGTTGGGCAGACGTAACCATCGAGCCCTGACACAGGGTGCCCGCGCTCTCATGCTCCACGATAGCTCTCGCCGTGGAAATGAGCACGTTGGACCAGGCTTCTTGGAACACGAGGAGTCGACTGCCGGCTACTAGAACTCCAGACGGTTGAGCGCATCACCAAAGCCTAGTACACGAGACCTACCCATTACTTGTGCTTGTCCTGCCCCTCGTTGCCACAACCTCGCCAACAGCGCGCGAACTCCTCGGCGGCCTTCCTGCTTGAGACCATGCTCTCTCCCCTGCCACCAATGATACGTCCATTTGCCATGCATCCAGAATACGCCAGATGAAGACAAGGTGATTTATCTGCATCCGACCAGCTTATCAGGGGAGATTTCAAGCAAATTCTACCCTAGATTCTACCCTACGGCCATTTCTGGGCTCTCGGCAGCAAAACAGGCCAGAGCAATTCATACCCTGACCTGCATGTTCTTCTGGAGCCAGCTATCAGACTCGAACTGATGACCCCCGCTTTACGAGAGCGGTGCTCTACCAACTGAGCTAAGCTGGCGCGAGTTATTACTATACGGTTGACCTCCCCCCATTTCAAGCCCGAGTTGGCAATTCTCGGGCCATCCACAGGCGCGTCAGCCTACAGCAG
>JGI20225J20221_1001800_pt1 | contig 19217 bp, 12 predicted proteins | sample BioMet4_FD_20221 | JGI IMG/M metagenome (IMG submission 20221) | reverse complement strand
AGGGAGAGACGGAAATCCTCGCCGCCGTACTCTCCTGCGCGTACAGCTACGAGCTCGTCGCCAAAACGATCCTCCGGAACAATCCGGCGGCGGGGGAGGACCCTTTCTACGGCGCGTGGATTCGCGGCTATGCGTCCGAGAAATATTCCGCCGAAAACCGGCGCCTGCTCGAGGCCTTCGACCGCCTGAGCGCCGACTGCGGCGAAAAGCAGCTGCGCCGTTTGACGGGGATTTTCACCATCTGCTCCCGTTACGAGCTGGCCTTCTGGGAGATGGCCTGGAGCATAAAATAAGAACCGCCCGGCGCGCTGCAGAATGCACCGGGAAAGAACAGGAGGCCGGGCGTCCCAAAGAACGCCCGGCCTCCTGCTTTGTGTGATAATCGCTTTTTATGTCGTGAGCACAGCGCCTGTGCCCGGGGCTGTCCGATAATGGGGCAAGATAACGCCCCCGGCGCGGGCTTGGGTTACCGGCCAATTTTCTGCACAAAGCGCTGGAGGATCGCCGCGACCTGCGCGCGGGCGGCGCCGCTGCCGGGCATCAGACTGCTGCCGCTGCCCTTGACCAGACCGCTGTTTACCGCCCAGGCAAGGGCGGATTTCGCGTAGCCGGAAACCAGGGCGCTGTCCGTAAAGCCGTCAAGAGACGCCGCGCCGCCGACGTCATGGCCCTTGAAGGACGCATAGCGGTACAAAATCGCGGCCATCTGCTCGCGGGTGACGGCGTCGTTCGGGCCGAAGGCTGCCGCGTCGTAGCCGGTCACGAGCTTGTTGGCGGAGGCCCATGCGACCGCCTTGGCGAAGTAGGCGTCGGCGGGAACGTCGGAAAAACGCATGGCGCCGTTCACGACAGGCTTGCCCGCCATGCGCCAGAGGACGGTGACGAGCATGCCGCGGGTCATCGTGGTTTCGGGGCTGAAGGTCGTGTCGGTCGTGCCGGAGAACAGGCCGTTCATGTAGGCGTAGGCGGCGCTGCCGTAATACCAGCTGTTCGCCGCGACGTCCCGGAACGGGAAGCTGACCAGCACATACTGGCTCAGGTGCTTGGTCTGAAATTCATATTTGCCGGTTTTTGCGTTGTAGAAGCCGGTCTTGGGCTCGATGCTGCCGTCGTCGTTGATGAACCACACCACGAGCTTGCTTGTGTCTTCGCCGGCTTTCGGCGTATAGGGGACCGCGACGCCGATGCTGCCGCCGCCAAAGGCGGAGACATTTTCGCCGCCCGCGAGTACGGTGACGTCGACGACAAGCGCGGTTTCGGCCTGCACGCCGAGGACTGCCTTCTGGGTTTCGGTGAGCTTTGCGTTGTCGACCTTAGCGACGGAGACGGTGACGTCGCCGCCCTTGTCGGAGACGGCCGCGAGGGCGGTCTTGTCGAGGGTGACGGTGCCGGCGGGCAGCGCGACCTCGACGCCGGTTGCGCTTGCGGAGCTGTCGGCGGCGGCGATGACCTCGGCGGGGACGGTGGCGGCGCTGACGTCAAGGCTGGAGACGTCCATCCTGACGGTGCCGACGCTGCCGGTGCCGGAGGCGATTTCCTTAATCTGCGCGTCGCTGATCGTGACGGCCGCGGTGCCGTCTTTGACGGTGGCCTCGACCTTGACGCTGCCCTCGCCCGAGGAAACGGGAATGGTCACCTTGGCGCCGGTGTCGGTGGAGCCGGTGTCGGTGGAGCCGGTGGAGCCGCCGGAACCCGTTGCGGCGGACGCCGCCGTGAAGGTGCAGCTCGTCGTCAGCGCGGCAGGGCCGTAGAAACTGCTGCCCTCAAAGGAAACGGTGACTGCGTAGGTTCCGGCGGGGAACGGAATGGCGCTGGGCGCAAGCTCAATTTCGGCGACGCCCTCCGCATCGGTCGTGCCCCGGACGGTTTTGTCGATGCTGCCGCCCGCAAAGCGGAAGGCGACAGGCTGCCCGGCGAGCGCATTTCCGTCCGCGTCCTTCAGCGTTGCAGAAACGGAGAAGGTCTGGCCCACAGTCTGGGCCGCCGGCGTGAATTTGACGTCCGAGAGGGCGGCGGCGGGGCTGAGCTTCAGGGCCGCCGCCGCGCCGGTGGGATTGTCGTTTTCGTTCATTCCCAGCGTGCCGCCCCTGGCGACGACGCTCCAGAAGGTATATTTACCATTGACGCTCTGATACTCCATCGTGCCGGGGAGATTGGCAAAACGGAACGGGTTTTCGGAACCGCGTCCCATGACTGCCGCGGCCATGCCGGTGGCGTCGAAGGAACTGGCGGAGTCCACGGTGAAGCCGGTGCCCGCCATAAGTCCGGTGTAGCCGTTCACCGTGAGAGATGCGCCCCCGGTGACGGAGCCGGTGCCGGTGAGCATCAGGCCCACTTGATTACCGGTGAAGGACGCCGAAGCGTGGTCGGTGATGGCGAGGTTCTTCATGACGGAGTAGCTTTGTTCATCCGAGGCGGCCAGTTTGGTACTGCTGCCGGTGACGGTCAGGCTGCAGCTGTCGCCGCCGGTGATTCTCTTGGAGGACGTCACCTGCGCGCCGCCGTTTATGATCAATGAAGTGCCGGCAATGTCGATCCCGCCGACAGCCAGCGAGCCGGGGCCGGCGATCGTCAGCGTGCGCGCTGTGTTGGACTGAGAGATTTCTCCCATCCGGCTGGCGGCACCGGCCAGCTCAATCGTTACGTCGTAGTGCGGCAGGGAGAGTTTGGCGTCTGTCTGTGCGCCGTTCAGCGACAGCGTGCCGGAAGTGAAGGTGTTGCCGCTCAACGTCGGCTGCCAGACGGCCGTGCCGCTGTCCGTGAGAAAGGTGGTTTTCACCCTGTGGCCGCTCAGATCAAGGCCGCCGGACGGCCAGTCCATAATGTGGGCGTCGCCGGCGGCTTCGGCGGTATTGTAGAATGTAACGGTGCTGTCGATATTCGTTTGTTCCTCCTTTGCCGGGTACAGCGTGCACGTCCCGATGACACAGCCCGCGCCGGTGAGGGTCAGGGTATGGGGGCTTTGGAGAGTGCCGCAGTCGATGGCGTTTGCGCCGGTTTTGCCCTGGATGACCATGCTGCCGGCTTTGACGGTCACGTCGCCGCCGTCACATTGGATTGCGGCGTTGTTGCTGCCGTTTGCGGTCAGGTTTACGCTCTCGCAGCTGCCGCCGGTGGAATTCGTGATGGTGACGCCCGGGGTGCTGCCGGTGCTTTGCAGGGAGACACCATTGGTGCCGGTAATCGCGACACGATTGGCTTTGATGGTCAGCGCGCCGGTGTTCCAGCCGTAGGGGCTGGCAGAGCTGACGGTTCCGCCCGCCGTGACGGTGACGGGCACCGCGTAGGCGTAGACGGCGTAGCCATGGGCGTTTCCACCCACCGCGATGTCTTTCGCCGCAGTAAGAGACACGGATGTCGAAGCTGCGATGCCGTGGTAGCCGCCGACGACCTGGACGCTGCCGCTTTTGGAGGTCAGGACGACCGCTGCGCCATTGATTCCATTGCTGCCGCTGGTCACGGTGACGTCTTTTTCCGCGGTAATGCTGATATTTCCGACGCAATCAACGGCCGAGTTGCTGCCGGTCACGTTCAGCGCGCCGGCAATGCTGATCGTCAGCGTGCCGCTGGTGCAGTTGATGCCATGGCTTCCGCCTCTTTCAAGGTGACTGCCGCCGCTTACAAGGAGACTGCCGCTTCCGCCGATACTTAAATTATTAAGAGCATAAATGCCGTGGCCGCGCGTCGCCGCCTTCAGCGTGTTGTCGCCGGTGACGGAGATGTCCACCGGGGCGTTCGGCAGCGTGATGGCATTGGTGGAGGTCGTGGCGTTCGCCGACGCGTCGATGGTTGCGCCGACCAGCTCCAGCTTCGCGTTGGCGGCCGCTGCCGCTGGGGTGAAAATAATGTAGCCGCTGCCGGCACTGTAGCGAGTGACGGCAGTGGGGGCAGTGGTCAGATCGAGTCCGCTTCTGCTCACGTCGCCGCCGATGGTGACGCCCGCGGCCGTTTCGTCTGCCGCCGCCGTGGCGGGCAGCAGGATCAGTGCTATGCACAGGCACAGCAGCAGGCTCATCAGCCTCTTTTTCATATCTTCTTCCTCCAACTTTCTGTTTCTTTAGATGGTATTCAAGCTCCAATACAAAGTCCGCCGGCGCCGCCATATACGGCGGGGTGCCGTCCGGCGTTTGCAGGATGCCGTTTTCCTCCGGCGCGCAGCCTCTGCAGCCCGGTCGAACGTAAGCTGCGCGCCTTCTGCCAATGCCTTCCTGCATGTTAAAAATCAGTCATTTCGGATTATATCAGGTAACCGGACGATCTGTCATCCTCCCAAAGGATGAGAGAGCCCGCTTTCCCGGTGCTTTCCCTGGTAAAAATTTGTGCGGCGCGCCGGAAACGCCTGCCCATCTGCAGAGCGGAAGGCTTGCTGTTTTGCGTTGGAAGAGATCAAGGTCTCTATACCGGCCTGGCTGAAAGGGCGCAAGGTTCGCATCCGAGAGGCCGGGAGCCCGAGCTTGTTATGCCGCCGCATAGCAAGCCCTGCACCCAAACCAAAAACGCATCCTCTGCCGCGAAGGCAGAGGATGCGTTTTTACCGTTTTAAATTTTGACGCCGGAAGGGGAACGGCCGGGGGCCTGCCGCGCGGGGGAAATGCGAGCCTGCGCCGTCACGCCAGCAGCAGGGCGAGCAGGAACATCGCCTGCGCGGCGGCGTTCGTGAACTGCTCGAGCCAGTTGCTCCGCGGGTCGTTCTTGTCCAGCCGGAAGGCGAAGACCGTCATCAGGAGGATCCCGGCGCAGCCGAGCAGAAGAAACACGAGGGACGGCATGGCAAGCAGAGATCTGACCAGCGCGCCCCAGGCTGCCGCGCTCAGAAAGACGCTCAGGAGCATCAGCACAAAACCTACTGGCATCAGGACGCGAAAGAGCTTTGGCAGCACGGCCGCGTCCTTTTTTCGCAGCGCCAGGACGAATTTCCACGCGACCTTGCACGCGCCCGCGGCCGTGCTGAAAAGCGCGCCGGCCAGAAAAACCGGGCTTCCCAGCTTGCAAAAGAGGAGAATCCCGCCGGCCAGAAACAGAAGGACCGGCACCGCGTCCACCAGCGCCATGCGCAGATCAAAGCCCTCGTAGTTTGCATTTTTATCGCTCATTGTGTTACCCTCCCGGCAGCCGAAAACGGCTGACCATGCGGCGAAAAGAAGCCCGCCGCCGGTGCGGCGGCAGAGGCGTTCTGAAAGAAGAATTTTTATAATTATATCATAAAATAAGGAAAGGCGCCATAAGCCGCAGGGTAATTCTAAAATAAGAATTATTCTTATTATTGTGACTTTCTCACGGAACTTTCTGCAAATAGGGAGTATAGTACAAATACAAGTTCAAAACAAGGAGGGCGATTACATGAAACAATATGCATGCAGCGTCTGCGGCTACGTCTACGACGAGGCCAAGGGCATCCCGGATGCGGGGATCGCGCCGGGAACAAAATGGGAGGCGCTTCCGGCGGACTGGAAGTGTCTGCTCTGCGGCGCGGCCAAATCCCTGTTCCGGGAGATCGGCGCGAAGGCCGAGGCGCCGAAAACGGCCGCGATCCTCGAAACCCCTTCCGATGAGAAGGAGCTCACGGCGCTGGAGATGAGCGCGCTCTGCTCGAATCTCGCGCGCGGCTGCGAAAAGCAGTACAAGGCGGAGGAGGCGGCCCTGTTCACGAAGCTGGCGCAGTATTTCAAAGCGGCCTCCGCCCCCGCGAAGGAGCCGGACATGGGAAAGCTGCTGGAGCTTATCGACCGCGACCTCGGGTCCGGCTTCCCCGCGGCAAAGGAAGCGGCCGGCGCGGAGACCCGCGACCGGGGCGCGCTGCGCGCGCTCACCTGGAGCGAAAAAGTCACCGGCATCCAGAAATCGCTTCTCGAGCGCTGGCAGGAGGAGGGCGACGCCATGCTGGCCAACACCGGCGTGTGGGTCTGCACCATCTGCGGCTTCCTCTACATCGGCAGCGAGCCGCCCGCGCTCTGCCCGGTGTGCAAGGTGCCGNGCTGGAAGTTTGAAAAGGTCGAAGGGAGGGCCCAGTGATGTCTGAACAATATGCCGTGAGAAATATCCGCCTGTGCACAAAGGACTGCCTCTGCCTGTACGTCTGCCCCACCGGGGCCACGGACACCGAGAACAGCATCATCGACACGAACAAGTGCGTCGGCTGCGGCAAATGCGCCGCCTCCTGTCCATCCGGCGCAATCTCCATGGTTCCGAAGGAGCTGCCGCCTCAGCAGGCGCATCCGGACGCCGTTCTTCGCGCCATGAACGCGCTGCTGCGCTCCAAGTCTGAGCAGGAGCGCATCGCCTCGGGCCTTCCCGGCGTGCTGGCCGCGGCGCTCGGGAGATCCTCCCGCATCCAGGCCGAGGATATTGTCCGCGAGGCGGGCTACATGCTGCCGCAGAGCGGAAACGCCCGTGCGTTCCTGAAGAATCTGATCGACAACCCGCCCTCCGCGGATTTCCCGAAGGACGCGGCCGAACAGCTCCTGCGCCTGCTGCCCTGCAACGAGGCGTAGCGCAGAGCCGGAAGGCCCGCCCGGATTTCCGGCGCGGCCGACGAATAAAGACGCAGACCCGGCAGCGGCACAGAAGCCGCTGCCGGGTCTTGCCCGTATGTTCGGTAAAAGCGCCGCGCTCAGCCGGACTGCCGGCCCTGCAGGATCGCCCGGTTCAGCACCGCATAGAGCTTTTCGGGCTCGATCGGCTTCGTCAGATAGTCGTCCATCCCGGCCTCCCTCGCCCGGCGGACGTCCTCCTCAAAGGCCTCCGCGGACATGGCGAGGATCGGGATCGTCCGGGCATCCGGGTGACCGGCCGCGCGGATCTGCCTGGTCGCCTCGAGCCCGTTCAGAACGGGCATGCGGATGTCCATCAGGATCGCGTCGAAGCTACCGGGCGGCGACTGGAGAAACCGCTCCGCGCCCAGCTTTCCGTTTTCCGCGAGCGTCACGAGCACACCCCGATCCCGGAGCTGGAGGGCGGCGATCTCCGCGTTCAGGTAGTTGTCCTCGACCAGCAGAACGCGCCTCCCGGCGAGGCGGAGCGGCGCCGCCTCGGCCGCCTTCCGTTCCGCGGCGGCCGCGGCGCGGCAGACGACGGGCAGCTCGACCGTAAACCGGGAGCCCCTGTTCACCTCGCTCTTTACCTCGATCCTGCCGCCCATCAGATCGACGATCCGCTTGACGATGGAGAGACCCAGGCCCGTACCCTGCACGTTGGCGGCCTCAGGGCGCTGCTCCTGCGCGTAGGGCTCAAACAGCTGCGGCAGAAATTCCGGGCTGATGCCGATGCCGTTGTCCTCCACGACAAAGCGCCGCGTCATCGCGCTGCCGGGGGCGGAAATGTTCTCCGCCGAGAAGCGGACGGTTCCGCCCTCGGGCGTATACTTGATCGCATTGGCGAGCAGATTGAGAATGACCCGCTGCAGCTTCAGGCGGTCGATATAAATTGTGCCGCAGGGACACTGCTCCACCTCGGCGATCAGGCGGATTTTCTTCTGCTCCGCGATCGGATGGACGGCCGCGAGGACCGCCTGCAGAAAGCTCCGGCTGTCGGTGTCCTCGAGCTCCAGCTTCATCTTGCCGCTCTCGATCCGGGACAGATCCAGCGTGTCGTTCACGAGATTCAGCAGCAGCTCGCCGGAGAGCCGGACCTTNTCCAGATATNCCTGCTTCCGCGCGGAGTCCGGCTCCTTCAGCGCAAGGTCGGTAAAGCCCAGGATGCCGTTGAGCGGCGTGCGCAGATCGTGGCTCATGCTGGAGAGGAACGCGGACTTCGCCTCGTTGGCCCGCACCGCGGCCAGCTTCGCGGCGCTGAGCTCCTGGATCTGCCGCTGCGCGGTTTCGTACTGCGCGGTGATGTCGCTCAGGCAGAAGAAGATCGTGTCGCGCCGCTGGTCGAGCCAGGAAAAGACGAACTGCTTGCGGGCGGTCTGCTGCTCGGAGAGCTGGACGGTGAAGGCGTATATGTAATCCTTCTGGCGTTCGAGCTGCTCCGTCACCGTCTCGAGGCGGAGCGCGGCCAAAAGCGTCTGCGTCTGCTCCAGCGTCGGCGTCTTTGTGAGGACCATGCGGAGCGTGGAGTCGTAATCCAGCGTGCTGAGGCTTCGCTGTCCGGCCCCCGGCTCGTTGAGCAGATAGGCGGTCGCCGCGTGCGTGTCGGGATAGAGGAAGCCCAGGTTTTCATAGCCGAAGCCGATCAGCTTGGAGATGATCAGCTTTTCCAGCTCCTGCTCCGTGACGTCGTAGGAGTACATGAAGCACTCGATGTGCCCGCTGGAGGGCGCGAGGAAGGTGTTGGCCTGGAGCTCCACCCAGCCGGGCGCCTGTCCGCGCTTGGAGCGGCGATAGCGGAAGGTCAGATGGCGCTCGCCCTCGTGATACTTCCGGATGAGCGTCTTCCGGCTCGCCAGCTCGGCCAGCGAGGCGCGGTCCTCCTCGCGGTCGATGTTCAGAAGGAAGGAGTTGAGGAGTCCGTCGAACATGATGCTGGCGGGGTACTTCACATCCGCGTCGATGAGCAGCGAGAACTCCAGCACGGTGCCCTCGGTCAGATCGAAGTGCCCCTTGGAGGTCAGCGCGGCGTCGTTCGACTGGTGCAGGTACTGCAGCTCCTTTTCGTAGAGCGTCTGCATCCGCTTTTCATTCGTGATGTCCCGGGAGATGCAGACGGCCGTGCGGCGGCCGGTCCGCTCGTCGCAGATGGCCGTGGCCTTCGCCCGGCGGTAGCTCGGGACGCCGTTCCAGAGAAATCCGTACGTGCATTCGGCGGTGCCGGCGCCGGAGTCGATCTGCCGGTACATTTCGAGCAGCCCCGGGCGATNCTCCTCGAAGATGACGGCCGCCTGCGTCTCCGGGCCGTTTTCGAGGACCTGCGAAAACCCGCGGATCTGGCAGACGTATTTGGTGTAGTCGCTGTCGAACGACATGGTGATAAGACGGCTGGCGGGGTCGTATTCCCAGATCACGAGATCCGCCGAATTGGCGGCCGTCTTGTAGAGCTTCCGGCTCTCCTGCAGCTTCTGCTGCAGAAATTCGCGCTTGCGGTAGTTGAACTGCAGAATGACCAGCATCACGAGCAGGATGGCGATGATGATGCCCGCGGGGATCAGCGTCTGCCGGTTTTCCTGCCAGTAGGACACGGGCCGGTTGACGATGCTGCTGCCCTTCGGCAGGGCGGACTCGGGGATGCCGAAGCGCTTCAGCTGCGCGTAGTCGAATTCGTTGCGGGTCTCCGCGGGATTCACGTCCGTGCCGTGGGGCGAGGCTCCGTTCAGAATATCCCGGACGGTCTCGCCGGCCTGCTCGCCCATCTGCAGATACGAGATGACGCAGCCGCCGAAAAAGCCGCTGCCGATCCCAGCCTCGTCGGCCCGGAAGATGGGGACGCCCGCCGACTCGGACAGGAAGCTCGCCGCCTGCTTTACATTGTAGACGTGGCCCTCGCCGTCCCGGCTCATGATGAGATAGAGCAGGATCGTGTCGCTGCCGCAGGCGGCCAGCCGGTCCGCGATCTCCTTCCGGCTCAGACGCGAGCAGTCCAGATTTTCGAAAGAGAGGGCGGGGAAGTCGGGCCGGATCTGCTCCAGCTGCCCGAGATAGCCGTCCGACGAGTCGGTTCCGTCTGNGATGGAGAGCACTCTTGCGGCCTTCGGCAGGAGCGACAGGGCGAGCGAGATCGTCTGCTTCAGGGGAAAGACCTCGGCCGTGCCGGTGATGAGCGGCTGCTGCGCCGCCTCCTGCGCCTTCTCGATGGAGTTGATGCCCATGAAGACGAGCGGCGTATTCGGGAAGAACGTGTCCTGGTATTTGAGCGCGAAGTCGAGCGCCGCGTCGTCGCCGATCACGGCGGCGTCGAACCGGGTCTCGCGGCAGAGGACCGCCAGATGGGCATAGGTGTTCTGCTCCGCCTCCCGGATCCCGACGTGCTTCGTGTCCATGAAGACGAACTGACGGTTGGTGCTGCCCTCAAGCGCGTTCCGAAGCCCCTGCATCTGCATGGCGACCTCGTACCAGTCGGGGGAATAGGAGCTCAGAAACAGGACGTTGGGCGCGTTGTAGGCGGGCACGGAGGCCTCGCCGCCCGCGGCGAAGGCCGCGGACGCGCTCTCCAGCAGCAGGAAGACGGCGAGCAGGAGCACCGCGCATTTCCCGGTCATCAGTTTTTTCAAGGGGAATCCTCCTTTGCGGAAACGGAAAAGTCAGGCTTCGGGCTGCGAAACGGGGGAATTCAGGTCGCGGAAATTCATGCAGCTCCAGATCACCTCGAAGCCGAGACCCGCGTCCCGCGCGGCGGAGAACAGAAAATGCGTCAGCAGATAGGCGGCTGCGGCGTGATCTGCATGCAGCTCCAGATCGCCGCGCTCGGTCTCATAGTCCAGCAGCTCCTCCACGGCGCCGTTGATCTGCTTCATGACGCCGACGCGCCTTTCCGCGTAGTCGTCCGTAAAGCGCAGGACGCCGATCTTCATGGAGAGATAAGTTTTCTGATAGGCCAGAAACTGGTTGTAGATGTATTCAAATTTGCCGCGCAGCGGCAGGCTGCTCCGGCTGACGCCGCGGATGGAGGCCGGGATGGCGGCGAAGTCTTCAAAGACGATCTGCATGACGAGATCGTCTTTGCCGTGAAAATACTGATAGAACGTGCCCGCCGCCATGCCGCACTGCGCGGACAGCGCCTTGATGTTGAGGCCGCCGTAGCCCTCGGACAGCAGGGCCCGCCTGCCGGCGGAGAGCAGGTTTTCGCGCGCGTTTTCGATCTTGTGAGACATGGCGGAGCCTCCCGGAAGAGCCTGAAATACGGCGTACCTGAATATATTCAGGTACAGTCTCATCATAATATCATAGATGTTAAAAAATACAAGATATTTTCTATCGGCGCCTCCGGTTTTTGGACGCCGGACCGTCCGCCGGGGAAAAACAGTCAGATTCGCCAAATTTTCGGGAGAAATACACAGCCGGAGATAACATCATAAGCAGGACTAATGGGGAAGCGCAGGAACTAACATATCCAGGGCGCTTGAAAAGCGGACGATAAGCTTTTAGAATATGGTCATCGCAAAGAAACCAAATGAGAGACAGAAAAGGAGAGGATATTTTTGAAGAACTTCGGAAAGAAACTGATCGTTCTGCTCCTGACGCTGGCGCTGCTGGCGTCCATGATGACGGCCTTTGCCGCCGGTACCGCCGCGACCTCCAAGGCACTGCCTGCGGATGTGGCGTCGGATGCCTGGTACGCGGAGGCCGCCAATTTTGTCTGGCAAAACGGCTACATGCAGGGCACGAACCTCGGCTTTGAGCCCGACGGCACCGTGACTCGCGCGCAGCTGTTCACCACGCTTTACCGCATCCAGGGCAGCCCCGCCGTGACGAGCACGAGCTCGTTCGCTGACGTCCCCGCCGACGCCTGGTACGCCAAGGCCGCGGCCTGGGCCAAGCAGGCCGGCATCACGGACGGCACCCCCAAGGGCTTTGAGGGCGGCACGCCCATCCAGCGCCAGCAGATCGCCAAGGTTCTGGCGGACTATGCCGCGCTGAACGGCAAGACGCTCAAGAGCGGCAATCTCGACAAGTTCTCCGACGCGGCGCAGATCGCCTCCTGGGCCAAGATCGCCGTCACGATGATGGCGGGCAGCGGCATCATGGCCGGCAGCAACGGCAAGGCCGACCCGACCGGCACCGTGACCCGCGCGCAGCTGGCGCAGTTCCTCTACAACTACTCCAAGGCCACCGAGCAGGTGAGTACGACAGCAAGCTCCGTCCGCTGCTGCTCGAGGGCGCGATGGGCATCGAGACCACCACCATGACGGCGGCGCTCACCGACACCACCACCTACCGCCTGGGCCAGTGGGAATACGTGGCCGGCACCTACGAGGGCTATCCCGTGGTCGTCTGCCGCACCGAGCAGGGCGAGTCCAACGCCGCGGCCTCCACGGCGCTCGCCATGGAGTTCTTCAACCCCGTCGCCGTGATCGACCAGGGCACCTCCGGCGGCCACGATCCCGCGCTGCACACCTATGACATCGTGCTCGGCAAGCAGACCTTCGACGGCAGCGCCTGGGTCTCCACGCAGAGCGCCAAGGGCGCGGGCGTCGACTACAAGGCGATCGAGATGCTGGGCGTCTACGCCTACGACGCGTCCAAGAAGGAATTTACGCAGCAGGTCTATTATCCCGGCGACGAGACGCTCCTGGCCGCGGCCAACGCCGTCAAGAGCAGCTACACCAAGGGCAAGATCGTCGAGGGCAACATCGACACCTGCGACTGCTGGAACAATCAGATCGACCGCATGCTCTACTACTACGAGAAGTTCGGTTCCTCCTGCGAGGAGATGGAGACCAACGCCGCGGCGCAGATCTGCAAGAGCTACTCCGTGCCGTTCCTGGGCATCCGCATCCTCTCCAACACCGGCATCTACGGCGAGAGCTTCGACTGGAAGACCGGCGAAGCCTGCCAGACCTACACGCTGAGCGTGGCCAAGCAGTACATCACGAGCTACCTCAAGACGGCCTCCTCCTCCGTGACGGCCAACACGCAGACCTCCTCCCTCAAGTCCCAGAGCTACGACAAGACGCTGCGTCCGTTCATGATCCAGGGCGCCATGAACGCCGAGACCAAGACCATGATTGCCGCGCTTGAAAACGCGAAGACCTACACGCTGGGCCAGTACACCTACGTGGCGGGCACCTACCACGGCTATCCGATGGTGATCTGCCGCACCGAGCAGGGCCTGGCCAACGCGGGCGCCTCCACGGCGCTGGGCATCAGCTTCTTCAACCCCGCCGCCATCATCAACCAGGGCACCTCCGGCGGCCATGACCCCGAGCTCCACACGGGCGACATCGTCGTGGGCTCCCGCACCGTCAACTACTGCGCGTGGAAGACGGCTGCCTCCGCCAAGGGCGCCGGCGCCGACTACACCGCCTTTGAGATGAACGGCGTCTACGCCTACGACTACGGCGCGGGCGAGTTCACCCAGAGCGTCTATCACAACGGCGACACGGCCCTCATCGAGGCCGCCAACGCCGCCAAGACCACCGTGACCGACCGCAAGATCAAGAACGGCACGATCGGCACCTCCAACGAATGGAACTGCCAGATCGACCGCATCCTCTATCTCAACAAGACCGTGGGCACCAGCAGCGAGGACATGGAAACCGACGCCGCCGCCCAGATCGCGCAGACCTACAACGTGCCGTTCCTCGGCATCCGCATTCTCTCCGACAATGCGATCTATGAAGAGGAATTCGACATCACGACCGGCGTGCCCTGCCAGACCTATGCTCTCAGTGTGGCCGCCGCCTACATCGACGCGAACCTCAAATAATCCCTCCGGAAAATCCGCCCCGGCAGCCCGCCACAGGACTGCCGGGGCGGACTTTATGCGCGCAGAAAACGCCGCCGCCATTAGAAAAACTTGGATTGCGTTTTGGCGAAAAACAGAATATGATGAAAGGCGCCGGAGCATACTGCACAGGGTGTGCTTTCGGCGCGCAAAATCCATGAAAAACAGCTGATCCGGCGTTTGGCCGGCTTCAGGACAGGAGACCGTCTATGTATCGAATTTTTACGGACACTTCCGCAAATCTTCCGGCCGCGGAGCTGGCCGGTCACGCCATTTCGGTCATTCGCCTGGGCTTCCAGGTGGAAGGGGTGGACGACGCCGAATTTTTCAGAGCGGACGGAGAGTTCAAGGGGCGCGTGTTTTACAGCTGGCTGCGCGCCGGAGCGAACGTCACGACCACGATGGTGAATCTTCAGACGTTTACGGACGCCTTCGAGCCCGCGCTCCGGGCCGGGGAGGACGTGCTGTACGTCGCCATGTCGAGCGGCATCAGCGGCACCTATCACGCCTCCACGCTGGCGGCGGAGGAGCTGCGGGCCAGATACCCGGAGCGGACGATCCTGACGGTCGACACCCGCGCGGCCTCGCTGGGCGAGGGACTGCCGGTGCTCTTTGCCGCACAGGCGAGGGAAGAGGGAAAGAGCATCGAGGAGGCGGCCAGGACGACGAGGACGTTCAGCGAGCTCATCTGCCAGTATTTCACGGTCGCCGACCTGAAGTATCTGCAGAGGGGCGGCCGCGTCTCCCGCCTGAGCGCGAAGATCGGCAGCCTGCTGAACATCAAGCCCGTTCTGATGGGCAACGAGCTGGGCGAGATCGTCATGAGCGGCAAGACGCGCGGGATGCGCCACGCGCTCGCGGCGCTCGCGGAGAAATACGACGAGCTGGCCGCCGACAGAGCGGCGCGCGTCGGCATCGCGCACGCCGACGCCCCCGAGGAGGCCGAGGAGCTCGCGCAGCTGCTGCGCGGCAAGGGCCTCACGGGCGAGATCCTGAGCGTCTGCTACGAGCCGGTCACGGGCGCGCATGTGGGCCCCGGCGCGGTGGCGCTGTTCTTCTCCGGCATCCACAGATAACGAAATGCCCGCTGCAGAGCGGAACGGCCGGGACCAGTTCCTGCACGAAGCGGCAGGGACGGGCCCGGGCCCGACCGAGGCTCTGCAGCGGGTTTCTCAATTGGGTGCGGGCAGATCGTCGAACTCCTCCGGCAGCTCCGGGTCGCGGGACTCCGGCAGACCCTGCGCGATGGCGGGGAAGAGGTTCGCGATCCCGCAGGTCGGCTGGATGTCGCAGGTGCCGTATTCGTTCACGAGATCGAGACAGCTCTCGGGGACGCCGGGAAAGTCGCGGAGCATCGGCGTTTCGTCGAACGGCAGGGCATGCTTGCGCCTGGCCATAACATCACCTCCGGGCATAGCATGCCCGGATACAGGCAAAAAAATGGGGCAGCACTTCGGTGCTGCCCCATTTTGCGGGAAAAATTATTTGTCGTACAGCTCGACGAGCTTCTGCAGGTGCTCGTAGCGCTCCTTGGCGTTCTCCTCGTTCTTGGCGAAGAGATCGGTGGCGCGGTCCGGGAACTCGCGGGTCAGACGGCTGTAGCGGGCCTCGTTCATGAGGAACTCCTGATAGCCGCCCGCGGGCGCCTTGGAATCCAGCGTGAACTTCTTGCCGGCCTCGGCGGCGGGGTTGAAGCGGAACATGTTCCAGTAGCCGCAGTCGACAGCCTTCTTCATTTCCTTCGCGCAGTTGGCCATGCCGCCCTTGATGGAGTGCATCTCGCACGGAGCGTAGCCGATGATGAGCGACGGGCCGTGATAGGCCTCGGCCTCTTCGATGGCCTTGAGGGTCTGCGCGGCGTTGGCGCCCATGGCGACCTGCGCGACGTAGACGTAGCCGTAGGACATGGCGATCTCCGCCAGAGACTTGGCCTTGATTTCCTTGCCGGCTGCCGCGAACTGCGCGACCTGGCCGATGTTGGAAGCCTTGGAGGCCTGTCCGCCGGTGTTGGAGTAGACCTCGGTGTCGAAGACGAAGATGTTGACGTCTTCGCCGGAGGCGAGGACATGGTCGACGCCGCCGAAGCCGATGTCGTAGGCCCAGCCGTCGCCGCCGAAGATCCAGACGGACTTCTTGCCGAGATACTCGGCGTCCTTCAGGATCTCGCGCGCGAGCGTGCAGGCCTCGCACTTGCAGCCTTCCACGATGCCGTCCTTGAGCGCGGCCTTGTAAGCCTCGGCAGCCTCGTTGTTGGCCTTGCTGTCGTCCATCGTGTCGAGCCACTTCTGCGCGGCGGCCTTGAGGTCGGCGTCGGTGTAGCTGACGGCGAGGAGCTGCTTGGTGAGATCGGCCAGGCGCAGGCGGATGGCCTTCTGGCCGAGATACATGCCGAAGCCGTGCTCGGCGTTGTCTTCAAAGAGGGAGTTGGACCACGCGGGGCCGCGGCCTTCCTTGTTGGTGCAGTACGGGGAGATGGCGCCGGGGCCGCCCCAGATGGACGAGCAGCCGGTGGCGTTGGAGATATACATCTTGTCGCCGAAGAGCTGGGTCACGAGGCGGGCATAGCTCGTCTCGGCGCAGCCTGCGCAGGAGCCGGAGAACTCCAGCATCGGCTGGTGGAACTGGCTGCCCTTGACGTCGGTGCCCTGGAGCTCCTTCTTCTCGGAGACCTTGGAGACGCAGTAGTTGAACACGTCCTGCTGGGCAAGCTCGCCCTCCTGCGGGACCATCTTGATGGCCTGTACCTTCTCGGGGCAGACGGAGACGCAGACGCCGCAGCCCATGCAGTCGAGCGGGGAGATGGCCATGGTGAACTGATAGACGCCCTTGCCCTTGCCGGCCTTGACCGGAACGATCTTGGCGGCCGCGGGAGCGTTCTTGGCCTCTTCCTCGGTCATCGCGAACGGACGGATGGTGGCGTGCGGGCAGATATACGCGCAGTTGTTGCACTGAATGCACTTGGCCGAATCCCAGGTCGGGACCATGACGGCCACGCCGCGCTTCTCATACGCAGCGGCGCCCAGCTCGAACTGGCCGTCGACGTGCGGCAGGAACGCGGAGACAGGCAGCGAGTCGCCGTCCATCTTGTCGATCGGGATGAGCAGATCCTTGACCTGCTTGAGGAGCTCGGGCTTGCCCTCGAGCTTGTGATCGACAGGCTCGTCCTTGGCGTTCGCCCAGTCGGCGGGAACCTCGACCTTGACGAAGGCGGTGGCGCCGGCGTCGATGGCCTTGTGGTTCATGTCGACGACGTCCTGGCCCTTCTTGAGGTAGGAGGCGGTGGCCTTCTCCTTCATGTAGCGGATGGCGTCCGCCTCGGGCAGGACCTTGGCCAGCGTGAAGAACGCGGACTGCAGGATGGTGTTCGTGCGCTTGTCCATGCCGATGGACTGGGCGAGGTCGATGGCGTTGATCGTGTAGAGCTGGATGTTGTTCTTGGCAATGTAGCGCTTGGAGGCCGCGTCAAGATGATGCGCGAGCTCTTCCGGCGTCCACTGGCAGTTGATCATGAACACGCCGCCCGCCTTGACGTCGCGCACGATGGGGAAGCCCTTCGTGATGTAGGACGGGTTGTGGCAGGCCACGAAGTCGGCCTTGTTGATGTAGTACGGGCTCTTGATGGGCTTGTCGCCGAAGCGCAGATGCGAGATGGTGACGCCGCCGGTCTTCTTGGAGTCGTACTGGAAATAGGCCTGCACATACTTGTCGGTATGGTCGCCGATGATCTTGATGGAGTTCTTGTTCGCGCCGACGGTGCCGTCGCCGCCGAGACCCCAGAACTTGCACTCGATGGTGCCCTCTGCCGCGGTGTTCGGGCAGTCCTTGTCCTCGGGCAGGGAGAGNTTCGTGACGTCGTCCACGATGCCGATNGTGAACTGNCGGCGCGGCTCAGCCTTCTTGAGCTCGTTGAACACGGCGAAGACGCTCGAAGGAGGCGTGTCCTTGGAGCCCAGGCCGTAGCGGCCGCCGACGATGTCGGCCTTGATGCCGGCGTTGGCAAGAGCGGTGACCACATCCATGTAGAGCGGCTCGCCGAGCGCGCCCGGCTCCTTGGTGCGGTCGAGCACCGCGATCTTCTTCGCGGTGGCGGGGATGGCGGCGATCAGCTTCTCGGCCACGAACGGACGGTACAGACGGCACTTGACGAGGCCGACCTTTTCGCCGTGGGCGTTCATGTAGTCGATGACTTCCTCGGCCACGTCGTTGATGGAGCCCATCGCGATGATGACGCGGTCGGCGTCGGGCGCGCCGTAGTAGTTGAAGAGCTGATAGTTGGTGCCCAGCTTCTCGTTGACCTTGCCCATATACTTTTCCACAACGGCGGGAAGCTCGTCATAGAACTTGTTGCAGGCCTCGCGGTGCTGGAAGAAGATATCGCCGTTCTCGTGGCTGCCGCGCATGGCGGGGCGTTCGGGGTTCAGAGCGTGCTTGCGGAAGGCGTCGACGGCCTCCATGTTGCACATCTCCTTGAGGTCGGCATAGTCCCACACGGCGACCTTCTGGATCTCGTGGGAGGTACGGAAGCCGTCAAAGAAGTTGATGAACGGAACCTTGCCCTCAATCGCGGCCAGATGCGCGACGGGCGCGAGGTCCATGACTTCCTGCGGGTTGGTCTCGCAGAGCATGGCGAAGCCGGTCTGACGGCACGCCATCACGTCGGAATGATCGCCGAAGATGTTGAGCGCGTGGGTCGAGACGGTACGGGCGGAGACGTGGAACACGGCGGGGAGCTGCTCGGCTGCGATCTTGTACATGTTGGGGATCATCAGCAGCAGGCCCTGGGAGGCGGTGTAGGTGGTCGTCAGCGCGCCGGCGGCCAGAGAGCCGTGCACGGTGCCGGATGCGCCGGCTTCGGACTGCATCTCGACGACCTTGACGGGCGTACCGAAGATGTTCTTCAGTCCGGCAGCTGCCCACTGGTCGACAAAGTCGGCCATCGGGGAGGACGGCGTGATGGGATAGATGCCGGCGACTTCTGTATACGCATAGGATACATGAGCCGCAGCATTGTTGCCGTCCATGGTTTTAAATTTACGAGCCAATTTATATTACCTCCTAAAAGTAATTCATCGCATGCACGATCATAATAGCATATTTTTCTGCCGATGTAAACTTAAAATCCCCCCTTTCACGGCAAAGTTTCGGAAAAAGCGGGAAACTGAATTAAAATCGCGCAGTTATGTAAATTTGTATTGGTTTTTGGAGGAAAATGCTGTATGATAAAATCACTGAAAGTTTCGGGAGGACGAGTGTGTGACGAGTCATATCCGGTCACTTGGCTTAACGGGCATCCAGGGCTACGAGGTCTTGACCGAGTGCTTTATTACGAACGGGCTGCCGGGCTTCGACGTGGTCGGCCTGCCCGACGCGGCGGTCAAGGAGGCGCGCGAGCGCGTCCGCGCGGCCGCCAAAAACAGCGGCTACAAATTCCCCGTGAGCAGGATCACGGTCAATCTGGCCCCGGCCGGACAGAAGAAGACCGGCACGCTCTACGATCTGCCGATCCTGCTCGGCATTCTCGCGGCCTCCGGCGCAGTGCGCCAGCCGGGGAGCGATAGCGCGTTTCTGGGCGAGGTCAGCCTCGAGGGGAAGCTCCGCCCGGTGAGCGGCGTGCTGCCCATGGCGATGGCCGCGCGGGCGCTCGGCATCCGGGAGCTCTACGTCCCGGCGGCAAACGCCGCCGAGGCCACGCTGGCGGACGGGCTGACGGTCTACGGCGTGCAAAGCGTCCAGGAGCTGGCCGCGCATCTGGGCGGCCAGGCGCCGCTCTCGCCCGCGCCCAAATGGGAGCCCGAGGCGGAGGAGCTGCCGCTGCCCGATTTCTGCGACGTGAAGGGGCAGGAGAACGCCAAGCGCGCCCTGGAGATCGCGGCCGCTGGCGGGCACAACGTCCTGCTGAT
>JGI20225J20221_1001798_pt3 | contig 19243 bp, 16 predicted proteins | sample BioMet4_FD_20221 | JGI IMG/M metagenome (IMG submission 20221) | reverse complement strand
AGCGGACCCCCCCCCCCCCGCTGGACCTCTCGGCTCCCTGGTTTTTAAAAAGGAACCCCCGGGGGGGGCCCCATTGGGCTTTTCCGGGGTGTTGTGCCCCTTCCGAATAAGGGGCCCAAAAACCCCCCACCCTTCCCCCTAAAAAGGTAAAAAAGATAGGGGGGGGGGCCCCATTTTTAAACCTTACCCCCCTTACCCGGGGGACCCCTTTTTTTTTTTCCCCCGGGGGGCCCTGGCAACATTTTCCAGGGGGGCCGGGGGGGGTGGGGTGGGGCCCGGTTTTTTTTTCCCGGGGTTCTCCCCCCACGTGGTGGGGGTGGGAGGGGGTGGGCCCAAACCCCCTTCCCTAAAAAAGAAAAACCCGCAAAACGCGGCCGTACCTTCGTGCCAAAGCCCGCCGTCGATAAGGTCGCGAATTTTTTAGTGCAGGCGTTTTTTCGCCCAAACACTACCTAAGTTCCCTTTGGTCACCAATAAACCGGAAAAACCTCTATGCACCCGTCACCCCGTCATCTAAACCCCTTTCCTAGAAGAATGATGCCTACCACCGTCCAACGTCCTCGTCCTGCGATACCGTGATTTGTAAAGTAAGGGCTTAAGTTGGTTTCCCATTGGGTTTTGAAAGGGGAGATAAGTAGAAGACGCTCCAGTCGAGCTGGTAGGCGTACTTTTGGACGGTCTTGAAGCTGTGACCTGTTTGACGGGAAATTTCTCGCAAACTCAGGTCTTCATTTTCGTACAGATCCTTGATATTATTTACTTGAGCCATTCTTAACACCTTTCTGCTACCTCCTTAGTCTCTTGACAATTCTAAGGGTAGCTGTTATTTCAGGTGCTGACAATGGCTCACTTTTTATGCCATTTGGGGTGCTAACTTTTTCGAGACCTTTTGCGATACTTTCATTTTACCGAAAACAGTATAGACCTTAAAGCTGGAAATCCCGTCTGCGATAATCCCCGGCAGCTGTTTCAGCGTCTCATCGCAGGGATGGTTCAGAACCAAGTGGAACGCATAATCCGTGCAAACCTGGGCGTCGGCCATCTCTCTTCTGCGGGCAATGAAATCCTTAAGCGGTTCGTTCGCACGGTCAGGCGTGGCATAGTCGAAAACCATGGTCGTGCCGCCGCATGCCGCCGAGCGAGTACCGGATTCATAGTCATCCGCCGAGGTCGTGCCGCCGAAAGGCAGCGCCAGATGGGTGTGTACATCAATGGCGCCCGGCAAAATGTATTTTCCCTCTGCGTCTACTGTCTTTTTTGCCGCTGCCTCTGTCCCCGGAAGCAGCAGCGCCGCAATTTTTCCGTCTTTAACAGCTACCTCCGCGCAGCACCGACCGCTGGACGTAATCACCGTTCCTCCGCGGATCAGCAGATCATACATAGCAATGCCTCCTTGCAGGCTGCGCAGGATCTGCGCCTGAAGCGCAGATCCTGCTGCTGAACTTCATTCGTATTTTGTCTGATAAACGATGGGGCGGACTTCCGCGCCTTCTCTGAACCGGACGCGGTCGGGCAGAATGCAGCCCTTGACTGGGCAAACATTCACACAGAGATGGCAGCCTACGCACTTCTTCTCATTGAGGATCGGACGACGCGCCGCTTCATCCCAGTCGATTGCCGCATGCGCAGCGTCATAGCAGGAAATGTAGCAACGACCGCATCCGACGCATTTCTCATGGTCGAACTTTGGAAGCACTTCGTAATCGCGCGGGAGTTTGTCGGTCGTCACAATGTTGGGAACAGCAAGGCCGATCATGTCCTGGACATGTTCAAAGCCCTTCTCCTCCATGAAATAAGACAGGCCGCTGATGAGATCCTTCACAATACGGGAGCCATACTGCATTACCGCCGTTGTGACCTGTAGCGTCTGCGCGCCGCACATCAGGAACTCCACCGCATCATGCCAGGTCTCAATACCTCCGATGCCGCTGACCGGCACATTGGCCAGCGCGGGATACTGCTTCAGATTGGCGATAAACCTCAGCGCGATTGGCTTGATTGCCGAGCCCGAGTAACCGGAGATGGAGCTCTTTCCATTTATGGTGGGCATCGGAGAGCAGTTGTCGATGTCTATGGACATCATGGCGCGCAGCGTATTGATGCAGGAGATGCTGTTTGCGCCGGACTCGATCGCTGCCTCAGCCGGAAGCTCCATGTGGCCGATGTTTGGCGTCATCTTGGCAATAATCGGCAGCTTGGTGCCGCGGCGAACCGCCTTCGTGTACTCGCGGACCAGATTTTCATCCTGTCCGACATCCATGCCCATGCCCTTGATGTGCATATGCGGGCAGGAAAAATTGCACTCGATCATATCTGCACCAGTCTGCTCCACGAGACGGGCCAGCTCGGTCCACTCGTCGTCACTGGTTCCCATAATGGAAACAGCCAGCACCTTGTCGGGGTAGTTGCGCTTCAGCTTAGCCAGGATCTCCAGGTTCTCCTCCAGCGTCTTGTCGGACTGAACCTCCAGATTTTTGAAGCCCATCCACGGCATGCTCTCCTTGCCGATCGAGTCGAACCGGGGCGAGCAATCGACTCCCTTGAATTTGGCAAAGGATTTGTAAAAGACACCAGCCCATCCGTTGTCAAACGCCTTTGAGCATTTTTCATAGCTGTCATCCACCGGCGAGGAGGACAGGCAAAACGGGTTTTCAAATTTAACGCCCAGATATTCCACAGACAGATCTTTTTTGATTGCCATTTTACTTCACGCCTCCCATGAACTTCAGCATGCTGTATGCGGCCAGTTTTCCGTCGGCCACAGCCTGCACAACTGTTTTGCCGCCGTTAGTGATATCCCCGCCGGCGAATACACCCGGCAGATTCGTTGCACCATTTTCAACGAGGATCAAATTCTTTTCTGTCCTGCTGACGCCGCCCAGCTCCGGATTTTCGCAGCTCTGGCCGATTGCGAGAATTACCTGATCAGCCTTCAGTGTGATGTGCGACTCGCCGTCCGTCCCGGCCGCGCGGAACGCGCTGACGCTGCGTTCACCCTCGATCGCAACGGGGCGGAACTGAAAGCAGAAGCCGACACCCAGGGATTGCGCAAATGCAATTTCATCGAGGTTGGCAGGCGCTTCCGCCAGTGTTCTGCGGTACACGACAGTCGTTTTGGCGCCATGCAGCGCTGCAGTAGCCGCCGCATCCATGGCGACATCGCCGCCGCCGATCACGACTACCTGCTTGCCAATCTTCGCATGGCCGGTCTTGGCCTCAGCCAGGAATTCCAACGCGCCAATCACGCCCTTGAGCTGGCTGCCCGGAATGTCCAGCGTCTTAGCCGCGCCGAGTCCGGTGCCGATGAACACTGCATCATATTGCTTTCTGAGCTCGTCGACAGAGATGTCCTTGCCAATCTCTGTGTGGCAGACGAAACGCACTCCCAGATCAGCCACGTGGCGCACTTCGCGCTCAACGACCTCGTTGGGCAGGCGGGACGGAATGATGCCGTAAGTCAGGAGGCCTCCGGGAAGCGCCTTTTTCTCATACACTGTAACCTCTACACCCGCCTGCGCCAACATCGCCGCACAAGCCAATGAAGCCGGGCCGGCGCCGATGCAGGCGGCCTTGCCGTTCTTTTTTGCGGGAGCCTCCATAATCTTCATACCGAACAAGCTTTCCTGATCCGCTGCGAAGCGCTGCAGCCTGCCGATCGCGATCGGCTTGTCGATTCCGCAGCGGGAGCAAGCCTGCTCGCAGAGCTTGTCATAGGGGCATACACGTGCACAAACTCCGCCAAGCGGGTTGGCCGTACGGATGGTTTCCGCTGCCCCCTTGATATTCCGGAATCGCAGCGACATGATGAATGACGCAGGGTCTGTGCCGGCAGGACAAGCCTTGGAGCATGGTGCGTCATGGCATAGGAGGCAGCGAGATGCCTCCTCCATTGCCGTTCTGGAGTCATACGGTTTAACAATCTCTTCCATGTATTCCGGGATCTTTTTCATGCTCATTACTCAACACCTCACGATATTTAGTCTGCTGCGGTGCCGCAGCACCGCAGCGTTGCAGACATCAGATTACGCTTTTTCCGAGAAGGCCTGTTCTTCTTCTTTGGTAACATACGACTCTTTTTCATTTCTCATAAACAGCGGATAGATAAGGATGGACAGAACAAACCCGAAAATCCAGCCATTGTCGAAGATGGATTTGAAGAAAGTGAGGCTCGGGAAAATCAAGCCGATCGTGGGCGGCAGCACAGAAATAACCCAAACGATGAAGGCGGGGATATTAAAGCCGTTTTTATACCAGTAGCGGCTGCCATTCCCGCGATACAGATCGTAAGTATCGACTCTTCTTTTCTTGACGATGTAATAGTCTGCGATATAAATGCCGGCAATCGGCCCAAGATATACAGCATAGGTGCCAAGGAAGTTAAAGATATAAGCGCTGGCGCTCGAGAGCAATCTCCACGGCATGATGATGACGGAGATCGCAGCGCCAATCAGGACACCGGTGCGGTAGCTGATCTTCTTCGGGAACAAGTTGCTGAATCCGTTGGCCGGAGCAACAATATTGGCTGCCACGTTCGTGGTAATCTGGGCAAGGAAAATGCCGAGGCAGCCGAGTACCGACGCAATCGGATTGTCCATAGCCACAATGACGGAGGTCGGATCCCAAAGAGCTTTGCCGAACACAACCATCGTGACGCCAGTTACAAAGACGCTGATAAACGCAATCAGCGTCATCGTTGTCGGCAGGCCGATGATCTGGCCGGCCAACTGAGCCTTCTGGCTCTTGGCGAAGCGGCTGAAGTCCGGGATATTCAGAGACATTGTCGCCCAGAAGCCGATATTGCCGGTCAGGCAGGGCAGAAATACCTTCCAGAAGGTGCCGGGTGCATAGGTCGCCGGCATATTGAANACATCGGAGATTCGCTTGCCCGCGTCACCGACCGCGATAATACCCCAGATGCAGAGCGCAACGCCAAGCAGACAGAGAACCGGCACGCACCAGCCTTCCATGAACTTGATGTACTTATTGCCTGCATACGCGACAACTGTGCAGAGCAGGCCGAAAATAATGTAGGAGATCCAGACGTGACCCGCGACATTGGCCCAGGAGGGCGTAATGGCTGCAATCACAATATCAAGTGCTTCGCCGCCCAGCCAGCACTGAATGCCATACCACATAGCACCTACGATGGCTCGCGCGATGGACGCGAAGTGGGCGCCGCGAATGCCGAAGGAAAGACGTGCAAAAATGGGGAACGAAATACCGTATTTTGTGCCGGCATGGGAGTTGAGCTGCATCGGGATCAGCAGAATCAGGTTTGCAATCAGCACGTTTGCGATAGACTGCCAGCAGGACAGGCCAAGCGCGATGCCGCTTGACGCGAGCATCCAGGTTGAAATGGCAATGCTCATGCCCATCCAGAGTGTTGCAATGTTGTAGGTATTCCAGGTTCGATCCTTCTTTGTGACTGGGGCTAGGTCATCATTGTAGTATTGGGTGCCTTTCAGCTCTGATTTTGCTTCCTCGGTCAGTTCACAAAGGCCATCGCTATAGACGATCTGTTTTTTGGCTGCCATTGTTTTTTCCCCTTTCTCTTGTGTCTGTGACACATTCTTCTTCCTTCCTCAGGATGGACCAACGCGATTCAGCGGACCGGACCAAACTCCTTGCAGCGTTTGGCGATTTTCATGATCCGATCCAGCTTTGCCGCCGGAGGCGTCGTATCCGCAATCCCCAGAATAATCTTGCGGCCGTCCCCGATTGTCTCCAGCGTCATATCCAGATACCGGTCGAACTCCAGATCATTCATGGTGTTCTCCAGTAAACAGGCAGCGGGGATTCCTCCCCAAATTGTGATCCGGTCCTTGAAGACATCGCGCACATCTCTGAGCGTGAGACTGGTCATTGGCGCCGGACAGATGGAATCGGCGACGTCCATGCCGGATTTTACGAATTCCTCCAGCAGGCCGCGGTTTTCTCCATCGGTGTGGCTGAGCAGGAATTTGCCCCGTTCATGGCAGAGCTTCGACTGCTTTTGCAAATAAGGGGTGATAAATCTGGCGAACATATTGGGCGGCGTGATTGCGCGGTCGTAATTGGCGCCGCTCAGAATCACCTCAGCGTCTGAATTAAGCGCCGCATCAAATATCTTGTCAAAGAACGGGACAAGACGCTGCTCCAGCATCAGCATCATATCCTCGTTTTCTGCCTGTTCGGAACAGCGGAATTCAAAATCCATCAGATCCTGCGCTATATAATGCATCGGTGAAGCCCAGGCTGCAGCGTAGCCGACGCAGACGCCGTTCTCGCCGACCACCTCGTTCCTAAAGCGGTGATATTTTTCGTAATCCGGGATGACCTCGCAGTTTTCAAAGATATAGGCAACTGTCTCATAATCCGCGTCGCATTTAATGGCGTGCTCGCTGATGACATTCAGTGTCAAGCCGCAGCGCTTCATATTCTGATCGTAGTGATAGGTTGTGGAAACCTCACCCACCGGCGTGATGTAGCGGATATGCGTATTGCCTTTTCCGTCTTCGGATATCTCGCGCTTCATGTTGTGAAACTCCAGACGGAAAGGTTTCGTGTTGAATCGGTAGTGTCCGAGGCCTATATCGTCGTCCCGTCCCTCGCCGTCCCAGCACTTGTAATCCGGGATAATATAGTGATAACCGATCCCCAGATCCTCTGTCATCTCCTTGAGCGAGGCATTCTTGTACTTCTCTGGCAGCGTTCCGCAGAATTTATTGGCGTTGTACCAGATGTCCAGCCGTGGGAGATACGGCAATTCATCTGTGGGCAGGCCCCGAATCGTGTTTAAAAGACGTTCTTTGATCTGCATGTGATGATCTCCTTTCTCTTTCGAGTATAATTGCAGTTTACTGCACCGATCAGGCAACTCAGGATGCTCGTATTTTTGGAAACAAATGTATGATTTGCTACTTTTTTCGGCCTGATTTTACGCAGGACGTTCGTACCCGAGGGACATGTCTGATTGGGCTGTCGGCATCAGATTGTGATTTACAGGCTCCTGAGATTATGCTATAGTATTGAATGTATTGAATGCTACATGTTCCGATATTTCGCCATCGCGGGGTATCGCAGGAGGATATTATGACAAAAGATTTCAAAGACCGGGTCACATCGCAGTACGCCACTTTTACGAGATCTCAGAAAATGGTTGCAGACTACATTCTGCAGCATATGGACAGCGTGCCGTTCTGTACGCTCGGCGACCTCGCCGATAAAATCGGAGTCAGCACAACCACGGTCATCCGGTTCGCGCGGAGCAACGGCTGCGAGGGATATTCGGAAATGCAGGCTGTGCTGCAGGACGAATTGCGTCGAAAGGTTTCTCTTCCCAGCCGGTTGGACTCCATCCACGCGATTCCAAAGGATGAACTGCTCAGTCACACCATGCACAACGATATCAGCAATATTCAGAGGACCATGAGCTCTCTGTCGCAGGATACGCTGAATGATGCTGTCGCCGCAATCGCCGGCGCGCAGAATGTTTACGTTTTGGGAATGCGAACCTCCTACGCGCTTGCCTACTATACCTCGATCTGTCTCGGGCAGATCCGAAGCAATGTGCGGCTGGTGCAGGCCAACGGTCTTATCTATCCGGAGGAAGTACTCGGTGCATCGGCGGGAGACGTCTGCGTGGCGTTTCTGTTTCCCCGCTACTCCAAGGTCACAAAAACCATCCTCGAATGGATGCGCGAGCAGCAGGTCAAGGTCGTACTTGTCACCAGCACGAACTGCGGCGCTGTGGAATATTTGGCGGATTGGCTGATTCCCTGTTCTGTGAGCGGCGTCTCTCTTAAAAACTCTTACGCCGCGCCGATGTGTGTCATCAACTACCTGTTTGCCTCTCTGACTCAGAACAACCGCGAGCAGACCGCCGACATGCTGAAAAAAGCGGAACGGTTGATCCGGGACAATCTCGGTCTCAACTGAGGGCAGGCAGGTCAAAAGCGGATCAGGCTGTCAATGTTGGAAAGTCTGCTGCCCGGGTTCAGATCCGCTGCGCGCATCAGGAAATTCAGCTTATCGATCCGTTCTCCCGAACGCGGGCAGCCATTCTTAATAAACGGCACCTGCAGGCCGACCGCCAAATCCATGACCACATCGCCGATTACACCGCCGGCGCGTCCGGACGGTGTGGCAATCAGTCCATGCTGCCTTGCCAATGAGTAAGCCTCAAGCGCTTCGGTGATCGTACCGACCTGATTGGGCTTCAAAATAAAGCCGTCGATTGCGTTCATGGAAACCGCGCGACGAATGCGGGCCGGATTCGTTACGATAAAGTCGTCTGCCAGAATCAGCGTACGCTTAATTTCGCGCTTTGCTTTCGCGAAACCCTCCCAGTCATTTTCGTCGAGCATGTCCTCGATAAATACAAATGGGTATTTTTCTGTCAACCCTTTGGCATAACCAATCATCTCATCCCCTGAGCGGCGTCTTCCATTGAGATAATAGGTTTTTGTTGCAGCGTCATACATCTCGCTGTTGGCGCAGTCAAGCGCAAACGCGCAGCGGTCTGTGTAGCCGCATTCATCGATCGCCTCGCCGATCAGCTTGAGGCACTCCTCCGGATCCTCCGATGGGGCGACCCATCCATAAGAGCGCCCGACCATTGGTTCTGCCTTCGTATAACGCTCAATCACGCTCCCCAGGCGCTGGAAAACAAGCACGCCGATCTCAACCGCCTGCTCAATGTTTTCTGCACGATAGGGCATCACGATAAATTCGTTGAATCCCTGTACAACATTGCCGTTCTTTCCGCCGTTGATCACATTAAAGGACGGAATTGGAATTGTGCGGATACTGTCGCCGGCAATATAACGGTAGAGCGGCACTCCTTCGCTGGCTGCAGCCGCACGAAACGAGGCAATTGAGGTACTGTAGATGGCGTTCCCGCCGAGAACGTGCTTGTCATCTGTTCCGTCGAGTTCCTTCATCGTGCGGTCTATGCCCGCCTGATCGCGCACGTCCATGCCGATAAGGCGCGGAGCGATGATCTCGTTGACGTTTCGCACAGCGTGACGCACGCCAAAGCCGCCGTACTCCGAGCTGTTTCCGTCTCTCAGAACCTTGCACTCGAGGCTTCCGACGGAGCTGCCGGTCGGCGCACTGCCTCTTCCGAGGCAGCCGCCCTCGGTCATCACGTCCACTTCCACAAGCGGCCTGCACTTGCAGTCAATCAGTTGCCTTGCACGAACGGTCTTGATTGTTGTTTCTGCCATTCTCTGTTAACCTCCCTTAATCCGCTTTGGGAATGTACAGGACATTGAAATCGCACAGATTTGTACCTGTGTTTCCGGTAAAGACAGTGTCTCCCATCTTGCCGAGCGCTTCGTAGCTCGCATGGCCGCGCAGCGCAGCATGGACATCGACCTTCTTCTCCGTTGCGGTGCGCAGGCTGCTTGAATCCGTCATCCCTCCTGCAACCGGCGTTGTTCCGTCGGTGCCCTCGGAGTCAATTGAGAGCATGCACGCGCCTTTTGTCTTCGCCGCGGTAATTGCAAAACTCAGCGTGAGCTCCTGGCCTGGGCCTCCATGTCCTGTGATGGACCGGTTATCGGTAATTTTTGTTGTCGTCTCACCGGACGACAGAATCACGCAGGGCGCCGGGATGGGGTTTCCATACGCCTGAACCTCACGCGCGATGGACGCGAACAAACTGCCGGCGTCCTTACTCTCTCCCTCGAGAAACGAGGAAAGGATCATGGCTCGGATGCCCATCTGTTCCGCTGCCTCTTTGGCATAAGTGCAGGAATCCGGCAGAGTATTAAGCATATAATACGTGTTCTGCGGGAACGCCTTCGGCGTCTCCGCTTCCGGGCCGGCATGCATCAGATACTCCACCACGTTTCGCGGCAGGCGATCAGCCACATCATAATCCCGGATCACCTGGCGGGCCTGTTCCAGCGTTGTCTGATCCGGCCCCATCGGCGTACCGCGGTATGCGCGGTACGGCTTGCTGATATCTTTCGTCGCAGGGCTTCCAACCGCGTCGCTGATGCCAAAGCCGATAAGCTCCGCGCCGCGCGAAGCAATGCGCTTGGCCAGCATGCCGCCGTTCATCTGCGAGATATGGCGGCGAATGGCATTGATCTCAAAGATACTCGCGCCGGATTTCAGCATAACATCAGTCGTGTCAATCTCATCCTGCAGGGAAATACCGTCGATTGGGCAGCTCATAAGCGCCGAACTGCCGCCCGAGATAACCACAATAAACAGGTCCTCCGGCCCAGAATCGTCCACCAGCTTCAAAATCTCCCGACAGGCCCGCAGCCCCTCTTCATTCGGAAGCGGGTGTCCTCCCACATAGACCTCGGTACGGTGAAACACGTCTGTCGGCTCTGATATCTTCACAATGGCAATGCCTCTTGTCAGGTAGTTCCCCAGGATTTCATCTACTGCCATCGCCATCTGGTTGCAGGCCTTTCCCGCGCCCAACAGATAAACATGGCGTTTTTTACTGAGATCCCAGCGTTTTTCCCCAATACAGAGGATGTTCTTTTCCATGTGCGCGATGCTTTTAATTCGCCCGTAGGCATCCAGCCGCTGGAGTACGTTCTCCGTGATGTCCAACACAATCCGGCGGCTCTCGATATCTCCGTGCGAAAGCAGCTGGTCTCGATTTTTAATTTTCAATGCGTTTTCCTCCGATATTCTGCCTTACAGACCGTGCTGGCCGTTCGCCTGTCACGATCTGTTTTTTATATACTGTGTGCGGTAGGTGATCGGCGTGCAGTTCATGATCTTGCGAAAGCACTCTGTAAAATAGCTTCCGCTTTCAAACCCCGATTGATAAGCTACCTCGCATATACTTAATTCCGTGCAGGTCAACAATTTGATGCTCTGTGAAATGCGGTAGCGGTTGAGATAGACGATTGGAGTAATCTGTTCCGCGCGGCGAAACACCTTGCAGCATTCGCCGCGGCTGATATGGCCGGCTTGGGCAATATCGTGCAGAGTAATATGTTCCATATAGTGCTGATGGATATATCCGATCAGCAGCCGCATCCGCTGTTTATCCGAGAAAGAGATGGCCGTCAGTTTTTCCGTCTTTGCCCGATTGTTGACCAGAATCAAATGCCAGATCCGGCAGAGCAAAATCTTCAGGGCGAGCTCGTAACCATACTCCTGCGCATCGTTGACCGAAGCCATCTCCCGCAGTAAACCGAGAATTTCCTCCTGCCAGGGCACATCGGCCAGAGGGAAAAACTGCATTCCTTCCCCTGAGATCAGGGGTTCCACATAATCACGCCGGATGACGCTGTCAGGCTGCCCATAGATCAGTTCCGGCTTGAAGTTAACACAGATATATACGCTGTCGGAATCCTCCGTTAAAATGACCTCGTGCAAAACGCCGCTGTTGATGAAAACGCCCTGTCCCTTATGAATCCGGCAGCTTCCGACCGGCGTTTCAAATACCGCACTGCCCTGCGTCATTAGGACAATCTGCACCTCATAGTGCCAGTGCCGAATCCCCTGACAGCCGCCGTCAGCAACACGCTGTTCGTCCATCGACATGGGGAAGTCTTTCGTACCGTGCTGCGTCAGTTCCTGCTGCATATTGTCGACTGTAATCGGTCTGCCCCTCATACGGACATCTCCCTTTGCGGCCAGGCATGCCGTTTTGCAGCATAAAATATTCTCAGTCTTTTCCTGTAAAATATTAAATACTTTTTCTGTATCATACGATACATTTTTTCATTTTGCAATACCTGACGACGGCATTTTTCATTTTCTGTTCTTTTTTGTGTATTATAGCTAAATTTTCGCTTTAATTTTAGTTTTACAGCTTGGTGCTTTCTGCGCCTCCATTTCAGAGTCCGTTTTTTCTGTCCTCCATTCTCATCAATATTTTGATATTCTCCGCAAATATCGGACTACTCCTTTTCCCTAAAAACGTGTACACTAAGTTTGGGTGTCATCTTTGACATTCCATGGACAATACGGAATACAGAGGTGTAAAGCTATTATGGATCATCGTGTTGAATTCTTATATCTGTCTGAGCCGGATACCATAGCAGCCGGCGTCAACAATGCCGAGCAGTGTGTCAATACCTGCGCGGAAGTGTTCCAGCTTCTGGCCAAGGGTGATTATCTGATGGGCAGCAGCAATCACAACAGTCATGGCATGGGCATCATATTCCCAAAGGAAAGCCCCTTCCCCAATATGCCGGTTGCCGGTCCGGATCGCCGCTTCTTTGCCATGCCCGCCTATCTTGGCGGCCGCTTTGACGTCTGCGGCAACAAATGGTATGGGTCCAATGCGGCGAACACGCAGAAGGGGCTTCCTCGCTCCATTCTGACGATGGTTCTGAACGACAAGGATACCGGCGCGCCGCTGGCTTTTATGTCCGCTAACCTTCTGAGCGCCGCCAGAACGGGAGCTGTCCCTGCTGTTGCAGCGCGCTACCTCGCCAAAAAGGATGCGGGAACCATTGCCATGATCGGCTGTGGTCCTATTAACAAAAGTTGCTTCCGCAACATCATGACACAGCTCCACGGTATTAAAAAGGCTTATTTCTTTGATCTGTTTTTGGAAAAAGCGCAGGCCGCTGCAGACTGGGCCAAGCAGACCTACTCCATCGAATGCTCCGCCACGGATTCTCTGGAGACAGCGCTCCGGGATGCCGACGTCGTAACCGTCGCCGCATCGCGTCTCAAGCCCCTGTATATTGACAGTCACTGGCTTAAAAAAGGCGCAACCGTGCTGCTGACGGGCCCCGCCACCGGCGACGAGGATTTCTGGCTGAAAAGCAAGCTGGTGCTCGACCACGTTGGACTGCACAAAAATTATGTAGAGGAAGCAGTCGCCTCCGGCGACCGCGCGAATTACTATAAGGGCGTCATCGGCGGCCCCATCTACACACTTATTGACGCCGGGAAGCTTCCTCCTCTGGATGAATTCACCTCACTTGGCCAGATCGTCAATCAGGACAAGCCGGGTCGGACAAGTGACGACGACATCTGCGTGTTTGTCGCCTGCGGTATGGCCGTGTTCGATGTAGCATGGGCCTACGACGTCTATCAAAACGCACTCAGTAAGGGCATCGGCCAGAAGCTGAAGATCTGGGACGAACCGGCGCTGGGATGAAGATACGGAGGTAACAAATGAGCGAACGGATCGCAGAGCTCGCCGCAGAACTAAAGCCGGCTATGATTGACCTCGCGCAGCGGATCATCCGCTGCCCTTCTCTGACCGGCGAAGAAGAAAACGTTTCGGAGATTTTACTTTCCGAACTGCAGAAGCTCGGGTACGATGAAGCATTCCGGGACGACTGGGGCAATATTGTCGGAATCGTCCGCGGCACTGAGCCCGGCCCGACCATCATGTATAACGGACATATGGATCATGTGGATGTCGGTGATCCCTCCGAATGGGGCGGTTATGACCCCTACAGCGGCGTAATTGATCTCGACGAAATGCAGAATGAATCCCGCACTGCGTTAGAAAAGACGACTGTCATCCACGGCCGTGCCGCATCCGATACCAAGTGCGGAATTGCCTGCCAGATCTACAGCGGCGCCATTCTTGCCCGACTTAAGAAAGAAGGTTGTTCCTTCAAGGGCAACTATATGATCAGCGCTGTGGTCATGGAAGAGCCCGCTGAGCAGATCGGCATGATCGGTCTGTATGAGAAGACGCTTCCTGCCCGCTCGATGCATGTGGATGGCGTAATCTCCTGCGAGGCCACCGGGCTCAGGCTTTATCTCGGCCACCGCGGCAGGGTCGAACTCAACGTGGAGGTCTCGGGCGTTACCAGCCACGGCAGCGCACCCTGGCTCGGCATCAATGCCGTCAACAAGGCCACCAAGCTTATTGATGCGGTAGAAGCCTTCTATGCCTCCAATTACAAAGTTGACGAGAAGCTTGGAAAATCCAGCATTGCTCTGACCATCATCTCCTGCAAGCCGGGCGCTATGTGCATTGTACCGGATCGCTGCAGCATTACCTATGATCGCCGCTTGGTCCCGACCGAAACGCCGGAGGATGCCGTCCGTGAGATTCAGGCGATCATCGACAGGCTTGCCGCGGAAGACCCGGATTTCCGGGCAACTGTTAAAATTGCCGCCGTCCCGCGCACCACTTACACGGGAAAAACCGTCACAATTCCCAATATCAAAGAGGGTTGGCGCATTGAACAGACACATCCCTTTGTGGAGGCCGCAGCCAAAGGGCTGCGGGAGATCGGCGAACCGGTCAGTTACTCCTATTGGGATTTCGGCACAGATCTCGCCATGATCTGCGGACGTCACCATGTAGCGGCTATTGGTTATTCGCCCATGCAGGAATATTATTGTCATCGTCCTGTCGATAAATGCCGCATTGACTTTATGGAGCGCGCGCTGGTCGGCAACCTGGCAATTTTCCGCGAGCTTACGCAGCTGAAAGCAGAGGATTTTCAGCTCTGATCCTCCAGTCAAATAAAGGACTGCCCGGAGATGCCAAACGCATCTCCGGGCAGTCCTTTATTTTTCCTCCGCGCGGATGCGGTACTCGCCTGCGTCCAGCCGGAGCCAGCCGCTCTCGGAGAGCTCGGCGGACGTCCGCCCGCCGATGCTCGCGGGGCCGGGGCCGCCCGGCAGGTAGAAGACGGCCGAGGCGCCGAACGGCACCGTGATCTCGCAGTCGATCCCGCCCGCACGCCGGGCCCAGCCGCAGCGCCAGAGGCCGGAGGCCGAGTCGTACGACGCGCGCGCGTATTCCAGACGCCCGGTCGGCAGGGGCCGGAGCTCCGCCGCGGCAAAGCCGGGCGCGCACTCCAACGGACGCAGGCCGCAGAGATAGCGGTACATCCACTCCAGGATCGCGCCGTAGGCGTAGTGGTTGAGGCTGTTCATGCCCGTGTCGCTGACGTGCCCGTCCGGCAGGATGGAGTTCCAGCGCTCCCAGATCGTGGTGGCGCCCATGTCCACCTCGTACAGCCAGCCCGGCATCTGCCGCCGGAAAAGGAGCGCGTACGCCTCGTCGGCGAGACCGTTTTCCGCGAGCGCCGAGCAGAGAAAATACGTGCCCACGAAGCCCGTCTTCAGGCTGTGGCCGTCTGCGGCGAGCTTTTTTCCGAGTGCCTGCGTCAGTCTGCCCCGCGCGTCCTCCGGCGCGAGGCCCATGGCCAGCGCGAGCGCCAGCCCCGTCTGCGTGCCGACGGTCNGATNGCCCTCCGGCGTGAAGTAGCGCCGCCGGATCGCGGCGCGAACCTCCAGCGCCAGACGCGCGTAGCGCGCGGCGTCCGCCTGCAGGCCCAGCGCGTCGGCGGCCTTGGCCGTGAGGCTCAGCGACCAGAAATAATAGGCCGAGGCGATGTAGAACGGATCCGTGCCGCCGAAGCAGGAGCGCGGATCCGGGTTGTCCAGCGCCAGCCAGTCGGCGAAGTGGAAGCCCCAGAGGCGCAGGCGCGGCGCGCCGTGCGCCTCGTCCTCCGCGATCAGCCACTCCGCCCAGTCCCGCATCGTCCCGTACTCCTCGCGCAGCAGCGCCGGGTCGCCGTAGCAGACGTAGAGCGTCCAGGGGATGATCGCGGCGGCGTCCGACCACGCGCACGAGCCGCGGGTGTCCTGCTCCGGCAGGCCCTTTGCCCGGCAGACGAGCCGGACGACGTCCGGCACCACGTGCGGCACGTTTCCGCCGAGCTCGCGCTGCTCCTGGCGCAGGTCGTACAGATATTTCCGGTAGAACGCGGCCGAGTCGCGGTTCAGGCAGGCCGTCGCGCAGTACACCTGCGCGTCGCCCGTCCAGCCCAGCCGCTCGTCGCGCTGCGGGCAGTCGGTCGGCAGATCGACGAAGTTGTCCAGCTGGCTCCACTCCGAGTTCTGGACGAGCCGGTTGAGAGCGGGGTCGGATGTCTCCAGCCGGCCCGTCCGGTCGAGCTCGCTGTGCAGCACGCAGAAGACGAGCGAGCTCGCCTCCTGTTCGCTCAGGCCCTCGATCTGCACGTAGCGAAAGCCGAAAAAGGTGAAATGCGGGCGCACATGGCGCGGCCGGCCGTCCGAGAGATAGGTGAAGGTCTGCCTGGCCGTGCGCAGATTGCCCTGGTAGAAGCAGCCGTCCTGCAGCAGCTCGCCGTAGCGCAGCGTGACCTGCCCGCCCGACGGGAGCGCGCAGTCGAACTCGGCCCAGCCGCTGATCTCCTGCCCGGCGTCGGCCACGAGCTCTCCCTTTGGCGTGCGGAAGAGCATTCTGACCGGCCAGCGCTCCGCGATCCGCACCGGCGGGCCCAGCCGCTCGGTCAGCCGGCCGGCGGGCGCCGGGACGAGCTCTACAGGCCCGAAGCGGCTCTCGTCCGTGTCCGCGGAGGCCCAGCCCGGAAGGATGAGCCGCGCGTCGAAGCGCTCCCCGTCGTAGATGCTGCTCTCGGCGGCGAAAGACGGCGCGCAGCGCCAGCTCTCGTCGCTGCCAACCGTGCAGACGCTGCCGTCCGCGAGCTCCAGCCGCAGCTGCGCCAGCAGCTGCAGGCGGCTGCCGAAGAGGTTCCCGGCGCCGCCGTCAAAGCCGAGCCGCCCGCGGTACCAGCCGTCGCCCAGCAGCACGCCCAGCGCGTTCCGGCCCGGGCGCAGCCGGCTCGTCACATCATAGATCTGATACGGCAGCCAGAGCCGGTAGTCGCAGCAGCCCGGCGTCAGATAGTCCTCCCCCACGCGCGCCCCGTTGAGATACGCCTCGTAGAGCCCGAGCCCCAGGATGTAAAGCCGCGCGCGCCGCACCCCGTCCGGGACGGTGAAACACTTCCGAAAGCAGGGCGGCGCGTCCCTGTCCGGCGCGGCGATCCACTTCGCCTGCCAGCCGCTCTCCCGCAGGCCCGTCTCGAACCAGGCCTCGCCGGAGGCCCGCTCGCCGCTGTCCGCCAGGACCTCCGCGGTCCAGCGGTAGCGCGTGCACGGCAGCAGGTTCATTTTCGCGCAGACGGCCTGGGCGCGCAGCGCGGGGTCCTCCCCGCTGTCCCAGACCGGCTCCCGCTCCTGCTCCCGGAAAACCTGCACGCGGGCCCAGCTCTGTTTTTTTGCGGCGGTGTCCCGCACCTTCCACGAAAAAACCGGGTACTCCATCTGCAGCCCCAGCGGATTTTCCAGATGGCAGGTGCGCATTTGCTCTATTTTCATCTTGTTCTCCCATTTCCCGCGCCGGTGCAAAAACGCCGGGCCCGCCGCAATATGCGGCGGCCCCGGCGTTTGTCAGCAGCCGACCACTTCGATCTTCAGCAGTCTGCAGAGCAGCTTCATGTCCTGCACCCAGTCGCCCGGGACCATCACGATGTGCTGTCCGGGGACGTTCTGCAGGTAGTCCTCCACCGGCATGCCCGGCTCGAGCAGGACGCTCGGAAAGTCCGGCGTCGGCTCGCACCAGCCAGCCTCCGTCCACTTGGGACTCGGCTTCGTCGTGCCGCGGGCCAGAAACAGCTTGTATTCGCCGTGGCTCTCGTAGAGTCTGCCGTAAGTCACGACGCCCGTCTTCATGCGCGAGACGTTGCTGATGCCGGTATTGTACGCGCCGAGATTCGCACTGCGGATCCGCACGTCCCCGTCGACGAAGTCGCGCGGGATAAAGCCGCACACACCGACCAGCATGGCGTCGCCCAGCACCTCGTAGTTCTCGACGAACGCGCTCGTGAGGCCCGTGAGCTTGGACAGCAGCTGGCCCGTCAGCAGGCCGTAGGCGTCGCACTCGCAGATCACGGTCGTGTCCTTCGAGGCGAGCAGGCTCTGCGCGAGGCAGGGATTGAACCCCATCTGCTTCGTGACGCCGTTGACGCACTTGATCGAGATCGCGTCCAGGCCGCGCCCGTCGCGCTTGCCCTTCATGGCCAGATACAGCCTTGCGGCCCGGCCGAGCACCTCGTCGCGCACCTCGTTCGTCTGGACGGTCGTCCGGCGGATCTCCGCGACCTCGCGGGCGACCTCCTCGGGCGTGAACGCGTTCATCTGTTCGGCCAGCTCGTAGGCGAAATAGTCCTCGATGTCCACGCCGAGCTTCTCGAGCGCCAGCGTCCGGCTGTACGAGCAGGTGTAGAGGCCCATGTCGGCGTAGCCGTACAGGCCGATGCGCAGATGCCGGATGGCCTTCGCCGCGCCGACCGCGCGCAGGAAGCGGTCGACGTCCCGGAAGCGGTGGGGCTCGTCCACTTTTTCGTTGATGAGGCAGTAGGTGTAGCCCAGCTCCTGCAGCAGCGGCACGAGCGCCGAGGTGCCCGCGGCCGCCGCGGGAGAGATGATCTTCCCGGACTTGTCCGTCCAGCCGCCGGTGCCCCAGATGAGCAGCGGGGTGTCGCGGTGGTCCTTCAGCGTGCGCATGACGTAGGGCGTGATGTGCCAGGAGACGAAGTGCACGAGGATCGCGTCGAAGCTCTGCCCGGCGACGATCCCGGCGGCCTTGTCGGCGTCGGCGTCCTTCATGATGGTGCAGGAGCAGACCAGCTCGGCGGAGGACAGCCCGCGCACGCCCTGCTCCACGCACTCGCTGACCCTTTTCAGCTCGTCCTGCGGATACTGTTCATCGCCGCAATGCAGCAGGACGACTCTTGTCGGAACGACTTTCATATCGTTTTCTCCTAAATATTTCTAAAATTCCGGCGTGTAGGAGGAGTCCACCGTCTTCCACAGAAGCCGGCAGACCCGCAGCGCCCGGATCTGGATCTGACTGCAGTAGGCCTCGAAGCCGATGCGGCCGTACTGGTTCTGGTCGATCGGGTCGGGGTCCGTCACCTCGAGCGCCAGCGTGCCGTCCACCGCGCAGAAGATGTGGCCGCCGATGCTGCCGCTCTGGATGTGGTACGTCCGGCCCGGCTCGAAGCGCAGATACTGCGTGCCGCAGTTCAGGCGGTAGTCCGGGGATTTTTCAAAGCCGATCTTGCCGTCCCACCAGCCCTGAAGGCCGGCCACGTAGGCCAGGCCGCGCGTGTTGGTCCTCTCGTCCCAGCTGCCGCTCCACATCCAGTTGATGTCGTGCGTGCAGGGCGGCACGGTCCGGGCCTCGAAGTCCAGCATCACGGGCCCGAGGAAGTCCCGGCGGGAGATCACCATGCCCGGGAAATTCCCGCGGTTGCGTCCCGTCAGCCAGCCGTCCTCCGCGCTCCACTCGCCGCCGCGGACCTCGAAGTCCCGCGCGAGGCTCTCCTCTGTGAACGGCTCGCCGTACAAGACCGGCAGGCTGTCCAGATCCACGATCTTCTTCATGAGATGCATGGCGGCGCCTCTATTTCGTATAGTATTCCTTCATGTCCCGGTTGCAGGGCATGTTCAGGATGTCGCCGATCAAAGACTGCGCCTG
>JGI20225J20221_1001796_pt1 | contig 19254 bp, 9 predicted proteins | sample BioMet4_FD_20221 | JGI IMG/M metagenome (IMG submission 20221) | reverse complement strand
CCCTTGGCGTCGTGGTACTCCCTGCGGATGCTCTCCCGCTTGGCGTCGTACTCGTGGAACAGCCTCGCCTCACGGTGCCTGATCGCACGGAAGCGGTCCTTGTCCATGTGGCGAATCGCCCCCTTGGTACGCGTCGGGTCGAGAAACACGATCGTCCTGGTGGCCATGGAGCTACCCGCCAGCGTGGCCGTACCGTTCTTGACGACCCAGCGCGGGCGGCTCGAGAGGGCGAAGTCGGGCAGGTAGTGCTTGTCGTAGGGAACGCCGCGCCAGAGGCGCATCGGAATCGGGACGTTGTTCTCCAGGCTCGGGTTGGCGAGGACGTCCTCGGTCACACCCGCCTCGGCGAGCACCTCCGGATCCATCTCGGAAACAGGCACGATCTTCTCGTTGCGCGCCCCGTTGGCCTTCATGAGCGCGGAGCCATTGACACCGGCGAGGTAGTGCGGCCCCTTGAGGTAGTCCTCGAAGCCCGCGAGCAGCAGCTCTGCCGCCGCATAGTCCATGTCGCGCAGGTTGATGCGGATGCTGCGCTTGAGGCGCATCAGGAAGTAGTCCTCGCTGGTGCAGTCATCCATGGCGATCATCACGAGGAAGTTGCGAATGTACTGGTAGCAGTCCACGGAGGCGCGGAACCTGCCCTCGAAGCTCTCGTGCCAGACGCAGATGCCGCCCATGGTCATGTACGTGGGCTTGTTGCGCATACCAAACTCCACGTCGTCGCAGCGCACGAAGAGCGGCAGCGGCAGCCCGTTCTCGCGGACGGCGGTCATGGGAATGCAGGAGAACCACCAGGCACCGTACGCGTTGTCGACCTCGACGTTCGTGCGCTCGTTCTCCACCACATCGGGGAGCCGGTCCACGTAGAGGTCGGACTTGATGCGACGGTAGACCGCGGTCTTGCTCACGTAGGAGACGTCCTCGAACTGACGCGTGGGTTCCTCGAGCGAGAGCATGGCGCCGTTGACGAAGGCCTTGCGGTACCTCCCGCGTGCGAGCGCCAACAGGTTGTAGGTGCGCTTGAGGCTCTCCGGGAAGATGCGCACGTCGTCATCCATGAGAAGCACGTGCGTGAAGCCCTCGTCAGACTCGAGCGCCGCGATCATGCCACGCGCAAAGCCGCCGGCACCGCCCACGTTCTCGTTGGGGATCACGGTGACGAGGTCGTCGGAGAGACCCGCGGCGTCGAGCGTCCTGCCGTTGTCCACCACGAACATGTGGAAGTGGCCGGCTATGGGATCGGCCTCATCGGAGAGGCCCGCACGCACGAGCTCGATGTTGGGGACGATGTAGTGCTCCTTCCTGAACGTCGTGGTGGAGAGCGCGAGGCGGACGTCGTTCACGTCTGCCTCGTCCACCTGCGCGTAGTAGTACGCGGACAGGAGCGAGACGGGCTCGGCGCCCGAGACGAGCTCGAAGGCCACCAGGTCCACGCCGCCTGTNGGAAGCTCGACGTCATAGGCGACCCCACCCGCCACCGNCGTGCCGTCGGCAGGGTCGAGGGACAGCGACGAGAGCGACCTCTCGTCGTCCGTCTCGCCGGAGGCCACGCCCATGACGCGCAGGTCGCAGCAGACGGCGGACGTCTCGAGATGAAGCCAGACCCGCTCCACCCCGGCATACCTGCGCCACTTGATGACGGGACAGGCGTTGAGATAGGTGAGGAAGTCGGCCGACCCGCTCACGACGAGGNCGGAGGCGCTCTCGTCGTACGAGACGGAGCCCATGGTGCGATAGTAGAGGTCGGGATGCGCGGAGACNTGATCGGCAACCTCGAGCATGATGTTTGAGAGCTTGTGCCTGATGGTCAAGAGTGACTCCTTCGTTCCAAGGTGGGCCGCGCGGCGCGCGNGACGNCGGCCCCACGATTGTACCAGTGGGCTATACGACGACCCGATAGAGGCGCATGTCGCCCTCAGAGAGCACAACTTCCAGACCAGGCGTATCGTCGCCCACCGCGTTCACGCCCACCCAGTCGGTCGCGTCGTACGTGAGGAAGTGCGGCTGAACGTCAGCCTCGCCCACGTCGAGGAGAAGCACATAGCCCACGCCCGCATCGTGCGCCGCCGCGGTCACGTCGGCGTTGGTGCCAACCTCGTCCAGGTGGAGGCGCAGGGTCCTGCTCGCCGCAGGCTCCCCTTCGTCAAAGTCCGCGTTCAGGCTGCGGTAGTAGGTATGGAGGCCCACCGCCCCATAGAGGAAGGCGCTGCCGTCCTCGGGAAAGTTGTACACGAGGTCATCGCCCACGATCGCCTTGCATCGCGTGGCAAACGAGAGCTCGGTGGCATCAAGGTAGGGATTGTCCTCCATGTCATACTCGGAGGCATTGGCCGCCGTGACGAGCGAGAATGCCGAGGCGTCCTCCCCCGGAAGCGCCATCCCGTAGACGAGCACGCAGACCGCCGCCACCGCAACGAGCGAGACGACCACGGAGGACCCCTTCGCGGACGGTCGCACGCGAGCGACGCGATGTCGCGTGACCCTGGTCCAGACCGCCGTGACGGCACGACAGACGACATAGAGGCCGAGAACGGCAAGCGGGATGGCCATGATCGCGCAGGATGATGCGGTGCGAAACGGATCGCGGTACCAGAACCCCGCAAGGAGGTGCTTTAGCCGACCGTCCGTGGCCACCGCGAGAAAGTGAATCGCGAGCATGGAGACGTACGAGAGCGAGAGCCAGAGATAGCGTCTCTCGTGCAGCGTGTAGAGACCACCTACGACCACCAGGATGGCAAGCGCCACCTGCCTCATGGGGTCTCGGTACGCAAGGAGCAGAAGTTCCGTGACGGCCTCGCCCTTCCCGTACACGGGCCACCAGTCGATGGAAAGCACACCGCTCATGAAGGACGCATGGTAGAGCGCAACCCACACGACCGCCGCAAGGGCGAGAAAGGCCGCGACGAGCGCCACGCGCACGAGGGGACGAGCGCGGTCCGAGACGTGAAGACGGTCGGCCAGCCCCGCCATGCGCCAGGCGCAGAGCGGCCAGAGAAGCACGGCGATGGTGAAGATGGCGTTGGGCTGCGTCACGGCAAGCGCGCAACAGCCTACGACGAAGGCCGCGAGGAGGGCAAGGCGGTGACGCGCTCCTCGCATGGGATCGATGAGACAGGCAAAGCAGGCCGCCACCGCAGGTGCCATGGCAAAGCTCGCGAGGTTGCTGCAGAGCAGACCAAAGGTGAGGAGTCGCCACGGAAACGCCACGAAGGCGACCGCCACGAGCGAGCCCAAGGCGACCGCCTTTGGGTGATCGTCAAAGACATACGAAAGGAGGACGTACATGCTCGCCGGGAACACGATCGCCGCGAAGACGAAGTCGAGGGCGTTGAGCACCAGCGACACCGCGAAGCCCGTCGCCTGGTAGACCATCGCGCCCACCACGTGCCAAGCCGCCGGGTAGAACCCGCCCGGCAGGGCGGCGCCATACCCCATGCTATCGGGGTAGTTGGTGGCGTCGAGCACGGAGAAGGCCCCGCTCTCGGCGTAGGCTCGTATGCGCGCCAGGTGAAAGACGGTGTCAATCTGTCGCGGAAATGACTCGGGGCCATCCATCACGCTCAGGAAGCAGCAGAAGCCCACGAGAACTCCCACAGCCACGTAGCAGGCAAGGACCAGCCAGCCTGCTCGCAAAGAGACGCGAGACGGACCGAGGGCGAGCGCCTCTCCCCCACCGCGAGCCCGCGAAAGGGCATACACGACCCCCGCCAGCACGAGCGCAACGGCCAGAAGCACAGCCCACGAGGTGACGACACCCGCGGCCGTGAGTGCGATGCCAACGGCGGCATAGAGAAACATCGAGACGAACGGGGCGGACGCCACGGCGAGCGGTGCCGAGAGTCCCGCCCCGCGAAGGGCGAGCGAACCAGGCACGTAGAGGAGGACGACGGCCACCACGACCGCGATGAGGAAGGATGGCCACATGAGGGCGCCGCCTATGAGACTTGCATATAGCTCGACCCCTGGTCGAGGTTACCGTTGAGGAAGGGGTCACCTAGGGTGCGCAGACCGGGATGCCGCACGTCAAAGAGGGCGAGCCCGGCCGCGGAGTAGTCCGGCGCGTTGAAGGCGTTGTCGTAGCGTCTCCCAAGGTTCGGGGTCTCGGCGACCTCGAGCTTGACGGTGCACATGGAGACCATCCGCATGCCCGTCTCGCGAAGACGGACGCAATACTCAGCCGCACCCGTCTCGTCGGAAAACGCCTCGTCAAAGCCACCAACCGCCTCAAAGGACGCGCGGGAGGTGAGAAGGCCCTGCAACCCGACCGCACTCACGTTCTGGAAGGCTCGCAGGTTGCACTCGTATCCCGGAAAATCGTCATCGTATCCTCGATAGAGCGGCATGATGCGCCGCCGGGTGACCGCCACGCCATAGCACTTGTTGACGCCACCCCGGTAGAGCACCTTGGGGGCAACGGCGCCCACGCCCGTCATCGAGCACATGCCCACGAGCTGCTCGATGGGCTCCGGCGTCATGAAGAGACAACGGTCATCAAGAAAGAGCAGGTAGTCACCAGTGGCGACCTTGGCACCGGCATTGAGCCGAGCATAGCAGGTACCCGCGCATGCTTCCACGAGGCGCACGTTGGCGGGAATGCCCTCGGAGACCCGCTCGTCCGCACGACCCACGAGCACGAGCTCCATGTTGGCGTGGGAGTCGGACTGGCAGAAGGTCTCCACGAACTGCCGCGTGGTCTTGGGGTCATCGCCGCAGTCCACCACGACCGACACGCTGCCGGACACATTGCGAAACCACAGGTCATGGAGGTTGAAGATGCCCGACCCAATGATGTCCGCGTCGATATCCCTGCGCTCGAGCTGTCCTTGGATGGCCAGCCGGCAGGAGCGGAGGCTGTACGGCTTGGAATCGGGATTGGTAGCGGTGGAGTTGGCGCTTATCCGCCAGTGGTACATCACGCGCTGGACACCGCGCACATGGCGGGCGTGCTCGGTGCACCAGGCGATCATATTGAAGTCCTGAGAGCCGTCAAAGCGGGCGTCGGGCGTGGGTATGGCATCGATGAGCGAGCGTCGGATGGTCATGAGGTGGATCGCGTAGTTCTTGCAGAGCAGGAGCTCCGGCGAGTACTGGGGCTTGAAGAGTGGGTTCATGTGCCGAAACTCGCCCGTATCGGCATCCTGCTCCACGAGGTCCTCGTCGCAGTAGAGCACATCGATCGCACCGTCCGCATTGAGTGCCTCGGCGTATTCGAAGAGCAGGTCGGGGTCGATGTAGTCATCGTGGTCAAGAAAGCAGCAGAAGTCGCCGGAGGCGGCCTCGATGCCACGGTTTGTGTTCTCGGCGATGCCGTAGTTGGCATCGAGCGTCACCACGCGCACGCGCACATCGCGCACGCGCAGGGCATCCACGGCGGCGGCAAGCTCGACGCGCTCGGGACTCGCGTTCACGAGGACGAGCTCAAGGTTGTCGTAGGTCTGCGAGAGAACCGACTCGGCCATGACGCCAAGGAAGTCGAGCGGGGTGCGAAAGAGGGGCACCACGATCGAGAAGCAAGGTCGATAGGCAAGACGACCGACACGGTGGCGCTGTTCGGCAAGCTCCGGCTCGCTTCGCCGGTGACGTTCGAACCACAGGGGGTAGCCCGGAGCCGTCCATGCGTCGACCGGAAACGGGTCGGGCAGATCGCCTGGCGCGGCCAGATGCCTTCTCATGAATCCGTACGTCCGTCGCACCAGGTTGATTGGGTTATCCACCCTCTCCGTCCTTTCTTGGGCGCATTCCCCCTAGCCGAGCTTGGTCCTCACATACTCGTCCAGCTCTTCCTCCCAGTCGCGCGGCGTGAAGCCGGTCGCCTCGATCTTCTCGAGCGAGAGTGCCGAGAAGTGCGGTCGAGGAGCAATGGGGCCCTGGGCCGTGGCGTAGTACTCCTGCGTGGAGACGGGCAGGACCCTTTCCGCGTTGCCGTTCATAAGCTCGAAGACGCGTGCGGCGATCTCCTGCCAGTTTCTGGTGGCGCCCGACCCCGTGAGGTCATAGGTGCCGTAGGGGGCATGCACGTCGAGCAGGTGGAGGATGCCCTCTGCCATCTGGTCGGTGAAGGTGAGGCGTCCGATCTGGTCATCCACCACCGTCACCTGGCTGAGCTCGTCCGATGCATCGGCGCACCGCGCGGAGAGTGCCGCCATGGTCTTGACGAAGTTGCGTCCGTCACCGATGACCCAGCTCGAGCGAGCGATGTAGTGCTTGGGGCAACCCGCAACGGCGATGTCACCGGCGGCCTTGGCCTGTCCATACACGGAGAGCGGCGAGAAGGCCTCATCCTCTGTGTGCTCCTCGGCGGTGCCGTCAAAGACATAGTCCGACGAGATGTGCACGAGCGTGATGTCGTGCTCCGCGCAGGTGCGAGCGAGAAGCGCCGGCCCCAGTGCGTTGGCCTTCCAGCAGGCGGCGCGACCCTCGGGGGTCTCGGCGCGGTCGACGGCCGTGTAGGCACCGCAGTTGATGACGGTGCCATAGAGGTTCCAGTCAATCTTGTCGTAGGCCGAGACGTCCGAGAAGTCGAAGGTATCGATGTCGTTGCAATCAAAGCCCGAGAGACCGCGCTTGTCGGCCAAGGCCTTGATCGCCCGACCGAGCTGGCCATAGCAGCCCGTGACGAGCGTGCGGCGAGGTGCCATGGGAACGACGTCGGCGAGCATGGGATGGTGCAGATCGGCCTCGGAGAGCTCGCACTGGTCGAGCGGGATGGGCCACTGAATGCCGAGCACTGGGTCGGCGAGGTTCACGAAGGTGTAGGTCTTCTTGAGCTCGGCCGACCAGTGGGCGTTTACGAGGTAGGTGTAGGCGGTACCATCCTCCAGTGCCTGGAAGGAGTTGCCCACGCCCCATGGTACGAAGATAGCCTTGGAGGGATCGAGCGTACAAGTGAAGACCCGACCGAAGGTCCGACTGCCCGCACGGAGATCAACCCACGCGCCGAAAACGGAGCCACGAGCGATGGAGATGAACTTGTCCCAGGGTTCGGCGTGGATGCCGCGCGTGACGCCGCGCTGCTCGTTGAACGAGATGTTGTTCTGAACAACGTGCAGGTCGGGCATGCCGAGAGCCGTCATCTTGGCGCGCTGCCAGTTCTCCTTGAACCAACCACGGCCATCGCCATGAACGGTAAGGTCAAGCACCTTGAGGCCGTCGATACCCGTCTCGGTGACCTTGAGGTCCTTCTCGAAATCCATGCTACCCCCTATTGACCCTGCTTGGCGTACTTGGCCTCGGTGGCGTCCTTGGCATCGCGCCACCATTCCTCATGCTCGGTGTACCAGGCGATGGTCTGGTCGAGACCCTCGGAGAAGCTGGTGTGGATTGGCTTCCAGCCGAGTTCACTCTCGAGCCTGGTGGGGTCGATGGCATAGCGACGGTCATGGCCGGGACGGTCGCGAACCCAGTCGAAGGCATCTGCCGGCTGACCCATGCGCTCGAGAATGGCACGAAGCACGTCGATGTTATTTCTCTCGCCGTTGGCTCCGATGAGATAGGTCTCGCCGATGGTGCCCTTGGTGAGGATGTCCCATACGGCGCGAGAGTGATCCTCGGTGTGAATCCAATCGCGGATGTTCTGACCATCGCCATAGAGCTTGGGGCGGATGCCGCAGAGGATGTTGGTAATCTGACGCGGGATGAACTTCTCCACGTGCTGATAGGGACCATAGTTATTGGAACAATTGGAAATTGTGGTGCGCATGCCATAGGTACGAGTCCATGCACGGACGAGCAGGTCCGAGCTGGCCTTGGATGACGAGTAAGGCGAGCTGGGCTTGTAAGGGTCATCGGGCCTGAAGCGCCGCGGCTCGTCGAGCGCAAGGTCACCATAGACCTCGTCGGTCGAGACGTGATGAAAGCGCACGTCGTACTTGCGACAGGCCTCAAGTAGTCGATAGGTGCCCACGACGTTGGTCTGGACGAAGGGCTCAGGATTGGCGATGGAGTTGTCGTTGTGCGATTCGGCCGCATAGTGCACGATGGCGTCATGGCCAGGAACGATGCGGTCGAGGAGATCGGCATCGCAGATATCGCCCACGACGAGCTCTACACGATCCTTGGGCAGACCCGCGATATTGGCAGGGTTGCCCGCATAGGTGAGCTTGTCGAGAACGGTTACGTGCACACCCGGGTGATTGTTCACCACGTAGTGCACGAAGTTCGAACCTATGAACCCACAGCCGCCCGTGACGATGATGTTGGTGGGCTTGAAGGAATCAGCCATAGTGGTGTCCTTGTCTTCTCATGGGATATGACAGTCTACGAGAGTACCCCGCTCCATACAAACCTGATTTTAGGCCAATGTGTCGCGTCGACAAACCCATAGGGTCACCTACTCTCTCGAAAGCACATGAGGAGAGCCTCTTTCGGCTTCACGCGACCATCTCTTTTCCGTGATGGTACGGCACGCCAGCGACAACCCTAACGCTGGATACAGAATGGACGTGCTTCCGAAACCTATCTCTCTACCCGCCCGGTATGCCATATTTGGTACATGGGAATGCTACGATGTAATATGTCACACTCAAACGCACGCAGATGAGATGAAGGATGTAGTATGAAGGAGCATGGTATGAGGCCAGTCGTAATGGCCTTTCTTTCTTATAGCATCATTTCATTCATTGCAATATTGGTTGCATTTCTTTCATTGTTATCCATATCAACAGGTAGCGCACGCTTTCCTCTGGTGCCGCTCTCACTTCTTCCCGCACTTCTCCTTGCGACACTCTTCGTTGTCCTACTCAGACGCTTTGGCAGCTCGGCACGAACTCTATTCCTTCTCCTCGCCATTCCCTCAGCTTTTGCATTTGCCCTTTTCATCCTTCCCGACCAGATACCTGATGAAATTTGGCACATCTTTCGCGTGCTGAATTTCTGGAAAAGCGGAAACGGAGACATGCTCGCACCAACAGCTTTGACCTATGGCGAGATGCCCACCACGTACGCAGCACTCGCGAACTGCCTGTCTCAACCAGCGGACTGGCAGAATCTTTATACCGTCACAAGAGACATGTCAAGTTATCTGAGTCATCTGTACCTTATTCCAGGCCTTGCTGCAGGTATGGGACAACTTCTAGACCTCAACCCCTTCGTCGTCATCTATATGGCAAGGTTGGCAAATGCGCTGCTCTTCTTGTTTGCTGGATTCTGGATTATCTCGATAATGCCATTTGGTAAGACACCCACTGCAATCTACCTCTTGAATCCAGTTATGATTCAGCAGGCCGCCTCCTGTTCAGCTGATGCAATGGTCAATATTATTACGCTTCTATTTATTGCGGTAGTAATTAGATACCTTCGCAAAGAACATCTCAACAGACGGGACATCTGCATCATCGCTGGACTAGCTTTTCTCGTATGCATTTCAAAGTATGCATACGCCCCGTTGCTTCTCTTGCTGTTTGGGTTTCTTCCTAGAGCAAAAAAGAGAGCCGTACGGATTGCCATTCCGGTTACTTTTTTTGTCTTGTCTCTGGCAGCAATCTGGTTCGTTCTCATCTTCTACAGGCAGGGTACGTTTGAGGCCACCGTCGAGCTCATGCGAACGCCCGGTACATGTGCATCCGTTTTGATCAATACGGTATTTATCGCAGGGCCATTTTGGGTCGAAACGTTTGCTGGCCAAGCCCTCGGCATTCTCACGATAAACCCGTGGGTACCCGCGTTCTGGGCCTATTGCATAGTTTTGCTCATGAGCCCCATCTGTAACAACGATGATGACGAGACGAATCTTTCCAGTATGGAAAAGTGGATTTCGGCCTTAATTGTCATTATATCCATAGGAATGATCACTCTTGCACTTCGAGACTGGTCAATGAGCGTTGACAAGAACTACGACTACATCTCGGGAGTTCAGGGGCGCTATTTTATCCCCTTCCTGCTCCTGCCCATCCTTGGCCTTGTCCGAAAAGACGGTTCCGCTCGCAGGTCTCATACGAACGAAGTCTATGCACTTGCCATGGCTCTTATCTTTTTATTGGACGTCTTTGCCATTATCGCCAAGTTTAATTAATGCCTCGAGGGTGCATCAGACGTCGTTGCTCTTCTCGCTCGAGGAGTATGCCCGCGAGATAATCTTGGCAATGGGGCTTGGCCAGAACCGACGAAACAGCTCAAGGTCCTCGTTAGCTCTCGTGTTGTCCTCTATGTAAGAGGAGGTCGCCGAATCCTCATGGATACGATGGTACATGAGGATATCCGAGGAGTAGTAGAAGCCCCCCTCGAGCCGAGAGAGATGTTCCCACGTATCCCAGTCGAGGCTGCACTTCATCGTGACTTCGAAAGGCGGGTTGGGACAGTTCCTTCGATTGAACGTGACCGAGGGGCAGCAGATGGGCGAACCGAGCGAAAGAACTCGTCTTCGCCGGGAGATGCTGTCGGCATGCCTTCCGTCCTTCAGAGGTGCGAGAAGCCTTCTCTTCGTGCTCAGCAGCCTATTCTCGTCCACCCTCTTTCCCGCACGAAGTTCACCGTAATCGCTAAAGAAGATGAGCGATGAGCCTGATTGGGAAAGGGCGGAGATTGCCGTAGAAGCATAGCGGGGACAGTAGATGTCATCCTGGTGGGTAATCGTGATGTAGTCCGCCGTTGCCTGCGAATAGGCAAAGTTCCAGTCCTGGCCAATGCCATGCTCTCCATCATTCACGACAACCGCAAGCCCGTAACCCGCAGCTATCCCATCAAGCCAGGCGCTTGGCGTCGCCGTGGCGATAAAGACCTCGCTCTTGACTGGATGACCATCATCGTCTTGCTGGTTGAGGACGGATTCGATGCATTCGCGCAGATAGGNCGACTGACCGTACGCGCAAATGGCAAAGGCATGAGAAACCATGATGAGATTACCTCCGACCATAGGCCATAAGAGCCCACCTAAAGGTTTTAGGGTGACGGACAAAGAGCCAGACGGCAACGCGATTCTGAAGCGCATCACCAGTCGGCCTTGCGGGAGAGACGTAGTTGCGGCTTTTCCAGCCAGGCAGGTTCTTGTCCAACCACTCCCGATATCGAGATAGATTACCAAGGGTCCTTTCTCGCCCATCCCCCTGCGCGGTATAGAGGAGAAACCAGACGACGAGCCGGATGAACACATAGTTGTTGAGGGCTTTGTCAAAATCGGTGCCCACATCTCGCATGCGTGCAAGTATCCGATTGATGGCCAGCTCAAACTGGAGGCCCTCGGACTTGCGTTGCACCGTACTCGAGACACTGCTCGGATTGAGGAACCAGTTATACCCGCAGTACGGAATCACCACGCTCTTTTGCGAGAGCGTGGCGGCAGGGAGCGTGAAGAAAAGATCCTCGCTAATGTTCACAGGTAGGAACTCGAGCGAGGCACGACGTACGAACTCGGTTCTATAGAGCTTTGCCCAGGCAGCTTCCACCGCATAGGGAGCCCATTCGGTTCCGGGAACGGGAGAGCCCTGCGTTCGAACGCGCCCGTTCTCGTCAGGCCTGCGATAGCCGCCCAGCACGATGTCCGCCTCGCCATCCCCTGCAGCGCAAACGAATGACTCAAGATAATCGGGGTCTAGGTAGTCATCGTTGTCGACAAAGGCGATGTAGTCTCCCGTCGCAAGCTCCATGGCCCTATTACGAGCCATGGCGGCACCTGCGTTCTCGCGATGCTCGACCACAAAACGCCCGGGAACATCCTTGGCATAGCCATCGAGTATGCTTGCGGACCCGTCAGAAGAGCCATCATTAATTGCGATGATCTCGAAGTTCTGGTAGGTTTGGGCAAGGACGCTGTCGATGCATCTCGCGAGATAATCCTCCGCGTTGAACACCGGAATGAGAACGGAGACCTTCAGGTCGCATCGTCCTGAGGATGAATCGCGGCCACCTGCTTCGAGGGAACGCGCCACGATAGCCCTCCTCAGGTAGAGTGCGGCGGCAACGGCCCCCATCGTCATCGAGGCAATCACGACGAAGTTGATCCCATTCATTCCAAAGGCCGTCTCAAGAGGAACCATCAACAGCGCGCACGATGCAAATGCAACAATGTTTGAAACAAGAAGCCCGCGCATATCCCGACAGATGACCAGCGCGTCCGAGAGAAACCACATCAGCGCGATAAATCCCGTGCTTATCAGTACGTATGGAAAGAGGTACGTATACGCCGCAATACTCTCTCCATAGACCCTCATGAGAACGGGCGACCCGACAAGGGAGAGACCGACGACCATGATCACGATGAAGGCCACCATGAGACGTATGGTCTTGAGGAGATACCTTGTAAATGCCCCATCCTCCCTGGACTCCCACCTCTCTGCCAAAGGCACCAGAGAAGGAGCATAGAGATAGCGGGCAAGCGCCTGGATAAGCACCGCGGGTGTTGCGACGGCGGCATAGAGCCCAAGTTGGTCGACCCCACAAGCCCAGCTGAAGTACTGGCGAGCGACCGAGACGACCATGCTGATGAGAAGGGTCGACACGACGAGGGGCAGGCATCTCCTCAGAAGCGCCGCAATGGTATTTGACGCGATGGCGGGCCGAATGCGACCAATCCGAGATGCATGGGGGATGTCATAGAAAACCGTCATAGCAAGGCCAGCGAAGAACATTCCAAGGACGGCAGCGTCAAGACTCTGAAATACCATCAGCCCACCGGAGAAGAGCGCAATCACCGCCACTCCTCGTAGGAACTGAGAGATGCCAATGTAGTCCATGCGCTCGCCGCGCTGATCAACACCATAGAGAACGTCAACGAATGCCTCGTCGATCTTAAAGAGCATGTAGAGGAGGATGGTAATCGTCGTTGCCTGACTGCCGCCAACGACGATCGCGTAGGGAATGACGAACGCCAGCCCTATGACGGTGGTTACCAGTCGAAATCCAACATAGCAACTCTGAGGATACGCTCCTTTGACGTCTGAGACCTGAAATGTCCTCATCGAGTAGGTGGCTATCGGATTGAACATGTTACCAACGGTCATGGCCAAGGCGAGGACACCGGAACCCACATAACCACTGGACAAGGTCACGACAAGGACGGTCGTCAGCCAAAGACACCCTTGGTACGTAAGGCTGCCAATGGTATTGAAAAGTATGTTCCGCCTGACCGAAAGAGGCTTTGGCGGTACCGTCTTCTCATTAGCCTTCAATGTCCGATGCCCACCTCGCTCGAAGTCCTCGTCTCCGTACCTCGTCATCCTACCGCAGGCACTTCCTACTCATATAACCTGAGCACGTCTTCCTTGATGAGCGGCCAATCGCGAGAGCAGGCAGTGGACAGGCCACCCTCGCGCAATACGGCGCGCAGGGCGCCGTCATTCACGATGCGCTCGATCTGATCTGCAGCATGCTTGAGATCACCACGCTCGTAGGTAAGGCAGTTCGCGCCATCTTCAATGTACTCAGCGTTACCCCCGTTGGGAAGAACGACCGTCCAGCCACCCGTCGCCATCATCTCAAGCGGCGGGTAGGAGAAGCTCTCAAGAATGCTCGTCTTGAGGAGAATGTGACAAGCCCCATACACCTTCCCCACCTCATCGTGAGGAACGGCATGGAGAAACTTATCCACACGATACGTCTCCTTGGGCTTCCCGTTGTATGACATGTACCAGATTTCGTACTTTGCCGAATCGAGAAGATTGATAATCTTGAATGCCTCGTCAACGTTCTTATACTCGAAGGTAGAATCACCCTCTACGAGAATACGAATCTTACCCGTAAAGTCACGCTCGGTCTCAGGAAAGCTTGCCTTGTCAATTCCGTTGGGGGCAAAGCGAGCCTCGTGACCATATTTCTCGTAAAGCCAGTTCTGACACCATTTAGAGATGGTGAGATACTCCACGTTNTCTTGGTTATACGTGGCCTCACAGGCAATGCGCGAAACATCTCCGGGAAGAAAGAAGTCCGTCTCATAGTTCTGCACGAGATAGCCTATCCGATTGATATGCGAGTAGCCCAGAAGAGACCAAAGCGTATCAAAGAAAGTTGCCACGCCAAAGTCAATCCTGCCGCGCATCGTGTACTTCTCGTCGCGATTTCTATTACTTTTGATGAAGCAGACTGGAAGTGTACAACCATTGATTTTCTGGAGGGTCTCTTTGCTTCCCCGATCATTATCCACGAGTGTTACGTCGTATCCAGCTCGTTGGAGAAAAACTGCATGCCTGAGACCCACGAGCACCCCTCCGCTCGTATTGAGACTCGGAAGCACAAATACGATGTTCTTGGTCTGATGTTTTGTGATATACCGTGCGAGTGCCTGTCCCGTACCCGCAGTGGTCGCGTTGGAGCGACACCACGTAAAGGCTGCTTCTCCAAGGCGTACACGCTCATCAGCATCGTCAAGGAGATGGGATATCTCGCGATACCACTCGTACGGAGTGGAACAAAGCACACCAGTTTCGTGGTTCCTTATCATGGTGGCAAAGGAACCTATGTTGCTCGCAATCGTAGGGACCTTGACGAGCGCAGCCTCAACCCACTTGTTCTCCGATTTGGCCTCGTTGAAGACCGTATCTGTAAGCGGAGCAAGATTGATATCCACGCTCGCGATGAGACGGGGAAGGTCACGCCACTCGCAAAAGGGGCTAAACGTAATCCTGTCCCGAAACTCCTCAAGCTCTTTCGGCACATCAAGCTCGCCTACTACGCTCAGACGGGTATTCGGACGCTCGCGCATCACCTTTACAATGGCAGGCAGAATCATCTCAAAATCAGAGTTATGTGTGATAGAGCCAGAGAAATAACCAAGAACGAGGCCGGCGGCCCTTCGTGCGGAGTCGGTCTCACAAGCCCAACGCCACTGTCGTTGCTCGATGGCCTGCACTTGGTTGCTCTTTAGGGTTGGGAGAACGTCACGCTCATAGAGCGCCTGATCGGAGAAGTGAACCATCTCCTGTGACGCCACGTTGCGGTTGATGAAGGTATCGGGTACATAGGGAGCCAGCTCACGCGCCAGGGCTTCCGTCGTGGTGATGAGGCCATCACAGAGTTCCATGGTCTTACCCATGCGCTTGACCCCATCGTCGTAAGAGACCTTGTCAGAGGGCACCATAGCGGCGACAAAGGGAATCTGGTCGGTGAACTTGGTATCCACCACGAGGTCATCGATGTCAAAGTACACGCGCTTGTTGAGCTGGTGCGCAAGCTTGATGAAGTCACCCACCATGGTCGTATAGGGACAGCGAAATATCACGAAGTTACGTGCAGAGCAAACCGCCTCAAGATTAAGCTCCCATGCATTGATGCGTAGTGTGGAAAGGCCCGCTGCCTCAAGTTGCTGAATCTGGTGGTCGATACGATAGCGGATGGGATGCGGCACGGCATAGTCGCAACCGTTGATGAACAGAACGTCCGCAAAGGTGCAGGGATCTGGATTTTGGCTGGCAAAATCATGCGCCAGACGATCCCCTTTCATAATCTCGAGAGACTTGGAGACAGCATTAACCAGACCTTCGCGCTCTCTCTTTGCCTGAAATAGCTCGAACTGTCTTGCTAGGCCCATGAGGCTACCTCCTATTGTCATCAATCGGTGGGAAACCAAGGGCCGCACCGTATACGGGATTTATCTGGAGCTGGTCATTCCAGTTGAGGCTGCGCGCGTTGGCCTCGTCCATGGCACGGTCGTGTGACGTCTCTAGCTCCGCCGTAGCAACGCCGCGTTCAGCAACGGCACCGAGGGCTGACTCAGCCTCGTGCATTGGCATATTACCATAATAGTGCTCGACTGCATACAATCTTGCCCTCTTCCCCATGTCCAAGGAGAGACTTCGTTCATGCACAAGCCTCTCAAGAGCGACAGTCCATTCGTCTGGCGACGCACAGACAAAGCCCGTCTCGCCGTTCACTATCGCCTCTTGATACGCAAAGGTAGAGGATGCAATCGATACCGTACCTACGGCACCCGCTTCAAAGACCTTTAGGGCGGACTTACAGTTTGTGAACACATCCTCCACGAGAGGTGCGAGAATGACATCTGCCGAGGACTGAATCACCTGGAGCGTCACGTAATCCACCGGAGGGAGCAGGATAACCCTTCCCGCAAGGTAGAGGCGAAACACGTCCTCAGTGAGGCTAAGCCTGCCCACGAGCAGGAGACGCGCATCCTCATGCGCATTTACAAAGGCGCAAAGCATGTCAGATACGAGCGCGAAGTCTTCCGCGTGGCTTTGGGTGCCACTGAAGTAGGCAATGGTAAATGGGTGAACGCTCGCCTTGTGGGCGGCAGCCAAGTCAACCACGAGATCGGATACCTCTATCTGCTCGTCATTAAGCGTCGAGTGAATGACCTCACAGGGCTTGTCAAACCGCCTTGAAAGTCGACGAGCGAGAAAGTCCGTCGGTGCAATCAGCGTGTCACATATGGCAGCAGTTCTGCCAAAGCGATCGCACACGCCATACCAGAAGCTCTGACCAAACGCATCGTCGTTCGTCACGCCCATGGCTCGTACGATGCGTGGTGCGCACTCCACACCAGCCGCATCGTCATCGATGAGATAGGCAACGGGCTTGCCAGCGTCATGTAGGTGTGCGACGAGTACACGCACGTCCGGCCTTATGCGCATACGAACAAGCACCACCTCTTCAACGGCATCAATAACCTCATCGAGAAGTGCGACCTCCGATACGAAGAAGTACTCCGCATACCAGCGGTCGGATTGAGCGAGCGTCTCATGAACGTTATGCCCGAAATACCGAAATGTGGGCGTATCGCCGCTTGTCATCTCATAGATGAAGGCTGCACACTGGCGACCGGCATGATGGGCGGCGAGAAGATCATCTACTCGTTCGGAGAGCCCTCTGCATTCCCACGGAGCAGCATCAAAATCGACCGACGGCAACGTAATTCCACATGCTGAGAGATATGTATCCACAGGCTTTTGATCGTTCTCGCAAGCATCGCGTATGGATTCAATCGTAAACTCACGGTTTATAAGCCAATGAGCAAGAGGATACCCGGTTTTATCGGTCACCCAGAGCTTGTCGACAAGAGCATGGGCGGCCTCGCCGATTCTCCGAAGAAGAGCAGAATCGTCCACCAGAGAAAGAAGTGCCGAAACCCACTCCTCAGTTGACTCACATAGAATACCCGTCTTGCCAGATATGATGACCTCGGCAAAAGCACCAACGTCACTTGCGACGGTAGGTACTCCGACGAGCGCCGCCTCCGTCCACTTGTTCTCAGACTTTGCTCTATTGAAAAGAGTGTCTACCAACGGAGCGAGGTTGACGTCTACGGAAGCGTAGAGCTTCGGAAGCTCACGCCAGTCAACGTTGGGCAAAAGATCGATACGATTGGAGAGAGGTTTGAGCTCTTCGGGAAGGCCCGAGACGCCCGTCACGGTGAGACGAACCGCCGGACGTGCAGAAAACACTTCGGCGAGTGCCGGTACGATAAGCGCAAAGTCCTCATTGTGCGTAAGCGAACCGCCGAAGTATCCAAGACTCACGTAGTCACGAGGAGGCTCATCTTGACGCATGAGACATGCGGCTGCAGAGAGCGTGACCATCTCGGAGGATGCAACATTACGGTTGATGCTGACCATGTCCACGTACTTGGTAAGTTCGCCAGCAAGAGCCCGCGTCGTGGTGATGGCACCGTCACACAGGCGCAGCGTCTCTCCAATCCTCCTGACGCCATCGTCGAACACGGCCTTGTCCTCATACGACATGTCACGCACGACGGGAAGATCATCGGTGTAACTCGTGTCGATTACAAGGTCATCAATGTCAAAGTAAACCTTTTTGCCATGCCCATGAGCCAAGGCAATGATCTCGCGAACGGTACTATCTACAGGGCACCTGAAGAAGAGCAGCGCCTTGCCTCGTGCCTCGTCAGCCAATGTCATGTCCCAGACATTTATGACATGCGTCGATACACCCACGCGAGCAAGTTGCTCGACCTGGTGGCCTACACGAAAACGCGTATGGTGTGACACGAAAGGGTCACAGCCGTTTATAAAGAGCACGTCAGCTTCCGGAGCCTTAGCCGATTCGTCTGCTCGATGACCACGAGAAAGCACACCGTGAATCCGTCTCGCCGTCTTCGTGAAACCATCATCTCGCAGCGAACGGACTCCTTTTGCCAAGTAATCCAGTGATGTTCCATTCATTCGAATGAGAATCCTCCAGTCCCGTTGTCATTCCCAAGACATTTTATGGCATCGCGCGTTCCCCCCGATAGATTCAGACAAACACGTCAGAAGATAAGCAGAAGCCCCCACGAATACACAGCACAAACAAGCGAGACAGATGTCCTTTAACACTTATCACATCCCAAGTTCGTGCAATTGCGTCCTCGGGAATCGGTATATGACATCCAGAACGAACCCATCGCTGTACTCATCCCATGCTGCAACAAGACTCTGACGATCAGCAGGTCACAGAGGTGACTTGGCCGTCCGAGTCGAACTTGAAAAAAATAAGTGAAGACAGCTCGCGTGTCCAAACCAGAAAGAGGATGTCTCGTTTTATAAGTGAACTATGCCCATACCTATTACAGCCACACGACACGTCCTTCTATCTCACAAACACCTAGTAGGAGATGACTCTCGTGCCCAGAGGAATGTTGTCATAGATCCATTCGGCATTCTCCGTGGCGAGACGCACGCATCCATGGCTCACGCCCATACCAAGGCTGTCGTCCATCACGGTCCAGGAATTCTGATAATAGAGTATGGAGTGAAGCAGGTAGTCGCCGTAGAACTGCGTGTAGAAATAGCAGGTAAAACCAGACCCGAAGGAATACCCCTTACCGCTCACCGTGAAGCTGCCCTTGACCGTGGGGGTGGAGTCCTTGCCGTTGCCACAGGCGTACATCTGGATGCACGTCCAGTTCATGTAGCCGCCATAGTAGACGCCAACCAGATGATCGCCACAGTTTATGAGGATGAGGTAGTTCGTGCTACTGGTGTAGTCCTGTGCTGTTGCCCACATGGCGTAATTTCCACCGGTGTCAATCACGGAGAGCCTGCCGTCGTTGTCGGCGCGGTAGAAGGTGCCGTCCAGCAAGATGTTGGTGTTCCGGGCCACATACCCCGTGGACGGGTTGCCATAGTAGAGGCTCCCGCCGACCTCGAAGGCGCCCACATGCGCGCCGAGAATGCCCCCGCAGCAGTCGTCGATGCGATAGCGCTCGAGCGAACCCGAGAAGGCCGCCGTCACAAGCCAGCCCCCCGACGAATAGCATTCGGCAAGCCTGCCGTCGTTGTCGGCGACCAGGACGCCGTCCGAGTCGTACCGTGCGGCCCCGCGCAGCACGTACCCGGAGGCGAGCGTGTAGTGCGCCCAGCCGTCGGCCGAGTA
>JGI20225J20221_1003353_pt1 | contig 19392 bp, 12 predicted proteins | sample BioMet4_FD_20221 | JGI IMG/M metagenome (IMG submission 20221) | reverse complement strand
TGTTTTAATCTTGCAAACTCTAAAGCGCAAGTGGCAAATATAGCCCTAATGACAATTTTCCTCACAGCGTCACGCTCGTCAGGTTCTTTGCCATAGACAATGATACATAGGTAACAAATCACATGTTTCAACAGACTTTCTATCGTGCATAAAAGCAGATGTTCGCACAAGGCGTGCTATTTTTTTCCATCTTCTGTCGCTGATGTAAATGTCTCGTCGTTCTTCTGCGCCATCCACCTCTACGGTTCTCAATGCTTTTCTAATGTCCTTTATGCAGTCCATGGCCTGGTTGCTTATTTCCACTTGTTCAATATCATTCGACCATTTAGCATATTCTTCATTAGAAATCTTTATTGCATTGTCAGCAAAGTCTTCACTATCATCACCACCCATCATCATTAAAGTAAAGTTCTCTTCGTTTCTTATCGCACAACTTTCAATTCTGATGATGAATCTATCCCATAAAGCCTCTAGTCCTTCACCGCGTGCAGGTAATTCATTGCTCGCTGCTACTAGAAGTTTCAGGGGTAGTTTGATTTCGTTTCTTCCGTTTCTGAAAAGTTTCTCATTGATAACGGTAAGCAATGAGTTCTGTATAGCTGGTCCAGCCTTCCATATTTCATCAAGAAACACAACGTCTGAACTTGGCAGGTATCCTTCTGTAGCTCGCTCATATATATCGCTATTCTTCAGTCGTGAAATAGACACCGGACCAAATATCTCATCTGGTGTTGAAAATCTTGACATGAGGTATTCAAATGATCGTGCATTGCGGAACGCACTTTTTAGTCTGCGCGCCACCATGCTCTTTGCCACTCCCGGAGGACCAAGAAGAATTATACTCTCACCAGCTATTGCAGCGAGCAGCGATAGACTTATTTCTGAGTCCTTCTCATATATATTCTTATTCATCTCATTTATGAGACTCTGCATTCTTTGTTTCATTTCCATACTTGAGTATAAAGTTAATTAGTTTTTTCATCAAATAATATTAGCCGATAAATCTTATAAACTTTTTTAACGACAACGAAGTTGGATTGACCATAAAAAAGGTGTTGCTCCTTTTGGGACAACACCTTTAATTTATTATAGATACTCGAATTATTGAACAGGAGTCAAAACAACTCTATTGGCACCGTCATAGCTTAAAAACAATTGAACTGTATATTTTCCGGCTGTTTCTAGTTTCAAGTTTGTACCATTTGCTGTAAGGTTAGTGAAATCGCTAGCTTTTGACATTCCACCCCAACTGAGATCCCATTTGTGATCTGCACGGAATTTCATTTCTCCAGTTGTCAATGTTACTGTACCTTCCCAAGCACCATTAGATGTGTTGTAAGTAAGGTCAAAATCTTTATCCCAATTACCATAAACAGAACCTATGATGCTGATGCTTCCTATATTAGTCAGACTATATGTTCCAGCACTGAGATCAACATTAATTTTGTAAAAGCCTGCTCCTGGATCAGGTACGTTGCCAGATGCACTACTTGCTATTTTTCCATCACTGACATATCCCAAAGCGTTATCCCAGTTATCTGCATTTGGTCTGAACTTGAATTGTCCATCCAAATAATAGTAACCTTCATATATTCCATCAAAATTAGCACTATGGAGAGCGTGCGCAGTCTGCCATACTGATTCATTTCCAACTTCATAAACAAACTCACCGTAATTTGTCTTTACCAAGTTGATAGTGGAATTAAACTTATCAGAAGTCTTAACATATCCTGTACCGCCAGCCATGTGAATGGTATCTGTTACAAGTGTTTCTACAGTACGAACAACATCACTCTTACCATACAGAGTTTCAATTACTTTTTGTAGTTCACTAGCTTTAACATTACCAGTAGCACTAGCTGCTAAGACAACACTAGTTGATTTATCTGCACTGAATAGTGTCGCAGTTAGTCCTTGTTTTGCAACAGAAGCTGTTGTTGAAACTTTAGGTGTAAAGAGAGCAACGGAGTCTGTTGTTACTGTATTAAAATTAATGGCAGCAGCAGGAGTTGCTGCGAAAGCAACAGTAATGGGACTTTCTTCCGCATTACTCTGTGGGGCAGCCCAATCTTGGTATTCGTTTGAACCGCAACTTGCTAATGCAAGTGCTACGCCCAATGTATATAATACTCTTTTCATGTTATTTTGTCTTTATAAAGCAGGAGTGGAGCAGTCCACTCCTGCTATTAATTTATTGTGCAATAAATATATACTGATGTGTGATATCATTAAAGATGACCTTATATGTGCCAGCTTTATACAGAATGTTGTGACCACCTGCAGAACCTGTACCATAAGGGAACGCTGAATCACCCCAGTTGTCGGTCCAAGCTCCGTCAGCAGTAAATTTACAACCTCCATCAGAAGGAGCATCAGCTTTATAAGTTAGAGTTTCTACCCAATCATGGTTTTCTGCACCATCAAAAGTTGATATAGCTGTCATTACATTAGCAGTTGCACTCCAACTGTTCTCTGTTCCTGCGATTGCTATAGAAGTGTATTTTGAAACATCCTTGGTGTACTTCTTGATAGTACAACTGTTATCAGCAGTATTTACAATAATGTCATAATAACCTGGGACATCAAATTTGATGTTACCTGGATCATCACCACCACTTCTGTATGTAGGTACGTAGGTATCATCCTTCCATTCACCTTTGCAGAATCCGTAGTTCCAGTCACCGATTGTTTTTAGAATTTTGAATTCTCCACCTGCAGGGAAGTATCCTGTATATTCAATTTTTCCATAACCGGTTTTCTTATCATAAGTTTCACCAGCGATAGCATGCATAGGAATGATGGAACCACCAATATTTGAAGCATCTACATTACTCCATTTACCGTCACCGATACAACCACCTATTAGGTAATAGATTACAGGTGCCGCATCTTTTAGTTCTACGTAATATGGGATAACTGTTAAAGTTACAATGTTTGAGTAAACAGAAGAACCTTTGACAGTTGATTTTACTCTGGCATAAACTGTCTGAGTAGCAGGAACTGCATCTGATGTCCATTTGTTTAACTGTTCAAGAGCCTTCGCAAAATTGGCAGCACCTACATTCTGTTTGCAAATGTTAGACGTTTCACCAACAGTAGCATAGTCGGCAATAGTTTTACCGGTATTGTCTGCTGAAGCTTCATCTACAGACGTAGTCCACTTGTTAGCTGTAGAAATTTCAACTTGGTATTCTGAAGCCAAAGGGAATCCATAATCAGGCTGTGACCATGTAAAGCTCAAACTGTCAGAAGTAGCAAGATTTACATTTGTAGCCGCATACGACGGTGTATTTAGTTTGAATGTTGATGGACTTTGCAAAGTAGGGTTCTTGCTTAAGTCATCATCGCAGGCAGTGAACATCATCACCAATAGCATCATGAGTCCTGCCAATATATTTAATTTCTTCATAATAATCAATTGTTAATTGTTTGATCAAAGTTATTAATAACCAGGATTCTGAGTTAAGTTTACGACGTTCTGATTTAAGTCTGTTGTAGGAATGGCAAATAAGCTATAGTGCTTGTCGATATTTCTACCTTTTAATGTTCCACCCTTCCAAGCCCAGTTATAGTTAACATCACCGGCGTATCTATTGAAACGTATAAGATCCATACGGCGACGACCTTCGAAATAGAATTCACGGCTCCATTCATCACAGATGTCAGAAAGTGAGTAGCCTGCTTTTTTTGAAGCGTGAGCGCGTTGACGAATTTGGTTTAGGTATGTAATACCATCAGCTGTTGCAACTCCGCCATTTTGGCGAGCAGTTGCTTCTGCATATGTAAGATATGCTTCAGCTGCACGGAGTACGAAAAAGTCACAGTCTGGGAACTGAGTATCATTTGCTGTCCCGTTTGTTGCATAAAAGTTATTAAATTTACAGATCGTGTAACCATCAGTAAATTCCTTTTCCTTTGTATTTTCTAAGTTGCGACCTTTTGACTGTATCAAAGCTCTTTCGTCACCAGCGATAGCAGGCATCTTACATGCTGATACACTTGGTGCATCGTCGTTAGGGAAGAACTTCTCCACTAATTGTTTCTTTGCACGGTTACCAGCCCATCCTTCTGTAGTTCCATTACTTAATGTAGATTCATCTTTGATATTCTCCTTGCCGTTGTTACTTCCTGCCATCAAGAATAGTGTTGTACCCCAAGATGTAGTTTTCTTGCCGTCTTGAATGATAGAGAACAAACTTTCTACAGAAGCACCATTCGTACCATTGTCACCCATGAACAATTGCTGATAAGCACTCCAGCCATTCTGCGCAGTTGTATAAAGTTTGAAAGGAGAGTCAATAACCTTCTTTGAATAAGTTGCCGCATCAGCCCAGCGAGCTGTGCCTGTGTAAATTTCTGCATTAAGATAAATACGTGAAAGTAACAACCAATCAGCAGCCTTGTCTACACGTCCATATCCAGATTCTCCTTCTTTTTCTGGTTTAGCATCAGCAAGAGATGACTCAATATCAAGAAGTTCACTCTCAATCCATTTAAACAAATCTGCACGTTTAATCTGTGCTGGTTTAACTGAAGATACTTTTGTCGAAAATGGAACATTTCCCCAACCATCCATAAGTATAGAGTATTGATAAGCACGAAGGAAACGAGCCTCTGCGGTCTTTTGTGCGTCAATGCTGCCATATTCATTTATATATTGGTTACAATATACAATACCGGCATAAAGACGATAATAGAAACCTTTTAACATCGGGTGAGATGCGTCGTAATTTGACTCGTTGAAGTTAGAAACACCTGCATCACCCCAAGCACTTACGGCTTCATCTGTTGTTAGTTCGTATGCATTGAACAACTGGCGAACAAAACCTGTTGTACCACCATCAAGACCATCAATATCACAGTCGCCATTAGCACCGCCGTTACCTGCAACGGCAAGGTTGGCATAGCACTTGTTCAGAAGATTGTCTGAACTAATCTTGCTACCTGTCTGTAAGTTAGGATCAATAGGTGTAACATCAAGATCAGAAGAACATGATGTCATTCCCATAGCTAACAAAAAAGCTGCAGCAGGTAATATATTTTTTAAATATGTTTTCATTGTTATTTTCTTTAAGAATTAGAAATTCAAGTTCAAACCAAGAATGAATGAGATTGGACGTGGATAAACACTGTTGTCAATTCCACCAAATACTTCAGGGTCTATACCTGAGTATTTTGTGATTGTGAACACATTAGATGCTGTACCATAAATACGTCCACTAAGTCCTTTCCAATCTCCTGTGTTGAACAACTTATTGAAACTATAACCAAGAGTAATGTTGTCACATTTCAAAAATGAACCATTCTGTACCCAACGATCTGATAATGTTGATGTTTCATCGTATGTCTGCCAATTGTATTTCAAGTTTGATACAGGACGGTTTGTCATGTATGCACTGTTTGTGTAAATAGCTGCTGGACTTAGGTTAGCAGAACCTGCCATAAGGTCGTTGAATACATAGTTTCCTATGCTTGCACGAAGGGTGAAGCCAAAGTCCCAATTCTTATATTCAAAGCGAGAAGAGAAGCCCATTGTTATAGGAGCAACAGGACTTTTGTGATAATACTTGTCAGCCTCAGTAATCTTACCATCGCCATTGCGGTCTACAACAACACCTTCGATAGCGTTGCCATTTTTATCGTATGCCTGTTGGTAAACATAGAAAGAGTTGGCTGCTGTACCTACGTGTTGTGCCTGACATTGCAGACCTGTACCTGAAGATATACCACCTGTTGGTACGTTGAAGTTTGGATCATTGCTACTTGTAAGAGCTGTAATTTTATTATAGTTATATGTGAAGTTATAATCTAAAACCCAGTTCCAATCTTTTTTATCAATAGCAATCCACTTAATAGCTGCCTCAAAACCAGTATTGCTTAGAGAACCGATATTTGAGATAACTTGATTACGGAAGTTTGAACCTGCAGAGACATAGGCCATGTTGATAAGGTCTGTTGTATTACGATAGTACCAGTCGAAAGAACCAGTGATTCTTTGATTGAATAAGCCCCAGTCAAGACCTGTGTTGTAAGTTGTTGTTGTTTCCCATTTCAAATCAGGATTGTATGCCTTTGGACGAGCAAGATTACCGTTACCAACAGCTCCATAGTATGAACCGTTACCTGAGTTCATTTCATATATTGCGAAATATGGATAGTCTCCCTGATTAATTTCCTGTTGACCAGTCATACCCCAGCCGAGACGAATTTTCATGTCAGAAAGCCATTTAATATCACGCATTTTATTCTCATCCTTAATTTTCCACATGAAAGCGAAAGAAGGGAAATCAGCGAAGTGTTTCTTAAAACGAGAAGAACCATCACGACGATATGTTGCTGTTACATAGTAACGATCCATCAGGCTCCAGTTTGCACGTCCAAAGTAAGATACTAAATAGTTCTCTGTTTTGAAACGATAATTATCAAGAATACCGTCACCGTTATAGTCTATACCTGAATCGGTGTGAATGCTGCTCATCGTACCATTCCATGCATCGTTGTAAGACAAGTAACGGCTTGACTCACTGCGCCAGTAACGAGATTCCTCAGCACCTCCCATAATGTCGACGTGATTCTTTGCAAGGTCATTGAAGTCGTGAGTATAGAAAGCATAAACGCTACCTTGCATATTGCGTTTTACGATTCTGTCGAAACCATATGAACCATAATAGAAAGCCAATGGGCTAGTAGGGGCAACGTTAGTGTCTTGTGTGCCCTGAGAAAGGTCTAGACCACCTGTAGCGTGTATATGTAAATCTTCGAATCCATGAACCTTATAATCAATGTCTCCACTAGTAAGAAGATCGCGACTTATTGCATGATCATCTTTTAGATTAAGGATTGCAACAGGATTTTTTGTTCCCAAAGAATACAATGTTGTAGGATATTTACTATTATTAAGAGCTGTTCCATCTGTCTTCCAAGCAAAGTAACCACCATAGTTGGCTGCATCTGAAGATGTTGTGTCATAAACACTCTGTGTTGGGTCAAACCAAACAGCAGCATTGATGGCTCCACCATCTGCATATTTACTTTTAGCCCACATTCCCTTTACATTTACATTAATTTTCAAATGATCGTCAAGTAGTGACGGATTCAGGTTTACGGAAGCTGTATAGCGTTGGAAATCAGACGTCTTTAATATACCCTGCTGATTAGTATAGCCCATAGAAACACGGTAAGGTAAATAAGCTCCAGCCATACCAGAAACAGTTACATTATGGTCGTGACTCAAAGCTGTACGATAAATTTCATCCTGCCAGTTTGTATTTGCTGTACCCAAAGCCTTGTAAGCATCACTGGATGTGCCAAACTTATTTGCAATGAAATCACGATATTGGTCACCGTCCATCACGTCAATAGTCTTTTTCTTCTGACTTACTGTAAAACTACCACTATATGATATAGATGTACCCTTGTGACCTTTCTTGGTTGTAATGATGATTACACCGTTTGAACCACGAGAACCGTAGATTGCAGTTGCTGAAGCATCCTTTAATACGGAGAAAGATTCTATATCTTGTGGGTTTACCATTGAAAGAGGATTGGCGAGTCCCTTAATACCATTGTTATCCATAGCGATACCATCAATAACTATCAATGGGTCGTTGGAAGCATTAAGAGATGAACCACCACGAACACGGATTGTAGCACCACTACCAGGAGTTCCGCCACCTGTTGTAATGTTTACACCGGCAACTTTACCTTGTAACATATCCTGAGCATTTACTACAAGGCCTTTATTTTTGCTGTCTGGCTGTATCTTTGTTACAGAACCAGTGATGTCGTTCTTTTTTGCGACACCGTAACCGATAACAACGACTTCATTTAAAGTTTTGTTATCGTCTTTAAGAGTTATTACAAGATTGTCGGATGCGGTCACTTTTTTAGATGACATTCCTACATAAGAAATAGTAATCTCTGTACCTTTAGGAACATTGATAGAGTAGTTTCCATCGAAATCTGTTACACCTACGGCTTTACCGTTTGCTGTAATAGTTGCACCGATGATAGGTTCTCCAGTAGCATCTTTTACCTGCCCCTTAACAGCTCCAGACTGTGCAAAGGCGGTTGCTGAAAGGAATAAACTAGCGGCGATTGCTAAATTCCTTAAAGGCAATTTGAATTTTACCTGCTTCATCATTTACTTTGATTTTTAAGTTAACGTTAATATATTATTTATTGTTTTTTTGNNTTTAGGCGATACCATTAATATAACAAGTTAACAAGTATATCAAGTTATTAGGTTGTCGTTTTATGGTGACATGGCATCGTTATGTCATGACTCACGATGCAAAAGTAATTTTCTTAACGATACTTTGTACTTTTTTTGAGTTAAAAACGTTATTTATATTGTGCAAACGTTTGCGCAAACTTTTGATAATTAAATATAGTGTAAGAAAACAGCTTTTGAATGATTTGCATATCTTTGCATAAGATGCAGCTGCACTATACATAACATTCAAACAAGTTTGATGATTCTGCTCTGAATTGCAGTATCTTTGCATAACGTTCAATAACAAAATGTTGCATTTTTAAAAAGGAGTGCATCATAATATTTAAGTTAGAACCATGAAAGAATCTACACCTATGACAATGAAAGATATAGCCAGGGAACTTGGCGTTTCCGTAGCTACAGTTTCCCGTGCTCTTAAAGATAGTCCGAGAATCAGTGAAGAAAGACGAAAATTGATAAATGATTATGCTCGTGAGCATAATTTCTATCCTAACTTTATTGCCGAGACTTTGCGCAACAGTCGTGTAAAGCCTGCGAGACTTTGCGCAACAGTCGTGTAAAGCCTGTGAAAATTATAGGAGTAATAGTACCACAGTTTACGCACTTTTATTTTTCTTCTGTTCTAAGTGGTATAGAGGAAGAGGCTTACGCACGAGGATATCGCATCATGGTTGCGCAAAGCAATGAAAAATATGAGCGAGAGGTTAATATATGTAAGTCATTCTTTGAAAACAAAGTGTGTGGTGTAATCGTTTCGCAAGCTAAAGATACAGCTAAGTATGACCATTTTCAGAGTCTGATAGATCATGGTGTCCCTTTGGTATTTTATGATAGAATATGTACGGGGGTAGATTGCAGTCGAGTTGTTGTTGATGATTATATGGGGGCTTACACAGCTGTGAATCATCTTATTGATACTGGTTGCAAGAGAATTGCATTCTATGGATTTTCAATGAGGCTCGAAATTACCAAGAATAGATATAATGGTTATCGTGACGCATTGCTCAATAACGGATTACAGCTTGATTCACGCTTCGTGAAGTATTGTGATAATAGGGCTGATGCCGAAGCTATTACTCCCGATATATTGAGAAATAGTTTCGGGAGCTGGACCAGGATAATTATATAACCCGTCGGAGGAGTGTTGGTTGTTGTGGGTGCGACAAAGAGTGTCACGCAAATTCGTATCGCAGGTGTAACGATAACCGTGCGAGCGGGGTAAACATTTTGAGGTGTATAATGATTATAGTAGACCTTATACTTTGGGGGTATGGGCGAACCCGAACATATTTCTTGAGGCTATCGTCATAGCAGTAAAATTGTCGTTTCTTCGTAGTGCTCCACTAGAAGTTCCNGTGAATCATCTTATTGATACTGGTTGCAAGAGAATTGCATTCTATGGATTTTCAATGAGGCTCGAAATTACCAAGAATAGATATAATGGTTATCGTGACGCATTGCTCAACAATGGATTGCAGCTTGATTCACGTTTCGTAAAGTATTGTGATAATAGGGCTGATGCCGAAGTTATTACTCCTGATATCTTGAGCCTTGAAGATCACCCTGATGCTTTCTTTGCTGTAAATGACGATACTGCTATCGGAGTTCTTTATACAGCCAAGCGTATGGGGTTTCATATTCCAGATGATATTAGTATATGTGGATTTACAAATGGGCAGCGTGCAATAGCATGTGACCCGATGCTAACCACTGTAGAACAGCGTGGTGTTGTTGTTGGTGAGGAGGCTGCCAATATATTAATAGGACAGGTCGAGGGCTTGATACCTTCCGACAAAGTTGAGAAGAGAATCGTGAGGACTAGTCTTATCATACGCGGAACAACAAGATAATGTAACTAATTAATAAAAACATCTCAGTTAGAGAATATAAGATTTAAACTATGAAACAAAAACCTAATATGGGAATCATGGGGCTTTGGAATTTAAGCTTTGGATTCTTTGGCGTACAGATTGCCTATGCTCTTCAGAGTGCTAATATTTCTAGAATCTTNGCCACTCTTGGTGCTGATCCTCATAACCTTAGTTATTTCTGGATACTCCCTCCATTGATGGGTATCTTGGTTCAGCCTATTGTGGGAACTTTAAGTGATAAGACATGGTGTAGATATGGTCGTCGCATACCTTATTTATTTATTGGTGCGACAGTTGCAGTATTGGTTATGTGTCTGTTGCCTAATGCTGGCTCGCTTGGATTGTCAGTAGGTGCGGGAATGATATTCGGACTTATCTCGTTGATGTTTCTTGATACTAATATCAATATGGCGATGCAGCCGTTCAAGATGCTTGTTGGTGATATGGTTAACGAGAANCAGAANGCTTTNGCTTATAGNTTACAGAGCTTTTTGTGCAATGCTGGTAGTGTTGTCGGTTTTGTGTTTCCGTTCTTCTTTACTGCTTTGGGTATAGCCAATACTGCTAGTCCTGGCGTTGTCCCAGATTCCGTTATCTGGTCTTTCTATTTAGGTGCTGCCGTACTTATACTTTGTGTAATATACACTACGGTAAAAGTTAAGGAGTGGAATCCTAAGGAATATGCTGAATATAATGAAGCTACAGTGGAAACCTCTTCGCATGCCAGTGGCAACTGGATAACTCTTTTGACTAATGCACCTGCTACATTCTGGNGAGTNGGNTTAGTTCAGTTCTTCTGNTGGGCTGCTTTCATGTATATGTGGACTTATACTAATGGCGCTATTGCGGATACCTGTTGGCATGTGAATATGCTTGATCCTCATGCCACGTCTACTGAAGCTTATCAGATAGCAGGTAACTGGGTAGGGGTATTATATGCAGTTCAAGCTTTGGGTAGTGTTGCTTGGGCAATGTTGCTTCCTCAGTTTAAAAATCGCAAATTGGGCTATTCTATAAGTCTTGTTCTTGGTGGTATCGGTTTTGCGCTCATTCCTTTCATCCCTAATCCGTATGTGCAGTTTATTGCATTTATTCTTATAGGTTGCGCATGGGCAGCAATGCTTGCCATGCCATTTACTTTTGTTACAAATGCTTTGCAGGGCTATGGTCACATGGGAGCATACCTTGGACTTTTCAACGGAACAATATGTGTACCTCAGATAATAGCTGCTCTTTTGGGTGGAACAATTCTTTCGCTCTTAGGTTCTAATCAAAGTAATATGATGATTTTTGCCGGAGCTTGTCTTGTTGTCGGAGCACTCTGTGTGTTTGCAATTAAGGATAAAGATTAATAATATAATAATTAAAATCTCCCAATCTTAATATAGATTGGGAGATTTTCTTTTTCCATGCGTGCAAACGATTGCACTATTAAATGGCGAATTTGTGCAAATCCATTAAACCGAGTTAGCTTTTAATTGTTATCTTTACAAAAAAATTACTACACGCCGTATGAAAATAAGTTTTAATATAGACTATGAGACTGTCTTTGGCGAAGAAATTTTGCTGAATGTTGTTGAAAGAGTCAAAAATGTGAAAGATAAACTTTCTCAATTCAGAATGAACAATGTTCATGGTAAGCATTGGTGGTACGACCTAAACAAGTCTGCTTCCTCACAGAATTCTGTCATCGACTATTTCTATAGTATTGATTGTGATGGAAATGAAAAGCGTCATGAATGGCTCACGCAACCTCATCGTCTTGAGATAAGTGCTGATAAAGGAAAGTCATATAAGGTTTTCGATCATTGGATTGATATCCCAGAGGATTCTTATTTATACAGTTCAGCTTTTACTGAGTGCGTGAATAAGCGTAAACTTTCAACTCCTTCACATTCTGTATATACAAAAACTCTGCGTCTTATCGTGAGAGCTCCGCAGTTGCGTGATAATAAAAGTCTAGCCATTGTTGGAAGGGATGATAGTCTAGGTTCATGGGATGTATTTAAGGCTGTTCCAATGTGTGAGCATAATTATAACGAATGGGTTGTTGATATTGATGCGTCTAAATTGAAGTATAACAAACTTGAATTTAAATTCGCTGCCATTGATAACGATGATAACAATAATACATTTTGGGAAACAGGGTTTAATCGTGAAATAGACTTGGTTGATATTGCTGATGGCGATGTTGCAGTTCATTATCTTGATCAGGCTTTCTTTGAGATTTCAGATCTTAAGCTAGCTGGAACTCTTGTTCCTGTATTCTCGCTGCGTTCTGATGCCAGTTTTGGTATAGGTGATTTCGGAGATTTAAAGAAAGCTATCGATTTGGTAGCCGCCACAAATCAACGTGTACTTCAGGTTTTACCTATTAACGATACTACAATCACTCATACATGGACTGACTCATATCCATATAGTTGTATTAGTATCTTTGCTCTTCATCCGCAATATGCCGACCTCACTTTGCTCCCTAAAATAAAGGATGCGAAAAAGTCTTCTGAATTTGAATCTTTACGTATTCAACTCAATTCACTTACACAGATAGACTATGAGAAGGTAAACGATGCCAAGCTAGAGTATCTTCAGGAGATATATCTTCAAGAAGGCAAACATATATTCAATAGTGCTGAATTCAAGAAATTCTTTGCCGAAGCCGAATCATGGCTTGTCCCTTATGCACAGTATTGCTGTCTGAGAGATAAATATGCTACAGCAGACTTCTCTAAGTGGAACGGTCATTCTGCGTGGAATGAGAATGATCGCAAGGTTCTGTCTACTCCTGGAAGTAAGGAATATAAAGAGGCTGAATTCTTCTATTTCGTTCAATACATCCTTAACTCTCAGATGGAGGCTGTTCACGAATATGCACGTTCTAAGGGTGTAATCCTCAAGGGGGATATTCCTATCGGTGTAAACCGTAATGGATGTGATGTTTGGATGGAACCTAAATACTTCAATCTTAATGGACAGGCTGGTGCTCCTCCTGATGATTTCTCAGTAAACGGTCAGAATTGGGGATTCCCAACATATAATTGGGATGAGATGATTAAGGACGATTGTGCATGGTGGGTACATAGATTCCAAAACATGAATAAGTTCTTTGATGCCTATCGTATTGACCATGTGCTTGGTTTCTTCCGTATATGGGAAATTCCTGTAGATGCTGTTCATGGACTACTCGGTCAGTTCTCTCCAGCTTTGGGCTTGACTCGCGAGGAAATTGAGGCTTATGGACTGCATTTTAATGAGGAACATTTTACGAAACCATTTATCAGTGATTGGATTCTTGATCGTGTATTCAAGGAACATGCTGGTGAGGTAAAGGATAAATACCTTAACTATTCTCATGATGATATTTGGGTAATGAAACCTGAATATGATACTCAGCGTAAAGTTGAGGCTGCTTTTGAAGGTAAAACTTCTGATATAGATACATGGGTTAGAGATGGACTTTATTCATTGATAAGCAATGTGTTGTTTGTCCGTGATCACAAGGATTATAATAAATTCCATCCAAGAATCAGTGCTCAGTTTGATTTCACTTATGAGGCACTATATGATGGCGATAAGGAGATTTTCAACCGTATATATAATGATTACTTTTATCGCCGTAACAATCAGTTTTGGTATCGTGAGGCAATAAAGAAACTTCCTAAACTCGTTCAGGCAACACGTATGCTTGTGTGCGCTGAGGATTTAGGTATGGTTCCAGACTGTGTACCTTGGGTGATGAGCGAATTGAAAATATTGAGTCTCGAACTACAAAGTATGCCTAAGGATTCTCATGTAAGGTTCGGACATCTTAGTCGTAACCCTTACCGCTCTGTTTGCACAATTTCTAGTCACGACATGCCGACGCTTCGCCAGTGGTGGGATGAGGATTTTGAGCGCACTCAGGCTTATTATAATTCGATGCTCTATCGTGGTGGTGCGGCTCCGCATCCACTTCCAGGTTGGTTGGCTCGCGACATTATAAGCCGTCACCTCACTTCACCTAGTATGCTTTGCATCTTGTCTATTCAGGACTGGCTGTCAATTGACGAGAAACTTCGTCTTGCAGACCAGAATGCTGAGCGCATAAATATTCCAGCTAACCCAAAACATTATTGGCGTTATCGCATGCATGTGAAAATAGAAGACTTAATAAATAATATAGATTTCAAGGAAAATATTACAGAACTAATAAATCAATCAGGAAGAAAATAAACAATTATTGCATCTCTATACCATTTGTTTGGAAAGGAGATGCTTGATAAATTTACCTTTAAAATGAAAAAAATACAACTATTCTTTATCGCTTTGATGTTGCCGATGTTAGCTGTCGCACAGACAATAAAGTCTCCCGACGGCAAAGTGAGCTTAACGTTTTCACTTACCGGCAATGGTGTGCCTACATATTCGATGACATACAAGAATAAAGCCGTAATCACCCCAAGTCACTTAGGACTTGAACTAGCTAAAAACAAGCATGCCTCTAAAGGCTTTAAGGAGACAGACCTAATGGATGGCTTTACAGTTGCCGACACAAAAACTTCAACATTCGACGAGACTTGGAAACCTGTATGGGGGGAAACTTCAACCATTCGTAATAATTATAATGAGATGGCTGTAACTCTTAATCAGGAATCAAGCAACCGTAATATCATAATCCGCTTCCGCATTTATGATTATGGTATGGGACTTCGTTATGAATTCCCACAACAGAAAGACTTGAATTATTTTATAATTAAGGACGAACATACCCAGTTTGCTATGACTGGGGATCATAAGGCTTGGTGGTTACCAGGAGACTATGATACACAGGAATATGAGACGGTTACTTCTAAACTTTCTCAAATTCGAGGACTAATGAAGTCTGCTGTTACAGAGAACTCTTCTCAGACTACATTCTCACCAACTGGAGTTCAGACTGCGTTACAGATGAAGACCGATGACGGACTCTATATCAACATACACGAGGCTGCATGTGTTGACTATTCTACAATGAGCCTAAACCTAGACGACAAAAATATGGTGTTTGAGTCTTGGCTCACTCCTGATGCTGAAGGTATGAAGGGCTATATGCAGACACCTTGTAAATCTCCTTGGAGAACAGTTATGGTGAGCGATGATGCCCGTGACATGCTTTCTTGCAAACTCACCCTTAATCTTAACGAACCATGTGCTCTTTCTGATGTTTCTTGGATTCATCCAGTAAAGTATTGCGGTGTATGGTGGGAGATGATTGTAGGTNGAAANTCATGGAGTTATACTAATGATTTNCCTTCTGTACGTCTTGGAGTAACAGATTACTCTAAATGTAAACCAAATGGAACTCACGGAGCTAATAATGCCGAAGTTAAGAAATATATTGATTTCGCAGCAAAGAATGGACTTAACGAGGTTCTAGTTGAAGGTTGGAACGAAGGTTGGGAAGACTGGGCAGGAAACTCTAAGTTTGATGTTTTCGACTTTGTCACTCCTTATCCTGATTTTGATATCAAGATGCTTAATGACTACGCTCATTCAAAGGGCGTGAAACTACTTATGCACCACGAAACTTCTTCTTCGGCTATCAACTATGAGCGCCACATGGAAGATGCTTTCAATTTGATGAATAAATATGGATACGACGCAGTGAAGACTGGTTACGTAGGAGATATTATTCCACGTGGTGAACACCATTACGGACAGTTCATGAACAATCATTATCTCTATAATGTAAAGATGGCTGCAAAGCATCATATCATGGTTAATGCCCACGAGGCCACACGTCCTACCGGACTTTGCCGAACATATCCTAATCTTGTTGGTAACGAGAGTGCAAGAGGTACAGAGTACGAAGCTTTTGGTGGAAGCAATCCTGATCATACTGTAATATTACCGTTTACTCGTTTGCAGGGTGGTCCAATGGANTATACACCTGGCATCTTNGAAACTCAGTTGAAAACTTGGTCAAANAATACTTCTTATGTGCATACCACATTGTGCGGTCAGCTAGCTCTATATCTNGTAATGTACAGTCCGTTGCAGATGGCTGCCGACCTTCCTGAACATTATGAGAAGTATGATGATGCTTTCCAGTTTATACGTGATGTAGCTGTAGATTGGTCTGATAGCAAGTATCTAGAGGCTGAGCCTGGTGAATACATTACAGTAGTGCGTAAGGCAAAGGGAACAGATAATTGGTTTATTGGTGGCAAGTGTGACGAGAATGGTCATAAGAGTACCATCAAGCTTGATTTCCTTGAAAAGGGAAAGAAGTATGCTTGCACTGTATATGCAGATGCAAAGAATGCCGACTATGAGAAGAATCCAAAGGCTTATGTCATCACAAAGAAAACTGTTAAGAAAGGTGACGTGCTGAAGATTGATGAGGCACGTGGTGGCGGATTTGCAGTTAGCGTTATTAAGCTTTAATGTTTATATTATGAATATAAAATCCTTATATATGACAGCATTGTCAGCTTTGCTATTTCAGTTTGCTCAAGCACAGGATATCTTTAATGAGATGTCTTACAGTCCTGAGCAGACTGTTTTTAGTCTGAACTCACCTGACAAGGGTGTTGTTCGCATATACGACAGTGGTATTTCTGGCAAGTTGCTCAAGACCATAAGGATGAAGAGCGACGGCGCTGATAAGTGGAAAGCAATTGTAAAAGGTAATCTCAAGGGAAAGTTCTATACGTTTGATATAGGAAAAGGAGAGACTCCTGGTGTTTTTGCAAAGGCTGTTGGGGTTAATGGCAGACGTGGAGCAATCCTCAACATGCTTGATACTAATCCTGATAACTGGAATGCCGATGTGCGACCGTTGATAAAGTCGCCCGCTGACTTGGTTATTTATGAAATGCATTGGCGTGATTATTCTGTTGATGCGTCTTCTGGGATAATCAATAAAGGTAAGTTTCTTTCTTTAACCGAACCGAAGGCGATTGAACATCTTAAACAATTGGGTATTAATGCCGTTCATATTTTGCCTTCTTTCGATTATGCATCTGTTGACGAGACACACCTTGACAGCGCACAGTATAACTGGGGGTATGATCCTATAAACTATAATGTGCCCGATGGTGGATATTCCACAAATCCTTATTCTTCGGTAAAGCGTATCTATGAGTTTAAGCGGATGGTGCAGGCTTTGCATAATGCAGGGATAAGAGTTATTCTTGATGTTGTGTATAATCACACGTTCGATCTCAAAAACAGCAACTTCGAGAAGACATATCCTGGATATTACTATCGCTATAATGCTGACGGAACTCCGTCTAACGGTTCTGGATGTGGAAATGAGACGGCTTCAGAAAAGCATCTCATGCGCAGCTTCATGCTTGAGAGTGTAAAATATTGGATTAATGAATATTACGAGTTTAGGTGTCTACTAACTTAAGTATAGGTATGTTGAAAGTTGGGGTACGAATGACCCGTAGTAGCTTTATTCATCAAGACAAAAATTGAGCAGCAACAGGTTTAGGCCACCTAGCATGTGTATTATTAGGTCAAACACCGTATTTGGCACTATCTCTGATTTGCGATAATAGATAGTCGCTCTTAATAAAAAGGTTATTGTCCTCGATTTTGGTGTTTGCGGCGGATTGTTGGTTCCGAACTAACTTTGTTATTTAGATTTACGACCGCCATAAAGGACGATATAGAGGAAGGTACCGCTTCTGATCCGGTATCGGAGACGAGATGTTGTATAAATAAGGTACGGGTAAGTTACCGAATAACTATAAGAATGGTCTTTCGTTTTTTGCCAGACGCGTACTCTATATTTCTGTAGCCTTTAATCTCTTCGGTATTGCGGAATAGTGAAGGTATCGTGCTAAGAAGTTGACTATGAATTATACCGACTGGTCTTCTGAAGGACGGACATGTAAAGTTTCCGTAAAGGTGGTCGGGAAACCGGGGGTGGTTGTAATTCTATTTCATTCTCTATCACAACCCACTTAGTTTCAGCGTGGTGTGACGAAGATTGAAATCGCGGATAACGATCAGTTGGAAATGTAGTTAAAAAATTATAGGAATGTATTTGGTAAATTTGACTTCCCCTTCCTAATGAAGTAGGCCTGGTTTGGTCAATTCGTCCAAGCTGGAATGATTGGGAAATGACGTGGTAAGTAACAGTAACGTTCTGTTATTATTTGACTATGATTTATATTTAACGGAAAGTAACCATAAATTAAGATAATATGTAATAAGGTTCCGTCGTGAAACCGGTAAAGATGCCATTGAAAATGGCGGTCGTTCGACACAGGATAGGTAAAAGTAATTAGTGAGCGCAGCGGGGTTTTGCTGTTGCCATATGAGCGGGGCCTCCGCTGGAGATGCCAGTGTCCCTCTTAACAATGGTAACTCGGTCATGCTACTACAAAAAGGTAATATAGTGGTGGTCGTAAACAGGAAACCTTATTTGAGTGAGTATGTAACCACGTTGTCCTTCTTTAACTTCAAACCGAAATGAGTGGGTTTAGTCGTAGAGGCTCTGCTTTTCGTCCGTACTAAGAAGGATTTCGACGATAGTTCAAGAAAATTCCATAAGGTTTTGTGTGGACGACCTAATGAATAAGGCTATAATAAGGTTCAGTTAATGCGTAAAGATATGACAAAGTCCACTTGACTTACTCAACACGACGTGAGGAAAGAACGAGCGCGGTTGTAAAGACAGGGGTGATTCGTATTTGCCCATGGTTGAAACTCCTCCCTTGTGTTCGACGAGACATCCGATTCTGAGCACCGTTCTGCAATATTAGACTAGCCATAGGTTATAAACCTTATCTTCAGAAAAATGCCTAAGTTTGTTGCTGTCGTGTATAGGAGCACACCGTTGTGAGTGTATGCGATTAAGACGGACCCAACCCGGACGTGTTTCTCGGGCTTCCAAAAGAACAGTATCAAATGGAAGACGTAATAGGATGGAGTCCTACGTACTATGGGGTGGTTGCTCTGGTTTGAAGTCCGAAAGAAGGAGGGTGGACGTAACGTGGCGGGTTCTTTGCGTGGGAAATACTAGCAACGAAAATGTTTCGGCTGGTGCTTCTCCGTAGCGCGCGTATAAGTAGCGAATAACTTCGTAGATAAGGGCCGTGATAGAATTACACAATCGGAAACGACGTTCAAAGAGGGTGGTCCCTATACGGTGTGTTTGACGGTCGGTGAGGTAGGGGAGTGGTATATATTTATTAACATCCTAGATAACGATAAAATGAAGACGGTGCATAGAGCAAGTAGCAAAGTTACACAGTAACGTGGGGGTACTCTAGCTTTGCCTTTTGGTAGGTTATACTATAAGTAAATTAG
>JGI20225J20221_1001503_pt1 | contig 19399 bp, 16 predicted proteins | sample BioMet4_FD_20221 | JGI IMG/M metagenome (IMG submission 20221) | reverse complement strand
GACAGTTGCAAGATGCTGTCCTTTTNTTTANAAATCCTGTAATNTGGGNAGAGGGGTANANACGTGAGAATNGACAAATATCTTAAGAATTCCAGGCTGATAAAGCGCCGTACAGTTGCAAAGGAAGCCTGTGATCAGGGCAGGGTGTCGATCAACGACAAGCCTGCAAAAGCCGGAGACGATGTGAAACCGGGAGATATGATACATATTGAGTTCGGTAACAGTTCACTGACCGTTAAGGTCATCTCGGTACCTGAGGTAGTCCGTAAAGAAGATGCCGAGAACATGTACGAAGTGATAGAATAGAAAAAGAGCTGACCGCCTGCGCTTTGATAAGCGTGGCGATGCAGCTCTTTTGTTATCTATTGTCGTAGGCAACAAGGTTCCCGGGGTCCCGCCCGAAGCTTTAGCTTCGTGGAAGGGTGGGGCTCTTAATTGGATGTTTGTTTAAGCATGATCCGTATCATAGTGCCTAAACATGTGCCCGGATTGCTCTTACATATGGTACGTTTTTCATAACGCCATGCCATACTGCAGGAATCAGGAAGGTTTGCACAGGGATTGCAATTGCGCACTTGAGGATCCTGGCTGGCAGCATTGCCATGTAGCCCTGACCCATCAGTATGTGCAGCCAGAAAGTATCGAGGCAGAGATTGATGCCAAGCACTACTATCAGGCTGGCAATCAGGACTCTCGTCCAGGTGATATCCTTCTTATATAATACAAGTCCGAATACAAGTCCTGTCAGAAACGCTGAAAGCGTGAATCCAGGGAAGTATGCCCCCGAAGGGAAGATCATCATTCCCAGTATGTCGCCAATGGCATAGGCAGCGCCTGCCCACAGAGGGCCGTACATGATGCCGAGCAGGGCGACTGGGAGGAAGCCGAAGCCGATCCTCACAATGCCTGTGTTGATCGATAGAAACCTTGTAAGTACTATCTCAACAGCAATGAAAAAAGCAATAAGAATAATCTTGGTGGTTTTGGAACTTCTGTCCATAAAAAAACACTCCTCTCTAATATTCAGTGCAACTACACCAAATACCGGAAGGAGAGCTTGTATTGCAATCTTCACATGCGGTGTAGTAGTGGACGCAACATTNCACCGCNGTCTNCTGCCTTCGTTCATAAGCAACATCCCATCTTATGACACTTAACGCGTAATATTTACTCTACCGCAAATGATACTAACATAATGTAAAGGTTTTTTCAAGTAATATTCATATATATATGTATGTATTATACTATGAATCACATTATTAAATATCCATATTGCTGCCATTCGTGCATGAAAAGCCCTATATTTCAACGCCCTTAAAAGGGACTCAATTATTTTTGATTTTTCTTCGGATTTTATATTGACAATTAAGCCGTCAGATGATAATATAGACAAGCTGTCCGAAAGAGCAGAGCGGTACCGAAAACATCCTGAAAAAAGATGAAAAAAAGGTATTGACACAAGCCCTGAAAGATGGTAATATATACAGGCTGTCACAAAGAGGCGCAACACTTTGAAAACTGAAAAAGTTAAAAAAAGTAGTTGACAAACCGCCGGCCGCGTGATAGAATGAATGAGTTCGCAAACGTTGGAAAATGAATGCGGACGCGGACCTAGAAAACTTCATAGCATGGAAATAAAGTCAGACAAATACATATACCAGTCGAAAGACTAGGTAAGGTAGAACCGAAATGGTTCACGACAATTTCTAAAAGAAAAAAACAATAATTCAGATAAAGATTTATTGAAGAGCGCGATAGCGTTCATGATCCAAGAGGATCTCTTTGAGAAAGATGATAAGCGAAAGCTTAACATACAATTTTAATCAAGAGTTCGATCCTGGCTCAGGATGAACGCTGGCGGCGTGCCTAACACATGCAAGTCGAGCGAGAAGCTGATGAATGATACTTCGGTTGAATGATTCAGTGGAAAGCGGCGGACGGGTGAGTAACGCGTAGGCAACCTGCCCCGGACCGGGGGATAGCCATTGGAAACGATGATTAATACCCCATAACGCAGAATGACCACATGGTCAGTCTGCCAAAGATTTATCGGTACGGGATGGGCCTGCGTCTGATTAGCCAGTTGGCGGGGTAACGGCCCACCAAAGCAACGATCAGTAGCCGACCTGAGAGGGTGATCGGCCACATTGGAACTGAGACACGGTCCAAACTCCTACGGGAGGCAGCAGTGGGGAATATTGCACAATGGGCGCAAGCCTGATGCAGCAACGCCGCGTGAGGGATGAAGGCCTTCGGGTCGTAAACCTCTGTCCTTGGGGAAGAAACAAATGACGGTACCCATGGAGGAAGCCCCGGCTAACTACGTGCCAGCAGCCGCGGTAATACGTAGGGGGCGAGCGTTATCCGGAATTATTGGGCGTAAAGAGTGCGTAGGTGGCTACCTAAGCGCAGGGTCTAAGACAAAGGCTTAACCATTGTCCGCCCTGCGAACTGGGCTGCTTGAGTGCAGGAGAGGAAAGCGGAATTCCTAGTGTAGCGGTGAAATGCGTAGATATTAGGAGGAACACCAGTGGCGAAGGCGGCTTTCTGGACTGTTACTGACACTGAGGCACGAAAGCGTGGGGAGCAAACAGGATTAGATACCCTGGTAGTCCACGCCGTAAACGATGAGCACTAGGTGTCGGGCCCGCGAGGGTTCGGTGCCGGAGTTAACGCATTAAGTGCTCCGCCTGGGGAGTACGCACGCAAGTGTGAAACTCAAAGGAATTGACGGGGACCCGCACAAGCAGCGGAGCATGTGGTTTAATTCGAAGCAACGCGAAGAACCTTACCAGGGCTTGACATCCTCCTGACGCATCCGTAACGGGATGTTCCCTTCGGGGCAGGAGAGACAGGTGGTGCATGGTTGTCGTCAGCTCGTGTCGTGAGATGTTGGGTTAAGTCCCGCAACGAGCGCAACCCTTGCCATTAGTTGCCATCATTAAGTTGGGCACTCTAATGGGACTGCCGGGGACAACTCGGAGGAAGGTGGGGATGACGTCAAATCATCATGCCCCTTATGCCCTGGGCTACACACGTGCTACAATGGCCGGTACAGAAGGTAGCGAAGCCGCGAGGCGGAGCCAATCCCAAAAGCCGGTCCCAGTTCGGACTGCAGGCTGAAACCCGCCTGCACGAAGCCGGAGTTGCTAGTAATCGTGGATCAGAATGCCACGGTGAATGCGTTCCCGGGTCTTGTACACACCGCCCGTCACACCATGGAAGTTGGGGGTGCCCGAAGTCGGCGCAGCAAGTGCTGCCTAAGGCAAAACCAATGACTGGGGTGAAGTCGTAACAAGGTAGCCGTATCAGAAGGTGCGGCTGGATCACCTCCTTTCTAGGGAGTCAGACATCTTTTCATGCTATGAGTTTATGGGCTTGTAGCTCAGGTGGTTAGAGCGCACGCCTGATAAGCGTGAGGTCGGAGGTTCGAGTCCTCCCAAGCCCACCACAGATCATTTTCTGGTCTGTAATATGCACCTTGAAAACAGAATAATGTGTATCACATAAAGAAAAACAACGAAAAGACGAAATCGAGTATTTTAAACTAGGCAGGTCTGAGAAGATCTGCGGGTGTAAAACTCTATGATTTCAAACCGAGAAACCAGAACAGAAAACACCGTTTTTTAACGATGATTCTCTAAAAAGTCCATATATGAACGCTCGTATATGGCAGATCACTTTTGGTCAAGTGAATAAGGGCGCAAGGCGGATGCCTTGGCACTGGGAGCCGAAGAAGGACGTGACAAGCTGCGATAAGCTGCGGTCAGGAGCAAATATCCGATAACCCGCAGATTTCCGAATGGGGGAACCCGCCTGCAGTAATGTGCAGGCATCGCATGATGAATAAAATAGTCATGAGGAAGGTAACCCGGGGAACTGAAACATCTAAGTACCCGGAGGAAAATAAAGAAAACTCGATTCCCCAAGTAGCGGCGAGCGAACGGGGAAGAGGCCAAACCGCTGATTTATCAGCGGGGTTGTGGATCACACATGACGCAGAATGCATTGAAGCCGAACATGACTGGAAAGTCAGGGCAGAGAGGGTAAGACCCCCGTAGGCGAACCGACGCACCTGCAGTGTGACACCAGAGTAGGACCGGACACGTGTAACCCGGTCTGAAGCCGGGGGGCCCACCCCCCAAGCCTAAATACTACCCAGTGACCGATAGCGTATAGTACCGTGAGGGAAAGGTGAAAAGAACCCCGGGAGGGGAGTGAAATAGAACCTGAAACCCTGCGCCTACAAGCAGAGGGAGCGCAAGTGACCTCGTACTTTTTGTAGAACGGGCCAACGAGTTATGGTGTGCAGCAAGGTTAAGGAGCTGGAGCTCCGGAGCCGCAGGGAAACCGAGTCTGAACAGGGCGAATTAGTTGCATGCTGTAGACCCGAAACCGGGTGACCTATCCATGAGCAGGTTGAAGTAACCGTAAAAGGTTATGGAGGACCGAACCCATGTCTGTTGAAAAAGGCTGGGATGACTTGTGGATAGCGGTGAAATTCCAATCGAACTCGGATATAGCTGGTTCTCCTCGAAATAGCTTTAGGGCTAGCCTCGTGCAAAGATACCCGGAGGTAGAGCACTGAATGTTCAAGGGGCCTTCACCGGTTACCAAAAACTATCAAACTCCGAATGCCGGAATATCATACACGGGAGTCAGACTGCGTGAGATAAGTTTCGTGGTCGAAAGGGAAACAGCCCAGACCGTCAGCTAAGGTCCCAAAATACAGGCTAAGTGGAAAAGGATGTGGAGTCGCACAGACAGCTAGGATGTTGGCTCAGAAGCAGCCACTCATTCAAAGAGTGCGTAATAGCTCACTAGTCGAGTGGCTCCGCGCCGAAGATAAACGGGGCTCAAGTCTGTTACCGAAGCTACGGATAAGAAATTATGGTAGAGGAGCGCCGCATGCGGGCTGAAGCTGTGCTGTAAGGCATGGTGGACTGCATGCGGGAGAGAATGTTGGCATGAGTAGCGTAAGGCAGGTGAGAATCCTGCCCACCGAAAATCTAAGGTTTCCTGAGGAAGGTTCGTCCTCTCAGGGTCAGTCGGGGCCTAAGCCGAGGGCGAAAGCCGTAGGCGATGGACAGCAGGTCGAGATTCCTGCACCACCGAAAGTCATTTGAATGACGCGGGGACACAGAAGGATAGGTTGAGCACGCCGCTGGTTGAGCGTGTCCAAGCACTGAGGAGGAGAGAGCAGGCAAATCCGTTCTCTTGATAACTCTGGGGTGTGATGGGGTGGCAATTATGCTGGAAGCAACTGATTTCACACTGTCAAGAAAAGCCGCTAATGAGACTGTAGGTGCCCGTACCGTAAACCGACACAGGTAGATGAGGAGAGAATCCTAAGGTGAGCGAGAGAACTATTGTTAAGGAACTCGGCAAAATAACCCCGTAACTTCGGGAGAAGGGGTGCCAGCGAAAGCTGGCCGCAGTGAAAAGGCCCAGGCAACTGTTTACCAAAAACACAGGTCTCTGCAAAAGCGAAAGCTGAAGTATAGGGGCTGACGCCTGCCCGGTGCTGGAAGGTTAAGGGGAAGTGTTAGAGCAATCGAAGCACAGAACTTAAGCCCCAGTAAACGGCGGCCGTAACTATAACGGTCCTAAGGTAGCGAAATTCCTTGTCGGGTAAGTTCCGACCCGCACGAAAGGCGTAATGATCTGGGCACTGTCTCAACAATAGACTCGGTGAAATTGTAGTACCGGTAAAGATGCCGGTTACCCGCAGCAGGACGGAAAGACCCCGTGGAGCTTTACTGCAGCTTGATATTGAGTTTCGGCGATGCATGTACAGGATAGGTGGGAGGCTGTGAACTGAGTACGCCAGTATTCAGGGAGCCACCGTTGGGATACCACCCCTGCATCGTTGAGGTTCTAACCGTGCGCCGTGATCCGGCGCCGGGACAGTGTCAGGCGGGCAGTTTGACTGGGGCGGTCGCCTCCTAAAGAGTAACGGAGGCGCCCAAAGGTTCCCTCAGCGCGGTCGGAAATCGCGCGAAGAGTGTAAAGGCAGAAGGGAGCTTGACTGCAAGACATACAGGTCGAGCAGGGACGAAAGTCGGGCTTAGTGATCCGGTGGTTCCGAGTGGAAGGGCCATCGCTCAACGGATAAAAGCTACCCCGGGGATAACAGGCTGATACCCCCCAAGAGTTCACATCGACGGGGGTGTTTGGCACCTCGATGTCGGCTCGTCTCATCCTGGGGCTGGAGTAGGTCCCAAGGGTTGGGCTGTTCGCCCATTAAAGAGGTACGCGAGCTGGGTTCAGAACGTCGTGAGACAGTTCGGTCCCTATCCGCTGTGGGCGTTGGAAATCTGAATGGAGCTGTCCTTAGTACGAGAGGACCGGGACGGACATACCTCTGGTGTACCAGTTGTCTTGCCAAAGGCACGGCTGGGTAGCTAAGTATGGAAGGGATAAGCGCTGAAAGCATCTAAGTGCGAAGCCCCCCACAAGAATAGATTTCCCCCATTTAAATGGTAAGACCCGTGAGAGACTATCACGTTGATAGGTCGGAGGTGGAAGTGCAGCAATGCATGCAGCTGACCGATACTAATAGGTCGAGCACTTGACCAGTGGTTTCAAGGATTCGTTGAAACTTGAAGATACGCATTATTCAGTTTGAAGGTGCAAATATCCGGTGACAATAGCGAGGAGGTCACACCTGTTCCCATCCCGAACACAGTAGTTAAGCTCCTTAGCGCTGATGATACTTGGCGGGCAGCCGCCTGGGAAAGTAGGACGTTGCCGGTTTCAGTAAAAAAGAACGATTCTTTGAATCGTTCTTTTTTTAGTTACTTTATGAAGTATGAAAGATACTGGGATATTACATATTCCTTCCAATTTTGGTTGCTTTATGGTATAATTATCCTGTATTTTTGTGCGAAAGGCGGGATAAGGCATATGATGACATTTTTGAAAGTGATTTTCTGTATAATGCTTTGCGTACCGCTGGCTTATGTGTTAACATTTCTATTTGAAAATTTGGTAGACGACATTGCAGGCGGCAACAAGAAATAGGAGACTTCTATGAGCAGAGGATTATTTATATCGCTTGAAGGGCCAGATGGATCTGGAAAGTCGACACAGGTGGCGTTCCTGCAGCGGTTTTTTAATGAGCAGAGAATCGATGCCGTGTTTACAAGGGAACCTGGCGGAACGAGAATCGGCGAGAAAATAAGGGATATAATACTCGATAAAGAATACAGTGAGATGGATGGAGTTACTGAAGCCCTGCTGTATGCGGCATCGAGAGCACAGCATGTGGAAGAAGTCATAAAACCGGCACTTGAGGCAGGAAAAGTCGTTGTTTGTGACAGATTCGTGGATTCTAGCATTGCCTATCAGGGATATGGCAGACAGCTTGGAGATCAGGTAAGAATAATCAATGAATATGCTGTGGCTGGCTGCATGCCGGATATAACGATTTTGATGGAACTTGACCCGGGCATAGGTAAGGGGCGCATCAAGGCTGAAAGCCAGGACAGGCTGGAACGTGAGAAACTGGGATTTCATAATCGTGTTTATCGCGGATATAGACAGCTGGCAGAGGCGGACCCTGAACGTTTTGTTGAAATTGACGCATCGAGGACAAAGACGGAAATACGTGACGATATTATTGAACGCGTACGCATAAAGCTTGCCGAGAGGGAACTTATCGCCGGCGAGGGAGAGCGAGGAAAGGCATGTCACTGAGAGACTATAAGTCGATGGCAGGACTCGTGTCGCGAATAAGTGATTCGATTCTGAGCTCGCATCTTTCTCATGCATATATAATAGAAGGAGACAGCGGAATAGACAAGAAAGCTTTTGCGATGGATTTTGTGAAGGCGGTTCTCTGTAAAGAGGACCCGGGATTCGGCTGTGATCATTGCGCAACGTGCAGACAAATCGAGCACGACAATTATGCGGACCTTTATTATGTCTGTTCAGACGGAAGGTCTGTGAAGGATGCGGCAGTCAGCAATATGCAAAACCAGCTTTTCAGCAAACCGGTTGAGGGAGATAGAAACGTCGCTATCATAGACGACGCAGACACGATGACAATCAGGGCGCAGAACAGGCTGCTGAAAACTTTAGAGGAGCCAAATCCGGGCACGATCATTATTCTTTTGTCGGAAAACACAGACAATCTATTGGATACGGTCAGGTCAAGATCCGTGATCTACAGGCTTGGNGGGTCGGCTGACAGAAAGAAAACTGCAATGGATACTGCGGCAGAAGATCTTATGAACAAAGCTTTCGCCGGAGAATACTTCTACGACTTGTCGGCTTTGATCGACAAAAAGGTGAAAGATAAAGACAAGGCGGCAGAGATGCTGGACAGCATGGAGCGGCTTTGCGGGAATTATCTGCGGGACATCACGGCGTCGCCGGTGTCGAGGCAGGAGCTGGCGGAATGTGTCAGCTGCATAGAAGAAGCCAGAAGAGATCTGACGACTTATAACGTCGGATATAAATATGTTATGAAAAGGCTGATCCTGAGGATCGGCAGGTAGGATACAATTGGAGGAACGATAGATGATAAAAGTAGCGGGAGTCAGGTTCAAAAACGCCGGAAAGGTGTATTATTTTGATCCCGACGGACTGGANGTTGTGCTTGGGGACAGCGTTATCGTAGAGACGGCGCGCGGAATGGAATTCGGCACGGTCACTATGGAAATAACTGAAATAAAGGAAGAAGACGTGGTACAGCCGCTGAAGAAAATCGTGAGGAAGGCTAATCCGGACGACATGAGGCGCCACGACGAGAATGAAAATAAAAAGCAGAAAACACTGGCAATCTGCCAGGAGAAGATAGAGAAACACGGACTGGACATGAAGCTCATCGATGTAGAGTATACCTTTGACAACAACAAGGTGATTTTCTACTTTACGGCTGANGGCAGAGTGGATTTCAGAGAACTGGTTAAGGACCTGGCTAGTATCTTCAAGATGAGGATCGAGCTGAGGCAGATCGGTGTCCGCGACGAAGCAAAGATGCTGGGAGGCATTGGCTCATGCGGAAAGTGCCTTTGCTGCGCATCATGGCTGGCGGATTTTGAGCCGGTGTCAATAAAGATGGCAAAAGTACAGAACCTGTCGCTGAATCCGGCAAAGATATCGGGAATCTGCGGCAGACTTATGTGCTGCCTGAAGTACGAGAACGATGTTTATGTTGAACTCAGGAAGGGTCTGCCGGACAACGGGGAAAAGATACAGACACCTGATGGAATGGGAAAAGTCTTTGACACCAGCATCCTTGGCAGCAAGGTCAGCGTAAGGCTTTATACTGGCGAGAAGGACGAGAACGGCGAAGAAAAACTGGGAACAGATATCTACACCTACAATAAGGCTGATATTAAGAGGCTGGGAGCTCACGGCAAGAAAAACAATCAGAACACAAACATACTTGAGGAAGTCGATAAGGAATATATCGAGGAACTCAAGGAGATAATAAAGGAAGAGTAATGGCGCTGAGACTAGACGACACAGGTTTTGGCGGAATCATGATCTATCAGGATCCAGAGCAGTTCTGCTATGGGGTCGATGCGGTCCTTTTGGCTGATTTTGCGGCTAAAGGTGCGGCAAAGTCAGGGGAAAACGGACGAGTATTAGATTTGGGAACGGGCAACGGCATCGTTCCTTTGATCTTATCCCACAAAACAAAGGCGCATTGGATCGGCGGCGTTGAGCTGCAGACCGACGTCGTTCAGCTGGCAGAAAAGAGCAGCGAGTTTAACGGCCTGAGCGGACGGGTACATTTTTTCAATGCGGACGTCAGCAAGGCGGTTGAGTGGATCGAGAAAACTGCAGCGGACGAAGTTCCAGCGGGAGGACCGCAGGGAAAGATCGCTGAACTTGGAAGTTTGGCTGGATGCCTGGATGTGGTGACGTCGAATCCGCCGTATATGAAGGGCGAAACCGGCATTGAGAGTGCAATGATGGCTAAGGCGCTGGCGCGACATGAGATCGCCGGAGGGCTGGATGACTTTCTCGCAGCAGCAGCTTTGATGCTGAAAGACAAGGGAGACTTCTATATGGTACATCGGCCGGGGCGGCTGGTTGACATCTGTGAAGGTTGCCGGAGAATGAATCTGGAGCCGAAAGAGATGCGCTTTGTCAGCGGGAAACCATGGGATAAGCCAAACATTATGCTGGTGCACTGCGTAAAAAATGGAGGCAGGGAACTGAAGATCTTGGAACCGCTTTTTGTTCACGATGAAAATGGAAAATATTCACAAGAAATACTTGAGATTTATGAAAAATGTTAGAATATAGTATTGCTATTATATGGTAAAACAGGTATAATGAACCATAGATATGAAAAGGAGGAGGTTTTGCATGATTACTATCGACGTTAAAACAACACTTATTTGTCTAGTATTGGTGGCGCTTCTGGTGCTTATTATCTATCTTTGCGTAATGGTGAAGAATCTGATCGTAACGCTAAAGAAGACGAATCAGGTACTTGACGACGCTTCGGTGGTTTCTGGAATTGCCTCTGATAAGGCGACGGAAATCGACGGCATGGTCGGCGATATTGGAGACGCGGTAACAGGCGTGGTTAAGGCGGTCAAAGGAAATGAAAATCTTATTGGCACGCTGACCAACTTGGCTAAGGGTATTGGAGCTCTTGTTTCAGTGCTTAAGAAAGATGAAAAATCCGACTCAGAATCTAAGGGCAGAAGCCATAAGTCAAGAAAGAATGTTAAATAGGCTGGTAATTGAGAACTAGATTTTAAATATCAGAAACAGGCACAGTATTATAGTCTGTGAAAGGAGTTATTTATGAAAGCAACGGGAATCGTTAGACCTGTAGATGCTCTGGGAAGAGTAGTTATCCCAGTAGAGTTAAGAAGAAATCTTGGAATCAAGACGGAAGATTCACTTGAAATTTTCGTTGACGGTCAGTACATTATGCTGAAGAAGTATGAGCCTTCATGTATTTTCTGCGGTGAAGTCGATGACGTTAGAGTCATAAAAGGCAAAAACGTATGCGGTAGGTGCCTGGAAGAAATGAAGAAACTCTAACCNTAAAAATCAAGCCTGTGAATGCAGGCTTTTTTTGTTGGGTTAAAAGAGTAAAGAATTGCTTGTTTTGATTGAAATAATGTCAAAAAAAAAGTATACTATTCATATATGTCAAGTGGCCGTTGGACATGATCTTTTTTCTGTGTCTTCAAACGGACACCAGCCCTAAAAACACAAAATGGAGGAGCGAAGTGGCGAAGTTTTTAGTTCAAAAAAGCGGGCCTTTGAATGGAGAGGTATCGATCAGCGGGGCAAAGAATGCTGTCCTGCCGTTGATGGCTGCTGCCATTCTGGCTGAAGATAAATGTATAATCAGGGATGTTCCGGATCTCAGAGATGTTGAGGTCATGAAGAACATACTTTTGTCTCTGGGATCAGAGATAAGTGAGGCGGGAGAATCGGTACTGGAAATCGATACTCCTGTAGTTAAGAAGAATGAAGCCGATTACGAGCTTGTCAGCAAGATGAGGGCTTCATTTCTTGTGATGGGACCTTTGCTGGCAAGGACAGGCAGGGCCAAAGTCCACCAGCCGGGCGGATGCACTATTGGTGCCCGTCCAATCGACCTTCATCTGAAGGGATTCGAGGCGCTAGGCGCAGAAATCATTGTAAAGGACAATTCTGTGGAAGCTGCTGCAGGACCTGACGGTCTAGTAGGTGCAAGCATCTATTTGGACTTCCCAAGCGTGGGCGCCACAGAAAACATCATGACGGCTGCCGTACTTGCAAAGGGAACGACCTACATAGAAAATGCTGCTGAGGAGCCAGAGATAGTTGATTTGGCTAACTTCCTCAACAAAATGGGTGCCAGGGTCAAGGGAGCCGGAACTGATACGATCAAGATCGAAGGCGTGGAGCATCTGCATGGTGCTGAGCATACGGTGATTCCTGACAGGATCGAGACTGGTACGTTCATGCTGGCCGCGGCAATAACCCGCGGCGAGATTTTGCTCAAGAACGTGGTGCCAGATCATGTGAAGCCGATAACTGCTAAGCTCAGAGAATGCGGCGTTAGAGTTGAGATGGGTGACGAGGGAATGTATGTCATAGCAGACGAAAAGCCTCTGCACTCAACAGACATTAAGACACTGCCTTATCCTGGATTTCCAACAGACATCCAGTCGCCGTTCATGGCTTTTCTGACAACGGTCGAGGGATCAAGCACTGTAATTGAAACTGTTTTTGAGAACCGTTTCATGCATGTGGCCGAACTCAACCGAATGGGAGCGGACATAATGACGGAAGGCAATAAGGCTGTTGTGGAAGGTGCTAAAGAGCTTGAGGGCGCGCAGGTAATTGCAACTGACCTTAGAGCAGGAGCGGCACTGGTACTGGCAGGCCTGGTGGCCAAGGGAACAACCGAGGTATCGGAGATATATCATATTGAGAGGGGTTACGAGAAGTTCATAGAGAAATTCAGGGCTCTCGGAGCAAACATACTTAGAATTGAGGATACGGAACAGTAAATGGCCGCGCGTATTGCGGCAATCATTGACCATTGAGGGGAGAGCAAATGGCTGATATAAAATTTCTGGAACTTCTGGCGAAGGACTATCCTAACACGCGCGCTGCGTCAGAGGAAATAATCAATCTTAGCGCGATACTGGCCCTGCCGAAGGGCACGGAGTACTTTCTCAGTGACCTCCACGGAGAGCACGAGGCATTCATACACATGCTTCGGAGCGCTTCCGGATCGATCAAAACAAAGGTCGACGAAAACTACGGCGGCATCCTCAGCGAGGCAGACCGCTACGATTTGGCTGCTTTGATCTATAATCCGCAGGCGGAAATAAACAGAAGAAAAAAATCAGAACCGGACTTTGACAAATGGTGTACGACGGTCATATATCGTCTAGTGACGATCTGCCGTTCGGTTTCGACAAAATACACAAGGTCTAAGGTAAGACGCCGTCTGCCAAAATATCTGGACTATGCAATGGACGAACTCCTGCATGCTGATGACGAGGAGAACCGTGTTCATTACTACAATGCTATCATCACCACTGTCATTGACTGCGGCGAGGGCGAAAACTTCATTATTGAAATGGCCGATGCAATCAGCAGTCTGGCTGTAGATCAGCTTCACATCATCGGCGACATCTTTGACAGAGGAGCGCACCCTGATACGATCATGGACTTCCTGATGGAATATCACGACGTTGACTTTCAGTGGGGAAATCACGATATCGTCTGGATGGGCGCGTCAACAGGCAACTGGGCTTGCATCACCAATATCATAAGGATGAATATCAGCTACAATAATTTTGATATGTTGGAGGTCGGCTACGGAATCAACCTGAGACCATTGGCAACTTTTGCAGAAAAAATGTATGGTGACGATGAATGTGCGAAGTTTGCACCGCATATTCTGGACCGCAACCAGTTCGACCCGGTAGATGAGAAACTGGCTGCCAAGATGCATAAAGCAATTGCCATTTGCCAGTTTAAGGCTGAGGGCCAGCGAATCATGGCTCATCCGGAATATAAGCTGGATAACAGGCTGTTGCTGGATAAGATCAACTGGGAGAAGGGCACTGTGGTCATCGATGGAAACGAGTACGAACTCATCGATACTAATCTGCCNACGGTTGATCACGATAATCCTTACGAATTCACGCCTGAAGAAGAAGAGGTAATGAACAGCCTGGAGGCTTCCATACTCAACTCTGATAAGCTGCAGGAGCATATACGCTTTCTGTTCAGCCATGGCGCTTTATACAAGAAGATCAACGGCAACCTGCTCTATCACGGATGCATTCCAATGACAGAGGAAGGTGAATTTGAAGACGTGCCTATCAACGGCGTATCATACAAAGGCAAGGCCCTCATGGATTATCTGGATGATCAGGTGCGCAAGGCGTATTTCTCGCCAGATGAATCCGAAGAGATCGGCCGTTCCGGTGACTTGATGTGGTACTTGTGGCTTGGCGGCAGTTCACCGCTGTTCGGCAAAGAGAAAATGACGACATTCGAGCGTCTTTTCATCGCTGACAAAGCTGCTCACAAAGAGCCGGTTCGCCCATACTACAAACTGATCAATTCCCGCGGACCGTGTGAAAAGATCCTGCGCGAATTTGGTCTTGACCCATATCGCTCAAAGATTTTAAACGGACACGTTCCTGTAAAGATCAAAGACGGCGAGTCGCCAATCAAAGGCGGCGGTTTGCTCTATGTTATAGATGGCGGTATTTCCAAAGCTTATCAAAAGCAGACTGGCATTGCCGGCTATACGTTCATTTTCAATTCGCGTTTCATGGCGCTGGCTGAGCATAAGCCTTACAGCCCTCTGAAGCCTGACGGCACGCAGGTATTTACGACCCCGGCTGTCAAAACTGTAGAGGTGCTGCCTGAACGCATGATGATCCTGGACACTGACCAGGGCGCGGATATAGTGGAACAGATAGATAATCTGGGACAGCTGAAAGACGCTTATAAACATGGACTGATCAAGGAGAAGTACTGAGGAGCGTGTCTTTAGGCCGCTCGGTCCTCGGAGCTGCAGTTTCACGCAGTCATTCAAAGCATTTGGAGCATCTGATCAAACGTTGACAAATGGCAACGGATCAGATGCTAGCCAAATGCTTTTTTCATTTCTGCGGAAACTGCTGCGCTCCTGCGGATGCGGCCGTAAAGACAGCCCTCAGTACTTCGCTGGTCGGGGTCGCTGCGCTCCTGGGGAAAGCCTTCAGCCGCTCATTANGTCCTCGAGCCAGGCAGCTTCAATTAGTCACTCAAGACATTCGGGGAAACTGATAAAAATGTATCAGTTTCCAACCGAATGTCTTTTTCGTTCGTTAATGAAGCTGCAACTGGCTCTGCGGAGACGCTTACCGCCGAGTGGTGTCAGTACTTCGCTTGTCGGGGTCGCTGCGCTCCTGCGGATGCGGCCGTAAAGACAGCCCTCAGTAATTCGCTTGTCGGGGTCGCTGCGCTCCTGCGGAAATCTATTTTGATGGGCGGGCATCTGGTGTACCGGCAGTTCACGGCTGATTGCATTGCCTAATTACGATTGGTGAGCAATAGCCGTTTTTTTGATAGAAAAAACGCACATTTTTCTCTGATCAGACATACTGGTTACCTAAAGAGTTGTTATAGCATAATGATCTCATTATCAACATTGGCTTTCCATGACGGTTCTTATCCGATAAAAATGATNAGCAGAATTTATTGCTTGCAGTTGGCCGATAAACTGGTCTCGCTGGTCAAAGTGATGATTCTAATAGGTACGTATAAATTTGAGAAGCTGGGTGAGGTCAGAAAAAGTGCGTAAAAAATGGGCGAAAATAAGGAAGTGCTCACTAATCGTTAATTACCGATTTGACATTTTTGGAGAAAAGTAAATTGAACTCAATTATAGATTAAAAAACCTGCTGAAAAAGTAACCGCTATCTTTTGGTATAATAACGCAGTCATGATGGAAGAACGACAGGCTCCGGGAGAAGGCTTTCGCAACGCCTGCAATGTGAGAGCGCATTACGAGCGATCCTCGATCTTAAAAGAAAGAAATTGCTGATTGCGTTGGCTGCAAAAGCATGCTATACTTGTCCAAATCAATTATGATCACCGTGACCTGCCGGCGGCGGGCACCAATACGAAAAATGGGGGACTTATATGTTTGAAAATGCAGATGCAAAGCTACTGATAAACCTGCTGGAAGGCCTTCCATATCCGGGGCAGCTCTATGCGCCAAACGGAGATCTGCTCATGGCAAACAGCGCATTTCTGAAGCAATTCAGCATTAGCGATCCGGAAGAACTGACAGCAAAGTACAATCTCATAAACGATCCGACTGTGAAAGATGCGCCATTTTACAATAACATTATCAAATCATTTGAAGGCATTACAACTCAATCGCAGGATGTGATCATTCCGATACATCACGTAAAGACATCGAACAATCTGCCGGCATCTGAGATAGAGACACTGATTGCTGATGTTACGTCAGTCCCGGTATTTGAGAACGGGACAATGATATATGTTGCCAATTTTTTGATCATAAAAAGGCGGCTATGCAGCAGAAAGGAAATCGATATCGCGAAAGCGTATATTGAGACACACTGGTTCGACAGATTCGATTTTGATGAAGTCGCAAGAATAACATGCTTGAGCAGCAGTCATCTGGCACATATGTTCAAGGCTTATACGGGACTGACTTTGCATGAATACTACACAGACATCAAGATTGAGAAGATCAAAGACAAGCTCCTGGACATGAATTTGTCTGTTGACGAAGCTTTTTCAGAATGCGGCGTCGACTATCACGGTTACTATGCTGGGTTGTTTAAAAAGAAAACCGGTTTTTCACCGTCAGAATACAGAAAATTAGCCTTGCGCTGAATGAGATTACTTATGGTTGGCCGCTGAAGTTCAGCGCCTCGGATGACGTTTTGGCCTCATGATCACCTNGCCATATCNTAATAGCAGAAAAACGTCTAATCAAAGCAGAATGATGATTTGTTCTGCTTTTTTTTAATGGTATATTTGGGATAGAGAAGGGAGAGAATATGGAAGGAGAATGTGAAGTTCAAAATGGTAAATATTAAAGGAAGAGCAGTACTGCTGCTCGTGCTGTGCACTACAGTATTATTCGTGGGATGTTCAGGCGGAACAACAGGGGAAAGTTCAGGCGGCAAATCACAGTCAGGCTATTCCAAAGATGAAGTTTACAAAATGTACGACCTGGTGCAGATCAATGACACTAAAAAAGCAGTTGATAAAGCGCTTGCCGTTACTGGAGAGACAGTTGCGGAGGTTCCGGATTCATATAATTATGTAGACCAATCGACAGGATTCGGCGTCTATGTAACCTTTTCCGACGACAAGGCGACAAGCAAAACACTCATCTTCCCAGAGGTCAAAGATCTGGCGTTCCTGTGTTCTGAGGCAGTGACCGCCGACCAGGAGGCAGCACTTTCGAAAGACATGACTTACGATGATGTAAAAAATGCCCTCAACGGGGAAGGCTTACAACGCAATGTTACTTCAGTCTACGACGGTTTATCGTACATGTATTACTGGGTCAACGACGACGGATCACTGCTGACGGTNGTCTTCGGCGCCGACGGTAAAATGGTTTCCGAACAGTTTATTCAGGCAGATTGATCGACAGACAGAGGAGGAATCTTTATGAAAAACAACAAAACCCAGGCTGTGCTTACGGGATGGCTGAAGGCAGCGGCGATCCTGGCCGTAGCTCTGGCGCTGACAGCNTCAGCCTTTGCGACCAGCGTGCCGGAGGCATCGGCTTTGACTAGGCCAGCACAGGTTGTCTGGAGCACAACATCCTCAACGATTTCCTCAGTTACCCTGAACTGGGAAAAAGCGAAGGGTGCGGCAGGATACACGGTCTACAGGCTGACGAACGGCAAGTATACTGCCGTGAAAAGCACCAAGAAGCTGACGTTTACGGACACTAAGGGTATAGCGCCTGAAACCAGCTACAAGTATTACATCAAAGCATACAAACTTTACAACTCCAAGCGCATCTATGGCACGCGTTCACTGATCAAGAAGATCACGACCCCGAAGGCAGTAGTGGAGGTGGTTCCAGAACCAATATCATCGGTAAAGGTAACGGGCAGTACAGTGATTCTTAGCGGCAATAAAACAACGCTAACGGCAGCGGTCACAGGCGGAACGGCACCATTCACCTATAAGTGGTATAAAAACGGCACAGTCATCAGCGGGGCTGCCGGGCCGGAATACGTTACTGATATGCTATTCGCTTCCAATAACGGTGATTCATATATGTGCGAGGTGACGGGCAAGGACGGGAAACCAGTTGCCAGTATACCGATTACTGTCACAGTCTTTGCAATATATATTCAGCCTAGGACCGTTGTAGCTAGCTGGGACATTGGAACAGCCGGCACTCATGTGCCTTACGCGCTGAATAATGTCAACAATGATGTGATAGCGACACTCTACAGCGACGGTGCTCTTGAGGTGACTGGAACGGGATACTCGGCAGAAATGATGGACAATCAGGCATTTTTCATAGCGCCATGGCATGACATTGCTTATCGCAGCCAGGTCAAGAGCGCGACGATTGCATCGACAGTGAAGGTGATTGATATGCGTGGCTGGTTTGCAGAATGTGAAAACCTTAAGTCGGCTAACATTCCGGACAATGTAACTTCGATGTGGAAGACGTTCTTCAGCTGCACTAGCTTAGAGACAGCGCCTGCAATTCCAAATGGAGTAACTAACATGATGAGTACTTTTCAGATGTGTACCGCGCTTAAGACTGCGCCAGTACTGCCGGCGTCAGTGTTAGGGTTATATGCGACATTTAGCGGTTGCTCTTCGATGACAACTGGGCCTGATATTCCAGTCAATGCTGCTGATCTGCAGTACACCTTCAGCGGGTGCACGGCTTTGGGAGGCAATATTATAGTATATAGCAATGTTATCGATCATTACTCCAATTGCTTTGACCATAGAGCCGCCACAAGCCCTGCACTTTCACTGTATGGTTACACGCCAGCAAATAATCAGGCGAAGGTCGAGGGACTCGCTGCTACAGGCGGTGTGACCGTAACCTTTGTCGGAATGATCAATACGCCGCCGAGATAAAAAGACACTTTGCTAGGCAGTAAAACTTTTGTGGATTAGTATTTTAAAAAGACCTCGCCGGGAATGTGCCCGACGAGGTCTTTTGATGATGCAGATGACTGCATCATTTTTTTATGTTATATCGTTGCAGGTTTCAAGACCCTTTTCTGTGATCTTGGTACCGAAGCGTCCGCGGCCAACAGTAATCAGGTCGGAATCGCTGAGGGACTGCAAGATATGTCTCATAGCTGAATCACTGACGTCGATTCCCTGTTCGTGAAGGGCGTTGATAATGCTTATGCGGCCAATACCGTGGCCGATATTGGTATTTTCTTTCAGTATTTCCAGAGTCCTGCGCGAGACAAAGTCGTCGTAGTTTGTCCCATCTGAAGAATCCTGACAGAAATTATCTGAAAGGTGTGACGGGATGCGGCCCAGGGTGTTGGTATAAAAGGCGCAGTTCTCAAGTTCGCGGACGTTGCCAGGCCAGGAGTAATCGACGAGCTGCTGCCTTTCCTTAGGCGTTATTGAGTCAAAATTTCTGCCGGTGAATGTCTTGAAGAGCGGTAATATATCGGCTTTGCGCGATCTTAACGGGGGAATGTCGATCTGGATCACATTGAGCCGATAGTATAGATCGTTTCGGAAACTGCCGCGCTGAACTTCCTTGAGGAGGTCTTTGTTGGTGGCTGCGATGATCCTGACGTCGACATCGATGACTTTGTCGCTGCCGATCCTCATTATCTGCTTTTCCTGAAGCACACGGAGCAGCCGCGACTGAACGCCCATGGACATGCCCGCGATCTCGTCGAGGAAGATGGTTCCAGTG